>Ga0065711_1032540_pt1 | contig 27137 bp, 14 predicted proteins | sample Hoacrofraction12_FD_59098 | JGI IMG/M metagenome (GOLD analysis project Ga0065711, IMG submission 59098) | Hoatzin crop microbial communities from Cojedes, Venezuela - Epithelial fraction 12 v2 (version 2) | ecosystem: Host-associated > Birds > Digestive system > Esophagus > Crop | place... | reverse complement strand
CTTTTTTTTTTTTTTTTTTTTCTTCTTTCTCTGGGCAGAGAAAAGCGATTGGGTTGGTAACACAACGCATTCAGCAAAGACTGCAAATCCTATCTGCACACAATGATAAAACATATCTCTGAAAATGTAAATTAGCCCTCTTAGTCTCTAAGCTAATTTTCATGTGTATAGTGGAAACAAAAACATAATAATGAAAGATGTAGCTGTTTAACCAGATTATCTTTAAAAAGTAACAGAGATATATGCTGGCGAATAGCCAGCTCCTGGTGAAATGCCTGCCTTATAAAGCACATTAAGGCCTTGCGTTCTTCGAACAGCCCCGTGCTTTGTAATCAGGGAAAGACAAAGAGTTTAATTCCGTTTGGGTACGCTGTGATAAACTGGACTCCCCGATTTAGTCACCCTGTTCTTCAGATGCCTCCAGGGGCCGTTTGGCTGCTTGAATAGGAGCTGGAAGAAGTGTTACTGTGTCAGGACCTCCGCTTACAGCCATGTTAACAAAGGCGATGATTGACTGCTCTTCTCTTTGGACAACAATTTCTCTTTGTTTTCTATTAATCAAAGTATTTCTAGACACTTAAAATTTAAAAAGGAACTAAGAGTTCACCTTGGCTGTGGGTTTTGTTGTCTGGAAAGATCACTTAGTGTTTTTTTACTTGACGAGGCTGTGACAACTTCGAAGGCAATTTTTCTTGGCTAGATAGAGCTATATTGCTTCTGGTGGAGATGATGGAGGGATGCTCTGTGTTGACTGGAGGAAAGGAGTCTCCTCCTTGTAGTGCCTTCTGCTCACAGGTGAAGCTTCATGGTCCAGAGTGGCTCTGGGGGTGGATCTTTTGTCGTCTGGCCTGACTCCAGCGAGCATTTGTGCACCGCCGTAGCGGGGAACAGCTTGCCTCTAACCTGGTTGCCTTCTTACAGAGACCTCGCTGTGTGGAGTTCCCTTACGCATGCCACGTGCTGTTTAAGTGTAGCATGCAGGTATTTATCATTAACTTCTGCTAGTCAGACTTATCTAAGGGTACGAAAGTGTCCCAGGGTGCTTTGTCCCACCAGAAGCCACTCTTCACTTCGCGATGCCCTTCTCATGGTGCTTGCTTACAGCCACGTGCGTTGGCCAGTGTCTGCTCCAGAGTGTAAGGAGGGGTCACCCCACAGCCATTTTATGTAAAGGGAGGTGGAGGAAAGCTCTCCTGATGTAACTTAGGCAGAGTAGGGACTAGGACTGGAATCTACCTGTTGTAGTTGTTAGCTCTGAGGCTCTGACCGTGAGTATTTAATTACTCTGGCAGGTGGATAATGTATTTTGGATGATGTATGATTTAATGAGGCTGGAATGGGAAAAGTACAGGTATGGAAAACAGATGATATGAAGAGATGGTGATGGAAATAATTAATATTCGGTAGAAGTTTTGCCCAAACTGTAGGGAGTTACGAGAAATCACTTGTATCTGAAGATGTGAAAGTACTGTTAATGCTAATTTATATACAAAATATTTTAAATGCTTGTTACGTTTTGCAGATTTTGCACTGTCTGCAAATTCTGTTCCTTTTAAGGTATCCATAACATCTTTCTTGCCAAGCAGGCCCTACGTGCCTCTAATCATCTCTGTAGATCATGAATTAATGACTCAATACTGTTTAAAAAAAGGTCTAAGCTATTAACGTACGTGTATATTACCCACATTTATAAACTAGGAAGTGTAATTCTTTTAGCATTTGATAGGCTCTGCTTATAGATTTGCTTAAAAATAGAAAAATTAATGTACTGGAACAAGTTTGAAAGGCCCATAAATAATGAACTGAAGACCAAAAGCTTGAAACATATCTGAGGTTATGTTAATTATGATAAATTACTTTGAGAGGTTTGTTAGAAACCTTTTAGCAGCTATGAACCATAATTATTGCACATCAGTGAAAGCATGGAGACTACAATAGATATATCTCTTCCTGACTAAAGGTTTATCCTTACAACTTTTGTCATAATGTGTCTTTAAATACAGTCACATAACCTTAGTTCCTGGCTGTGATCTGTGGGAAAGCTTTCGTAATTGACTATGTGAAGTGGACCCAGCCACGTCTTACACGTAGTGGTGGACCTGCGTGACATCTGATAGTCCAAGGACCTCGCAGCCCGAAGACCAGATCCGGCCTGGTGGTGTTTCACGCTGATCTGTTGTCGTCTTCTCAGAGTAAGCAGAAAGTAGGTGGTTGGTTTTTTTTTTTTCTTTTTGAAAGCAATTGATGTGTATCTTTTGTGTCTACATGGTTAAACAGGATTCGGACGCCAGGGGAAAGCTACACAACATCAAAATCTAGACTGGATCCCCATGATTACAAAAGTTAGGGTGGTCTGGAATAGGAGGAGGGGAAGGATAATCTGTTTTTTCTGTGTTGTGTTTGGCTCCTGGTGCTGTCGTCATGCCCTGCAGTGGTCAGAGTGGCTGGATTCACGTTAAGTCAGCTCGGGTTGAGGAAAGCCAGCTTTTCATAGTCGGCTTCATCTTTGGAGAGACTTCGCTTCTCCAAGCTGCACTGTTGTCTTCTGAACTAAAGACAAGGCACCATGCCAGAGACAGTCAGGAAGAAATGTAAGAAAAAAAAATTCAGAGCTGTCACTCATGATTTAAATAGTGGCAACACCAATTCACATGTATGAAGAGCAAGAGGTAGGGTTTTTTTCCTTTTACACTAGTGTTGTTTAATCTGTGTCTTCACCAGGGAGTTGTTCTCATTTAACTACTTTGGTTCTTTTAAACCAGTTGAGTTAAATTGGTGCAAAACCGTTTATTGTGAAGTCGTCTTTATATCACTGAAGAAACGGCCTTACAGAAACTGAAAGCAGGGAGGTTGCCTGTAATTTACAGTGGTGCAGGAATTAGGTGGTGTAAAAATGCTAAATTCTACCTGAAGAGCAGATTACTGGAGGCTTAAAATTCACTGCCACCAAAAATGTAATTTAAGCATGTAAAATGTTCAGCTAGGGATTAAAGTAATCCCGCTACCAGCTCACGAAATGCGGTCTTCTCCGCTGTGCCCGCACACCTTTCAGGGCTGAGCCTGTGGATGATGTCGAGGAACTGGAGAAGTTCAGCTGGGAGCACGGCCCTGCAAACACCTTGTGCTCTCGCAGCTGAGGGAGAGGTGAACTGTGGCATCTGGTGGGGGCAACAGGGGCAGACCAAGGCAGGGCAGGTATTTCTTATACTGGTATTACTGCTAAGCTCTTTGTGATGTGAACCTGTGGCTTCACTTGAAGTTCTGGGTGTAGTTTTACTGTAGCGGATTTCAAAATACGTGCTGATATTGCATACTTAGCACAAACAAGATGGTTATAAATGAGCCCTATGGTGAAATGATATTAAGCACTACTTCTGCTCAGAGAAAAGCACGAGCATTATTTTCTCTTGTTCCATTACAGCTTCTGTTTAGAGGCACCTACAATCAGAAGAGCAATTAAGATGTGAAGTAGTGGGCGGTGGAATAATGCAGTTTGTGTTTCGTGGGCTGTTGCGTGGGTGGGTGATGAAACTTCATCCAGAGTTGAACATGTGTCATTGCACATTTCTCGGAACACAGCTAGAAGGAGTAAAGAAAAGTTGAAGAGAATAATCAAAGACATGAAAAATCTCTTCAGGAAAGGAAATATCTGAAGACTGGGATGCTTCTGTTTGCAAAGCTGGAAATGAGAGCGTCTGGGAAAGGTATGAGGCACCTAATCCTACAGGGAGAGTAAATTTAGCAACTCTGGTTCTGCCCCTCACAACACAAGTCCAAAGGAGGAAGCGACGACTTGAAGTGGTGGCATCTTCAAAATGAATAAAGGGAGGAAATTTGGGGTTTTTTTGCAGCAGCAGTTATGAGGTTTGAAGAATTGATTGTTAAGCTCAGAAAAGAACATTATAAGAGATGATCTGCCTCAAGAGGTTTTTCTGTCGGATGCATTGCCCTGGGTAACTCAGAATGTCCATTCAGTCCCAGTTCAGACAATAAAATACTCCTAGGCTGCTTCTTTCTGCGTTCAGCTACGGGGAATTTTGTCTGTTTTTCTATCTAGAAAGATGGGGAAAACTATAATGTAGAAGAAGAATATTAAATATCAGAAAATGCTTTCACATTCTTTTCACCAGGGTCGTATAGGGCATCTGTAGCATTTTCGTTTGTCTTTAGTTTGAACGTTATTGATACCTTTAAGCATACTATTTTCTGTTGATGTTAAATTGCTGGTGAAGGTAGTGAATTTGATTAAAAATGACTCAAACAGAATTTAGAAAATTATGAAACTAAGAATTGTTTATTTTTCTCAAGAATGTCATACTGTAGGATTTTTTTGACGCTGAAAAAAGCTGAAAAAATTAAAGTCAGAAAATGTGACTTCACAAATGAGAAATAATTGAAAGCTTAAACTTATGTATTTCAAAGTGCATGATAATGCTTTCAAGGGCACTGTTTGTAGACTACCAGTCTGTTATCAGGATGTCATGCATAGATGTCAATGTTTTCCTGCTCTCTGTTGGGGTGATGGGGGTCAAGAATGAAAACAAGCTTCCATTTAAGCTTGGCTGTGTGCTTGAACGCTGAATTGAATGCAAAATAAAGTATACAGCATAGACCAGAGGGTGGGGGAAAACCTGCTAAAGGAGGTTTTCCAGCATGGCTGTTGTGCTTCTCATGAGAAGGTGTCCTGGAAATTGTCTCTTGGTGATGGTGGCAAAATTCTGCTTGTCCACAAGTGAGTTAGGATGCCTGGATTCATTAGTGCTGTGAGGACTAGCGAACTAGTATTCATAAAATACCAGATAAAAAGTATGTCATAGGAGGAAACAATGCAAATAAAGCAGACTTTTTTTTTTTTTCCTGTTGAGACATAAAGAAGCCAGATATTCAATTTACCTTTTGAGCTTTTGTTTCTGTAAAAATGGAGCAGCTGATTTAACTGAGTTGGGATTCAACTTTCCTCCCACTGAAAATAACGGCAAACCTCTAATTTTTGTTTCTGACAGTGGATTTGCTCTTACAAGCTTGTTTCATTCAAGATGTCTTAATGCTCTGCCCTTAATTCCCATTAACACTAATGGGACTTAAATGGGCGCATCCCTTGGGAACCCACGCGGTTGCGGTGTGTGAGTAGATCACCTGTTTGCTACCCTCTGATATGATGGCGTTTCTGACAGTATTTGGCAGTCTCTTTAATTTACCACCCGGGATGACGACCACATCCCTGTTTGACGAGGTGTCTCCTCGCCCGTGGCCAAGCGGAAAGCAGAGGTGACCAGCGGTGGCTGGTGCTCCTGTAGCTGCTTGGCTTGGCAAGGGCTGCTCTGGCAGACACTTTACGTGACAGCAGGAGCCTCCAAGCAACACATCTGAATCTGGGGGGAGGGGAGGAAATCCCTCCAAACTTGGTTTTGTTGGCATCATATGAGAGAATGGGATATTTCACAATACTATGAGGTTGGGAGATTGCTGGGTGATGGAGCCTACGGAGAAGATGATCTGCAGCATTATCCACTGCTGCTCCGGGATGTGCTAAGCTTAAACTGGGTTAGTTTGGCAAAAGGAGGGGGAAGCACATCATTGTCGAAATGAGAATTCCCTGAACTATGCTAAAATAATTTATTATCATCACCTGTGCGTGTGCATGTGTGTATATATATTTTTTTTTTTCTCCTGTTGAACCAAATTCGGTGTAGTTAGTGTTGCTATGGTGACCCAAAGTGACAGCTGTTTTGTGCTTCTCGGAGGACTGTGTGATAATGATGGTCATTTTCCCAAGGGGAACGGGTTGGTATTAAAACTAAATCTGAAAATAAATTAACAGGTAGCATGTAAAAATCCATTCTCATTAGCAGTAATTAAACAAGCCCTATAGGATTCTAATGGGGGGAAAAAGCCAATTTTAGATGAAAGTATCTTATACTCCATGAATCTAAATGAGCGTTGTATTTGTTGCAAGGAGGATGCAAAAACCCTCATGTTTCATTATGGTAATTTTCTGTTTGTACTTGACTGCCCAGTCCCAGTGTGGGGAATGTTTCTCCTTGGGCTGCATCCTGAGGCATTCAAAAAATCCACACTGTCCTCCTTGCACATGAGGTTGGTTGACAGAAAGATTAAAACAAAAACAAAACCCAGAAAACAACCCCAAACCCCCCCTACCATTTTCGAGCTATAAATGCATAATGCTTGCAGACTTCTCTTGCTTCTCAGATATTTGTGAAACTGGAATTTAAATGCAGGAATCCCCAAATATCACAAGATCGATGACCGAAAGCACTGTCACCAGTTGCTGTGACTGTCTGATGTCCTTCTCTTGAAGGAAACCGAAATACTTCCGTTGATTCATTCTTGATGTCCTTACGCTGAAGGAAACCTAAATATACCTATTGACTGGTTCTTGGTCTTCCTGCCTTTGATCAAGCATGTATGAACTTCTGAGCATAGAAGAATCTCTTTCTGGCCGGTAGCAAGGACGTGTTTGATGCTGTAAGCAGCTGCAATTTCAACAAAAAACCCCTATCATGTTGCCTGCCTGTGCTGTCATCTCGTCACGCACCGTCGCTCTGCACCATTTGCTTGTGGGTTGTCCTGCCTTGTGCTACTGCTGCATCGCCCCGGCAGCCCAAGCACAGTTACAGAAGTACCTGGTTTGCCGGCTCTGCCTCAATTTTGCAGCTATATCCAGCTCCGGCCTTGCCCACAGGCTTTAACTTTCTGCTTGCTGCATGATTCCAGCAATAGGATTGTCCCTTCTTTATTGCTCTCCGCAAAAGGAGCTCCTGCAGGCTGGAGGCCAGCTGGCTAACCGGGTGCTCCTCTCCCCTCCTCGGTGGTCACCATTCGACTCGGGGAGGGGATGTAAGTGAAAGGTGCGTGGAAGTTGAAAGTATCTTTTCATAGAATCATAGAGCGGTTTGGGTTGGAAGGGACCTTACAGACCATGCAGTTCCAACCCCCCTGGCACGGGCAGGGACCCCTTCCACCAGACCAGACCAGGTTGGTCAGAGTCCTGTCCAACCTGGCCTTGAACCCTGCCAGGGAGGGGGCAGCCACAGCTTCTCGGGGCAGCCTCACCACCCTCACAGTAAAGAATTTCTTCCTAATACCTAATGTAAATCGACATTTTCCTTCCCTACTGATACTTGTCGAAGAGTCAGTGGGGTCAGGGGAGGAGGCGAGTGACTGAGATCTGCAGGTGGGCATTTCGGTGCGAGCTGGCTTATTGTCCCCTGTGTTTTTTTCTTTGCAGTTTCAGGCAAGCAATTTATGTGGTGCTTCAGTTTTCTGTATGTTTTGGAATGTCTCTGCTCCTAGGTCAGCTATTTTGGCTATATTTTGCTGTATTGGAGAACTTTTAATTACCTGTAACTGAAGCCTGTGCTGTAAATTGGCTTATTACAAAAAGCTGCTATGCAAATGTGGCTGTAATGTAATTACCTGTTGAAAGCTTAAACCAAAGCTCTGAGGAAACATTTGAAGCAACCTGGCAGCTGCTGCATATAGATGCAAACAGAACAAAACAGTCACAGCTAAACAAAATCAAAGAGATCTTTTGAAAGGAAAGTAAATAGAGGAATTAGGCCTTTGCCTTGCAAGAATTCAGCTAGTTTTATACGCAGTTAAAATTCAGTTTGCAGTTAGTTCTCAATTAATATTGTCACTTTTTTGTATTAAAGTGCTAACAGATTTGGAATCCTTGTTATAAAACTGATTTTGCTGTAATGCAAGTGCCACATCAGCCCCCTTACGTATCCTAAAGCAGAACTGGTTTGTCATGGCTATAGCCTTGCATCCAGGGAAAATTTTGTCCCCATTGGGTGGGATTAGGGTGAACTGGGCAGAACTTAAGCATTATGCCTTATTCCATCAGTAACTTTTACGAACCAGCTAGGTGGTAAGGCAATTCTCGCTCATCATAGTGTTCAGGTAATAAAATGGTGTCATTTAATCCCTGTTGCTACTCTCTGCTTAGATACACTACTGACTTACAGAGGTGGGCTGAGGTCCTATTCAGTGTAAGCCATAACCATGTTGCTGTAGCTCTTGCTTCAGTGTTTCTGGATGCTGGACGTTGCCAGTACGATACCTGTTCATCAGATACCCTCAGTGCTACCGGCTAGTGCATGGAAATCTCCCGACTAGAGCCCTGGTGACTCGGGACTCGAGTGTAAACTGGAGATCTGCAGCGGTGCTTGGTGATAAGTTTTGGTCATCACTGTCCCATCAATGGAAGCACCAGATTCCCACTTCTATCTTGCCTGTGCTTTAATCCATGAACAGCATCATCCAACGGCGAGAGGAGCAGTTAAGCTTTCCTGTCCCAGCCAGCATTTAACATTTAAAGTGATTAGTTCATTTAAGAAATCTCGATTTGCAGGGCAGTCTAAACCAATAAACAGATTAGTGTTGTATCTGCTTGTCGATTTACATTATATTTTTATTGAATATTGAAATATTGAAATATTTCAATATTCAATATTTCTTAAATATTGAAATATTCAAGAAAATTTCAATTTCTTGAATATTTCAATATTCAAGAAATTGAAATAACTATTTCTAGCTATTTAGTTTCTGCTTTATGGAGTTTTTGACATATTGTGGCGTGGCTTCTTGGCTATTACAGTGTGTGGAAGTCCTGAGTGACTTCCTAGCCAAGTGCTACTGACACCATATGGTTACTTTGGTTTCAGGATAAAGCAAGGTCATGTAGCTTGTTTGATGTGTTAAGAAGCATCCAAAAACAGTGTCACAAAAGATAGATTGGTTTATTTTCTGTGATTAATGAAAGAGGTGAACAGGTAGTAGGTATTCTTCTAGGTGAGGAGTTCATCTGTGGAACTGGGAGACCTTAGACATGATGACTTTTTGAATAACCCGTGTTAGTGAAGCTGCTGAACAGGAGAGGAGGTCAAGAGGGTCAGAGAATCATAGAATGGGTTGGGTTGGAAGGGAGCTTTAAAGGCCGTCTAGTCCAACCCCCCTGCAGTGAGCAAGAACATCTCCAACTTGATCAGGTTGCTCAGAGTCCCGTCCAACCTGACCTTAAAGATTTCCACGGATGGGGCATTGACCACCTCTCTGGGCAACCTGTGCCAGTGTTTCACCACCCTCACAATATAGAATTTCTTCCTTGTGTCTAGTCTGAATCTAGACCTCTTTCAACTTGAAGCCATTACCCCTTGTCCTATCGTTACACTCACTGATAAATAGTCCCTCCCCATCTTTCCTGCAGGCACTTACAGTACCAAGTACTGGAAGTAGTAAGTACTGTACAAGTAAGTAGTGGAACGCTGCTCTAAGGTCTCTCCGGAGCCTTTTCTTCTCCAGGCTGAGCAACCCCAACTCTCTCAGCCTTTCCTCACAGGAGAGGAAGGAGGTCCAGCCCCCTGACGATCTTTGTGGCCCTCCTTTGGCTGTGCTCCAGCAGGTCCATGTCTATCTTGTACTGATCACATTGCCTTTGTGCCTTATCCTGACGTTGGGTGGCTTGGTGCGATTTTAGTGTCCTGTGGTGCTGTGTGAGTGGAAGCGTTGCCTGGTGCTGTTATCCCACCATCAGCGTTGCCGTTGCTCTCCCAGGGGTGTCCCACCCATGCCTGGGTGTTGCCACGAAGGTGGGGGTCATAGCTCCATCTGACTCCTTGGAGTCTGAGACACTTGGTGTGTCACCTTGTATAAATGGGCAATAAAAAGACAATGATCTGTATTTGTATCTGTCCTAACTGGAGCGGGGTAGCTTACAAGTGTAATAAAATATTGCTGTTCCCAGTTCTTGTCCCATGCGGCTGGTGTTCCCGGGCAGTCCAAGGTGTGAATGCATGTTTATAACCTGTTCACCCTTCATTACCATTATCAGTATTGTTAAATATTTTATGTGATCAGCAGTATCAGAAGATACTGGTTTACAAAGGAGTTGGTAAAGGCTTCACTATGATCGCAATAAATAAGGGAAATGTGAATTTTAGGCCAAAATATTTAGACCTTCAGATTTGAGCTATGCAAATAACACGGTGGTTCTCTCTGTTGTGTGAGAGGAGGAGATGAGAACCTTTTCTTCCTTATCTGACCTATTAAGTTTTCAGTCAATGCTGGGGCTGAAGTGATGGCTGTGGGCTGTTTTGTCAGGTAGATTTGATGTTCTGCCTATCAAAAGGAATACATTTTATTTTTTTTCCTCAAAAAGCACATTTGTTTGAGGTCGTAACTTCTTGATATCTGTTATGGCACTAAAGGAATTTTGGGATAACACAACTGTTCATGAAACACGTGGGAGACACAAGCTGTAATGAAGAGCTATATCTGTATTTTGGAAAGGTAGATGAAAAGCTAAAATTGCTGATTTTTTTTTTTCTTTGATTAATTTTGTTGGGACCACTCAACAAGTTTTACCATTAATGCCTTCTGTTAAGATAGGGAAGAGTGTTTCAATGAAAAAAATACATGAGAATCAGCTGTGAAGTCTGTAAATTAATGTAGCTTCAGCAGTCTCTAGCAGTGTCTTAAGTATTTGTGATGGATGATTGACACCACCATAGAGCCTTCTCTTTGAATATAATTCAGAGTTTATAGAGAAAATGGGGGTTCCTTGTGGCTGAAGAGCAAGCCTGCTGGATCACAGGTGGGGTTCATGCTCCAGCAGTCCATTTATGTGGCATTTTCATCAACTTGAATTTCTGAACCAGAAGTTGATAAATGCCCAGCTGAACTAACTACCAGCACTTCTGGAACATGCTTCACTCATAATTTTTTTTAATACCATGAATAACGTCCAACCAAAGCAAAAAAATCCTTTATTTGGCATTTTAGAAGCAATAAAACATTGACATAATACTTCTTCAGGAGAAATGCTTCCGCTTGGCAGCGTGTGTGTTTCAAGGTTTGCTTCCATGTGTTGCAGCCTGTGGAGTTTGGAGGATCTTGGCCCCTTTATCGCATTCGCCGTTCCACTGTAATCTTAATTAGATGTTGTCCCTGTTGATTTTCAGTTAATTGGGGGCACCTCTTTCTCTAGCTGAGAGACTGTTTGCACAGGCAGCCAAAACCCTTTTTCAACACACGAAATTTGCCTGTGCCGCAGCGGCTGCCTGCGAGCAGCTATTCTGAAATCCGTAGGTGGCACCTTCCGAAGTGAGCGTTTTATGCTTTATTACCATTCAACTTTATGGAGCAATTTAAACTACCTACTTGGTGTTTCGTTTGGTTTCACACCAAAGAGGGTGCGTCTAATGGGCAGAGCTAAAATAGAAAGTAAAAATAGAATTTCACCCTTGTCTCAATGTCCAGAGTCAGTCACTGGAAACATAGTTTCCTTCACTGAGAATGGATAATTAACTCATATTTGAATTAAAAAAAGCCTTTGTGAGGTTTGTTTTTTCTTTTTTTTTTAATAACGACCAATTAGGTACTTTGGGAATGAATATGTACAAAAAAGCTGAATTGCAGCAAGTAGCTTTTGATTTAAGAACTAAATGGATTCTCAGTGCCAAAGAGGGGTTTTGTATGTTTTATTTGGATATAAAAAAGGAAATTAACTGCAATGTGCACTAGTGGAAAAACTTAACATGAAAATATGAAGAACTGCAAAGCTCATGAGATACAAGGGTTCCTCTAGCAAGTTTTATCACTGGCTATGTTGCATACACATTTAGGGATTTATGGGAATATTCAATGTTGCATGGTATATTGTGTGAGATATGAAACAGGCATGATTAAATTCCTCTAGGAGCTTCATATTTCTAATGTTTTAACTTCCCTGTGCCTAATTTCTTCATGTTAATGTTGACTAATGTACATTTTTTGTAAATATCTGTGACTAGAGGTTTGTATCAATCATTATCTTTAATTGTCTTGAAGTAATATGCTCAGTAAAGCCTGCGTTGTAAATGCTGAAATTGTTTATAATGCTTTACTGATTTAAAATTATTAAATTATATTGCCAGGGGAGGAAAAGGTTTTTATTCTTCCTAGCATCTGACTTCAGTAAATGTATAATTGTGTATGGAGCAGAGCACTTCATCCTTTGCCCAGGGAATACCTTGAATTTGCAGAGATTTAAAGGGACTGTGCACCCTTTAGAATGCTGAGAATACTTCAGAATTCGTTGCATGAGTAAAAGTATTGTTTGGAAATACACAAAGCAACTGTTACTGCTAATTCTCCCAGATCTAATTTGATGTGTTGTTTGCTTGAACAGTAGCTAAACCTCCTTTGACATCAGTTTTAACTGAAGACTCTGTCAAAATGTTTTGGCCCTTACTGCTTGGCCATGGGTAATATGAAAGTACTTTTTTTTAATGTGCTAGCTTTTCATGGTTAACTAAATACATATCTTCAAACAGTGCTTAACAATCTAATTTTTTGAGAAATGTGACATAAGGTAGTCATAGCTACCGCATCTCTTGGTATTGGTAGAATTAAGCCCTAGTGCTACCCAGCTGCACTCTGCTTGTTTTGGGGAGGCGATGCTTGCAGAGACAGGAGCCACCTGGCCAAGATGGGTGCAGGGCTCCCGGTCAGGCACGGGCTATGTCTGGCTGCTGGGTGGCTGAAGCGGCGGCTGCGGGGTCTCTGTTTCGTTGCGCAGCTGTTAATTGTGGCAAACGACAGTTGTCGAGATCCCAGGGTACCTGCTCTGTGACATGCCAGCACCTAGAGGAAAAAGAAGTTCTGAAGAAATGTCTTGGGTGTTGGGAGAGAGGAGTAGGTATGCCCCAACTTTTTAGGGAAAACCCTACTCATTTCTTTGGGTCACAAGTGCTGTGGAGCATGGCGGTGATCATTGCCTGCTCTTTGACTGGATGGGTGGCAAAAAAGATCGGTGGTGGGTAGCACGGGGAAGGGGCTCCAGTGCGAAGCCAAGCCATGCCGTATTCCTGCATTCATCTCGGAAGAGAGAGAAGGCGAGGGGCTGCCAGCTATTGCACTGGTTTAAAATCCCCCTGGGAGTTTTTTTTTTTTCAAGTAGTGTTGAGACAGATGTTGTGGAGAGAGCAAACAAGGCTCAGTTCTCCTTTTTTTTAACAAAATAGGCAGAAAATGTCCACAGGAACATCCATGTTTCTATGGTTACAGGATTGTGTTCGCTTCTGGATCGCGAGGATGATGATAAATGAATATGATGATCCTGTACTACACCTGAAATGCCATAAGGGAAGCAGGAACATGTCACAGATTTAGAAAATCCTTGGTGTCTTGGACCAGGGAGCACCTTTAAACCTCCTTGCTGGTCCCGGACTACGTAAAAGTAGGAGCTTTTTATGAAGAATATTAATAACTAGAAAAAAGAGCACATAAATATAAAAAGCTAATAAATGCATTCTTTCCTGAAAAGTCGTATTTTTAGTAATGAAATTTAAAAAGTTGAGGTTATTTTGTTTACTATTAGCTTCAGTAAAATGAAGAAAAATTACTAGAAGAAATGATGAAAACTTGATCAAAACCTTAGAAAACTAAAGTTTACCTCCTTAAGTATCTCATAGTGGTTTCCTACCCTAAGATGAATGTATTTGTTACAGTCTACTTAATGATTTTTTTTTTATCAGTCTGATAGTGGCAGAAGGAATTAGCAGTTAAAGTTTTTTTTGTTTCTGTTTGGTGGCTGCGATGTTTCAGGGCTTGGGAAGACACTGTTGGCTGTTCCGATCAGGTACAGTCCATCAGTTAGCTCTGCGTAATACATTAGTTATTTGAATTTCAGGCATGAAACATTATTATCTGTTAAGCTTCTTATTAATAAAGTTTTGCAGACAACAGAGTTCATGGCTCGAATGTATTGTTTTTCCGTTTGGCTTGAAGCAACAGGATTAGAGCAGGGACACTTCTGTGTCGTGAGATCGAGCCAGAGAGAGCGTAACGCTGTGGGTGGGCACCAGCCCTGTAACGCGCTTGAGGAAGGTCGGCTGATGGCAGCCCGGTGCTGCTGCTGATATTGGAGATGTAACCTCACTCAGGAGGGTTTGGGCAGTCACTGTGTCCACACAGCAGAAGTGCAAAGAATCTGGTGTCGTACCTGCTTAAAGCTGTGTCTTGTCCTGCCCCAAGCGCGTTTCGGGTGAAGGTGGAGAAGACCTCAGCAGCACAAATCCATCGATTACCCCCTTCAAAACTGCAGGAGTGTGCACATACAGTAGTAATAAGCAATCAGCTGTGTAGTCCAGAAAACATACCGTGGGGTGCTTGTTTTATAGCCGATTTACCATTTCCATAAAAATAAGAGGAGGAGGAAAAAGAAAAATAGCTGTGAAAAGAAACCCAAATGCAAGACTCTCGCCTCTGGGGAGTATCTTTACAGTTTACCCCACTGATAACCCAACTGAATTTTAATTTTTCAGCTAAAATAGAGGTGTAAATTAAACTAAATTACTGTCTGAATTATGCCACGAATTTTATTTCCTTAGAAATAGCTGGAGAAGTTTAATTTTGCTTTTTACTCCATGTAAGACACAGATAAGCAGAAGATACAGTCGGTCTTTCTAACGTGGTTAAGGTAATTGAAGATGAATCCGGAACAAAGCTGGGTCAAGGATAGGAATTAGAGTTTTTCTGAAAATGGGAAGTAATGCCACTCTTCCCCTGAATGAAATATTACAGGGTTACAGTGTTGACAGAGGGAGCTGACATGATGCTGCCGAGGTTGATTGGATTATAAAGGGATTAAGTAGTAATGGGATTGGAAGATACTTCTTGAATGAAAAGACAGCTGTAAAGGATTTCGAAAGGAAGGTTTATAGGGTTGAGCCAGTTCAGCCGTGTGGTCATAGCCTTGCCTTGAATCAAGGGGCTGGAGGGAGGCGGGGAGCTCAGAGCTCGTAAAGCCCGAGCAGTAAAAGTACAGGCAAGATCAGAACCTGAGCCCTGCGTTCAGGGGGATACATGGACCTCAGCAGAAACATTTTTATGTAAATGTTTAATTAAAAAAAAAAAAAGTCTGCTCTGGAAAGTGTTGTTTCCTAAGGGTGAGCATGTGAGATGTCATACAGCAACGTGTCGGACAAGGTCTGCGTTAGTGATATATTATCCTCCTTTCAGCTTTACCACTGCTAAACACTTGTAGTATTATAAAAAAAGTTTATCCTTGCAACTAGACTGTAACTAAAAGGAGTTATCAGAGAAATAATTAAACACCAAAATGCATGCACCAGGTACATGCTCTTTCTCTTTGGGAGAATTTGTGTAGGGCAGAGATATCCTTGAAAGTTGGAGGTAAAACTCCTTTTGAGCTTACCCTGTACTTGCAGTAATTCCAAATGCATTTGACTGGATCGAATTGTAAAAGGAGAAGGTGGTACAGGGGCTAGGTTCTCAAGCGCCATAAGGGATTAAGAAGTTCATGGTTTCCAAGATGATTAAGATGGTGGGATGTGGAAGAAGTGGTGGACTTTTTGACTGTCTGGGTAGACGCCTTTCATTGTGCCTGGAACTGAACAGTGTCAGCCTGGTGATAAAACACGCGTGAGATGGTGCATCTTAACCCAGGAGAAGGACGGACAACCGCAGTGTGTAAGAGACCTTGCAAAGGGAAATAGGTACCTCCTGCATTTTGGAACAGTCATTTTTATGGCCAGTAGGAGAAAAAAGAAAGTATTTTTGAATATTTTTAGCTGTTTGAGGCCTCAAAGCCTGCTGAAAATGTGAACACTTAGCAGATAAGTGGATGCACACCTTAACTTCTGTTAGCAGCTGTTAACTTGACTCATTCTTTTCTACTTTCTTCTTCAGATCATCTTGCAGGGACTGAGTTTGTAACTGGCCAGCATCGGTGTTGGTCTGTATTGTAAGCTTAGTAGATACCCAAATACCCTGGATACCCTCATTCCGGGAGGTGCATACGTGGTTTTGAAGGAACCTGTCGCTGTTGGTTCTCTTCTGGCAACCAACGATGCGAGGTTCCATTTTTCATGTCATTTATTGCGTTCAACTCGAATCATAGCTGGAAATCATGTGTGATTTGTCCGCTGGAGACAAGATCTCTGCTTTCCAAGGTTGGTGCTCTTTTTAAAATTGCTCCAGATCTGATCGGTTTTTCAATATCAGATGGGAGATCATGCTAGAATGGGAGAATGCTTCTCTTCCACTTCAGCAGCCAAATTAGCCTTCTGTAAAGAAAACTCTGCTGAACAGGCACCTAGATTACTGTGTAATAAATCTCTGACAACCCAGGTTTCTGCGTACTTCCTTACACCCACGTTACCACAACTTGATAATCCAAAATACTTGACAGTCCTAATTTTCAGCGAGAAATGTCCTACTAAGCACAATTTAAGGAGTTGTGTCATGTAGTATTCCGACTAGCTCGAGTTAGCTAGTTGATTGTTGTCCATAATTGCTTATTTTTTTTCCTAATAGAGGTAAATCAACTGAGTCTAGCCTAGGAGATGATAAAATTTAGCAGTGTATATCGAGTTTTTTATCTCAGTGACCCACTGTGGAGGTGAGTACTATAGGTGGAATTTGTTGTTTAAAATCTTGGGTCAGTTTTAATCTTTGAACTTTCCTAAATGTCCCTGTGTGTGTTACAGGGCGGTGAACAGTGGCACTGTGTGTTGTACACAGGCTGCTGGGTATGTTCTCATTGTTGCCTTTGTTTTCTGTTTTGCAGGAAGAAGTTCGCTCTTTCAGACATGTTTTTTGAAAATTGGCTTTACATATACAATGGTTTGTTAGAGAAAACATCTTCTCAGGAGTGGGCACCCAAACGTGATGTATAACCAGGGTTTTGGAGCAACTTTCAGAACTGAAATTCCTACCTCTCAACCATGGCTATAGCTCGGACATCGTCACCCACTTATTCCATGACTTATTTTTGGCTTTGATGTGCCGACATCTTGAAAAATAAAAATCCTTTGACTACATCCATTAGTAACTCTTTAGTGACGTGTCCTTATATTCCAGAAGAAAGGGTTACGGGGCTGTGATTCGGGATGCCCTAACCATAGCAGAAGAGGTGTCCGTACCTGGCAGTCGTTGTTGCTGTTAGTTCGAGGAACCAAAATAGTAATGTGCTGTGGTCATTTAATTCACGACTGAACCTTTGCCAGCGCTGGTGAGCTGGCGATGAAACAAAGGGAGAGAGTAGCCCAAGCCCCCTGGTAAATGCGAGATTTAAGTAACGCAGTTGATAAATCAAATACGGTTGCATCAGTGTTTCTGTTGTCTTTTGATGTTTCTCTGAATATGTCCTTGCTTCAGTGAACTAGCGTGGTGTGGTTTGGTTCTTTTGATTAAAAAAAAGTCTGTAGCCTTATACAAAATAACATTTAAGTATCTTTTGCTTATGCTCCGCCTGCTCCCCATGCGTACGTTGTGGGGGTGGTTTTTTATTTTAACAAACTGATTAAATAATTGGGACAGAATGTTGCAGACTAATTAGAATTTAACTGAAGGCTTTGAAATGATTATTGTTATTGTATGAATACAGAGTGTGTGGAAGGAAAAGAGGTGAAAAAAATGTTTGCCACCTTTCTAACAGATTCATGCATGTCTCACGTAACCTTTAGGCCAGACAGCTTGGGAGTCTAATGAGCCTGAATTATTCAGAGGCAGCGAAGATTGGTTTGATAACGAGAGTATGTATTGATCTGCCAGCATTCTTCCTGTCTTCCTGCAGTGCTGAGGTTCCAAAATATTTAATAACTTTAAGAAACAGTTTTTATTTTGACAGGAAAAAAAAAAAGGCTGGCTTTTTTGCAGAAAAATTGTGGGTTTTCATAAATCCTTGCTAGATGCTAATCTTAAACCAAGACAAAATCTGAAAACTGATGCTTTTTTCTTTGCTTTTTTCTTTTTTCCTTTTTTTTTTAATGGGGTGGGTAACAACACGTCTGACACTGTCTTATATCCTTCCGCAACAAGATCCATTTCTTTCAGGCAATTACCGGCTTCTCTTTCAGATAAGATATAGGTTTATTGAGTTTCCCCACTGTGCAATTACAGTTCTCAAGAACAGATTACTACATGGGAGCGGCCTGGAGGATGGAGTTGATGGCAGTGGAAAGTAGGAGAAAGATGCTGCAGCGTGGTGGATATTTTTGATGGTGATCTGGAATATATGGGGAGAAACCTCAGTGTTGTTACTGATCCATTTTACTTCGTGGCCGGACAGAGCCAACCTAATTCTTGCATAAACTAGTGGTGTGTGGAGCTGCAAAATTTCTTTCTTGAATATGGAAAATACGAAGACCCGCTGTTAGCTTAAAACGTATTTTCAAATTTCCAGCCTGTAATGAGAAAGACAAACAATATTCATTTTTACAGCGCTTTTTGCAAAATACGTTTTTGTTATATAAACTGCCTACATTTGACAGAACAGGTTTCAGATTTCAGCAGTGCTGGAGAAGATGCTCCTGCTAGTTGCATTTATCAAAGATTATGGAATGTTAGGGACCCAAAGAGGGGCTCATTCATATGCAGAGCCTGTGCTTCCAGGATTAGCATTCCATTCCCAACACTGACTGCACTAGGATTGCCTTGTGGGGTTGTTGCTTTTGGAAGATGAGGACAATTATTTTATAGCATGTAGCACGCATGTGTATTTTTTTTTTTTTTAATTTTATCAGCTTAAATGACTTCTCAGGACGTATATTTTCTTTTTATGATTTATGTGTAGCTTTGTGTTTTGGAACAACCGTGTCTCGGTGAAAACTGCTTTGTATTCCCATGCTTCACCCATATTATGCTCGCTCAAGTTACAAGCTTATGCAAATATTTTTCATTCTGTCATTACTCTGCAAGGCTGAAGATTTAGTCAGGCTTTGGAAGCCCAGCTTAGCTGTTTGTGCGGGAGGGATGCAGCTGCTGCGCGTAACTGTGCAAATTCCAGGGCACAACACATTTTTATATGCAACATTCTTTTTGTAATTTCAGTTTACCTCTTTGTCTTAATTATTTACTTGATAGAGTGTAGTTCTAAGTACTATCTTTATAGAAAGAAAGAAAAAGGTGTCTCCCAGCAAAAGGGTACTGCAAGAGGAGTCTAACGCCATTACGTTATCTAAGATGAATCTGTTGGAGCCAAGTGGCCTTAAATTAATGGGTATTTTTGCTAGTAAAATAAGCAAGTCTGGACAATTGTGGAAGATGGATATCGTTTCGCAGAAGTCAGCTGTGCTGTGCTTTAATTAAAAATCAGGCAGTTGAATAATTTTATCATATGTTTGCACCCCTATTATTTCTGTGTCGTTGAAGCATTAAATAGGTACAAAATCTCTGCTTACCTCTACTACATGTTAGGCAATATTGCCAATAATGGTGTAAATGTCAATCATAAATATCAAGTATAATGACATTTACAATTATGCTACTTCAGGCATTTGAAAAATGAAGCAGAAGTGTTAAATTTATATAGCTTGTCCAGTATTAATAAAGCGGGTTGTTTTGCATTGATTATGTTTTGATGGCTGCAGCTCTGGTTGAATCCAGTGGGGCGTTAGTGCCTGTGGAACGAGCATGCTGGACTGCCTTGAGGTCACTTTTCTCTGCAAGGCAAAACTTGTAGACACGGACAGGACGTGTATCGTCATTATGGGAGCTGTATGTGGTAACTGGGTGTGGTATCGCCAGCCTTGGCTTTCTCATCTTGTTTGAAAATAATGTCTTGACTTCCATCATTTCCAGAGCTTGCGCTCTCACGAGGCGCTGGCGAGCGGTGGTGGTCGCGGTGCAGGTCTCTTCCAGCTGCATTTTACAGCTACCCCGGCGGCACGGCCACATCTCCCATTCACCAGTGGGATCCTTACCAAGCGTAACGGGACGTTTCCCGTCCGTCACCCATTGGGCTCCCTTTCTTTTGCCCCTCAGTAGGGTGGTTGTGCTGGGCCTGTGTCCCTCACCTCTTCCCTACTGTTGCTCATCAGTTTGAAGAGGAAGATTCCTTCAAGTGGTTTGCACAGCTGATTCCGTGCCAGCCACGTGAAAATTGTGAGTGGCAAGTTGCTTTTCTTGCAAATAAAGCTTATACGTGTCTTTGGTATTTGGCTGAGTATGAAGTCAGTGTTAAAACATCATCATAACATCACGTATTTTGGCATTTTTAAAAAGAGAGAATAAATTCTCTAAAGTACAGGAGGCTGCCCGTGTCTATCCTTGCCCTCCAGCCCAGTAGCTCTACTCAATAGTAAGAGAACTGAGGAAAACTGTAAGTCTGACTCTTGGTATAATTCAGTTCAGCTTTAGTACTACTTAAACACTAGTCAGTCAATTTATCATCGTGCTAACGTCAAGGCTGGCACTTCTATAGACACAGCTGTTGTGTGTTGTAACCCTGAAGAACCCCATCCTCTTCTTGTAAATAAGAATTCAGTGAACGGTTTTAAAAGTTAGTAAATACTGTTTGTGTTTCCACTAAATTGAATCTGTTTAAAGATTTTTTTTTTATTTTTTTTTTGGTTGACATGTATCCTTTGTATACAGTCTAACATTTGCAGTCTGGCGAATAATTCTGTACCCCTCGACTAAGCAATGGTATCATCTATCTCAGCCTTGGTGTTTTCAGTCTGTGCTGCGACGAGGCGCAGCAGTGGTGGCCTGGTGGTCAGTCTCCAATGCAGCAAAAGGCAAAGTCTCCTGGGGAGCTGGGGTTTTTGCTAAAAGCACGTACTGCTGCAGAATTCTTTGTGAAAGTACTTCCAGTCCAGGGCAAAGAAACTGGATTTAATCGAAGTTAGTCCACTACGTGTGCTCTTTTGGTCTGCTTGGCTCCACTGAAGTGTTTCATAACACCTCTGGAGGTCCTTGTGGCTTTTAAACCCTCCTGGGCTAAGAGAGAGCTCACTGCAGTTGTTCAGGGAATTTCTTTGGGTTCTTATTTTTTTGTTCTGTATTGATCATTTTTTCCCATCTTTATTCTGTACTGCTGGGGCCAGTGTCACCACAGTAATGCCTTAACACGAGAGGAATGTAGAAGATGCCCATCTTCCTTTCTGTACGTGTGTACTAAGCCTGACCGGATAGGCAGCTGCCTTTATGAAATAGTGCAGTGCTTAAAATTAGAGGCAGGCCTTAATGTCTCATTCAGTCAATACCTGGTTGGTGGAATTCAAATCGATAAATGTATTTTTTTCCTGAATTAGGTAGTGTATGTGGTGGAACTTGTTTTCCCTCAAAGTACGGTGCTTCAGAGAATAATGAGAGATCTGCTGCTGCTCGGAGTGCACGCGGTGCCTGTGTTAATCCCTGGCAAATGCTGCTGAACTTGGGGGGGTTAATCCTGTAAAACTAGGCGCCTAACTACAAATTTTACTGAACTGGAACTCTGGGTACCACAAAAATGGAGAAAAGATTTCAGTGGGTGTTAGCAGGTTTGCATCAATTAAAGAACTGGCTCAGTGAACCTTTCTACTTGAAGACGGAAAAATTAGAATTGTTGAAATCTTTAATGTAAACCACTTCTACATTGCCCTTGTAGATAAAACTTTCTTCTATGCATAGACAACACAGTGGTGTGGCCTTCTGACCATGTAGCACTGCTTGCATCCCCTAAGTGTACAGCTTGATCAGCTTCTGAGGAATGTTTCCATTTTCTGTGATGATAAAGCATAATCATTTTACATGATTTTGCTGCTTCTGGAAGCAGATTTTGTCATGGATTCATGAATTTCTGAACGTAAGTAGAATATATGAGTGCAGAGTAAATCATTGGCTGATCTATCGAAAGGATGGAAGCGATACAGCTGGAAAATGACTTCATACACCATCGCGTGGGATCCACCAAGAGCCCACTGGAGAGAAGTTCCTGCGTGTGCAGGGGCAGCGTGTCAGATGGGCTCTGTCAGTATTATCCCCGGGCAGTATGGAGTTGCCTAAACTGCTTTAGATGCTTTGTGTGTTTAGGTTGAGCACACGCCAGCCGACTCCTGTGCCGCTGACACGTGCAGCGTGCGGGCGGTCTGCGTTTCAGACGTTCGCTGCACTGGAGCTGGCTATCGGGCCGTTGGCGTTTGGCTATATGTTCCTAATTATATGGATAATCATTTGAACATTGCTTAAAGCTTTACTTTGGGAATTTGGCTCTTACAAGCCCCATTTTATAATTAGTTTATTTGCGTTCTCTTTATTCCTTATTAATAAATCATGGTTCAGCAGTTCCAGCCTACTACTTTGATGTCCTGGTGTCTGGCGATTCACAAACAGTTTCGTTCCCTGTTGACATATAAAATGCAGCGTTGAGGCAATGCAAACAAGCACGCATCGCCACAGTTTGAAGAATTAGCAATTCTGGGTATCGTAATGTACTAATGAATGACTTGCTGCTGTTCATATGTGGTTGTTCATTAAGTGAGCGAGGTGAGGTCATTAGCTGGCGAATCCCTGGTGGCATGACCTCATGCTGGAACTCTGGCAGTGGGTATCAGTGCTTTATGGCATCTGTTACCATTGATTATTTTTAATTTATTTTTTTTAAGCTCCGGGAAAGCGTTTTCAACTAAGGAAGAAGGAGACAATCGTTTTGTTTCTAGGGAACAGCAATTTGGGAAACATTCTTTTAATGAGGAAAAATAAAAACAACAAATAAACAGAGAACTCCTGGGAATCAAAGAACTGAATGAGAAACGTCGGTCACTGTTGAAGAATTTGAGGTATGCTTTGACTTGTTCTAGGTAGGTGTGTATCAGAGCACTGGAGTTTCAGCCTTTTCGTTTGGACCCGTCATCTTTCCTTAAGGCTAGCTGGCCTGAGGTGCATCACGTCGCCTGCAGTACGTAGGATTGAAACCGCCTCTGCTGAAAACTGGTTGCAGTGGAAATAGGATGCCTTATGCTTCTAGAAGCTGCTTTGCCATCCCTTTTGGTCCCACTGAGGTGCCAGGTACGCGGTTGAAACATCCCTCCCTTTTGCTGTAGACAGAGGGGCCTGTCCTCTCAGTATGCATTCTGCGATAATAGAAGCAGAAATTCATTATTTTCTCTGCCTTAGATTCAAATACCACCAGTTCAGTGAAAGAAATCACTCCAGTCGAAAGGTCTCTGTAGCTTGAAATAGCTTAAAGCCTGTAAATCCTTTAGGGATCAGGTTCGTTTACCTGAATATACTCCATACTTAATAAGAATTGCTTCATAACGCTTCTTGCACTTGAGGCAAGAGGAGCACGTAGGACTCTCTCCGCTACATCAATGAACTTCTGTCTGACCTTTGATGTAATCTTTCTTTGCTATAGCTTCATTGTATATGGAACGGGGGAAAATATCAAGTGCTGCATCTCATTCACGGAAGCACTTTGAAGTTAAATTCCCCATTATAAAACATTTTTAGGTCCCTGGAGGGAAGACAGTAGAACTGCAAGCTGCTAGTCACTTGCATATTGCATATGTGAAGGAGAAGACAAGTGACATATATACTGTATTATAATATACTTTATTCAATGGACTGAGTGTAAATATAATAGCTGAACAAATATGTGTTAGCTCATTATGGTTCAATGGTATAAAACTGGGTGGGAAGTTGGTATTTTTCTGAAAGAGCCTGAAATAAAAATACTTCTGAAAGAGATGCTGATCGCAGAAAAGACCTGGAACAAGTGCAGGATGATTTGCATGGGTGGACACGAAGGACATGCCTTTTGTCCTACGTGTTCTGTGTTAAACCTGTTTTCTGGAAACAAATTTACAAACACTGTACCCGTATCCAGGTGCCTAAAACGCAGGGTACAAATAATCTCGAGATGCCCGGGCTACATTTACCATTTTCAGCGTGACAGGTAGTTAAGGTTTATCAAGGGATTAGGGCAGTAAGCAGTCATGAAGCCTGCCTCTTCCTTATTCTGTGCCTGTGCCGCTGTGTGATTTTTGTGCCAGTTGGGTAACCTGAAAGCCAAGAGTATTATCTGTAATGTCTCCCATTCAGTTCTTGCAAGGCTGCAGTAAGATGTAGGTAACTGTGCTTACCATTCGTCCTACCTCCTGCATCCCCATGAGCCAATCACAGCCCTAACTGGAAGGGCAGGAGGAACTTCAGAATTCAATGAAGTTCATACAAGTTCTGTATGTTGGTGACTCGGTAGAAGAAGCAGTCCCAGATCAGGCCCTGGGGTGGGGAGAGGCAGGGAAGAGCTCAGGTGCCGTTGGTTTTGTCAGTACTGGTGGAGCAGAAATGGAGGGTGTGCGCTCACCTGCGACAACGCGTGTTCCTGGGGCTGCAGGTGAGGGTGCCTGTGCGGGGGCGTAAGGAAGACGAGGGGAAAAGGCAAGGGCACGCGTAGCGCAAATCCATACACGAGCAGGTAAGGGTTTTTGCATCGTTCACCAGATTCATGTTTCAAATCATCAAATGGCACATCTTGTGCAAGGAGATGGTTTTGTAATATCTGTAGCTGAGTAGGAAGAACAGAAATATTTCAGCCTTGTTTTAATCTCCTTGCCTCATTGCTGTGTGTGTTTTAATGGCTTTGAGCAGTTTCATATGTTAATGCTAAGATGAGCAATGGAACAGTATGCACAACTTAAATTTAAATCACTTAAATGATTAATGTTTAATTTGTTCTTGCAATTAGCTCATTCCCAGTGGCAGTGGCAGTGGTTCTGAGATAAGACTTGTTTGTATCATTGAGCTGTTGGTGTTCCTTGCCATAAAATGCAGTAAGAGCTGATGAGTTCTTGAGTTAAGGAGATTAGCTTGACTCTGCATAGTGAGAAAGTTCAATGTAATTGCAGTGCTGCTTTCTAAGCAGGAACTGCGTCACAGAACTTCTGTTAGCTATTTGAGTGATTAATTTATTGTTAGGGAACAAAAAAACAGAAGTACTAACAAATACGTGTAATCTCCTAATAGTGATTATTTAATTTTTTTTTTTAATAGCAGTCAATTCAGAGTCTGATTTCACTGGGGTCACTTAAGGAATCAAATTATCTGGCAATAGAAATTTCCTCTTCGAAGACAGCGTGAGTCCCTGGTAGAGCTGTGATACTGTAATTTGCCGCAAAACAGGCCTTGCTGCCCTGCCACACAGCAAGAGGAACCTCTTTCTGTACTGATTTAATAATTGTTTTAACTTAAGGACTGGGACTGCTTTTCCTTCCTCTTTATATCAAAGTCAAAACCTATTCTTTCCAGTCTACGTCAGAAAAATCTTACTAGTGGCAGCAGCCGTTTGCTACACCAGTGACGAGCTGAGTTGACCCAGAGGTATGGATGTGATGTTCTGATCCTTAGCTCTGAATATCGGAGCAAAGGGAAGTTGTGGCCTGATTCTCAATGGGCTTCTACCAAACCTTCAAATTTCTGCGAAGGGCTTTAAGACCCATTTAATTTAATTTCTTCTTGTCGTACCTTGGCATGGATTCTTCAATTTGTAGATAGGCGCGGAACTTTTCAGGTGATTTGAGCAACTGTCCATCCCTATATAGCATAGACACATAAAACTTTGAAGCATTTCACATTATGTGCCTGCAGCAAAGAGCGATTTCATAGCCCCAGAAGCAAGAGGGAAACACGTTATTGAAGGATCATCTCCTTCCCTGGAAAGTAGAGGGACAAACTGTAAAATGTGCCTGTACCATTTAGGTATCCTGGGAATTTCAGCACCTGACGTATATATTCTATCTCTGATAATTTCAGCTGGTGCAGAGAAATGCAGGAGAGTTGTCAGCTTTTTTCATATTTCTAAGTGAAATTTAAAAAGCAGATCTGCTGTAGTAATGAAATTAATTTATTCAACCTCTGATTTGGTCATGTGTTTGGAGAGGGCAAAAAGAAATCCTAACGAATGTGCATAATATGCTTGCTCACGAATTTGTGGGTGCTTTCGGCAGATGAGCATCATCTGTTCTCGTGCAGGGACAAGATGACAGGTTCATGGTAACATTTGTAGGGACTTAAAATGCAGAACATGCCAGAAGAAAACATGTCTCTGATTTGTGGTGCCCAGGGGAGTCATTTTCTTCAGTGGGTCATTTTATTTTGTAATAATTGGATGCTCTCATTGATTTGAGCTGCAAGCCACCTGGTATCTTACTTAAGGACCATGTTTACTGTCTTAGATGATAGAGTCTCTCCCATCTGGGCAGAGTCCTGGAAGTCAGGTGGTTAGCTTATGTGAGAAAGCACTGCTTATACAAAATGCCTATGCAGCTTCATGCTCTCCTAAGAAAATTGTGTTTATGTAAAAAATATAAATTGTACGGCTTTAGTCATTCTTAGAATGTTTTCCCTCTATACAGAAATACTACTCTTCCTCTAATATATATATATAAAAAATTGTCTTCATGTTGAAGCTCCATGTGAAATTCTATGTTTTACCTTGGTTCAAGAGTCGCTCCATTGACATCAGGCCTCTTCAGCTTGTCCTGGCAAAGGACACTTTTTCTGAAAAAGGGTAGGAATCCAGATTTTAGAGAAATGCTGAAATCGGTGGACTTTGTCATGGAATCAAATGCCCGTTTCCTGACTTAATTTTGTCTGTAGACCAATGAATGGCTTGCATTTTGAAACTATGATGATAGATGCAGAAAGTGATTAGCCAGCTAATTAACAAGCCGTCATATTTATTAATCACAGAAAGACTTAGTAAGTCACCAAAAGGTTGGCTTCATGCTGCTTATGAAAAACAGCATGATGCATTTTTTAAAACATTTTTAGCAATTGGTGAAGAGTAGGATGAATGTATGTAGGCTGAAGCAGCGGACAGACACCGAGCTCTCCCACAGCTGAGCAGTTAGATAGCTGCAGAGGCAATCAAGTCCCCAGATTTATGTGGATCTAAACAATTTCAGATATGGGCAAATGAAAACTTAATAATAAAAAGGAATTCAGCTGTGAAATGAACTTCCAGAAATTAACTAAGCCACAGTTTCCTTGCCTTTAGTCCATGCTGCAGCAACCCCTGCTTTCTCTTTGTGTTATAAATCCTTATTTATGGGTTTAAAAGATGGAGGCAAGCGTAGATGACCCAAAGGTGCACACGGATTAGAGGATTTACTCTTTTTTTTTTTTCTTTTTTTTTCCCCTTTTGCAATTATTTCAGGAAACACAAAGGAGTAATCTTTGAAAAGCAATGAAGGGAAACATATTCCTTTTGCAGGTGTTCTCTCTTAGCGTGTGCATGGCACGAAGCAGCATTTGGTCATTGAAACAGAAACCCCTGTGAGTAAAACTAAAAGGAATTACAGGTTTTGTCTTGTGTAGCACAGACCAAAAGCTTTGCCCCTTAC
>Ga0065711_1003622_pt1 | contig 27137 bp, 38 predicted proteins | sample Hoacrofraction12_FD_59098 | JGI IMG/M metagenome (GOLD analysis project Ga0065711, IMG submission 59098) | Hoatzin crop microbial communities from Cojedes, Venezuela - Epithelial fraction 12 v2 (version 2) | ecosystem: Host-associated > Birds > Digestive system > Esophagus > Crop | place... | reverse complement strand
CCCCCCCCTTCCCCCACCCGAGTTACGGCTCCCCGGGAGGTGGCACAGGGCCCGAGGGCGCAGAGCACAGTGACAGCACTTGGTTCTCCACAAGGTCAGTAGAAGCAGCAACGCGAATTAGCACGGGGCACCATCCGTGACAGACACGGCGCGAGGCTGGAGGCGTGGGCAGCGCGCGGCTGTTCCGCAGAGGACGTTCGGCCGTCGGCTCACCCCACGTCCCCCGTGCCGCGAGCAGCCCCGGGCCGTGGGTGACAGCGAGGGGCTCGGTGGCCTCTGCCAGTGCAGTAACGCCCATTGCCAGCAATGGAAGCTCCCCTGGCTACAATCTCAAAACCGGTGTGCAAAACAAGTTCGTTAAGACAGAGTTAGCCATAGGTTTCAGTGCTGTGGGAATTCTTCGTTTTTATTTAAACCCCCTCCCAGCAGCCGAGTCGTTCTGGGTTGTGGGAAACTTCTGCCTCCAGGCTGGGTCAGCTTCCCACCAGGGTGAAGCCCCTCGGCTGCGGGGAATGAGACCAAGGCCCCCGTCCTGCCTCCCCCCCGCCGTCCGTGAGGCCGCGCTTCCCTGCTTGCGCCCAGGCCCCTCTGACGCCGCTACCTCTCGCTCTCTCCTAGGCACTGGGGTTTCCATTGCAATGGAAGTTTGTGCGCTTTTTTTAAACATCAAGCCCTCCCTCTTTGGCTGCAGTATCCCAAGTTACTCAGCTGCAAGCAGAGCAGAGGCGGAACTGTGAGTATCATATATATTTATACTTATATCTCTATCTATCTATATCTTTACCTTGAAAATTAGAATGTGAATGTTACAAAACCCCGCTGAACTGCCAAACTGCCAACCAAAAGTAGCAAAAATGGTTAAAGGAATCCAATGGCTATATCCTGATGTAGAAAATGCTGTACATGTCCCCCGCCTACGGCCACACGGTGCCGGCTTCGGTCAGCTGCGCGGTCCAGCTATGGCTGCGCAGCTTTCCTTCGCCCAGGCTGGGACAGTGACGGGGCAGGGGGAAGGGAAATCAATCTTTTGGCTTGGAATCCGCGTTTTGCAGGAACGCTGAGCAGTGCAGGGGGCTGGTTTTGTACGGGTTTAGCAAAGCCGTGTCCTTAGTCAACACAAAAATGACCTGAGAAATGTTACATACCTCCAGACAGTTCATTTGGAATTCATATGTACAAAGTAGAAAGAACGGATGCTGGGCGCACACACACGACACGGACACACGCGGGCACGACGGCCGCCGGCTGCGCTCACCTAGGCTGGGTCTCTCGCGCGCTGCTGCATCCCGGCCACCTTCCCCGTCCCGTGGCAGACACAAGCTCGGGCAGACAGATTACATTTCTCAGATTAGTTCTTTGCATTGTGTATTAATTGTACCAGTGCAATAACATTGTCAAAAAAGGAGGAGCTGCTCCAGGGGAGTCCGAGACCCTGGGTCAGATTCAGAAAAGGGTGGTTTAAACTTGTTGGGGTTTTTTTGTTTGGGTTTTTTTTTTTTTTTTTAAGCGAGGTACACGTTAAGCAGAGCTCTGTGTTAGGGGGATCTCAGCAGAAGGCATGCTTGGCTCAGCCTCTTTCTCCTCGGCAGCTTTGTCCTCCGGCTCCAGCGGTTCACCGCTCTTCATGCTTTCCTGGAGCTGCTGGCGTCGCTGCACCTCTGCCTTTAGGTTCTCCAAGTCTTTTTGGCTGAAGGGGAAACCAGGAAGGGGAGCGAATGTTAGAGTCGCTCTGGGAAAAGGGGGTTCAGGGGCCTGGGAAACGCTCCTTGCACTTGCCCTCCTCCTGCCAGAGCCCAGCCCCCGCGTCTCAGCGATACCCGAGCAGGGCTGGGGGCTTCGTCTGCCGCCTGCTTTCGAACCAAGGGGCACCGGGCTGCGGCCCAGCAGCGGCCACGCGGCGCGGAGGCAGCGAGGGTCATCTTGTCGATGTCCAGGCAGCCCCCAGCTGTTCCAGGTGAATTTTTCCCAGCAGTGATTATTTACAGCCTTAGAAGAACAGAGTCTCAGCTCAGGTCACCTTTTATTCACCCCCGCCCCAATCAAATTTTTAACTGAAAGTCTAATAAATGAAAAAAAACCCAAAACAATTTCAGAGTACTGCTGTTTAGAGCAAATCTTAAAAGATGATGATGATGACAATCAGGGCTCGTATTATGATCTCAGCTGAGGTTCTTCGTACCCAGATCCTGTGGAGCTGGGGAAGGAATACCCCCAAAACGCGCTTAAAGCAGCCACCCCACTCAGCGGCCTCGCCTGCGGGAGAGCCGACGCTGTTCCTCACAGCCCAGCACTGCCCACGTCACTTCTGGGCAGAGACCAGCGACTGCGCCTCAGCCACCTCCCCCTCTGCAAATGGGGAGCGAACCCCCCCGCTGCGGGGCTGGGGACGCGGGGAGACCCACGAGCAGGGCACACAGCAGCCGCCCTGCCCACGGGTGCCGCAGCTCTGCAGGAGGCTCGCCCGCTTCCCAGCAGCTCCACAGGCAGCCTGTGGGTTTGGGTGCGAGAGCAGATGGCTGCTTCCCGCTCACGGTTCGCTTGGAAAGAGACCCTGACTCCTCACGCAGCGTTCCTCCAAGCAGGAGCTTTCCCAGGGTCACCGAGGGCTGCCTGGGGATCCCACAGAGCACCCCTTCGCCCGTGGCCGGAGCGCCTGCCGGGGACCCAGCACCTTCAAAAGCCCATCTTACGCAGACCAGAGAATTTGTGCCATTATTTACCTGGCGCTGCCTGAAGAGGAGGGACCCAAGATCCCTGGAAACTCCCCACTTTGGGCCAGTGACTCCCAGTGGAAGGGGAGGCTTTGGGTTTACGCTGTCTCCGGAACACAAGATTACACAGAAAGACTACCCGATTTCTCGAGGCACGGTACGACACCGAGGCATCACGCTACCTTAGTGGAATGAAGAGAATTCCATTGATAATGTTGAGCTGCTCCAGGACACTGGCCATGCTGGGAGCTGTGAACTACAGCACAGGAGAAAGAGAAGGTTTTAAAGTCAAAACCCAGTCAGAACGACACAGAGCTCCTAAGCACGCCCAGACACCATTTATGAACAGCCGAGAAAAGCGAGCTCGCGCGTGACACCCTCGGAGCTGGGAGGTGGCATCGTTTGTGTTTTCTACCTGTTTACACCCGTAAGGTGGAGGGCAGCGTCTGGAGGTCCCCAGGCACTGTGGGCAACCTCCCCCCGACCTCTGAGGGGCTTCCGCTAACGGCAGCGTAGGTACCAGCTCAAAGTGTGCTGGGGTTTCTTTCCCCTCCTCCGCGTGTTGCAATAAGGCTGAAATCTTTATCCCCACTTTACGGGTCTGAGCCTCTTGGCTGCACACTATTTCCTGCACTTGGCCGTTCACTCGATTCAGCGTCCTGACGCTCAGATTACTCCGCCACGAGCCCCTCCGGTCTGAACCCCGCTCTTTCTAGTGAGAAGTGGCCCCGGCCGCTCCCGAGCGCTGCCCTGCTCGGCACCCTCCGCAGGGAGGGCCGCGTCTCGGCGGTGGAAGCCCCTTTCCCAGCCCGCTGGCAGCCCCTCGTGTGCAGCTGGCAGGGAGAGTGCCCACCGCACGCGGCCACGTCCCCCCCGCTGCGCCGCAGCCGGCTGCTGCCACCCGCACCCGCGCAGCACGGTGCCAGCGGCTGCGCCCGCTCCCGCTCCGTGCAGGGCAAGGCCCCGCGCCCCGCTCGCTGCCCAGCCTCCCCGCACCACAGAACCCCCGGAAGGAGAACAAAGCGCCCGAGGAGAGACGACGGCAGTTCTTAGGATGAGGAACCGCAGTGCTTTTGGACTGGGCAACCCGCAGTGCGCCAGCGCAGCGGCAGGCTCCTGCGCAGGCGTCCCAGGCCCCCACGCCGCGAGCTGCCCAGCGCCCGGTGCCCTGCGACGCAGCCCGAGCGTGGGAGCAAGGGCCAGCGCCCGGAATCGCTCTGTGCGGGAGCGGAGGGGACAGGCGCCGAGTCCGCACTGGGTACGCTGTGCGACGCCTGAGCCGCTGCCTCCACAGGGACCCCCTGCCCAGGGGCCTGCAGCCGGCACAGCCGCAGCCGTAACTCGCCTGTCCTTCCGCAGCAGCCACACACAAGTCCCCGCCTTCACGGCGCGCGCTCTCGATCGTGCTCGCGGCAGCAGCTCACCTTGAGCGGCACGATGTTCGCGTTGGAGCCATTCTTGTAAATCTCATTCATTGTGCGTTGAAGAGCGACTGCTTGCTGAGTCAGGTATTTCAAGTACTCGGAGCTCTCTTTGGTCTTTTCGTGGTGTTCTCCAAGCTAATTGGAAAAGGGAAAAAACCAGCGTACAACATGACGAGTCAGGCCAGGACCCACAGCAGGGCGCACTCCTCGTCTCTGCTGGCTCAACAGCCCTACAGAAACTCATCAGAACTGGATTTCACCTGCCTTGGCATTCAAAAAACAAACAAGAAAATTCCTCTAGGATCCTTACGATCAACACTACGCGTTTCCATCAAGTAGGAGCACACCTGCAGGGCGCGCGGCTCCCCCCCGCAGGCCGTGCTGCCAGCCGGGGAGATGGCGCTGAGTCACCGGGCACAGCTCGGCGTGTTCGGGCAGCCCCGGCCGACGCAGAAGTTTCCCTGTGCATCAGCGAGGGCTGCGAGCCGGGGAGGGCAGCGCCCACATTGCAGCCCAACCACCCAGCCAGGCTGGATCTGGCCTTCAACACACGGCGGGTGCCAAGAGTGGAACGAACAGCCCAGCGCTTTCGGTGCCCAGCCGGAACGCGGGGCCATGCCACCAAGAGAAGTTTCTGTCCAGCGACAGGGGTACAGCAGGAGCAGGCTTGCAGGAAAGCTGTTCACAGACCTCTGGCACAAAAGCGGTCGTTCAGAGCAGCATTCCCTGGCGGCTGCTCAGAGCTGTTGGTAAGCAAAGCCTCCGCGAGCTCCAGGCTGCAGCACTGCTTGTTTCCAGCAGGAACGTGACACGACAAGGCAGCAGCGTGCGTGCTCGTTACCTGGTTTTTGTAGATGGTGTAACCTTCCTTCTCGTGCTGCAGAGCCGACCGGAATTCTGCTTTGCTCTCGTACACTCGGGCTACCAAGTGGTGGCTGAGGGAAGGAAAAGGGTTCAGAGGTATTTTCATGAAGAGGAACCACTTCTGCACTGCAGCGAGCATGACTTCAGCGGAGCAGTGCTTAGGCTACAGCTCTGCACACCAGTGCCAGAGGAGGCCCACACCGGACCCTGCGTGCAGCACCCTGGTCGTGACTCCTCCCCACCCCGTCTGGGGATGGACACACTCCACTGGTTTGGGCTGGGCTGCTGCTGAAGTGCCAAGAAGTGACCTGCAGGAGTGAAGACCGAAGGGGGATTTTTCTCCTCCTGCAGCCAGGAAGGCTGGAGGCCACAGTGGTGACCTGGAGGGAGGCAGCACACCCACAGGAACGTCCCGGGGCTGGATTCATTAACTGGGGAAGGAGGAAGCAGCCATAAGCCCTACCCGTCAAATAAGATCTTTTTCTTTCTTAGAAAGCAAAGGTGTGAATTACTTGATTATTCACAGCCAAAAGTAAAAAAAAGAAAGAAAAAAATCTTCCAGCACAGAAACACCAGCAGAACAGTGGCAGAGCTGGGACCCAAGTCACCTGGGCTCTCTCCAGTCGGGAGAGCTGACTTGGCTTGCGCTTTTGCTTCCTTCGTGTTTCTGGAATGAAAAAGGTTGCTGGTTTGGGCAGTATTCCTCTGCGGGAGGTGATGAATCTCACCAAGCACCCCCGTGCTGCTAAGGCAAGGCAAGATGCTTTCCGCAGAATGCATATCCATCAACTGCTGGAAAACAAATCAGACTCTTGCGGGTGCTTAGTAAGATTTATTTTCACCCTGACGAAGAACAGATGGGTTGCAATGTGGTCGTAGTAATTAGGAGTGGGCCACTGCTTGCTTGGTAGCGAGCCAGTTTTGCAGTCAAGGACAAGGCAGGCAGCACTGAAGAGCAGGGAGTAGCCAGAGTGGATCCTAAGGGTGCCAACTGCTCACAGCTCCCTTGGAAACACCAGGAAGCTGCTCACTATTTTATTTGAATACAAGGCTTTATGGTGAAGGACAAAGGCAAATTATATGCTTCTCAAAGATAGTTCCCCGAGGGCTGAAACAATTAAACACAAGTGTTTACTATCATCCCAGTATAATTACATTAGCCTTGCTCGCCAACCTTCCCTTCCCACGTATGTTTTTCTGCTCAGAGTCCACAAGGACCAGGGTCATCCCGACAGATTTTTGGGGCAACCAGCGTTACCGCAGATCCCGCGATTAAGAACAAGGGGTCTCTGTCTCTTGAGACAAGAAGCTCGGATGCTGCACCATGACCCTGACTGCACGCAGCCCCGCAGCCCCCAGGAGCTGGGACAAGACCGAGCCTCTGATCCCACGGGATACAGCTGGACACAGCTGGGCCAGACCCCTCCCAGATGAGCACGCGGTGAATGTACTCGCTCTTTACCAGCACGGGGACCCAGCCCAGCACTCCACCCTGCCTCACCTTAGTGCAACTTTCAGAGACTTGGAGCCGTGATACTTGGAGCTGATGGCCAGCGCGTTCTCCAGGAACCGGAGGGACAGGTCATACTCCATAACCCCGTGGAGCACCAAGCCGATGTTGTTCTGCACAAAGAAGTCCAGCAGGCACTCAGAAAGGCAAACTCAAACTACGTGTTTGTTGCTTTGTTAATACCAAGACCACGCAGGTACTTCACTGTTGAAAAGGCTGCAGCAGCCACGCGTCCCCAGCGGGTATCTCTACGGCACGTAACGCGACAGGAGACCACTCCGCCCCTTAGGGGCTCAGTCCAACCAAGCCAGACAAGAGAGAGATACGTAACCTTTCTCCCTTCTGCTAGTAGCACCAACTGGTAGTAACCCAGGGAGGAAAAAGCAGTGCCGAAATGTTTATGTTAAACAGCCAGCACTATGGGTGTTGTAAAGGCCAAGAGGTTTCTTAGAGATTGGAAACTTGAAGCCTCTGAAAGATTACTTACGTCTAAGAGCGCCATTTCTGGGTGATCCTCCCCAAATACCAACAGCATGAGGTAGCGTGCACGGTACAGCAAGTTCAGCGCTGTGGAGAGTTGGCTGTTTGCAAAGCAGTACAAAGCAAGGTGCATCTGCAACAGAAGAGGTAATGCAGCATTAATGTTTTTTGCTTACCACTCTGTACAGCAAGCTGATCTCTCCCTTCCTCGGCTGCACAGAAATAAAAGGTCTTCCTTTACGGCTGAAGAGGATTTCACCCCCTCCGACAGGTCCAGGGCTGCTGCTGATTTACAGCTCCACCGAGGGACCAGGTAAGATGCAGCGCTGAGGAAGTTGTTCAAGTGTTTCCTTTCAGTTTCTTTCATGTACCCCAAGGAATATTTCAGAACTGACCTGCGTGCATATGATATTCTGATTGTACTTTTGGGGGGATTCTTGCTCTTTCTTCATTTTTGACATAAGCCCAGGGCAAAAGCCAGCAGAATTAATGAATATAAATAAACATTCAGCAGACAAAACCCCAAAATTCTAAACTAAGTAGGACAGATACTGACCATGCGGGACACTTACAAAGCAGACACTTAGGTATTCAGTTCACAAAATCTTAAGACAGCAAATTTCTGATGGAAGTAGAGGATTCTGGGAAGAACACTGCCAAAGGAAGGAGAACTGCAACTGTCTTCTAGATGCAGACACGAATTAAGGCTCACAGACTCCAGCACCCTGTACTCACGTATTCTTGAATCGTGTTGGGATGTTCAATACCCAGGACCCTCTCGCTCATTAGCACCGCTTTCTGCTGATTACTTAAGGCCTAAGCAGAACAGAAGACCCAAAAGCAAGTCACACAGATGCTGTGCACCTGAGCAAGCAAGCACGGGGAGGAACGATCGACCCTACCCGAGACCCTGCTCACCTCTGAATAATCTCCCATGATATAGTTGAGACGAGCTAGCAGCCTCAGGCAGGCACAGATTTCCACATGCATAGCACCATACACATTGTTGAACAAGTTTAAGGCTTCATTGATGAGCTCGCAGCCCTCCTTCAAGAAACCTGAAAAAAGTTGTATTCACGTATGTATGTACGTCGAATAACCCCTAACATGAGAACAGCAGTGGGCTGCGTAGCCACAGGTCACCGCCTTGCGCAAGCAGTAAAATCTCGGGGATGGAAATTGCTGCCCTGCATCCGTCCTTGCTCATCGCTGGTAGCTGCACAGCAGGTGTGGGCTTCAGATGGTCTCGGAGACCACGATTCTCTACCAGCACGGGGTGGGGGGGTATTCTGGTAGAGGGCAGCAGGCCATGGCACACATACCCTGCTCTTCCCGTTATCAGCAGTCACCTCAAAAGGCAGAGGCATGCTGGGTCTGTACCTTGCTGAACCTTTGCTTGCCCGCTCTGGAAGAAGTGGAAAGCATCTGAGGCTTTGGGGTTTACGTGCTTCACTACAGGGAAGATGTTGAGAATATCCTCTTCCGTGAAGGTGGGCTTGTGCCTGTTGTCAAAGTTGTACTCCTTCAGCAGTATCTAGAGGGACCGAAAAGACCGGAGGTCACGGTCACCGCTTTCACAGGTACTTGGCAAGAAGAGATGGGAAAATGAGCCCTGGAATCTGCATGGGGGTTCACAGTCAGGACATCCCCCGTGTCCCTACCTGGGGACAGGTTTGCAAAGGTCGCAGGTAGGTGTGCACACCACGTGCGCGTGGCAAAATCACGCCGCAGCCGAGGCATGGCTGTGCCAGTACTGGAGCCCCTGATGCGAGAACCCCATCCTGCCAAGCTCCCGCACCCCGCAGAGGAGCGAGGAGGCAGCGCGGTGGGGAAGGAAACCCCCCGTTCTGCAAGCAAGGACAGCCCCAGGCCCTGCTCTGCTCGGCCTAAGAGCTGCATCTCTTGGACAGGGAGTGCAGGAGCGCAGGAAGCCCGGATGCGAGTCTGGCCTGTCAGACAGAGGAAGCGACAGGAACTGCACTCGGGCTGGCTGTCCTCCACGGGAGACGCACAGCAAGTTCACCCTAACAGGGAACTGGATTGGCAGTCTCCTTCCAGGGCTGGAACCAGTATCCCAACACTAATACCACAGAGACCTTCAGGGGCTCTCATCTGTCTGACAGGCTGTCCCCTGCCAAGCAGTTCGCGCTTACTCTTCACATTTCTCAGTATAGAACATGATGGGGAAGGGAGGGAAGACGAGGATCTTACCTGGACTCCAGTTTTGAGGGAGATTTCACGGAGCAGGGTGATTTTCTGCAGATTATACACTTCAGCTGCTTGGTCAGCGTTCTCACTGCAAGAAGCACACACGGGCTTCAGTCTCAGGGAAGCGTCTGCTGGAGGACATCCCTCAGGCATGGTCTGTCTGAAGCACAGGTCCCTGCACCGCTGGCTGCTAACTGAAACCAGCCACGCGCGTTACAGCGCTTGCTAACGGCCTGTTAAACCTTACTGAGCTGCTATCTGCACACCTCACCACCTCTGTTTCAGATACAGGAGAAGCTGTCCTCGGTTTTGGACCATAAGCTCCCTTCAGCCTAAACCATCACCTACACAGACCAGGATCTTCTGACTACGCTCCCTCAGCTCCTTGCCTCCTGCTCCCCCCGGCACCACTAAGGAGAGGCTTCCCTTCCTCCTCTGCTGTTCCCACCTGCCCTCACCTCAGAGGCTTCATCTCGCGTCAGATGTCGGCTACACTTCCCCCTGCTGCTCTTTGCCCCATTTATTTCTATTATAAGCCTGTAAAACTCCCTCAAGAGTACAAATTTATATTCAAACAGAAAATACGTCAGAAGGGCAGGTGCTATTAGAGAACAGTAAGAGCTACAGGCGTTTGGTGAGAGTCCAGGCACAAGCGAGGGTAATTTGCTCTGCTTACCATTCGAGACTAAAATCGAAGTAGTTCTTTGCTTCTGAACAAATATTCTTCCAAAGCTCCTGAGGGGTCATGCTGGCCCATGCAGTGTTATCAGCATTTCCAAGGTTCCTGTTTTTCCTTTTCTTATTCTTTTTCTTGGAGACCAGCTCATCAGCTGGAAGATGGGCAATGGGATTTGGAAAGGAGCTTAGAAAGCAATTGAGGAAGTGGCTGATGGCTGCTGACAAACCCGACAGCTCCACGCCCTACAGCGAGACACCGAAATCAGTCGTGGAAGACACCTGCCATCTCACCGGCACTACTCCGACCCCCAGCCTCACACAAAGCCAGTCCTACCAGAAACAGGAAAATCTTCTGGGAGAGGGAGAGGAAGGCAATATTTGCAAGTGGAACTAGCACAGAGAGAATTATGTAGATATAAGAGATAAGCGTATACCTACACACACACACAGATACACAGTTCCATTTGGGCTGCTACCTGGGGCAGAGAAACTAAGAGTGTAAAGAAGATTTTGACACTGGAGTAAAGCCAGGTGTATTGCTATGCTACGTACGGAATGGTATAAGGATGCACTAGTGCTTGTGCAATTAAAAAAGCTTCTTAGAAAGGCAAAGGCAACACTGTTTAAGAGGAAAAAGTATTACAAGGAAAACAAGCTGTGATTTCCCTTTCAAAAGCCTTCAACATAATGAGTGAGAATCTGGGGAAGAATGAATGATTACTCTCTGGGAAAGCTATCTTCAAGTGGGGACTTGTTTTCCCTTACACGCAGGCCCGTACCTATTTTAGCACTAATGAGATTGTACTTCCCGTTGCTAGGCAACCCCCATAAACTGCCTAACGAGAGGGGAGACTCAAACAGCTCTATTTGTGGAAAAAAGTCATTAGGGAGGACACACAAGGCAAGAGGTTAGACTGCAGGTCATACCTGGAGGTACGTCTTGAAGATGTGTTTAGCCGATCGAGTGATCAATTCACCGATTCCTATTTTCTACCCGAAGCAATGAAGAACAGAGATTAGCAGTCAGCGAGCAGTAACAATGACAAATACGCTCTGCTTTAGAGCGGGCTTTTAACAAGACCTGCAGAAGACGCGTTCTCCAGCCCTCACCCTGCAGCTCAGAGCTGCGCTGCGTCCGACAGCACCCCGGGGACACGCGCGTGCCCGGTGACCGCAAGCCACCCCGTGCCGCACGGCTCAGCTGCCAGGGTGCAGCACCGGCCCTGCGCACGCTCACAGGCAGCCGCGCTCACGCTTTCCAATGCGATCCAACGCCCTGACCGACCTTAGAGGCTTAAAAAAAGTGCATGGCTTAAAATCCAACTGTGTATTACCTGCCGCTATGCTTGGGAATCCCTGAAGCGCTTCTCTGTCCCGAAGGACACTCAAACCCTCTAACATCATGGACACCGTTAAGGATTTGGGAGCAAAACTCCCCACCCACTGCTTACAGGGCTTTTTCCCTTCTCCTCTATTTATGGAGCTGTTTATTTTTACACAGAGAAAACAATTGGCCATGTTGGAACCTATACAGGGCAAATTACCCCAGAGGCAGTTTTAATTGTCAGTTTGAAGTTAAGCCGGATGCTTACAAAAATGTGATCCAGCTGAGCACGGCCAGGGGTCTTGGCGATGAAGTTGATGACTTTGCCTAGATAACGCATGTTGATGCCCCTCTGGTGCATGGCCTCGGCCAAGGTCGCCCCATCCATCGGCAGCACCGTGTGATCCAGGCAGTCTTTGACCTGCAGAGTATATGCAAGCTTCAGTTACACAGAGCAAACACGCAGGAAAGCATTTCAATTTAAAAAAAGAAAAAAACCCAATGTATCTGACTGAGGAGGAAAAAAGGTGTTGCCTGATGGAAAAGGCGATTTCCAGAGATGACATTCAAGTTACAAGCACAGCAAGGAGCACGGATCAGCCGGAGCCAGGGCTGCCGGGCAGTCGCTGATCCGGCCGTAGGCTCGGCCGCTGGCAAAGTGGATAAATCCCGGCTGGAGAGCCTCCTCCGGAGCTCGGCTGGTGCCTCCTGCGCTCTGCCTGGGGTCGGCACCGAGGACGCCCTGCTTGGCCGCAGCCGGGAGCCCCCAGGCAGGAGCGCATTGCGCTAAGGGACGGCAACCCAGCCCGCGCTGGGGGGGCACGGGGCAGGAGCGCTGCTCCCCGGCCACACACACCTCTGTCACCGGGGCGTGGGGCCACCCCAGAGGCAGAGTGACCCCCCCAGGGCTCCTTCGGTGGGGAGAGTGCTGGAACACCAGAGACCAGCACGCTGCCCGGGCAGGGGACACGGGCGGCAGCCAGCCCAGCGCAGTCTGTGCCAGCTCCCTCCCCCTTGCACCGTTCTCCCTTCACGTCTCTGAAGAACGAGCAGCACTATGCACTCCCAGCACGCAGTGCGGAGAGATCAGCTGCCAGGGTACAGAGCGCAGGCTGCGCCCACCTCCCCGCGCAAAGCGAGCAGAGGAAAGGCCCCGCGGAGCGGCGCAGAGGACTGTAACCCAGTGCCGAGCGCGCAGCCTCTCACATGGCCCAAGGAGAGCAGCAGCGGCGCGCAGCGTAACGTGACGTACGGCTTCCAGCAGCTTGCCCGAGGCCACACGGCAGCAGAGCAGGGACTCCGAGGACCGCCGTGGCTCAGGCAACAGGAACTGCTTTCCCCTTGGCGTGGCTTATTTAACTACTGCTCGTGCAACTAGCAGGCTAGCCCTGCTTCAAGGGCCTCACAGTCACCAACTGAAAACATTTCCAATTAAGAGACCACACGGAGCTGCGCACGCGTAGCTGATAAGGGGAAATCGCACTTGCATTTTAAGTTGTGTTGCAGTGCTGATAAAGAGTCACTTAATTCACGTCGTGGAGCAACACCAGTTCCTCTCTGATACGCAGGGGATGGAGGGCTGCCTGCTTGCAGCAGCCGGCCTGTAGCTTGCCCTCACACAGGCTTGTGCAGCAGTTTGGGTTTATATACTTGTGTATCAACTATCTGGTAAAACAACAGTCACCAAGCCCTTTTCTGATTCACTCCCCCTCCTTTTTTATTTAAAGGCTGAACAGCTGGTCTTAAAAGTTATGCTTACTCCAGAACTAGTAGGTTTAGAGTTCAGAAGAAACTTTCCAGCAAGGAAAATCCCCTCCCACATAAGACCAACAACTCCTGAACCGCCTCGAGTGGGGACCATCATTTCTGCCCTCCTAGTTACAGTGCCAGCTGTAACACATGCATTAGCAGCCAATTTAGAGAGCATCTTGAAAAGGGAAAAGCTGGTATTTCTTATCTAGCCAGGTGCACGGGTAAGCATCCAAAATGCTGAAGACTTACAGAGGAAGTTTTTACAATAGATATTAGTAAGAACAATTTCCCAGTTCACTCCAAATTATTAGTCACCAATTGAGTCACAATCAGGGTCAGACAATACAGTAAGTTGTGCAGGATGCCCAAGGCTAGGGAGGACGACTTACGTGGTCTTTATTATCCCAAACTCTTAGCAATAGCTGTTAATTACTAGTGCCAAAAATTGTTCACTGGAGTGAGGTGGGAAAATTGTGCCGTGATGTAAGACGGGAACTGGAAAACCCCTCTTGGGCTTGCACCCGAGACACTCGCACTGCTCCCCGTACTCCAGCACCGGTGCCAGAACTCGGCTGCCGGTGGGAGAACGCAGCGTTTGCTGGGGAGGCAAAGCCGGCGTCCCGCTGGGTCAGAGCTCGCTCAGAGCGGCCAGGCTCGAGGCACGCGTTCAGAGAGGACGCTGCTGCTGGTCTGCAGTGCCTTACCAAACCTGGGATCTGACATGACAGTAAGAACGCAGCAGCGTCCTTCAGCAACTGCTTCTGATCCTGCACCTCCTCTTTGCTAGACTCAGGAAAACGAACACCTAGGAGAGCAAGAGAAAAACATAAGCCACGTCAATTCAAAGAGGAAACACGTCACATACAGAAAGCGTACAGTAAGAGCAGGTAAAACGTTGAAGTGGTTCTGTCTCCCTGGGATCAAAGATGCTTCTTCAAAATCTCATCCACTCCACAGCACGTTTCAGTGGAAAGAGCACTAGCTGCTCTGCGTGGTCAGTAGCTGTGCCGCTCTTGCCCACTCGTTCATTCTTCAGGCGTTTTCAAAAGCCCAGATTCTGCTCTTCACCTGCTCCGTAAGCGCAGCGTGCACTGCCAGTGCCGAAGAGCCACCCGGCTCGACTGGAGTGGGAGCGTTTCAGCAGATGGACCAGCAAATACTGCAAGTGCTAGAAACTCAGAGCCTCCTGCTTTTGCGCACCAAAATTGAAATAAGTTTTAAGTTCTAGCTGCAAAGTCAGTGCCAAAGCACTAATCCTGACCAGCCTCAGAAGGTGCTTGGGTGTTTCAAAACACATGCTGCTTCCGACACGTCTACTCCAAGCTACATTCAACTGCATGGCCACTGCCCTGCAATCTGCATGCGTGCAGCCTCGGTGTTCACCCCCAAAACCACTCTGGGAGCTTCTTCTGTACTTCCAAATAAAAAAATTACTGATTCCAGCCATGGAAAGCTACACATGATGCCTGTGGCTGATGCACGTGTTGGAAAGGGCACTGTGACCTGCTTACCATAACGTTACTAAAACAAACCCTGCCCTCCACCGAGGGCCCAACATCAGTCGTTCAACTACAACTGTTGTGTTTTGTGTAAACTACTACATTAGGATCAAATTTAATTTCTTCCCTCCCTCTGCTTCTTTTCATGCGGTCTAGCAGCTGGGGGGCTGGAGAATCGCAAGAAGATTCTTGGCAGCAGTCTGCAGACCTCCCCCGAGCGTAGCGGTGGGAGACAGCTCACTGCCTGCGTTTGGGGCTTCGAGCATTGCAATCAATTACACTTCTTTCTCTCTTCTGTATCCTTGTGCTTCACAGAGAACCCTGCACCACGCCCAGCCAGCCAAAAGCCAGCAATATTCTTGGCTACAGAACACCATTTTTTGTCTGTGGCTGGCTGGACGCAGCGATCCTCTGAAGGAGGACTAAAACCAGCTCTTTGTACACATACCTGGTGAGAAAATATCTGGGTTAAACCGAATGTCAAATGACGTGTCACTGATGGAGCCTACAGCCTTGCAAGCATTTCGAATCACTTCTCTGCTTTTGGGATCCACTGGAGCAGGAAGAAAAACAGAATACAAATGAACGTGGGTTTCAGAAAATGACAAGCCTAGCTATTAAATTAAGATAGAAGCCTTGTTACTAAAAGCACCAATGACGGCACATTCTGCAGAAATTATTACAAAAGCAATCAACTGTACGATCTTTGGAAAGGAGGATGGCTGCAAAACGTGAAGTCTGAACAAGAGCACACAAGATGCCCCTGAAAACCCCCGGACTCGCCCGCAGCCACAGCCCGCTCCCCTCCACCCGCACTCAGCCCCCGGCCCCGCACCCCACCGGCCAGCTTGCCGGCCAGGCTCTGGCTCCTGCTGCAGAGCCGATGGCCTTGCTGCCCCCGGAGACACTCGCCCTCCTACCCAGCCAGCCCCCAGGGTGGTTAACTCGTTACTGCGCGAACAGCTCTGTGCACAGAGCTACCACAACGCCGACAGAAGCAGCTGGTGCTTCTCCTGTTTAACAACAAATAATCGCCCCGACCCCCCAGCCTGGCACAGCTCCTGCAGTGACACAGCCCCCCAGGCAGGGCAGGAGGCCCGGGCTGCTCCCGGCGCCGAGGACGAAATACCTGTTCCATCGTCAGATGCGATGGTCTCAGCAAGCTCTTTCACCTGATCAAGTCCAGTCACGTTATCGTCTATTTTACCATCCTCTGACTCAGACTTCTCGCTGTCTGCAGTGCCGTTCTCCGCAGAGGCACCATTTTCCAGCGCACCTGAGCTCTCTGGCTTGTTGGCTTTCTGCTGCATCAGCTGCAGAGCTGCCAGCTTCATGAACAAGAGATACCTACAGTAAAGGAAAAAAGAGGAATTCAGCACAGCAGGAGAATCCAAGAGGATCACCACTGCTCTGCGAGGAAAAACCTCACAGTTGGCACTATAGACCACACAGTTTCCCTGGGGAAAGGCAGGATGTATACTCTCTTCGCATGAGCTTTCCAAAGTCAAAGCAGTGCACATTAGTTTATTGGAAGAAGCAAAAAAAAAAGTGGGTTTTCATTTCCTATCACAATGGGAAACTAATCTCCGTGCAGCGGTTACAAATTGCTTTCCACAGGCAGCAGGCAGCTCGGGAAGGCTCTCACTGCCAGGCGCAGGACTAGTCAAACCCGCGCCAGCAGCCGTTTGGCCAAGAGACATCAGCAGAGCCAGGCCCAGCCTCTGCTAGCCACGGCGGAGCAGCAGCACCCTACGGCCACGGTCCTGCAGGCTGCTGGTCTGGAAGCTCTCCCAGGGAGCAGCAAAGCCTGCCTGCAGGCACGCGGCAGAACTGGGACGGGTGCGGGCTGCAGAACTGGTTGCTCAGCGGGCAGGGCTCCTCCGCCAGCAACTGGAGGGCTCGTCTTCCCGGGAAGTGAAGCGCAGGCTCTGACCGTCTGCAACAGCAGAGCCCCTGCAGCCCTCCGCATCGGCAGCGGGAGCATCACCAGCACCACGCAGCCACACCGCACGGCTTCGACTTGTGCTGCTCCCAGAGCCCCCACTTCCCCGCCTGCACTGAGCGAACCCGAACACCAGCGCAGTCCACCACAGAAGTGCCTACAGCAGTTCCCATCCGTAATTTTTTTTCAGCCTTTAGGAAGAAAAAAAAGTAGCATTCAAGACACCCAGAGAGCCTTAAAAAGAAGGATAAATCCTTCCCATTCCCTAGCCACCAGGTGCACAGGATATCTGCATGGAAAGCAGAACTTCTAAATGTTCAGACAGGAACCAACCAAAACAGACCTGGAGACTAAAGCGCAAACCACCTCCTTCCCTGGCTCCCTGTAACCCTGTCAGAATCCCTACTGCCTTCACCTCTTGTTAATCAAGTTTCTATAATTGCACCTGCACAGCCAAGCAATGGGGAAAGCAGCTGCCCGCTTGTGGGAGCTCTGCTGTGATGCCCCTGGGACAATGCAGCGTGGTCCTGACCTGGACCGTTACTGGTTGCAGGGGGAGGAAGGGGCAGCTCAGCTCACCTGTGCTCTACAAAGGCATCGACAAGTTCTTGCCGCAGACAGCAGAGCTTGTGTCTGTGCTGCTTGGGGAACCCCATTTTCTTACACTCCTCTGGCATCTCCTCCCCTTCAACAGGCAGGAAGTTTAGATCTGGAGGGAAAGTGCGGAGCAGGTCCAGGATGTAGTGGCGCCCGTCGTTGCCAATAATGCCTTTGCACTCCACCGAGGAGCACAGCTCCACCTCCTCGTTCTTGTCATTGAGGACTTTGTGCTTCTGGATCTTAAGCGGCCTGCTGGTCTTCTCCAGCAGCTCCAGGTACTTGGGGTGCGAGACAACTGTCTTGCCAAAGTCTATTGACCCATAGATGACGCTCTGTTCCTGCTCCCGTTCCAAGATGCCAGGGATAATAGACTGAGCTGTCACCCTGTAACCTCTGTAATCCACCACTACTGTCCCCAGCGTGTACAGCCCTTCTACATCCACAGCATTATAGGTCCGCACACCGTTGAGATCATTGGTAGGAGCTACATAAGCAGCAACATCTCCACCAAAGTCTTTGTAGTGGTCACGGACGTCGAAGCCCAGGCTGAAGAAAATGTTGTTCCAGATGAACATCTGCATCTTGGTCTCTTCACTGGGGTTGATGGCCATGACGTTGCCATCAATGACAGCCATAGCACCTCTCGTTGCTGCTGCAGTGAAGTCGCTGTGAACCTGGAGGGAGGGGGAGAGAAAGCTGGGTAAGGAAGGGCTCCCACCCTCCCAGCACCTCGCTCTCAAAGCTCCCTGCAGATCTCTCCTTCACTCCTCTCCTCCTGATGGCCTTCCGGCACGCAGGCAGGTCAGCTGGCTTTTACTTTTGTGAGCCTGGCTAGTGACCTGGCTACAAGCTCCAGGAACCAGAGCATTAGCGATCAGCACGGCTCAGACTCATCAGCTCTTCGCAGAAGAGGGCTTAGGTGTCAGCGTGTCCCCTCTCCCCCTGTTCCTGCCACCCACTCGAAGGAGGGCCGGGTCAGACAGAACAGCAGGGCACCAAGAGGAGGCTGCCTCGGGGTCAGCAGGGAGGCACGGCGTCAAGGAGCCGTGGGGCGGGGAGCAGAAGGCAGACACGTGAGAGAGAACAAGACCCCTCAGCTTGCAAACGGGGACCCTCCTCTCGCAGTTTCTCAGGGTAGCCCAGGTGAAGCGCCCGATGCGATACAGGCAGCAGAGAAGGGGCTGCGTGAGGAGCTGCCTGCACATCCCAAACCTACCTTGAAAATGGCTCGTTCTCTCAGCAGCCTCTCGGGCAGGTTCTTGCGTGGCAGCTCTCGCGTGGTCTGCAGCTCCTCGTTCCAGTCTCTGGTCTGAAAGAGTCAAAACCTTGTGGGAAGCAATGCATTGTGTAGGAAGGGGCTGGCAAGCCAGCATTTCTTCATGAGGCATTTTGTGAGAGAGGGAGGGGAAGGGGCCAGGATTCGGGCTGCTGTGGAGTTCAGAGGAAGCGAGTTCGCAGCAGCAATGAACACTCCTCCCGAGTGAGCTTGATTCAACAGCAGTTTGGGACAGATCTTGCATTGCCCCAGTTTATGCAGTGCAGTTTAACTGGCAGAGCAGCTTGCTAGCTCTGGAGCACGGTGCCGGTTTCGCTGGCCAGCACGCTGCGATGCGGTCACACGGCAGGCAGGCAGCCGCCCACGGGCAGCCGCCACAGCCCTGCACGATTCGACGCTGCGGAGCGGCGACCGCAGCACGTGCAACAGTGCCCAGAGACGCAAGAGCCGCTCCAGGCCTGACGGGCACGGAGCAGCGCTCTGCGTCCTGTGCAGTGGTGCTCATCAGAGCAGGAACATGAGACTTATGGACACCCCAGCAGAAGCTGCTCCTCTCAGACCTTTACGTGCTCAGGGAGCTGCAGCCTGAGCAGCACAGCCCCCACAGTCAAGGGCACTGTCAAGAACAAGGACTCCTGCAAGTTCTGCCTTGACCAGCACAACCCTTCCACAAATACCAGAGGTCTACTGGTTAATACTATTTAAAAGTTAACCAGTTCCCAGCGCAGCTGGCAGCAAAACTCTTGCCAGCGTTCTCAGGCAAAGCAAGACCAATACCTGCCCAGGTATGTGCTCTTCGTAGCCCAGTCTAGAAGTGTAAGCGTCTTCTGCCCGGACACAGTCCATGGCGTGTTCCGCCTGCGGCGCCGTCCAGCTGTACACTTGGAAAGGAGTGGCTATCCTTTCAAAGGGGTGTCTCTGAACCCTGGTTTGGGAGTGAAAACAATCATTTTCCAAAGGAAGATTTCTTTCTATTCTAAGAGAATTCTCCCTCTGCTGAGACACCAGTTTCTGACGAAGAACACAACAAGACCAGGCCTCACGAGCAGACTGTGGACTTTCATTTAACAAGTACTACAAACCCTGATGACTGCCTGGCACGGCCAGCACCTCTCAAGAGCACTCTGCAGCAGTACCTGGGCTCTCCCCAGTTTTATCCTCAGTTGTGTCACCAGAGATCCCCACCACCCTCTGCACTCGGAGGCAGAGGACGCCCGCTCCCGGCCCTCGGCTCTCACACGCGTCCACCCGGGCTGCGCGACACCACCGGCCGACGGCAGGCACCCACTAACGGAGTGAAGGAGCCAGCTTCACCCAGCGCCTCGTGTAACCCGTCTGCTCTCAGCAGGTGCTGCAGTCGCATCTGTATTTACTTCTGGCCCAAGAAGCAATACAGTATAATCATTGTTAAATGGCCAGATAGTCACGGTGGTGGCTGGAGGCCACTGCTAATGTCCAGCCCCTGTCTGGCATCACTTTCATCTTCTTAATGAGAGCAAAGCAGAGCTCCTGAAAGCCACACAACGTGCCTGCCCATCTGCACCCTGCTGAGCCAAGGCAGTTCATTAAGTGGACTCTAAAGAATGACAGGCTTTTGCACAGGACCCACTGTCCTGGAGCAGAATAAATGGTCCCTGCAGCAAGGAGAGGAGAATAAAACAATACATCATTGGGGTTTTTATTATTATTATAGGAGCTAGAGGAAATTAGAGAAAAATGAACATGCATGGACACATTAAATTAATCATTCTCTCTCCACTGTAAGCCTACTCAAAGCCCCCATGTGTTACTTTCCCTGATATTTTATGCTTTGGTCTCTTTTTTGGATGCAGGGGAGAAGCACCTACCAGTCAGGTTACCAGCCCAGTGCTGCTGCAGCACGTGGCCGTGCTTCACATTAACTCTGCTGCCTGGGCAGCCAGGAAGCCATCACGCCTCCCACGAGGCACGCAGCCAACACGCAACCACAGTGAGGAGACCCACATCCCAGGGGCTGGTCACACCCCAGCAGCTGCCCTTGTACGAACACTGCAGTCCGTCTCGGGGCTTTCTCTCCCACTGCCCTACGCGTTCAGTTTCTCTGCAGGGACAGGGCACGCTGAATTCCAGGTAAGGCCCATACCTGGTGCTCCCATGGCCACGGAAGGCTGCTGTTGCCTCACACTTTGATTTAGGCAGAACCGAAATCCGTAAATCTACATGCTGGAAGCAAGAGTCATCTGGGAGCTACAGCCAAGAGAAACCCTCCAGCGGATAAGGATCGGGACTCTGGGCTTCCACCGGCCTCTCTCACTGTCGTGCTGAACAGCAGCAGACAAGGCACATCAGCTCTGACAGCTCCATGTTTCGAGCGAGGGAAAGCCAGACACGTCAGGGTGCTGCCCCCACACTTAGCCAGGTGTTTGGTGGTCCCTGCTGCGCAGACCCACGTGCCCCAACCACCCCACCACTACGTGAGCTCACGGAAAGCGGGCATTGCAATCCTTGCCACAGCAGCAGCACCCAGCTCCCACAGAACAGACACACAACCGAGCCTCACCAAGCAACTTAGCAACAGACCGCCCAAGGCAACGAGAGAGGAGAAAGTGCTGCTACCGTTTCTTTTGCAGAGCCGAAAAGTTTTTTTTGAAGGTAGGGCTGATCTGGTTAAGTAGTTCCACCAAGGAATGACTGAGAAAACTGGGGTTTGCAGGTTTGGGATTGAAGTTGTATGCAGTAGACCTGCAAGAGAAAAGAAAGAGAGACACAGGAGTGAGAGCTTTCCACATGTGCCCTGTGTGAAAGGCCTGCACAACGTGCCCTTGCCTGCAAAACAGAGAGCACGTGGCAGATGGGCTGCAAGGAGCCTCTCCAGTCTCTTCACATGAGATACAGCCACTAACCCTGGACCTGGGCCCTGAGGGACTGCACAGCACGTTTAACTTAGACCTTCTTGAATTTTACCTTCTATATTTTAAGCACACCTTCTCTTGAGGCAGCTTCATTCTCCTTCTGTGAATTATAACTGCATGGTTGAAATACAAGGTTATGGTTGCCCAGGCACCGTACAGCAGGGCTTGGTGCTCTGAAGTTCTCTCCTGTCCACCTTCAACTCAACAGGTCTCTGTTGCACTGCTGGGCTGGAGGGACCCTGCACCTCCCTCTACACAGCCACTCTAACAGCCTCTCATAGTCACTACTGAAAAAATTAAAAAAAAAAAAATCTTAAAATCTAGTCAAATCTGTGCCCAGCTTTGGAAGTCCTGACAGGCTGTGCTTTTGCTTTAAGGCAAAATAAGATGCAACGGTCAGGAAGGAATTCCCTCCCAACTCAAAATGCTCTAATTAGCTGATGACGTTATGGGATGTTTAAACTCTCCCTAAAGCATCAGGCATTTATCCACTGTGGAGAAATGGTACCAGGCATAACTGAACAGCCCAATCCAGTACAGCAACTCCTACAAATCCATGTGAGCAGCAAATTAACAGGCTACTTAAAAAAAACAAAACAAAACAAAAAACCCAAAACCCTCCCAAAAACCCCCCAGCAATTGTTTGTTTGTGGGTTCTTCTCCAGCTGCAGGGCAGGACACAGGGAGTCTTCGTTACTCACTGGTTCAAGTAAAATCCTCGCGTGGACGCCGTGATGCTGACATGCCGATCCTCCACCGTGATGACATATAAATACATGAGGTCTCCGTGCATTTTCCGGTTGCCAGGTGGAGGGTTCCAGCCACTCATTGTCAATACCTTTAGGCACTGCAAAGGCTACAGAAGAATACAACAGAAGCAACTCCTGTCAGCAGAAATTAATTCCCTTGAGTTACTGAGCTATCCAATGTACATGCCAGGTTCCTTTTACCTGCCGCCCGCACTTGGTTCCAGCAACAGAGCTTACAGACAAACTGGTCTCGAGAGCACAGCCCTCCTCGAGCTGCTTGCAGTCCACTAATTTGCCTCAGTTTGCTGCCTTTCACACCGCAAGACACAGGAAAAAACAGACACCCTGGGCTTTTGGGCTGCACAAGGCATGGATTTCTTGCTGTACTGGTTTTCAAATGGCAGCTTCTAAACCGGAATACAAGTGGGAGGGTGTGGGAAAGCTAAGGGCAATTGGTAGTGATGCCGTCCCCAGGACTCTGCAGAGAAATGCAGTCCTCCCTTCCCTGCCACCCCTCCCACCCAGACTGGCCGTTTTACACTCTGCAGGTGTCCAGGACAGTGTCCAGCGTTTTGCACGCCAGCTCCTGGACTTTATTCTTTTGGCTGAGCAGTGCTATTCCAGCACTCATTAAGCATCAAGCAGAGCAAATCCCAAAGTCCACTTCAGCGCAGCTTTCAGTCCCTGAACACCGGTTTGCTGCAAGGAATGAGCCGATAGCTGTTTCAGCGATGCAGGAGAACTCTACCTTCCAGTCTCTGTTCTGGGGCTGAAGGGCACACAAGGGTCTCTCTTTGCTACCTGGCAGGATATGTTCAGGAGGGGTGCAGTCAATTTGTTCCATTTCAGTACCTTTCTTCTTCCGTTTTCCACTGTCTAGAACGGACAGAAACAGAAAGTCAGTGCTGAAAAACACAGCATTCCCTCCTCCGATAATTATTCAAGGAGGAAGGCAGAAAGTGCTCCGAGTGTTCCTCTGCACTCCTGAATGACGTGGGACTGCTGATCATTATGCTGGGTTTTAACGAAGCAAGGAGTCAGGGGAACGAAAACACTGACCGCACCAGAGAAGCCCTTTTGCCCCGTACCTCCCAGGTCTCCTTCCGTGAAGACGCTCAGGAAGGACAGTGAATTACAGTCCACACCATTGAAAGCATCTGACGGGTCCAGACTCTTCAGAAGGTCCCGGATGTGACGCACGTGTATCCTGGCTTCTCGCACTGTGTATGGCTCTGATGAGCAAAGAGGGAGGAAAGAAACTGGAATTACACAGTTGCTTACTCCTTCCAAAAAGGTGGCCAGAACCACTCCCTGTGAAAACCCTCACTCATTCCCTCCCGGAGCCTGAAGGAACTTGCCTTCCACCACTTTCAGCAGCGAGCCCTCCTGCAGTCCCTCGATAGTTTTCAGCTCAGCAAAGTTATCGAGGACATTGCCATCCAGCTGCAGAGAGAAGCAAGTCCGATGGCAGGTATCCTCACGGTCCATCAAAACTTGGTGGATCTCTTGCACCATCTCTTGAGGAGAGACCTTAAGAAGAGAAGAACCCAGACAGTTATTCTCAATCCTCATACGTCGTCTTGCCATACTTTGTCCCTCTGCTGCAGAACCGAGCACCTCTTGCACCTCTCCAGGCTGCAGAAGGCAGACTCCAGCTCTGCCTCCCAGGAAGACCACTTCTGTCCCTGCTGGGACCACCCCAGCTCCGTCCCACAGGGCTTGGCAGCCCGAGGTGTCACAGCCTGGCGCCGTGCCGAGCACTCAGCACGGGACAGAGGTGGCAGAGAGTGAAGGAACAGAAGGTGCTGGGGGATACCGGGGCCTCTTCCCTTATCCATTCACACTGTACGTTTGTGGCGAGGCACATGGAAAACAGACCATTTCCTCCACCCGATGTGCCGCGGTGCCCGCAGCGCGGTGCGGCGTGTCCGTGCCAGTGCCGCAGCTCCGGGGCACGCCGCCTGCAAGCACGCAGCGCCCGTGACGCAGGAAACCGCCCCGGCCTGTGCACCAGGGCCGCTCTCCTACCCCTGCTCCGCTCCAGCACCACCGGCGCGGCTCTCGAGCTAGCAGGACGCAGGGCAGTTTACGTAAGCTGCTGTAAACAACGGGGCCTGCTATTATTAGCCTATTAAAACGAACAGCCAAAGGGATTTAAAGGAGGAAAAAGCCAGGCTGAGATACAGCTCGTTCCACGGGGGACGTAATTTCACTGCACTCTCTGCTGGTCTTTGGGAGACAAGGCTTCCCCCTGGGTTCAGACTCCAGGTGCCTCCCCCCGAAATGAGAGACACTTCATCCAAATGGTTTTCAGTGAAGTCTCAAGCTGAGTATCGGCTAGGCATGTCAAAGCCTGTCCTGACCTGGCAGCACATGTCACCGTCCACATGACACGCAGAGCTCTCCGTGCAGGGGGGGAGTGGAGACTGCATCATTCCCTCGATCTCCAGGCTGGTGCTCGAGTTCCCTGAGCTGTGCTAGCGCCTGTTGCTGTGCCAAACCCAGGTTAGCCCAAAGGATCGTCACGCCAAAATCGCTGGGCAAGCAAGGGATTTTCCCTTCCTGAGAGTTACGCCCAGAAATCATGTTTTCACATCCCTCCTTCAGACCAGCCCAGAAGCGGGCAGGCCTTTTCCGCCACGCTCAGCTCCACGCCCGAGCCCCTCTGGGATGGATAAGGAGCAGCTACACCTCAGCCAACCCCCACCCCTCCTTGCTCCACAGCTGGGATGGGAGTAAAACACCCTCCCCTTCCTCGCAAAGCCCAGGCAGGCCTGTGCCAGACAGCCTGTGGCTCACGTCTCCTCGTTCTTCCTCTCTTGCTAGAAGCCACTCTCAGGCAGCTTCTCTCCTGCACCCTCCATGCTCTGCTGTCTCCTTCCCTGCTTAACCCCGTCCAAGGACGGATGAGTCGGGGAGCTGGGAGCGGCCCGAAGGGACTGTCCAGGCCGTGGGGGCTAACAGGGGCCTTCCTGGGCACAGTCCCCTGTCACCGTCCCTGCCTGGCTGGCTGAAGGGACAGCACTGTGTGCACCCTGGCTCAAACGCTTCCTTCCTCCTCCTCCTCCTCTTCCTCCTCCTCCGCTGCCCTCCCCAGCCAGCCACGGGAGCTACCTGCAGGGAAAAGGGCTCTATCCCTGGCGCACAGATCTTGACGGTAAATCCCGTGTCCTGTATGACGATGACCTCCTGGTCATTCCCATCTTCTCCCGGGTCAGCCTCCTCGTGGCCGTTCTGCCTGGCATCCTTCTCGCCCTTCAGGCTCTCGTGTGGGCCGCTGCCATTCATCAGTCCCACGCCAGACGGGTGCTCTGGGCAAGAAGAGAGGGATTTAGACAAAGTATGAGCAAACGGACAATCCTCTCCGCGCGGCTGGAGCGACTGGTTCGGACACCACCGTCCTCCGGCCAAGCCAAGCAAGCCAGGGGTTAAAAGGCAGCAAGCGTTTTGTTCTGCACTTGGTGTTTACTAGACCTAGGTGCGCCGAGCCCTCCCCTCCCTTCGCCTCCCAGCATAATTAACACGCTCTCGCTCGCATCTTCCCCCAGCCATGTGCGCAGAGGGGAGGGAAGGAAAGCAGGAAGGATGGGTCAGTGTACAACGCATTCAGCTTAGTCTTAAGAAGCCTCTTAATTAAAAGAAATGGGTGTGTGGTGCTTTGCGGCCTGGAGGCAGCTGTAACCTCTGCACCAACACGTTACGCAGCTCCTGCCGTGCCTCCCGGCCCGCCGCTGCAGCCAGGAGCGAAGCGAGGGAGGAGGCGGCGGCGGCATTGCCGAGCCGCGCGTCACGGCACCCAGGTTACTCCACAGGCACACAAACAGCTCCCACGCCCCTGCCTCATCTGGGCACCCTCTGCATCTCCAGAACGCTTCGCAGAGAGCCACGGTGCCAGGGCGAGGCTTCGCCTCAGCAGTTTTATTCAAGAAGAAGATGACGACATTTGAAGTGCTCGTTTGGACAGATGCGTCACAGGGACGGGGAGCTCTCTGCGCCTACTTCACCGCTCCCCCAACGGTGTGTTTTCTTTTCCAGTAAGGCAGATAGTGTCAGAGAGCTGATAAGATCTAGGAAGCTGCAGGTCTCCTCGAGCAGTCTACACCCACCAAACCGGGCTGGGGACCACGCTGAAGAGGATACACTGCGGTGCGGACTGGGGTGCTGCCAGGGTAAGCTGGAGGCATGGGAAGAGCCGCTGACAACAGCTGCTGAGACCCCCCTGTCCCCGGCCTGGGAGCGGGGCACCGCTCTGACCCACCCGCCCAGCCGGGAACGCTGGCAGGGAGCGGTTGCGGGGTCCTGCAGCGCGTGTTCGCAGGCCGGGCCCTGCACAGCCGCACACCCGGCCGCCGGACCCCCCCGCGGCTCCAGCTCGGTGCTCCCAGGCGGCACAGACTGGGGGCTTTCTCGGGCTCTGGGAACAGCCTTTCCGAAAGGCTGCACGGGGTCAGCTCACAGCCAGGATAAGGCCCAAGGCTGCTGAGCGCCAAGCTGCCGTCCTCCAGCCAGCTCCACCTGGCTGGTCTCCCTCCTCCTCCTCACCGTGCAGCGAGGCATCCCTCAGTCCCAGCCGCGCCGGGCTCCAGGGCGGATGGCAGCTCAGCCTCCGTCACTCCTGACCTGCAGCTGTGGCTTGGAGACCTGAAGCTGTCCCGGCTGCTGCTCGCCTACCAGCCCCAGCGGCTCCGGCAGCCCAGAGCAGCCCCAGCCTTCTCCACGCGCAGGAACGCCCTACGCCCGCCAACGCCAGGCTGCAGCGCCCAGCCTGGCTCCAGTGTCCCCAGCACTGGGCCACCCTCCTGCGCCAGACTGCGACGGCCAGCGGCAAACCTGCCTCAGGGATGGCTGTCGGGGCCGAATCAGGACGTGGCGCAGGAGAGCACGAAGCACAAGCGGGCCGGTTCCAAAAGGCAGCAGGTGACAGAGCTACCTTAGCAGCCTCTGCCGCCCGCAGCATCTCGGCAGCTGCTGCTCATGCTCCCTGTCACTTCGTGCGTGTCCCCAACACGAGCTGTTCATTTCTTTGACAGATGAAACCATGGGCAAGCCAGAGGAGAGGCCTGGCTCTGGCTCTAGCAAGCTGCAGCCCTGCTGGAAAGGAGGAAGAGAAGCTTCACACAAGAGTTCCCCAGGAGGCACCGCTTTGGACCAACCATGCCGTGCCCAGAGGGCTGGGGAGAGCCCCTCGTCACCCCTGCAGCCAGCACAGCCACGCTCCTGGGCTGCCCG
>Ga0065711_1032538_pt1 | contig 27139 bp, 14 predicted proteins | sample Hoacrofraction12_FD_59098 | JGI IMG/M metagenome (GOLD analysis project Ga0065711, IMG submission 59098) | Hoatzin crop microbial communities from Cojedes, Venezuela - Epithelial fraction 12 v2 (version 2) | ecosystem: Host-associated > Birds > Digestive system > Esophagus > Crop | place... | reverse complement strand
TTTTTTTTTTTTTTTTTTTTTTGCCTTCCAGATAGAGGTTGTTCTCGCAGTTGCAAAACTGCATTTCCGCTGCTGGATACGATTTGCACAATGTAGGTGCAGAGCGTATCCTGGCAATAAACATGCTTGCATTTTGTAGAAGTCTTCTGTGTCTGTAGACTGGATATAAATCATGTATATGGTGGAAGCTGATCTGTGTCTGTCTTTGTGAAAGTCGTTATGAGCACCTTCCCTGACTAAATGCCCTCAGCCATCTGTAGCTGCCATGCTGTGGCTCAGCAATTTGACTTATGTTTCTCCCTTATGGTTTCAGTCACCTATGAAATGAAACAGTTCTGGTTTTTTTTATTTCCATAAATACGATTTCTCAGTGAGTCTGGTCCTCCTCTACTGCCCACAGCATGTTTTGCTGCTGCGTGGGCTTCGCAGTGAGAAATGGCGCCGTCTATTTACACTGCGGTTCAGTATGCTGGCTCTGATGTCCAGCAGATGGTGGAGGATAGTTCAGAGCAAATAAATCTTGTTGCAGTTCCCTAACTAGATGGCAGATGGCATCAGCAGAGCTGGCGAAAGATGAAAGCCAGTTGGAGCCAGCTCCTCTCCTGTTTTACTGGCATCATCTTTTCTGTTAGTAAATGCTATTTAGCGTAACAGCTATGATATTGATATCAATTTCCTGGATAAATCTACGGAAGCTAGATTTATAAAAATGGCTCCTTTTAAATGCTTGGAGGCTTCCTGAAACTTGTATTTTGATAAATGCCTTTTAAGCCAGCAATTTTTCCTGTCTCCTTGGCTGCTCGTTTCCCCTCATATGCCACAACAGCTGTTTACACAGCTACATGGTGAACCAGCTCAGGGAACTGATACAAATGAAGAGTGACTGGGGTTTTTCTTTGCTGTATGGATTGTTTCATCATAACTATACAAATATTGATGCAAATACAGGAGGCAGATGTGAAATGGGGACTAGGAAGAGCTGGTCAAGGGTACCATAGCATAGTGTTGGCTTAGTGTTCAATGAGCTGTAGTTTTATCTGATTTCCAGGTTAACAGGCTGCCTAGAACAAATCTGTTTGACAGTGAGAAAAATCACAGAGTCTTAAGTCCTAATCAAAACTTAAATATATAGATTTCCATTACTCTGAAGTCCCTTAGTAGTATTTATTTAGGTTAGTATAAACTGAATTTTGCTGAAAAATGGAGCATCTCTTCGATAGCTATCATTTTATCTCCTTTCACAATGAATAAAAACTTCTTTACTATTCTTTCTTAGAGAAACACGGACCAAGGTATATCCTACAGGTTGAAACATACTGGAAGTTGCTGCCTTTTCAGAACATTGTAGTTTTAAATGGTCTGTAATTAATATACTGGACATATTTAGGGACACTGAAGGCTTAATTAATACTTTTCAAATTTTTAGCCCGGCAAGGGATAAAAAGCTGGTTTGTATTTGCGGAATCAAGAAGATCAACTGTTTGTTTTGTTTCCTCCCCACTCCCTGGCAGAGAGGTGTAATGCGTGCTGGTAGTTTATGCCTAAAAATGTTGGAATTGGAGTAAATCTGTATTGTGATTTTCATCAATTACTTGGAATATTTAAAGTCTTAGATAATTAGAATCATATATATATGGGTTGTCTTCTCCTACCAGGTGAAAGTCTGTTATCATTTCCTTTCTTGCTGCTCCTGCGTTTTATGAATTTCTTCCTCTTAACTTATCCCTTGTTCATAAAATGAGTAAACCAATAAAAAGGATTTTGGTTTTGGGTACTGAATGTATTTAAAAGTACTTAGCTGGTCAGACCTTGCAATTAGCAAGCTAAATGATTATGGGTGACTTTTATTTTTTTTATGTTACTTGTTTTTTCTCTGGCATCTACTTTTCAAGATGTGTTTCGCCATTTTGGGGAGGTTGTTTTTGCTTGTTTTTTAGCTACTGAACACTTCTAATGAGATGTTCAAATTTCATCCAAGATGTCTTTTTTTCTCATTAGTTGGCTGTGTGTATTTTTCTGCTGTGCAGAACCGGGACTTTTTTCTGAGGAGAGGAATGCTATATTCTTAAAACATTTGCATGCTTTTGATTTGTTTTCATTTGAAATGAAAGTGAAGTGCATCGTTGCTTGAAATAAAATACATACTTCTTTCTTATAGGGATGAACCTCAAAACTCAAAATAACGATTCCTTGGAAGATGCTGTCTCTAACTCTCCAGACCCAAGTAAGCAGGAGAAAGGTTTGGAAAACAGTTTGCATATGTGGGAAGATAGGGAGGGAAAGGGCCTCTACGTATATAGAGGCATCAGGAGATGCTAGGCAAGAAACTGAGGAGCCTAGTTGGCTTTTGGCAGTAGGTTATTTTGCCCTGCAATAATTTGCAGGATCTCCCTGTACTGTGTGTCTCACTGCGGTTGCAGTTCTGTATCTCTTAAGAATATGTGAAATTGGTGGTCGTATTACATCTGAAATTCTTTCCTTACCAGACACTATTACGCAAAAAGCTAAAGCTGCTGATCTCTTATCTGCCTCTCAATATGAAAAGTTTGCTTCATACCTTTTAATTATTTTTAATTGAAGCAGTAGTAGTACAGTCTGTTGGTACTGTTTACAAGTGTGTGACTGCCTAAGAAAGTGTTTTTTTTGTAGCGGTCTGTCCTGTATTACTTTCTTGTGCAGTGTTCCTGTCATTAATGTTAACATTTTTATAATAAAATAACTTTCTGTCTGTAAGATCTTTATGACAAGAAGTTAAGAGCTAGTAGTTGGCCAAGTGCCTTAACATAGATCATTTGCAGCAAGTTAGAATGTAGTGCAGTAGTGAACTGATGATTTGATATAATTTAGTTAGCTTTTGCTTTTTAATGTCTAGTTTTAGATCTCTGTAATCTAAAACTGCAGTGTAACTCTAGGAAAGGGTGTGGGGAAGGATTGCTTTCCAAGTTACTATTCTTCTGGTCTTCCCACCCCTCTGGATCTGTCTTCTGTTTTTATAACTGTGGAAGTACTCCCTTTTCTGCTGTTGTACTATTCCAGAAAGAGGCTGGTCTGTCATTCTTTCTCTCCTCGTCCCCAGCTCTTTCTGCAGTTGTCTAGGATGCAAAGCTGGTCTGATTTTCTTGTTCAGACTTGGAATGTTGAGCTCTTTTATTAATAATGAGTAACTGCACCCGACTTGCTGGAATTTTGGAAGAGCCGTGGCTATGTCAGCTCTAGCTTTCGATCAACAGAAAATAAAACGTATTAACTTTGAATGCAATTTGCATGATGGGATTGAATTAGCATGTGCACTGCATTGTTTAACAGACTCTGTCTCTTTCTCTCCCTCCCTTCCTCCCCTCCTACTTTCCTTTTCCCTTCCCATTCTACCCCGTGTTTTCTTGTCCCTGTTGACTTTATGCCAACTCTGTTTTTGTCCCTCTTTCTTTCTAACTTTCCTCTTCACACATTTCTTTCATCTCCCTCTGCACCCCGTGTTTTCATGGGTGACCATATATGCCCTCATTGTCTGCCCCCCCCAATGATACAACGAGGCAGTTCTGACGCTGTCTGCTCCCCCCGTAGTGCCAGGCTTCTGTTGTACAGTTGGAGTGGACTGGAAGTCTCTCACTACTCCGGCATGTCTCCCCCTTACCACGGACTACTTCCCCGACCGGCAGAGCCTGCAGAATGATTACACTGAGGGTTGCTATGATCTCCTCCCAGAAGCTGACATTGACAGGTTTGGCCAGCACCTTCTCTGTAAAGTAACTTGCATTGAATCGAAGGGTTTAAGGTGCAGTTGATGCAAGAGGAGCACTTTGCAGACTGTACAAGAGAAAGATTAATTGCTAACGTGGTTAGCAGCAGAATATTTAGATTTTTCTCTTTTTGGTGATAACTTTGCACCTTTTCTGATGTTACCATCTGACAGTATTGTGTTCTGTAGATTTATGTTAGAAATTGTTTGCATACAAAATTTTGCATCTCTTCCTGTTCTGTTGTGTTTTAATCCAAAAAAAATCAATCTCAGACTGTCATCTTTGTTAATCTATTTTCTGGCAAGTATTTTGAGAACACTAAATGAGCAAATGCATGTGTACGCGCAGTGTTTAAGACGCTTATCCGCACTTTCAGGGATATTTAGTTTAAAGAATCTTGGTGGAAAATGGTGTTAGTGGGATAAATAGAACTTCTCGGCTTGTCTTGGAGGTCTCTGGTAACTATTCTTTAATGGGGTTGGTTTGGGTTTTTTCTAAAGCTGTTTCATCTTCTAAAACATTTTTTAGACTTTCCACAACTTTCCGCAGCATTAGAAAGACCTGTTTGTGTTGCTGCTTTATGGGAACAAACCAAAAATATTAGTCAGGGTGATCTCAATACATAGGAAATAGCAGGATTAATGAAGAAACACCTAAAAGAAATTTCAGATATCCCTTTATAGCAGGAAGGTGAAGTTCAGAGCAGAAATAGTTGTAATAAGATGCCATGGTGATGTCTCGTTTAATCTCTCACTGCTCTAGACTTGCCGCTGTGGGAGAGGGTGGAGCATTGCCTGTGCGCTTGCAGGTCTGAGCTCTGCTGAACATTTACAAACTGCACTGAGGTTCTCTGCAAAATGCTGGAAAAGTGATCATTGGTGAAGTTTAACAACTGTTGTAAGAAAATTTGTTGCTAGTTGCGAAACTGCTTTCAAATGCATTAGTAAGTGTTGCCAGGCAGCTAGTCATCACCTGTTCGAAACAGAAAGGTACCTGTTTTTCTCTCCTATTCCTGCAGGTTGGTTTTCACAGGCAGAGGGCTCCACTTGCACAGAGCCCGGTGCAGGCATAAATCCTCAATTAGGAAATGCAGAGCTAAGAATGAGTGTGGAGTGTGTAGTCAGCTTCCTTATTCTAGTCTCCTTAACCTTTGTGTTCAGGAGAGATGAAGAAGGAGTGCAGATGACAGCCCAACAGGTGTTTGAGGAGTTTATTTGTCAGCGTCTCATGCAAGGCTATCAAATTATTGTGCAACCTAAACCCCAGAAAGCAGCCACGACTGTGCCGCCCCCGCTCAGCAGCAGTCCCCTTTACAGTCGAGGTGAGTGACTTTGTATTGACGATTCAGTCTTTTGTCTTTCTCTCCTTCTGCCAGTCCCAGTAATCTCTATGAATTGGGCACAGATGCTCACTGAAGCCCTCTGTTATTTTTTTATTTTCTTTTTTTTGTTGTTGTTGTTGATATGTGAAAATCTTTGCTGGGAGAGAGCCTGATCTGGAGCAGCACAAACAGCTTAGCTGCACCATGAAGGGCCAGGTGCAGGATTTTTGAACTATAATAAGAAGCTGGCCTCATATTCATGATAGTGAACCAAAATGAAATGTGGCTTGAGTGCCATTTGGGTGAATACATCTTAAACACAGTTCTCATGGTGACTGCAGGGCAGGCATATCTCTAGAAGAAGACAGACCCAAAGCTCCCAAATGTATGTATCTAGAAGCAGTTTCCTAACTCTGAAATAGCTGTGAAGGTCCCAGGTAGACAGGTAGAGCTTCATTGTCCTGAAACCATGAGTCAGCTAAACCTAGTTAAACCCCAGAGGTCTGGAGTGGGTTAAGAGAGTATCATATTCTCTTGAGAGAATCTGACTTACTGTTTGACTTCTGACTTTTTGTCCGGATATTCTCTACACAAGTCAGCGTGATACAGTGTTCGTAGAGCTGGGAATACCCATGAATGGGATATGGTTGTTATTCACTGGTTTGAGAATTAGCAGCAAGGCTACTTTGGTAAGGTGCTGAGCTTAAGTCGTTTATTTCAGGAATGAAGCACAGAGAGGAAGCAAAAGTGGACCCAGCTTTTACCATCATACCCACCAGTTTCTCAACACTTCATTTTGTCTGTTCTCTAGTTGCCCTGACTAGAGAAGGTCTGTCTTGGTGGTGTATGAATTGTGAATGCCCTTTTTCAGTTGTGGTACTAGAAAATCTTAGCTGGAAGAACAAAAGGCTCGTTGTGCGTAGGTGGCCTGAAAATGGCCTTTAGTTTGTCTTGAGTTCAGAAGCCCCATTCTGGAGTCTCTTTCTATAGGTACAGTTTGACTGTTGCAGTAAGCTGAAGGAGGATGTGTTTTGCTTTTTACAATTAGGTCTTGTATCAAGAAATCGACCCGAGGAAGAAGATCAGTACTGGCTGAGTATGGGCCGTACTTTCCACAAAGTAACGTTAAAAGACAAAATAATTACTGTGACTCGGTACCTGCCAAAGTGAGTATCTCTCTGGTTGAGCAGTTTGCTATGAATGTTCAGATGAACATGATTTTCCAGCTGCCTGTACTGCTTGAAAGAACATACTGTAGAACCTTCTTTCTCTTTAGGAGAAGTAAGAGAAGCACTGCTATTGATGATGCTGTGATTAATGTTTGGGATTTCTCTTTTAGGTACCCATACGAATCTGCTCAGATAAACTACACTTACAGCTTGTGCCCCTCACACTCTGACTCTGAATTTGTCTCTTGCTGGGTAGAATTTTCGCATGAGAGACTAGAAGAGTACAAGTGGAATTATTTGGATCAGTATATCTGCTCTGCTGGCTCTGAGGATTTCAGGTGAGATCTCCTGTTCCATCCAGACTGTTCTGTGTCCTAATTGCCTCTTTTCCTTTTTGACCTAAAATTTCTTCAACAAGTTCAACCCACAAATGCTCAGTACTCCAGGGGGAGTAAGTGGCCTGCTTTCGCTTGTATGGTGCTAGCAGCTGTTGCCTTGTAGGAATCTCACTCTGTGTTGCTGCTGCATTATCTGATCTTTGATACAAAGTCTTGATCACAAAATTCAGCATAAACTAATTTTTTTTTCCTATGCTACAAATGCAAAGAAATACGATGGCATTTTGTACCTCACAGATGCTTTTCTTGGCTTCTTAGTCATTTCTGGATCTGACTCAAAACTTCCATTTAGTCTGAATGTGTTGGAGGCTTTCTTGAGTCCCAGGCTTAGCTTGACTGTAGTCCCACTCCTAAGCTATGTAGAGCGGGGCCTCTTATTAGCAGTGTGGAATATCTCCACTAGTATCAATAGATTTTTTTTATATCTTCCCTCAACAAAACCAGTCTTTATCTTTGTTTCTTTTCAGGTCTCAATCAAACTGCCTCCTACTCTGAGTACCTTTAAAGTTCCCTTTTCTTTGCTTATTTTTAGAGAAAAAGCCTTTGTAGCTGTCTTATACAGAAAAGAATATACAATTACTCTGAAGACAGCCTTGATTTCTCTTCTGCATATTGATGTTTCAATACTTCCAGTGATATTCATATTGCTGACCACTGCTTTGCATATCTGCTCTTTCTCACTGAGGGACAGCAGAATAAGATTGTCACTATGCTCACTGAAATTTACAGCAGATAGATATGTATTTTACTTACTGTAAAATCCTTAATAGGAAACTGTGCTGAACTCTGTCCTGTCTTCCATGTTCCTTCAGCCTTATTGAGTCATTGAAATTTTGGAGGACCCGCTTTCTGCTTCTGCCTGCCTGCATCAGTGCCACAAAGCGCATTATGGAAGGAGAAGTGCACTGCGATGTGTATGGTGACAAGCCCCGTTCTGATGAGGAGGAGTGGCAGCTCCTAGATGGATTCATTCGCTTTGTGGAGGGTTTGAACCGCATTCGTCGACGCCATCGATCTGATCGAATGATTCGAGTGAGTCAGCTTTTAGTTGGGTGAGAAGCTGAATTTGAGTTTTGTCTGAACCATCTAATAAAGCATTAGCAGAGAGACTCTGAGACAATCCCAAGCAAGTTGGGGAGTGTATGTATGTGTGTGTGGGGGGTAATCCACATGTAAAGCCCAGTGCTGACCAACGTACTATTTCAGATTTCAAATAGTATGGTGTTCTTAATACCTTGCTATTCTTCAACTAGTGAAATTTACCTGGAATGGGTATTCCATGCTGCTGTGGCTGGAACCAGAATCACAACATTTAGCTCACTTAGCGAGAAGCCAAGCTCTTCTGCATAGTGTAGCCATGCCATGGCCTGTTGGTGCTCTATTTTTTTCCTCAGCTGGTCTCCTCTTAACGCAAGCCTGATGCCACCTCTTTGCAGATGTGCATTGCTTTGTGCTGTGGATGTGGTTAGCCTGGACATGTTATTGCATCATGATTGATGAAAAGGGATCTGTGAGGTAGTTAAGTTGGTAGCTTCTAATTGGGTTGGCTGTGTCATGCGGACTTAGGAAAAGAATTGTGAAAAGAGAACCATATTTGTGAATTCCTGGGGAACAGTAGTTTCAGGAGGGTGATGAGAAATTTTAAAGTGTACCTAATAAAGCCCTGCTGATGTGAGGTGTCGTGTTCTTGCTTACGAGTTAAGCCTAGCTTGACTAAGTCTGTGCTTTCATTTTTTCCTTGTTAGAAAGGGTCTGCCATGAAAGGCTTGCAGATTGCTGGTCCGATTCCCACCCACTCTCTGGAGCAGTCCGGGCCTCCCGTTGGGAAGAAGGGAACCTCAGCACTCTCGGCTCTGCTGCAGATGGAAGCCAGTCAGAAGTGAGTCTCTGCAGCTAGGCTGTGTGCAGAGCACTGGCACATCCTTCCTGTGTATTCCACCTGGGCTGGCTAAAGCAGATTTGGGGAACTTTGCCTCTGAAAAAGGGATGTGGGATCCTGCTGCTTTCGTATCCTTGTGGCAGGGCTGGGGAAATACTGGGCTTTTCCAGTGACTTCCTTGTATTATGTTTCCATTAATAGAATAAATACCAAAGACTAGAAAGGAACTTGGAGACTAGAGAAGTGAATGTCCAGTAGTTTAGAAGGAGCATCTTTTTAAGTAGCGTCTCAGTCCGTTACACATCAGATTTGTCATCTGTTTGTGATTTGCCAGTACAGTTGGATCCACAGAAGAAGAGCTTAACTGGGACATAAGTACAGAAGTACCCCACACTAGCATAAACATTGGGTAACAAATATAGCCTAAAGAAAATAGCTTGTTTGCGCTGATAACACCTACTAAAATACCTGTGAAACTTCTGAGGTGCTTACTCAGTATTATTCTAGAATGGTTCGAAGAAACTCAGAGTACTAACACCAGATGTACTCTAAACAAAATTTAAAATGTTTTGGCTGTTAAGTACGTAAGAGATTTTAATTTTTTTTAATGATAAGGTAGTATTACACATGCATAATAAATCTGAGTAAGTTCAAGGGTCCATGTTGTTTATGTGGGGTAAAAAGTACTTACAGAACATTGGATTGACTCTGCTCCAGCATGTGGGAAAGCAAAGTGGCTGAAAATACAGTAGTACCCCTCTGCAACAGCTGCCTTCAGAGTATGTTTGAACAACTCTGGATTCATTCCTTTTGTTTTAGGACACTGGGGGAGCAGCAAGCAGCAATGCTTTCTGGGAAGAGCTCTGGGCAGCCTTCAGAGAGCGGGAGCATTGCTATCACACCCACCTATATGGACAGCCCTCGGAAGGTAAAGACTTTCTGGTCTTTCTTTAGCTGCTATTTTTACATAAGAATTTCTCAAATCATAGCAGATTATTTCTCTAAGGACATGCCTACATCATACCACATCTTGCTCTCTAATCCAGCAAGGACTGCTCCTGTACTGGGGATTCTCTTAAGCCTTTGTGCGCAAGGACATAAGACGAGGTTTGGGCACAACCGTCTTTAACACCGTGACAATGAGATGGAATCACCGTTTTGCTAATTTAAGTGGTATTTGTTAATTAGTGCATTTTCTTTTCCAGTAGCACTTTCCATTTCAGTCAGGGTTTGATTTTTAGATTTAGTAGTACAGTGCTGTCTGCATCTATATGAGGGCTGGCTTTAAGGGCAGAATCAAGCTCTAGACTGTGACCGTGTGAAGCTTCAGTGGAATTTTAACAGCAGGAACTCCAGTCACTTGCATCCGCTTAGGGGAGAGGATGTGTTCCTGAGAAGTGATTTAGATGATGTTCCTTCACTGGCTGGACTCCAGGCTGGAGAAAACTCTCTTCCTGGAGCTCTCTTCAGATACTGAAAGACTGTGCTGTCCCTCAGCCTTCCTGCTAACTGCCCTGTGAGCGTCAGGAGAGCAGAAACTTCACCTCCCCAGTCCAACCAGAAATATTTGATTGTTTTCTGTATTCTGGCACAAAGGTCTGTCAGCAGAAGTAACTGAACAAAGATACAACATGTAAGAGTGACCTGTCTTTGGGTTCAACAGTTGAAGTATTGCAAAGAAAAAGTTCTCAGATTCCCCACTATCAACTTAGCCATCTCTTTGGGTATTTTGCTCTTAGCATCTAGTGTTTCAACATCCACCTTTTTCTGCCACCACCAGGGACAAGTGTTATGTTATTCTGGAGACCTGGCTGTTGCTAGTTGAAGTGATAGAGTAACTGCAATCGTCTTAGCAATACACACCTACTTATAGAATGAGAGTGTTTCCAAAAGATAGATGAGATTTTGGAGCAGGTTGTGCTAGGCTTGGAAAAAGTAGGTACAGAAATTGAGGCACATTTGCAAACTTCCAGATCATAATTCAGGCTTTGCATTCTCTTCTTCTACCATTTTGGAAAATTAACTTCATCAAATTACCCTCTTTCAGTACAGAAATTGTAAATACCTCTTTCTACCAGTAAAACTGGTGAAAATTCCACGTAAGGTACAGGCCAAAAGAATGTTGTGTCCGGTTGTTCTGCACAGCGCTGGGAAAAAGGCAAAATTGACTTCCTTAGCAATGGCACACTAGTGTGTTGGAAACAAAGTAGCAGCCTTTGTGCTACCAGCAAATGCTAATGAGCAAATGTGATCTTGTGGAATTTTACAAGTAACGATATTCAAAAGCCTGACTGGAGGGCTAACTGGAGAATCTGGAAGAGTGCGTTACCTGTTGAAAGCCTTTCACACTACAGTAGCAAACACTCCTATGAATATTTACACATAGGGAGTGGGAGAGAAGCAATTGGAATCTCAAAATGGATGGCTCACGCTTGTTGGAAAGGTGCCGGTGGACAGGTAGCTGTATCAGGCCGCTTTGTGCTCTGGTGGAAACATCAGCAATTGTGTGCCTCGAGCTTCCAGGACAACACAACCCCTTTAGGGCTCACCACCATGGGTATGTCTGTTGGCTATCCAGAGACTTGCAGTTGAAGTACTGACAAGTTGTCACAGCTGTGTGTTCTGTCAGCAGCCCAGGGAGCAAGTCCTTTTCTAGGGTGCTATTCAGTGCTGGAGTTATTCCAAAACAAAACTAAGCCGCTGGCTCCACCTTTACTCTGTTTTGGAGTAGAACTAAAAAGTCACTTCAGCCAGTTACTGGGCAATACAGTATGGTTTTAGCACAGTGAGTTAGCTTGATGCATGATCTGGTTGGGATGTCTTTGCCCTTATGGATACAGGGTGCTTGGCTCTGCTTCTGCACTGCATAAATTGCCAGCCAGATAACCCTGACTTGATTCTTTCCAGAAAATGTTTTATGTGTAGATACCAGGGTAAGCATCATCTTAACTGCAAGCTAGACAAAATATTTTGCCTAGGGAACAGAGTAAAGAATTGCAAATAGGGAATGAAAATCTACTTGAGTTCCACTGCATTGTCTTATGTGATAAGAGAATCTTGACACATCTTTGAATAGCAGCCGGGGATAAATTCAGCCAGGGTTTGCAAGTAGGCGGGGAACATAGCACAGGCAGTGTCTGTTTAATTTTGCACGAAGTATTCAGCACAGTATTGGAAAGATCTTTGTGATGAATTTTTCTTCCCTTTCCTTTATACCATACCAGACCTGCATTTGAGAAGAAGAGTGTGCTTCCTGAAAAGAGCTTCTTTGCCTCTCCCCTAGAAAAAGAGGAGTCTAGTCTACTCCTCCAGACTAGAAAAAAAGCTGTCCACCTTTGGATATTTGTCATAACACGTGTAGTTCTACAGGTTTCCATATCACTGTTCAGCTTTGCATTTGAGATGGAAACCCACGTACTTTAGAGCTCAAGTCTTTCTCCTGTGAAGTGCAGAGAGCAGGCTGTAGTTTCAGTTGGCTTCTGAGCAGTGTGGTTTTCAAAACTTTGGAAAAGCATCTGTGCTAAGGAAGAGCAATGTCTTGTTACAGAGAGAGAGGAAGTAAGGGTATGTGTGTGAGTAACTCCTGATGCTCTGCGTTCTACTGCATCTGACATTCTGGGTCTGTTTGGGATTTGCATTCTCCTCATACTTTCTCCCTGTGGTCATTTCATACTCGCACAACCTTGTATTTGCTTTTCTTCAACTCCTTGTTCCTGTTGCTGTTGCCATTAATGGGCCTACTTCCTCTGATGCCTTCAGGATGGGGCCTTCTTTATGGATTTTGTTCGCAGCCCACGTACAGCTTCAGCCTTCTACTCACAGGTTAGTTTTGGATGGGGTCTTGTCATCTCTGGCTTTTGGACTGAAGTGATGGAGAGCATTTGTTGTCCTGAGCTTGCCAAGTGGGGAACCTGTGTTAGTTTCCAGAACCCCTCACTGAGAGGGAGATGTGCAGCGATAGCAGGATAAAGTGGCTTGTGGTGGTGGATGCGACTATTTCCTTCCACCGTTTGTGTTGTGCTTTGGATGTTTGTGTGCCTTGCCTTACTGTCCTTTGCAGTACTGTTTTGTCAGCTACCGAAGCTTCTCTTTCTGTGTTTCAGCAAGTACTCATTTTCCATCTTCCCTTGCTAAACAAAATGGCAACAGCTTACTCATCTCGTTCTTGGCTGAATTTCTTCTGTGGTGTTTGACTGACAGGTGGCTCTGGGGAGGTCCAAGTTGAATTGTGTCCTTGGATTCTTAAACAACTGAGGGCTGAAAATACTGGTGTTGTCTTGGTTTAAAAGGATCATCGTGACAGAAGTTGTTTGTACACCGGTTAGGAGTTAACAATAACACAATGTGTCCATAGAAAATACTGCTGGTGGTAGTGAGCTCTGAGGAGGGAGAGTGGATTTAGCTGGCTGTGGGGACTGTAGGTTCCATGTTGGAGCATCTGCTGGTTTTGGCTGCCCAAAAAGGGACATCTGCCATTGCAGAGTGAGAGATCTTTAGGATGTGAGAAATGGCATAAATAAAGGGCTCTGGTCTGGCTGTCAGACCTAAGTCAAACTACCAGCGTTATGATTTTCAGCTGTGCATGTGCTGTGAATTCATCATGGCAGATCAGCCCTCGTATTTACACCAGCTTGAGTTACTGAGTTACTCTGCTGTTCGTGTTCCTCTCTGCCACCTCTCTAGCTTTTACATAATATGCCTTTCCTAAACCATACGTGTTAATGACAGATGGCAATTACAGCCTGTACTGTGCTGAATCTTTCAGCATTCGTGTTCTTTCTGAAATGGTTTTATGTTAATTTTGTGAACTATTCAGTCTACCGTTGGAATAGTGCAAGCGTTGCTGCGGGAGGAAAGTGTTCTTGTTGTCTTGGCGACATAGGTGTGGGTGGGTGCCAACCAGCATTCTGATACTACCCTAAGAAAGGAAGGAAGATGGGCTGATTCTGTGCATTACAAAACTTGAATTCTGTGTGATGTATTTGCATATTTTTGTCAGAGAGTTACAGAAACTATTTTCTCTAACTGCTTACTGCTTTCCTGTAGTGGTTAAGTTTCCTGTTCTGTCCACTGCATGTTTATAATCACAGTTATTCACTCAAGTTGAAAATATCAGCTCCGAACTGGTGTTGCTGGTTTGCCAGTAGTTCTCTCAACTGACTTGGTGATCCCTATCGTTACTGAGGTCTGAATTTCTTGTTTGTCAGTGACTCTGTAGTGATGGCAAAAGTAAGACTGTGTTTATCCCTCCTGCTTATGCTTGTGCTTGCCTTACAGTATGGCTTGTTGTTAACTTGAGCTAAAGTACAGATGATGTGGGGAGGGGAGAAAATAGGAAACTGATTACATCATAAATTTCATAAAGATGTTGCTGTGTTTACTCCTTGCAGGTCTCTATAGATCAATCACTTCCTTCAACCTCAGATGGCAACACGTCGATAAACACGGGGCAGTTGCCCGACAGAGGCAACACGCAGACCTTGGGAAGTTCCCAGAGCGTTGCAGACCAAGGATATACCACAGTTGGGGCTGCAGAGGGCGGGTGAGAAAAGCATGGCCGTGCTATGCTGCAGCTCTGTGCAGTTACGTTCCCCTGTCTGGTGTCAAGGAATGGGCACTTAAACAGGAACCAGAGAACGAGATGTGCTGTGTCGGTCAGCACTAGAAGGCACTTGTCGCAAGACCTTACTGCAGCATTTCCACATGCGGAGAGTGGTAGTGAAATAAGCCTTGCAACTCAGATTTCCAGAATTAAATGAACACAAGGCCTGATTTCCTCACCCACACAAGGAGTGTCATTCTTCAAGAAACGAAGAACAAAGAAATTCCATTTCTGAAATCTGTTAGCAGAAAACCAGGCTTTGAATTGACCTCTGTCTTGTGTCTGTTTTAGCAAAGGGGGGCCCTGCAGATCTAATTGGATCAAGTAGGTTGATGAAATCCAAGAGGTTCTAACCTGGAGGTGAGACACCGGGGAGGAAGCAACATTAAAAATAAACTGTATTAGCACCTGTTTCCTGCAGTTGTATATTATAATGAAAAAAAAAGCCAACCTCAAAATGTTTGCTCTCAATTGCTCCTGAGTAGGGCTGTATGTAATACAGTGTGCCTTGCGTCAGTATAGCAAATGCCTGAAGACCTCAGAGGGAAAATACAGGTCTGATGCTTTTGGTTGTCCTTGAGGTGAAAAAGGAAATAAACGTGGCAAAGTCAATGTTGGGAAGAGAAGAGAGAGCGTTTTTCTTAAATGTACATGTTTGAAAGAATCTCGCAGCTTCCTTGATTTTTGAACAGGCTTCTGTTTATTTCCCAGCTCTCAGCAGTGTTCAGCAAGCACTCTGACTTCCTCCTCCACCTTGATAGAGATTCTTGAAGCCATGAAACACCCCACGTAAGTTTTTAATATAAATATGCTTAACATCTGTTGAGAGGTTTTGGAAAAGGACATGAGGCATGGAGTCACTCAGAGCCTCCTGTCAGCTGTGGAAGAGTTTTAAGCTTCCTTTTGTTTTTCAGTTCCAATCTCTCCAACAAGAAATTTCATAGAAATTGAGGTACAAGTATTGCTGCAGAGACTTCAATTATTAGAATCCTAGAATCTTGTTGAAGCAAGAATTCTCAGTAAGACACTAAAGTGCCGTCAATATCAGCGCTTCAGCTTGTTATCAGAAGCTAATGATAATGTCACTCTGGGGGCATTGTGCCTTGCTGCTCCTGCATCTTTATCCCCCCCTTTTTTTCCCAGCAGTGTTTTTTGTCTTTGTAACTTAAAAGAATTATCAGCCAGTCCATGTTAATGTGTGTGACTTGCTGTGATTCAGCACAGGGATCCAGCTGCTCTCTGAACAGAAGGGTCTCTCTCCATACTGTTTCATCAGCGCGGAAGTTGTACACTGGCTGGTGAATAACGTGGAAGGTGTGCAAACCCAAGCCATGGCGATCGACATAATGCAGGTAAGAGAACTGTCAAGGGGTGTATGGAGAACCAGAAAAACCTCGCTGTGAAGAAAGTAGAATTGTAAAGGAAAGCATAGCAATGATTTCTGTTTCTTATAAAAATCCTCTTACTGATAGGTATTGAAAACAGTGTTCAACAGAATATGAGGTAATGATGACACTTATTGGACTCCCTATCACAAAAAAGCAACATATTCTTCAGTAGTAATATATATTATTTTTTCCACGTGTATAAGGTAACAGTTCCGTGTATAACCTCCAATTAGCTAGCAGTAGCTACCAAGAACTTTCCATTGTGTTAGAATTATGAGGCACTGCAGTGTGGTTTGGTTTTGGTTTTACTTTTTGGTTTTCTTCTGATAATTAGTTAATGAAGTTGTAATAAGAACAGTGTGTGACCTCTCTTTTTATGGATGCTGAAGTATACACACTTTATGCAAGATACACTGCTTGTGTTCATGAAATATTGTTTCTTGCCTGTCAAACTGTGTCAGGGGCAGAAGGTTGGAAATGTTTTGGAGTTCATTCCTCTGCTGAGATCCCATATCAATTAACAGAGAACCTAGAATGTTTCCAAATTCTTACCTTCCTATAAATCCATCTGTAAAACCAGAGCAGGGTAAGGGAGGAAGGCAGACATCTGCAGAAAGGTCAAACGCATTTTCTCAGGGAGATAAGGACTTGCTACGTTTACTGAATATCAAGAGGTAACATTGCTGATATTCTCATTAGGCGCATACCTGGGCAAAAAGATGTCAAGAAAAAGCGAATTATATCCTATGTCTGTAGTTCTCTAGCAACCTTTTTATGTAATTGGAAGAGTGACTTCTCCTTTTTTATCGTGTTTGCTCTGTTCTCTTTTTTTGTTCAGAAAATGCTAGAAGAGCAGCTTATTGTCCATGCATCTGGAGAAGCTTTACGAACCTTTATTTATGGCTTTTATTTTTACAAGATTGTTGTGGACAAGGAACCAGACCGAGGTCAGCATTGTATTATTACAAGACTTACCTCATTATCCCTGTGCATAATCTCTTGATTCTTCTGGGTGCTGCAGTAGACATGCATACTGGGAGCAACCAAAAACACTGCTCTGAAGAGAGGCAAAGAAATTCAGCCTTTTTGGTTAAAAAAAAGAAAAAAAGGAATTGCAGACAACATAACCTGTTTTTTTTGTCCTTCCTCTTTTTCAGAAAGAACTACATCTCTTTCTTGGTCTTGAACACTTGTTTCTAACTGCAGTTTGTCCTTCCTCTTGCTTTTTGTTCAGTGAGCATGCAGCAGCCTGCCATGTGGCACACAGCTGCCATGGACGACTTCTCCGCCTTCCAGAGGAAATGGTTTGAGGTGGCGTTTGTGGCCGAAGAGCTCCTGCACTCGGAAATCCCAGCGTTTTTCCTGCCCTGGCTGCCCAGCCGCCCAGCCTCCTATGCAAGTAGGCACAGTTCCTTTAGCCGCAGTTTCGGAGGACGGAGCCAGGCAGCTGCACTATTAGGTAGATGCACAGCACAGGTGACAGCTGGGGAAGTTCAAGGGGATAGTTTGAAAGGGGAAGAGCAGCCAGCCAAGGGTATGATCTCACATGGACCAGCAGTAAAGCTGCAAATTTCATGCTGGCCTTACGTGTGTCGTGCATGCGGACTGCTTCTCATATGCTGGAGATGTGTTTCACGGGCTGAGCAGGCAATTTTTGCTTCTGAATACTGGAATACAGTAAAAATTATTCTTTAACTATTACTTACTCGTGAACCTCCCCACCATGCCGTCCTCTAGAATTCAGAAAGGAAAATACTGACTTTTGTCTCCTTGCGGATCCAAAGAGACTCTTCACAGCCTGTGATGAGCATGGGGGGACAAGTTGCGAGAACAGCAGAGCAGCCAAACTGTATGTAAAATTACATGTCTAATTGCTTCTTAATGGCAAAAGCCACAGTGAGGTCCAGGTGTGGTAGAAGTTTTCTGTGATGTGCTGGAGGCTTCTCGGCTAATCTGAACCATGTATAGCCAGACTCCTTATATTAAAGTCTGGGAAGCCCAGCTACAGGTGATCCCTGCAGTGTGGAAGCAGTAGGGTTTGCGTATGGAAGATCTTGCTGCTGGGCAAGATACCGTGATGATATCTAAAGTTCTGTAATGTGTGAAGTGTAATGTGTGAAGTATAACACTGAATATCACCAGCATTCAGCCTGTGAAACATACTGGCTGCGTGACTGACTGTTGCTTTGTCAGCTTTTTGTTGCATTTCCAGGCCAGCCTGAGTCACTTGCTTTTGTTCCTCTTTCCCTGTTTAAAATTATGAGAAAAATCATTGCTATGAAACTGCAACTTCAGATTTATTTAGATACATCTTTTAAAGGCCTATCAATGAAGGATAAAAAGAAAATTCTGCAGTCCTCCTGTTTTCAATATTTGACCTTCTGAAGAGAATTGACTTGCCGCTGGTGTAGTGTCTCTTAAATCTGAAGTTACAGTAATCCTTGTGTATTTCTGAGAGCCGTGTTAGAAGAGGAACAGCATCAGAAATGGGAAAGCGTTAAGGGTGGGAAATCTGAATGAATGGTTAATTCCCTGAAGCCAACAGATGAAGGGTGTTTGTCCCTGTCACATGATAAATCTGTTGCTGTGGCTAGTATCCAGCCTCATTAGCTCAATGCTTGGCCAGAGCTGAAGCCTGAACCTAGGCTGGCATGAAAGTGTTGTGAAGGCTGGGGGCACCTGGGCCAGATCCTGTTCCCGCTTTGATCTCTTACTCACGGTTTAACCCAAGAAAACCACTTCACTTTTCTATGTCTGTTCTCTCTTATGAGAAGATTGAGACTCGGTAAGCTTGCACCTGGGGAAACAGGCAAAGAAAGAAGGTGCCTTAGTGCTCCTCTCACCTTTTCTTCAATGCCAGCCAGGCAAGTGTGTATTCCCTCAGCACGTGGTACAGTTACACACCTGTGTAGCCCTCCTTTTTCATTTCAGCTGAAATTATGTCCATTCTGCTGTTTAACCAATTTGCAGTCCTTGGATGAATGAAAAATACCTCTAGATTGCTCGCGTGCAGTCTGGTTATTCCAGGAATAATAGTTTCTTGGAGAAAAATACAGTGTGGAACATTTTTCTTACAAAGGAACTGATTTAGCAGATGTTTCTGTGCTGTCCCTCTTCTAAACAGTATTCAAAAAAACCCTTTACCAGTTCATCTGAGGCAAGGAGCTTTACTAAACCGATATGACCTCTGGTCCACGTGACTTCATTTGTTCCTCTCTTGGCTTTGATTTGGTTGTGGTTTTTATTTCTTCCCCTCCCCACCTTCCCTAAATGTCAGGCTGTGACATAAAATTGCATGCAAGCATTGGGAGCTCTGGAACAAGCTCCATGTATCTCTAAAATCTTTATCCCTCCCGATTCCCCCTGTCACTTGCCCGGTGATTGTCCCCTTTCCCTTCCCAGTGGAAGTCTGACCTGTGACATACCTGATCTTGTCCCTTTTGATTTATAGCAATGCATGCACTAGCAATTGTAGTCATGTATGTAGTGTAGTCTGTGACTGGAGAATAACCTGCCTGCTCCTCTCCAATTTCCTCAATGAATCCTTAGTTAAATACTCAGTGGTATGAGACAATTGGGAAGCAGGTGAGTCCTCTTGAAATCAGGTCTACAGAAGCCTGAGTTTCTTCTGTTAAAATTAAGGTGGTTTTAATCTGAAGCTTCTAAATTCAGACACATGGATCTTTCTCACCAGTTTTTCAGGTCCCTTTGATTAGCTCACCTGGTTGGACTGTGTTCCTGTTGCTTTGCCTGTGAATTATAGCTGCAGGCCAGGTGGAGAGAGAAACTCCAGCCCTAATGGGGAGTCTGCGTTATCTGGAAAAAGGAACAGTCTAAGGGAGCAGGGAGCTCATTCTTCAGAGTGTGCTAGTTTGTGGCACACTGACCTCTTAGCTAATGACCAACATCTACCTGACTGAGCTGCTTTCGCTTTACGGCTTTTGGGATGTTGTTTTCCAACGTACCTCATTACAAAACTGGCACTGGGGTTCATACTTTGTTACAAAACTGGCACCGTAACCTTCTAACCACAAGCGTTGCATTCACAGTGACATTCCACTGAAAAGGAGCAAGAAAAAGAAAATCACAAGATGTTGGTCTGTCTGACAATGCCAGACCAAGTCAGAATTTGCAGACGATACATTTCCCAAAGATAAAAATGGATCTTATTTACAAAACTGGGTGATGTTCTTCTATTTTTATTGTTTTTTTTTCTTTTTTTTTTTTTTTTCCCCCCTGTTCCTAAGCTGCAGTAATAGCAATGTAAAGAATTTTCTTATAACCTTGAAAACTGTCTCCAGCTAACTTGCAGCAGAAGTGAAGGCAGGGACTTTCTGTCTGCCTGGAGGAAGAACTTCAACTTTTTTTTTTTTTAAAAACACCATTAAGCCATTAAATTATAAGGTCATTTGAAAGCTAACCGTATGAAAGGATGCACATCTGCCTCTACTTAAGCAAGAAATAACAATATCCATCCCTCATGTGTGCAATTAAAAAAAGAAAAGGCAAGGGTTTCTCAGTAGTAGTATTGCAGCCCTTTGTTTTGTGTCGATTTTTGACGTTATAGAAATGTTAAATTATAGATTTGCCTAAAGAAAGGGTGAAAGTGACAATATGGTTCACAGCGGGACTTTGGTCTCGAAGTCAGGAGATCTGGGTTCTGTCCCTGGCCTTGCAGTCCACTGTAGGACACCAGCCAGGTCCCTTCCACTTTCTGTGCTTCTCTTCCTCTCTTGGCTGATGGCCGAGGCTTTCCTTCACTGGGATGCTGGGGTGGAGGGCGCAAAGGGAGCTGGAGCTTGGGCACTGTCCCAGCACTTATTGCAAAGCCGTAGAAGGTATTTCGGTGATCGTAACGCTGCTGCATGTGTCTTGGCTGACTTTTCATGCTTTTAGAAAAAGTGTTGGATGTGCAGTTTTAGCAATGCGGTAATGTGGGATATTGATATGGGGTTAAAGAAACAAGAAGTTTAACTTCTAATCTGTAGCTGTGGAAAGTCCTGGAATGCTCCTGTCGTGTGTAACAGCACCCGGTTGTGATTTCTGGTGGGGGTATATAGAAATATTAAAACCAACTTGGAATGTCTTGGGAATGAAGAAGCTGATGTTGTCTAGCCATATTTAATTATGGCACCAGCTGCTTATTGATTAGCTGCTTGACTGTTGGTTCTGTCTCATTATTGTGGCTGAAATGTCTTTTGACTGCTTGGGGAGGTAATTCTGGGGCACAGACCCCTGATATGAGTAATACTTCAGTTTTTTGTCTTTTGTGATCGGGATGAGCAGCATTCTGGGACTGTTCTGCTAGCCCAAAAAATATTTGGGGAGGAGCAGGAGGACAAATTAATTTCAAATAGCTTGTCTTATTTCTTCTGTTCTGTTCATCCTGTCTCCCACCCTCTCTTTAATGCATCTTTTAAATATACCCCTATTCCTTGGCTGTGTAGCTGCCACGGTGCCTGAGCAACGGACAGTGACGCTGGATGTGGATGTGAATAACCGCACTGACCGTTTGGAGTGGTGCAGTTGTTATTACCATGGCAATTTCTCCCTGAATGCTGCCTTTGAAATCAAGTTACACTGGATGGCAGTGACTGCAGCTGTTCTTTTTGAGATGGTAAGAGTCCTTGTGTTCTGGGTGGCCGCAGTGATGCCCGCCTGGCCTCTGCATCCCTCATCCTACTGGGGACATTGTCCTGTGAAGGTGAGGGGAGGTGTTAGGGGAGAGGCACTGGGTTGGATCTGCCCTGATTTCCATAAGTAGTTTTTAGTGATGGTCGTTAGCATTGCTGCATCTGGTCATCGTTTATCATGCTATCTGTAGTCGTTCAGTCTGCAGGATGGTGTTCTGCTTGTAGTGGGTTTCATGCACAGTACGCAGAGATCAGCACAGGTCAAGGTGGTATTTAAGTCCCCCTTAGGCAAATGTTAAGCCCTGAACTGGGTCTTTGGAAAGGAATGCATTTCACATTACATTCCCTCTCTCCACAAACTTGAAAACTTTAAATCTCAGTGGAATTGCTTTCATGACAGGGCTTTTCCAGGCAGTGTGTTCTTCCTGTTCAGCAATGCTTTTTAGCTTTAAAAAAAAAAAAAAACAACACACAAACTTGCTGAGAAAATGCAAGCAGTTTGTGTCATTTATTTAATTTTTAGATTTTTTGTTTTCCTTTTTGTAGCTTCCGTAAAACTCAAATTATTTAGCACCAGGTTTTACCCCACCCAGTGAAATAGCACGAGGTGATTGTTTTTTGCTTTTATTTAAAATCTGTCGCACTGTTCCAGTAAAGCAGCAGTGCTTAGCCACTGATGATAAGTAGGCTGAATCAGTTCCTGAAAAATGTCCTATTTTAAAGTGCTTTCTGATTGATGTGGCACTTAAAAAAGGAAAGCCTGGTGTTTTGTGCTTGTACTGCTTTGCTTACAAGGACGCTTGTGTGCTTGCCATGCAAAGCGAGCTGAGCCTGTGGAGAATTGAGCGTGTCTGATCTGCTCTCGGGGAATGAGTTGCTCCTGTGCACTAAGTGCTCTTCTTCAGTTTGTCATATATTGTGTGATTCCTGGTTTGAATCTTTTCTCAGGTTCAGGGTTGGCACCGGAAAGCCACATCCTGTGGTTTCTTGCTAGTTCCGGTCTTGGAAGGCCCATTTGCTTTGCCCAGTTACTTATACGGAGACCCACTTCGAGCTCAGTTGTTCATCCCACTCAATGTTAGCTGCCTGTTGAAGGAGGGTAGCGAGCATTTGTTTGACGGTAAGGAATGCTCTTTGCTTTACCCCTTGCTAGACTTGTCTGCAAGCAGGTCCCTTCTGGCATGTAGCTGGCACGAAGACCCTCGTTTACCAGACACGCATCGGGTGGTTGAAGGGCCGGTTTGCACGTTTCAGCAGCCACCCTCAGGAAGGCGGTGCTGAGGGGAGCTGTGCTGCAGGCTGGTCAGCATGCAACAGTCTATGAAGCTGGCAGCAAGAAGTACCAAGGCACTGAATGGTCCTCTCCCCAGTCATCTTTGTTGCCATGATGTTGCATGTGCCTATAGAGCCTATATCAAGTAGTTGTTCTGTTTGACATGATGTTATACTGTGAGAGTCTGGTTTGCTGGTAGACCCTGCCCACAGCTGCTCTGCATTTGTATCCTGCGTTTGTTTATTCTCCCCCTCAGTGAGATTAGGCTTTCATGATTGCCATCCTCTTTTTTTTGTTGCCGTGGTTACATTCACAGTAAGAGTGTTTGCACATGAGATTAAGAGCTAGCAACTGCAATCTCCTTTTCTGCAATGTGACCTCGCCCGTTTGAGTGACGCTCAGGTGGAAGTTCAAATATTAGAGAACTCTGTCCCCATGCAGAGAGGCACAAAATTGTATCGGGCGAATGACTCTGTTTTAAAATAGTAAAGATGATGGTTTTATTTATTTTCATTAACCGTTGACCCAGTGTCTAGGTATAAATGTGAAACAATCAGTGACAAATCCATATGCTGTGAGGTCACTGTAGCCCTGGCTGACTTCGAACTAAGGATGTTCAGGGCACTCTGTGGTGGTACACGGCAGCCCACTCTCCTTCCTTGCCCCCTCCCACACACCCCATTATGTTCCTGTCCTTCATCTCAAGAGACACAAAAGCTCAGTTCAGTGATGAATCTGCTACTGGAGTGTACAAGATACATCTCTAATAAGATGGCATTCAAGAGACAGCTGACAGAAAAAAGTGTGAATAAAGAAATGGCTAGAAAATACAAAGTGCACAGAGGTCTTCTGAGGAAAACTAAAGTCTTGAAAAAGAAGGAAAGAAAGTGGTTCTACTAGGTAACTGTTACCTTTTTGTTTGTTTCAGGCTTTGAACCAGAAACATACTGGGACCGCATGCATCTCTTCCAGGAAGCGATAGCATACAGGTATGTACAGAGCAGAATGGCTGGAAGGTTCATACCTTCCTGGATGACGTCAGATGAAAACCTGTGCTGAACAGTCACTCCTGAGTCGTGTGGGCTCTGTGCATCCGCCTCTCTGAAGTCTGCTTGTGGATTATTAGACTAAAACATCCCTAGAATGCCTGCCTGGAGCTGGTTCTGTGGGTGCAAGGGGCAGGCAGATAGTGTTTCAGCCTGTCACTCGTTAGCAAATCATACTCTCCTCCTAGGGAGGGCGTTGGCTTTGGAAGGTGCCCTGTAATTCTAAGTTAGAAGCAGATAGGTTTCCTTCTGAGAAGGGACAGTTATTTCCTTTGTGTGTTCTTAACACAGTCTTGAACTGGATGACAACCAAAATTGACAGTAGGCGGGAGACTGGGATGTGAGCTGTGCCTAGGAGCTTGGGCCCAGTTTAAGAAGGAATTGTGGGAAACTTTGAATGCTGTCTAGCCTTACCCCTTTGTCTGCTTGAGCTGCCAGTTTGTTTCATGGTGTTGCTGCCAAGGTCATTTTCATGTTAGAGAGACTGCCTTTTGTAATGGACTTTAGCTTGAAGATAAGCTTTCATTAGCGTAGAAAGCAGAAGAGGAACAAGTATTCTCCAAACAGCAAAGAACTGTCAGGAGAGCTGCGTGAAGTTCTGCATGGAATCTTGCCTATCACAGAAAAAGCACGATAGTTACAGCTTGAAACGTACCCAAGGAACGTCTGTCTTGATGATCGCTCTTCCCTCGTGTGTGCAGCTGCCGCATTTTGTCAGAGATTGCTCAGTGCCCTCCCAAACAGAGCTACTGGTACTCTTGATTTCCGGCATGAGTTAGGACGGAGATCAGTGTGGAGTTACAAGCTTTCACACTGTGCCTAGCAGGGGTGGAGAATATTTAGAGAAGCTCAACTCTCTTCATCCTTTTTCACTTTGCCTTCAGGACGTAAGAAAAGGGAGCCTTTGTGATAGTGGAAGGTTTTCCCTGGTTGCCCTGCCTTGGGCTGAAGGAATCCTAGCTGGAGTGGCTCTTTTGTTTTGTTTTGTTTTGTTTTAATTCCCTGGTGTTTGTTTCTCCAGGTTCGGATTTGTGCAAGATAAATACTCGGCCTCTGCATTCAACTTCCCAGCTGAGAACAAGCCCCAGTACATCCATGTCACAGGTGAGCAATATTTGGCAGGCACTGGGATAAAGAGGAGGCTAAGAACCATTTTACGCAGTTTGTGGTTTGTGCCAGTGGTGTTGGTCCCCATTATGTCCCTAGTCAGATGACGAGTAGCTGTATTAGCCACCACAAACAAGAGAACTGTGGAGGCAGCATGAAAAGCACAAAGTGTTGCTGCTCATCAACAGCATTGGTTTGAAATCTTGCTTTATAGTGTCTCTGAAACTTTTCTTTCCAGGAAATGGAGAAATAAAAAAAAAAACATAAGGCAGAGCTTATTCCAAGTACAGTGTAAATAAATGTGTATCTAGAAGCTAGAAGGAGGGAAAGGTGTTGGGACAAGTCAGTGCTCTGTTCTCATGCTGAAGTCAGTTGTAGATGCAGCTCTATCCATACACACTGTGTGGGAGGCAGATAGAGCATTTAGGATTGATTTGCTCTCATTATTATCTCATTACATCTTTGTAAATGTTGGTGATCTATCAGCACTTCTAACTAAGCTCCATGCTTGGCATATTACAGTAATGTAACGTAGTATGATCAGAGGGGTTGCTGAGACATGAGACAATGACGGGAAGAGAGCTTTTGGAAAATTGCAGAGGAGAATGGAAATTGATGTAAAGAGATGGATCCGAGCCTACAGCTTTGCTTCATTCCCTTCTGCCAAGAGAAAGGCAGGACTAAGTGTGCTCTCTCCCAGTGTTGCAATTTGCAGGAAGAAGTAGCATGTAAAAGCAGAGGGAGAACCATGTCCCATTTTATCTTGCTGAAAGGCAATTAAATGAAACTCAGTCCGGTTTCTTTTTTGGAGTTTAATGAGTCGGCCACCAGTTGTAGGGACTTAGGTCTGCCTAAGACTTGAAGTTCTCTCTGTTTCCTCCAGGGACAGTATTTTTGCAGCTGCCATATTCCAAGCGGAAATTTTCTTGCGGGCAGCAGCGACGCCGGCGCAACTCCACCAGCTCCACCAACCAGAACATGTTTTGTGAAGAGCGCATTGGCTACAACTGGGCCTACAACACCATGCTGACGAAAACGTGGCGGTCCAGTGCCACTGGGGACGAGAAGTTTGCTGATCGGCTGCTGAAAGACTTTACGGACTTTTGCTGGAACAAAGATAGCCGGCTGGTTTTGTTCTGGACTGATTGTCTAGATAAGATGCATGCTAGCGCTCCGTGAAGTAGGGTTGTATCTCTTAAGGAGACAGCGAGAAGCTTTACCTTGTGGCAAGGAAGCAGAGGTGAGGGATGACTGGAAAAGAGCCTCTCGGTTGGATTTGTCTTGAGGTTCCAAGAGGACCTAATCAATATTGCTGTTGATATTCAACAGAATTTGATTAAGCCCTTGGAAAAAGAATCTGAGCTCTTGGCTTGCCAATGTCTATCATCTGACCTCAGCTTGGTTTCACGTAGCTGCAGTCCTTGATTGCCAAAACTTCAGTTAGGGCAGAAGTAAAGGAGGGAGAGTGCAAATGGTTTTCAAGGGCAGTTATATTCAGTACAGAGTGTGATGGTAGCAGCTTACCGGCGTTGGAATTGATGGGTGCTGTTTGCATCTGATGTACCCGACAGCAGCCTGCTTCTTTCCCTTTCGAGGTATACCTGATTGTGTGAATATGTAAGATAAAATGTGAGAGAGACTTGTTAAATTTCATACATGTAAATAAGTAAAAATGCAGAAAATCAAGTGACCTGATGTTTTGTTGTGACTCCAGACAGCAATACAGAATCGGGGCGTAAAGGAGAAGAATTGCCAAAAGGAGATACTGCTGCTTATGTCCAGCATGATAATGAAATGCTCAGCGTGTAATGGTGGGGCTTTGTCCTTTAAGCACCCAGGACTTTTTGTCCCCAGCTCTGGCTCTAGACCAGTGTCGTGCAGCAGAAGCAAGAAGCCCGTTACTGTCCTGCAAGGCCAGCATCCAAGCCCAAGGAGAAATCAAGGGCAACTGAACATGAGATGCCGCCGGTTGGAGGAACAGGGGATCGTGAGCAGATTTTTAGGATATGTCTGCGTGCAGCTAAACGAAGATGCCTGTGCTCCAGTATGTAGGCTTTGTCTTTGCAGAGAGAGCTTGCGTAGGGCACCTGGACCTGGCATGAGCTCGTTAGCTGTGGGTGCTGGGCCGGCACCCGGAGGCACTGTGCGTGGGGGGGCTGTTTGCTGCTGCGAGATCGTGTCTGTTGCGATCTGTCCTCGCAGAGGGCCAACACATTCACCGTGGCATTCAGACCCGATTCAAGCAAAATCATCACTGCTTCAGCTTTATCCCCTGGACTGGACCCGGCTGGAGGAGCTGGCTGGAGCCGCGTGCCTCTGCTTGCGGTTCCTCGAAGCGTGTCAGAGCAATCGGTGCCCATCTGATCCCCGGTGACGCCTCGGAATCCGCTCCCTACCCTGGAAGCCGCTTGCTGCCGTCGGTTCTGCTCGGCTTTCCTGCGGGAGCAGCTGTGCACGCAGCAGCCGCGGTGTCGGGCCGAGCTGAGGGGGGGCGGGGGCAGCCCCGCAGCCCCCCGCCCGCGCACGGCCCCGCACCGGCACGCCCGGATCGCCGCTGCTGAGCTCCTTCCCCCGGCCCGAGGC
>Ga0065711_1032535_pt1 | contig 27142 bp, 17 predicted proteins | sample Hoacrofraction12_FD_59098 | JGI IMG/M metagenome (GOLD analysis project Ga0065711, IMG submission 59098) | Hoatzin crop microbial communities from Cojedes, Venezuela - Epithelial fraction 12 v2 (version 2) | ecosystem: Host-associated > Birds > Digestive system > Esophagus > Crop | place... | reverse complement strand
CTCCTCTCCTCTCCTCTCCTCTCCTCTCCTCTCCTCTCGCCACATCCTTATCTCAGGGTGCAGAAGACAAGAACTCGCTAACCTGAAACTGCCAGTCAGCTGCGTCTCCTCCTCATCCAGTTGCAGGTACAGTTGTATTGCACACGGAGGGTTTATTTCTGGCTTTAATTTCAGTTTATCAAGGCAGATGGTACTGCTGTAGCCTGCGTTACCCTGACTGAGCACAGTTCCACCCTCCAGCTAAAACGACGTGAATTTCATCCTTTTACCTTCCTGAGCACACAATATTTGCACCTTGGGGTTGCTTTTAATCTCTTTTCTGTGTCAGCCAAAATTTAGCATATACTGGTCCGAGCTTTGCAGTTCAAGTGCGTGAGGAATATGAGGTAAACTGTAGATGTGGGTGCAACTTCTTCATCTTGTGAGTTGCTCATGCTAGCTTTAAAAAACAAGGGGAAACATCCACATAATCTCTTGCTCTTCATATCTTCACCTCGTAATGACACAAATAAAATTCATTTGTTCAATTTGTATATGTACATGCATATATATACACACACACATTTATATAATACATTTCAAAATTTTAAAATTCTTACAGATTTTGTATATATATGAAAACACATGCTCCCTATATGCAGGTGGGGCTGGACATGCAGTTCTTGCTGGAAACTAATATTTCAGTTTTATCTTGTGTGCAAGCTTTTACAAATAATGCTAATCAAAAGCTACTTATATTTTGTTCACCGTTTTTTTTTCAGATAAAAGAAATACAGTCTAGCATTTTAGAACTAATTATTGCAGTAAAGTTTTGCAGTAAACACTTTTGATAACAGGAAAGATAGCGCAGGTTAGCACGGCAATCTTTAGCATCTATTAAGTCTTGTGAGTAGATTTAGAATTCATAACTTTTAAAACAGTCAGACAGAAGCCTATCCTGGGTGAATAGTTTAGCACAAAATACTCCCTTGCCTGCAGTTTGTTTTTATTGCTTCTTGAGCATGAGGATGCTGCCACTTTTTTGTCTCCTTAAAATCCTTGCAGCTCTGACGGTGTGCCTTTAGAGAAAAAGAGCAAGGGACTGGGATATTCTTGAATTTTCATGTCAAAACACCGACAGGATAGTTACCAAGAGACAATAAAATTCGTCAATGGGAGCGTGGGTGTTTGTGCTTTGGGGGGGGGGGTCTGTATGGTTAGCGTGTTGTTCAGGTGTGGTGTCCCGCTTCTGTAACACAAAAAGATCTCCATCTTCAAACGCCATTGGGGAGCAAGGGCACCTCTGTGAAAAGCAACTTGAGGCCCGCTGTTGCTTTTGTCCCGGACCGCCCGTTTGCCGGGCTCTGAAGGAGAGAGGCCTCTGCGTGACACCAGCGCCTCGCAGATCTCCAGAGCTGTCGGGGCGAAGGAGGCCATGTCGGACACCGTGTAGTGGCTCTTTGGCTTTCCTGCCTCTGAGACCGTGGCACTGTCTGTGGGCTGGCGAGGGAACAATATGGGATATTGGAGGGTCTCTCTATGCTGCCAGCCATCTGTTTGTGGCCAGTTATCCTGGCTTTGTGGCTCTTTTGTACAAAGTCACATAAACCAAACCGATTACAGCGGAGGGGCCTGGGGCACTCCAACTAGGAGAATGGGAGCTTCAGAGGTATTTCCTTGAGCCCTGGGGATAAATCATTCTTGGCAGAGAGAATTTAGATTTGCTTGGGGAAGCAGAGCTCTAGCAGTGACAGGGAAGATGTTCGATGGCGTAATTTTTACTAGGCACTCATGGGAGCTCTCTTCAGCCCATCAGTTGCCGGTTTCCTGGTAGCACAAAGTAGTAATAGGTGGAACTGCCTTTGAAAAAGGAAGGAAAAAGGTAGGACACTCACCCTGACTGCATTTACAGCTTTGTTTTTGCTAGTTAATACTACAAAATAAAACTTGTGAATACTGCAAAAATGAGGAGTTTGTGGATGTCAGGTGATAACTTTATGGCTCAACAGTAGAGTATTGTAAAGCAGGAATAGGTAGATGTTCTACATACATTAGGAACAATGTTTTTCAGAAGCATGCCAGCATCTTTTATTGTGACCTTTTTGTAGTAGGGAGTAGCTTTGTTCTGCATTTTCACATTGCCTGGCGCATCAGATTGCTATTCTCTGCCAGGAGGACCCAAACGCTACTGCAAAATAAACAATGGTAGTGCTGTGCAGACTGATACACCGCACTTTGTTAGCTCCCCAATAACACTGACTGCTTTAACAGCACCAACGCTTTCGGAATACTGTAACAAATCTCCCAAACACCTGAGCCTCCTCCTTCAGTACTTAGCATGGAGGAAATAGTACCTTCTAGACACAAAGTACTCAATGTTGTAACAGGGCTCTGCCAGGTAAAAGATTTTTAAATGAGATAAGTTGAGACAGGCCTAAGAATTCTTCTTCAGACACCTAAGTACTGCATGTGAAACTGGGGGAAAGCCTCCAGTTTAATGCAAAGATGCCCGAGCTGGCTTTAAATGCAGTGCTTTGTGTACAAGAAGTCTAGCTGTGGCAATACAGAATGCTTTGAAGGAGAATTTACTCTGCCAGAGAGACTGCCTCTTTGAAGAGCAATAACAGTAACAGCAACAAAAAGATACGTTCTTCTTTGCCATAACAATCCTTCAAGAAAATATTAAAAAACTAATACAGGACAGAACTCTGGTACAAAAATAATTAAAAAAAAATCCTATTTAGTGACCAAGAATGAGGTGTGTAAAGACTGAGGCGAAAGAGGGTGAGTGCATCCCAGATGCTTTAGATTGTACCAGAAGTAGGCTTCCTGCTGGAACCTGCACCCCTGTGAATGTCATTGGCCCCTGCCCAAGGCTCCTTGTCAAAGCCGTGCCATCTTTCCTGGGGACAGTCAGGTGTGCCCAGTCCCTCAGCCATCACAGCACCTGTGTTCGTAGCAAACTCCCAGTGGAGAGCGGCAGTGAAGCGGATCATGAGCTTTCTCTTAATAAATAAATTGATAGAAAGATCTGTGCAGGAGACTTTGCAGAAACCTCTGAGGGATGCTCTGGCCCAGCAGGTCTTAAGAGCTGTGGCTAGTTTGCTTTGAAGTACTTGCATCAAAGTAACGTAAACACTGCGCTGCTTCTCTTTCATTTATTTTCTTTCACATGCTTCCAAATGTGCTAATTTTATGCAAAGGTGTCTGTTAGCTGTAACAAATATTTATCCTTTACAGGAGCTGAGCTCTTTCGAGTACACAGTAGAACTTGTAAGCAGGCGTTTGAGCGAGGCAGGTGTGCAGCTGCTCCATTCCTTTTTTTCTTTCCAGCTGGCCACCTTACCTTACCCTTCTCAAAAGAGCTGAACTTCCCAAGGTCTGGTTCTGTGTATGCAACTGTAACAGGCTTCACTGGGAGCAGCACGGGAAGTATCTGAAGGTAGCTGAGACCTCAGAAATGTATATCCAATACTTTAAAGCAGGTGATTTCTCTGAGCAAACTACTCGTATTCCTGGCCAGCAAAATAAGCTTCTCCTGAACTTTGGAGCAACAAAAGCACAAAGCAATGCATTGTTTTTACAAGTATAAGAGTCTTAACACACAGCAGCAGGAGGTACGGGATGGTTTTCCCAAGCCTTTTTTATTGTGTCTTGTAAATTTTGAATCCAATCCAAAGGAAAACAACTAGAGGTGCTTTCTTTGGACACTGCCCCTCAATTATCTTGAAATAGCTCAAGTACATTCTGCTTGTGATCACGTCACATCAATGATACTTTTTAATTCATGAGTGGGGATGAAGGCTTGGAGAGAGCAGGTGATTCACATTACTTTCTGCTCTGTGAGAACAGATCGTAATTTGTCTCATAATTCTTCTGACTCATCACTATAAAAGATGTTTGATACAATGAGCTGCTAAACCCAATTGTTAGTACTTTCTTAGTAAAATTAGATTACATGCTCCTCTAGTGGGGTGATTTATGTCTGATTTTTAGACTTTCATGTCACACAAAGGTCTCCGTAAGTCCTAAGGCTCATCTTGCACTACAGCTAAACATCCTTAAAAATTCCATCACCAAGATGGATACAATTTGTTCATCAAAGTATGACACAAATTTGCTTTCCATATATGTGTTTCAAATTCATATGTCAGATATATATAATTATACACAAACACACAGGCACACTTATAGAAAAGACTGAAATAATTCCAGGACATTGTGACTTAGAGGCCAACTAATGCAGTTTGGGGATTGTTTTGCCTGTTGGCTCAGGAAGCAAGCAAACCAGAATTCAAGCGACTGCGACCCTCTGCTTGCGAAATTGTTCTCTTGGCGAATTCATCCCTACGACTCGAGTCTTGCCTCAAGTCTGCTCCTATATACACATGGGTTTTGTCTGTCTTTTGGAGGAAGGGGATGAACTCTGAAGTAGGAGGGCTGTGCCACGGGATTAAATAGAGCATGGGCAAAGGGAGGAACGATCAGAAAATGCTCACAGTTTTTAAGGTCATGAGGACATCAATTTCCTACGTGCTTGAAGCCAAATGACTTTGCCTGGTCTGTATGCAGATCCACCAGTTAAAACCATGAAGTGAGATAATGGCAGTGTTTAATCACAGACTGACTCCATGTGCCCTCTGTGGCTTGGAAAGACATGGCTTGTCACTTCTGGAGTGTGTCCTCAGGTAAGAATTACTCTTCTTCTTCCTCGTGCAGAGGGGGACACATTTGGACCAGTCCTATAGCTCCAGCGAGCTGCCAGATCATACACTCAGCAGTAAGTGGATTTTGATAATGGGAAGTCTTCACTGAGGACTCTCCCAGTGTTCCTGTAGCCCATATGTGTACTTTATTACTCTGCACTATCAGAGCAGCCTCTTGGGGTGTTCCCAGAGCAGAAGTCTCGTACAAATAGCAATTCCAGTTCCAAAATAATATACAAAATCCTCTCTTAAGTGGTGAAATAGATGATGGACAGGAGCCATCAGTTCACTTTCTTCTGCTCATACCACCCTATGGAAAATTTTAATTTTATGAGTAGTGGTACAGATGCCGTTAAGAAGCCCATGACCACCTAGGTAATCAGCACAGTTCTCACTATAATTGTTTAGTAACACCTCAAGTTGTCCCTTGTCTTGAAAATGAGTGTGCCAGTTCTGAGTTTCTTGTTTCATCCAATGCAAAAGTATTTTTCCAAATCTATGTGAAATAGCACTTCATGCTGTAAAATACAGTTCATGTTTCGTTAGGGTGTACCCTCATTGAGTTTTTCACTGATAATATTTGCAAAGTACTTATTAAATGAAATTGTAAAAGCAGCATTTTTATTTATACAAATATGAAACTCTCATTACTCTTCTATATGTATTTTTTTGTACAAGGTGTTCATTAAAACAAACCTTATCATTAAAGACATGATATTCTGAAATGTGATAAATTTCTGCATCCCTTTTCATCAACAAGAGCTGTGTATACTCTGGTGATGTAAACCTGTTTACACAAGTCAGAGCTCAATGTTTAATGCGGTAATACAACCACAATATGTAGTTCCACAACTCCTTTTAATCTCCTGCATAATTAGTTTCCATGAATTAGTTAATGAATTAGCTTTTGTTAATACTCCATCTCTACAGTTACAGAGGTCACCTTCAAATACAGACAGAGGAGTTTCGAAGCAGTAATTCTAAGCGATGGGAACTGTCCTCATTAATAGCTGTAGATGTTAACTCTGAAACCTAACAAAGACTATTGAAATTTGAACAGTGACATCAGATTACTTTTTACCTGTCACTTTCAGAACAGTGAAATTTCTCCCTACCATGGTCATAGCTGTATCCAGGATGTGTTTAGAACCATTCAGTTCCTTATTGACTGCCATGGGTTGAAAATATCATGGCCAAAATCTGTGCAAGCCTTCTACATTGTAATTGTTTTTTTGATAATAAAAATATCAGCACAGAGCCTAAAGCAGCAAAAGTGAGAAGCAATGGGATCTGGAGGCAGTGCTGCACAGGTAGGTCTCACGTGAGGTGGAAAGATGCCATAGGGGTCACATGGAGCCAGGCAAGGGCAGCTCGGGGTTTTCCAGAGGGAACTGTTAGGCTGACGCAAGAGAAGAGTCCTCTGCTGGGTGTGCCTCCACTTGCATGGTGGGCATCACTCGTAAACTCAGAGCTTGGTACACCCGCTCAGATTTCTCTTTTTGCTTGAGAAAGAGCTGTGATATCAGTCGGAGTGTAGCCAGAGGCAGAACATTAAAAAGAAAAAAAAAGTGAAGAAAAATTAAAGAAATCATTTTCTTCTAATACCTGACCAATGCATAATGTGCTTGGCCGTTTTGGTATAAAACTACTAGGAATTTTGTGTCTGTAAAGCGAGAGGGTGAAAGACAGACCTTCAGGGAGAAGAAGAGGTTCACTAGTTTATAAAATTGTTTCTTTTTAAAATACAATAACCATAGAAAAAGACCCTTAGGATAGAAATTGGAGTTCTCTGTAAAGACCCTTCATGCTGATCAGCAGTGACAAGATGTAAAAAAAAATACTGGTGACGGAAAGATCTATTCATTTGCAAATATAATAGTCTCTAAGAGAGGTGTTCCTACAGCCAAAGACACTACTCTCCTTGCTGATCATTACTGCGTGGTTAATGTAAGGGACGTTATGGTCATGCAGACGGTAAATGAGGAAGCAGGTAACTAACCTACAGCACTTTGAGAGCTGCGGATTGAAGGCTTGGCCTCCTGGGGAAACAGCATAATATCCTGAGATGCAATATAAAACATTTATAACCTCCCTTTTAAAAGTCTTCCAGAGGGGAAGTTTCAGCTTTTCCATTTGTTGCAGAATGTTTCACTGGAAGAAATATACTGAGAAGAAAGGGACAAGCAGAGAAAGTTAGCAGTAATTATTGTGCTTTCGGGCTTTCTGTTAGCAACTTTCTTTGTCATTTCTACAAACTACGATATCTTAAAGCAATAAAATATGTAGAAACAGTCATTCCCATTTAAAACAGGAATAGAGGATACATTGTTAAAAATATTTTTTTTAAATTTCATCATATGCAGCTGTCTCTGATTTTCAAACTGAGTAGTGCAACCACCAGCCAGACAAAGCCTCGTGTTTCAAGTGTAGAGCCTAATGACACATAAACAAGTGGTTAGAACATCTCATATACCTTTGTAGCCCTGAAGAGATCGGTTTTCATTTATTTGCCAGTAAAATCTCTATATAAAGAGTTAACTAACATATACACTGCATAGATTTCCCCACTTCGTACAGAAAACTGTCACATGTGACAGGATGTCCACTTTATTTAATTTTGCTAGGAAAAGTTAGTCATATCTAGTAGCATAGTGTAAAAGAAAAAAAAAGGCTAATAGAGAATGGAATTATTTTCATTCAGTTCTACCTCTCAGTCTGGTATCCTGAGGAGAGAATTTCATATCCCATCCAAATTTATGCTGAGTTTTACCATCTGAAGACACGTATTTATATTTAAAAGGAATAAATTTAGAAGGAAAATCCGATTTTAATTACATTTTAATCCACCTACAGATATGCTGTATTTTATTGATTCGATTGGCCGATGGCTATTCCTCTTGTGTACTCTGAAATGCAAATTTTGAGCATCATCGGGCAATTTCAGTTATGCAAGTCAAATACATAGATACATACATTGAACAGAGCAGAAACCAAAAATCCTTCCTCTGCCTCCAGCCTGTGCTCATTCTGTCTAAGAACAAGTTATCATTACTCTGAGCCATGTCTGCACATCCTACCTCCGCAGGGAGGAGAAGGGTCACAACAAGGAGACGCTCTAACTGCCGCTTGTCTCCGTCTCACACCAGAAATCATTTTTAATGAGCGCATTCACTCGTTTCAGGGCAATCCCCACCATATCGGGCCGCTCTGAGCCAGAACACCTGGGAGTCTTCAGTAAGGTTGTGTGCGTTGCGAGCAGACCAAAAATAGGCCTGCGAAAGATCCCATGATAAATCGCTAGCTGGTGTGAGTCACCTTTGAAACATGAATTGGTGTGCTTCGTTACTCCACTTGCAGCGTTCATGTGAGAAAGTTCAGTAAACTTGGCTATAAAAATTTATGACCGGTTCGAATGTGTACAAAAGAAGTGAGTTCATGTGTTTTCTGATGCAGATGGTGGTGGAAGCTGAGAGCATGTAGTACTCCAAGCACAAAAACCCACAGAGCTTTGTTTAGCGTGACCTGTCACTGTCCCCCTGCACATTTCTAACAAGGCAGCGGCATTGGCCGGTGCACTGCACAGTGAACTGCTTCTGCTTAAAAAAATAACATGAAGGATATTTCTTATATTTATGAACACAGACTGTGATACTAGGTGCTACTGGGAATTTAAGTCAGAAAAATCCCAACAAAAAGTTAGAAAGATTTAATTCTGCTTTCTCTACCACGTAGACTGAAGACCCACAGTTCCCCATGCACTCTTTAATTCTAGGTCCTTTTATACTGAGAAATCCACCTTTCATTTCCCCCCATGAGTTTGCAGGTCCCAGCACAGTGTCGGTTCAGATGGCATAACAGCAGGAACATCCAGTCCAGAGAAGCCCTGCTGCCAGTGTCGCAGCAGAGACCGACTGGTGCTGACGCAACGGCGGGAGGTTTCCCGTACAATGTTAGTCTTGCTCTGTTGGCACCACACAGAGCCAATTAGCCCTGTAGCATGGATTTTCCTTTTACGCCCTCCCACGCTCTTCTAATACTCCTTGCAGGAGTGAGGCGAGCCTGCTGCTGGAGTGTAGGGCCCATATGTTGTGTTTCCCAGGAAAAATGAAAAAAAAAATGGAATTTATCTTTCCTGTGAAGTAAAGTATGTTTTATTATAATCTCTTACAATTAGGCCAGCGGAGTAGTCTTCAAAAACAGGGTAAACCTCCCTTCCTGATGACACTGCTTATTTCCCAGCAGTGACAAAAATGTCCAAGGAAAGAGCTGCTGCGGTGGCTGAGCAGGACATGGCACAGGGAACCTAACATAAATCTAACAGATGCAAACACGCATTAATTTAGCCTGCCCATGCTTCTAACTGAAGAAACAAAGTTTGGAGACCTTACATCTCTTCTCACATCAGGGGAGGTTTAGATTAGATATTAGGAAAAATTTCTTCAGTGAAAGAGTTATGAAGCATTGGAACAGGCTGCCCAGGGAAGTGGCGGAGTCACCATCCCTGGAGGTGTTCAAAGAACCTGTAGAGATGGCACTTCAGGACATGGTTTAGTAGGCATGGTGGTGTTGGGTTGAAGTTGGACTTGATGATCTTAGAGGTCTTAATGATTCTATGATTCTCCAGAGTCTCCGAATTTGGATGTGATACTGCAGTCCCTTTCCAAAAAAAGTGGCGCGGGAACAGGGTAACTTCAGAGCAGCTTAGGGCAGCCCTGGTCTTCACTTACTGCATCATTTTTTTGTTGGGTGATGAGTTCCCTTCCACTGGTTATTTTGAATGTATTTCAATATTAATCTGTTTTATATGAGGTAAAGTACTATGTTCCTCAAAAGAACGAAGAAGAGTGGCAAAGCTAGTCTTGTTTGATACTGGGGAGACAGACAGAAATCACAAACTCAGATTCCTAATGATAAATTTATTGCTACCTGATAATGGCTTATTGCCTTCTCACTTACTCTGAGGATCACAATCTAGCTACCCTTTTCCTTTGGTCTTCTAAACAGCCTATCAATTCAAAGACTAACTGTTTCAAACAAGGTATCAAAGCAAAGATAAAGCAGCCATAGGGTAAAAGTTACATTATAACTAACAGAAGTCTGAAAAATATTTTGCTGGGAATTCAATAATATGGATTAAAAAATTTGATCCTTCTAAACCTGAAGATACTATTGCGTCTGCGATAATTTTCTACAATCTTTAACTCATTCACTTATTAAATTTTAGGCTGGAGACATTAAAGGAGAATAGACCTGAGGGAATTATTCAGGTTGCTCTGGGAATTTGAGAGAGAACATCTGAGCTCCTCTGGGAGTCTAATGCTCTGTAATAAATGTAACTGCTGAGTTTTCATCAAAAGAGCATACGCTCTCAGAAGTGGTAAAAAACAGCTGAGGAAGTGACCAGAAGATGACTTTCTAGGAAGGCCAAAGAGTGATGCTCAGAATTTCATTGATTGAACTGTCTGAGATAGATACACTTTCTTTGGTTTGATTCAGTAGCCTTAAGAGAGCAGGCTCAACTCCGAGTGCTTTCCTGCACTCACTTGAGCTATATCCTCTGTCCCCCATGCTCAGAGATGGGTGATGCGTAGCAAATACCACCCTGTCTCATATTTTAGACAGAGTGGCATTTGGAACAGACAGCCTGCTCCACAATGCCAGGAGGCATTGCACCGAGGCAAGGCACAGCTGCTGGACCACATTGAGCAGGGCAATGCTCCCCAGCAGGTTCCTCCAACATCGATGCACACGGCTGGTGTGTGAGCCATCAGCTCCTGGGTCTGATCCATGGTGGCTTGCCAGAGCACCTCCAGGAAGGCAGCGAGAGCGGGGAACCTTGGCTTCGCCCGGAGCTGCTGATGGGTTACCCAAAGGAAAGCAACAGCTTCCAGCCTTGAATGTGGTTCTTTGCTTCTTTTTACCTTCTTTTTGCCTTTTTACCCTCCTTCAAGGACTCTCCAGCCCTAACTGACAACTGCTACCTAGAGAGCCGGGGGCCTGGCTGCTCTGTTAAGAGAAATATCAAATCCTGAACGTGATGCCCCTTGCTGCAGGTAGTGAGAAATGCCTAAAATCAACACTGTGATCCTGAAAAACATTTGAACGTTTTACCTGTGTTTCAAAGATAGGAATAGGAGTACTGGGGCTTGTACTGATATGCAAGAAAAGGGAAGAAATGTGGGATAAAGGTATCCAGATCAATCTCTAGAAGGTAAGGCAGCAGTTATTTTTACTCGCCTTGAGATTGTGAGGAGGGATAAGGTCTTGTTTTTTCTGACATCTAAAATAACAGAGTACAATATACGTATGAGGAACTGCAAGCATTGCTGGAGATGTGCATAACCGATCTCTTGCAGCAAGTAAATGGTGGGAAAGAGGTGACCGGAGGCACAAGAGCTTATATTACTCTCTTTCTGAAAGGTAATTGCCTATAATACCAGAAGAAATGTATCACAGGAAGTAATGATGAAGAGCTGTTTAGTTGTCTGATTAATAATTTTAATAATACACAACATTGGGTAGATTATTCTGACAATCCAGCACAACTGCCTGTAAATTGCCCATTGGCAGTCAAAAAATGAAGAGGCAATTTCTACTCTGTCTCTGTCAGTCTTTTTGCAGTGATTTTGCCTGCTTTTCTGTGCAGGCAGCGCACCGAGAAGGGAGGTGGGAGGTAATGTTTCTTCAACCACTTATGGCATCTTTGTTACCTGCTGGCTATTCTAGGCTTTGCCAACTTATCAGCAGGGATGGACACCCTCAGAGGGCAGCTCTCAGCATCTGAACTATTGCTCACTGTGGGTACATCCCCACTGCTGAAAGCTTTTGTCCAAAGGAGCAGTGCTTGTTCTCAGGCCAAACCAGGGTACAGTGTGACTAACTGCTTGGGACGGGCTCCTGCTATAGCAGGCTGAGCGCACCCCGTGCTGCACACTCGTTTCACCTGGTCTACTCTGGGTGCCTCTCTAGAAATGAGACCTGACAGCTGCTTTTCAATGGAAGGCACCTGAAACATTGCAACACAAAGCCCTGTGGCCACTGATCCAAGCACAAGCAGTAGGTGCAAGGCCTGGTCATCCGTGTATTGAGCAGGGTAGTAGGCAGAGTGACCAGCAGTTGCTCTCTGTGTATATTGCAGTAACAGGAGAAGAGCTGAGGAGGAAGCAGGTGCTGCCAATGTCTCAGACCCCTATTTTAGAAAAGCACTGCAGTGCCCAGCTTTGTTAAATTCAGCCTGACTGCAAACATGGTATCTCTTCATCTTGTAAGTGTGAAATAGTGCTTCTGCTGTTAAAGTATAGCCTCCTCGTGAAAACAACCAGCTTATGCTTGTGGCTATATATATACACACACATCTCTGTGTCTTTGTATCTACAGATACAGATATGCATCTCTAATGTGGAATTACATTTTCTTCTGTCTTGTGTGGTTGTCCTTCGGTCCCACACTACAATCATTTCCACATAGCAACTGGAAGGTCTGTGCTGCAGTGCACTGCATGTATAATATGATGCCAGTGGTACGTGTTACACTGCCCAGGGGTAGAAAGGGGGTTGACCAGTGTTCCAAGTGCTTTCTGGGATGATGTTACAAGACTGTCATGAATGATTGGAGCCAAACTTGGTGTGATTTACACCCAAACCCTCTGGCATGGAGTAGACTGTGGGATGAAATGAGCTCTTCATGGGTTTCCTTGTGGCAGGGACAAACTAGTTTGCTTCAGAATTGGGCTCAGAATTAAAAAAAGACAGATACACACACCCGCCCCCACACCCAGTTTAAAAAAAAAAACTAAAAATGTTTTATATGCAATGGAGATGCGAGAGTCCAGGGATGAACTGAGAAGCTAAGTGATTTAATAGCTCAGCATTCCTCACATGCCTCTCCATCTTCATCCCCCTTTGAAGCCAAAAGGTTGTCCCACAGAGTGACTGATTGAGGAGGGCAGGTTTTGGGAACAGAAACCCCAACTACCGCAGCTTTTTACTCTGAATGCCAGTTTGTTTCAGTGCTTAGGAAATGGCATGCGCATGTTATACACTAAAAGTGATCGATAGTCTCCATAAGGCAGGGAAGACTGAAATGCAAGCCTTGCGTCCTTCAGTGTGAAAAAACAGCAGAGGTTTGCTTCTGGAAGGGGAGGAAAGGGAAATCGCTCCTCCTCCTGGGACTTCTGCTGTTCATTGTAGGACAATTCACCCTGAGTAGGTATCCAAAATACAGAAACATAATTCTTGATTCTCTAAGCTGTGCTAAGGAGCTTCTGGTACTAAAATCATGATGTACACTGTCCCAGATCAACAGACACCCATCCCATGTCCCAGGATGTGCTGGCTCTGAGTCCCAGTGTACTGGAGAGCATGAAGATCTCAGGAGCTTCGGAGAGACTTGGGAAGGGATACAAGGTCCCTGGGGCCATGAAAGAATGGAAGAGAGGTGGCCTGATGCCACAGCTGATGGAGAGCTGCAGCAGAGGTGAGAGCTCACCCAGCAGTGGGGCTGAGCACTGTGCCTGCAGCTGCTTGCCAGCAAGGCAGGGTTGTGCTGCGTGGATCCTTAGCAAAGCTACGTTTTTCTCCACCTCTGAGTCAGGTATGTCAGTTCCAAAATGGGGAGATCCTCTCCTTCCCTGTTTTCTTATCAGGTAGGTTTTCTACTCAGTGTGTAAGCTCTTTTCAAACACTGCTTTGATGCCCTTCGCTGCCTCTCTATGTGTAGCCTTAACATTTCCTCCCGCAGCCAGGCAAGGAGGTAGTTACTTAGTTCTGCTTCCAGGACAAGGGTTGTTGGCTTCTTCTCTGTATTCCTAATTTTGGCAAAGGTAGAGCTTTTGAGTGCCTCCAACCATTTTCATCTTTCTCATAGTCAGTAAGAAAGATTTTTTCCCATCTCCAATGTTCCTGTGTGTTTGTGACAGCTTGAGTCCCTGGTTACACTCTTCCAAAAAAACACACAGGAGGATGAAAAATCACCCTCTTGAAGAAATTGCCTACTTTGCACCAGGAAGTCAACATTTTAATGCTAAGCTAAGCAGTATCTACTTACGGTTTGCAAGTTTAGTTCACCAAATGATTCACCGAAGCATGTGTATGGTCACATTTTTTTTAGGAACAAAAATTACATTGATTTCATTGCAAAATCAAATGCAAGAATAAAAAAAAAAAGAAAAAAATAGCGTTCTAATTCAGATTAGCATCACACACAAAGTATATACTGTTTCAATTAAACTTTTTTACCTTTGACTAAAAAGATGATGATCCATCTGTTTTTTTGTTTAGTTTTTAATGTAATAGAACTAAAAGCTATCTTTCAAAGAAATAAGGTAATGTATCCATCAATAATTTACTTTCAACGGCTATAACATTTAAAGGTAATCATCCACTGGGCCATTTATTAGCTCTGATGCAGTGAACAGAGTGTCAGATATCATTGCAAGGCCTGGAGGATTAAGGCACCAACCCTGCAAACTCTGACACGCTTGCCAGTCAAACTAGTCTCCAGGATATAGTTAAACCAGGTCATAACCCTTTGCTTGAAGTAAATGCATTTAAGTCTGTTCATGCTTTGGATCATTGTTTCTCTGGCTGCAGGGAAAGCGTGAGAGTTAAGGGCTTTATATAAACATAATATACCGGCTTTTCTCTTGATACATCATATAACAGATAACTGATAGTCTGTATGATTTGTCTATAAAACTGTAATTATATACTCTGTAAAGTATTGTAAAAACTAGAAGTAAAAACAAAAATATTGGTCTGATGGGCTTTTTCAGTGACGTTGGAAATTTCAGTAAGCAGATACGTCTCACCAATTCTTTTAAATCTGTCAGTGATGTGCAGGAAAGAAAAAACTTTTGCTTCAGATACTTGAATCATATTTGCTTATATAAAAAACCCCAAATTTTCTTCTTTGTATTCTGGTTTAAAGAACGTCATAAAATCAGATCTTGCTGCTATAGCATCACGATGCATTTTATTCATTTACTATGATGTCTGTGATTTTCTGTGCATCCAAGGAAGAAAAGAAAGCAACTCGCCAACATTATTTTTTCCCAGTTTAACACCTTTACATAATGGGCTGACTGATAATATATTATGATTAGAAGCAATGCTGCTAAAGGAGGAGAAAAATGAAAGACTGAGTATTAAATCCGATCCACGCGTCCAAGCCAATGTTGCAGCCTCATGGAGCAAATACTATTTTATTGGCATTATCCGCCCCTTTCTCTGGGCTGCTATATTGAACCATGCACTAGATGACAAGTGTACATTAGTCACATTTAACACCCTTTGTCCTGGAGCAGCAAACAGGACATCTGGGTGGGGCTGTGTTTGGAGAAGAGCCCCGTGACTGACCGTGCTCGGCCAATGACTCCTTCGAGCTGCCCATGCCACGGTGCTTCCCGAGGGCAGCAAACAGCCTGGCAGCAGCAGCACCAGCACTATCCCTGGCCCAATGCGCCGACCTGTCCGTGCCCAGCACCAGAACAGAAACAACTCAGCCCGGAGGAGGAGGAGGAGAGCCGGTGTGCATCTCCTACCCGGCTGGTGTTTGACAGCTGCCCTGCTGCATCCCGCAGAGCTGTCTCGCCGCTGCCGGATGGTTTTATCTTCCCTTTGCAGCCACCAACTCCCCACTCCCTCCCCGGAGGGCGAGAAGTTCGGGCAGTTCCTGCCAGCACCATGACAGCCACTTTACCGCTGCATCAACGCTATAAACTGCTGGAGCAGAGCCATGGAAACTTCTTCTAAATGGAAAATGAAACTTTTCTGAGCAAAATGGGAAAAAACAGTTGTGTTCTTTGCTGCAGCAGTGTGCATAGTGCAAACCGTGGCCCGCGGTGATGCTCTGCGCAGGTAGACCAAGCCTGAATGCCTCTAGCTCAGGTGCAAAGTAGGGTAGACTTTCTTGCTTAGGATACACTTAGCTTAAACTCACCCATTTCATGACTCAAATGTGCATATTTAGTCCTAGAAAATCCCTTCTACCCTGGAAGTAAGATCTCAGTAAGTTTTTCTTCTTGCTGATTTTCACGCTCTTCCCAGAGTAAAGAATCTGATTTCTTTTTCCTCTGGATCTAATTTACATTTGTCTTAGAGCTACAACTTCTCATATGCAATAAACATTCTTTGCGTCCTCACAAACTACAGTTTCCGTGGGCTCTGCTGGAGCTGCAAGAAAGTATGGATGGTATCTGAAATTTGAGATGTGAAAAGGGAGGAAGGGAACATTTGTTTTCATTCTTTTTTGTAGAAAATCAATAATGTCAGATTAAGACAGAAAGACCAGCATTATGAACTAATAAAACCCAGCCAGTTATTACAAGACAGTCGCTGAAGGCAATTAATGTGCTGGTAGCTTCTCGTCATATTTTAAATAAATGAGCCTATTAATCAAATATGAAGAAACTTTTGCACATTTTATCTGATTAAAGTTTTATTGTGTTGCCATGAAGACCAGAAATGCCTTAAGATTCAGTGCAAAAAAAATGCTGCAAATTAATACAACTCCCAAAGTTTTACCATGAAAGGTAAAGTATCATTTAGCACTATCCCAAACCAGCTGATCTGAGTATTGCAGTGCTTCAGAGGTACTGTTTCCAGAGGCTGTCTCCCAGGTGGCTTCTCAGCTGTCTAACAATGCAGCTGAGTGCCACAGCCTTTTTGCTCAGTGGAGGAAGTAATTTGGGTATTTCATGGGGGGAAAAGAAGCCAGGGAGAAGCGGTTTGTAGGCATGAATACCTTTGAGTTCTCTACCCCTTTGGTCAAATATAGCTGAAATTACATGATATGTGAACAATTATAAGGGAAGACCTGGAAAAAAGATGATGTAAGCCCAACTTCCTTCAGAAAGTAAGCTATAAAGGAAAACGGGCCAATTGAGCTTTTTTGCCTCCCTTATACACTTAGAAAAGCAAACTCACCCTAACCAACCAAAACAAGAAGAAGCAGATAGGATGGCTAGGGGACGGTGGCAGGAAAAAAAAGTACACAAATGATGTAAAATATACAAAACATTAGCCCTTCCTGTCACTCTTTAATCCCAGCAGTTTAAGCCAAATAGCATTATTTTCAATGATGACAGAAGCAGAGATTTAAGGAAAGAAGAGGAATTCCTTCAGTAAAAGCAAAGTTTGAAAGGCCAAGACACTGCTGCTCTGCTTCTAGGTCAGAAGGAAAAACTTCAACAGTAAAAACTTCAATAGTGAAACAATGAGTCAAATCCATCTTTGGTGGAGCTCTCAGATGATTCCACTGACCCCAGCTGAGCTATATCACTCAGCCAGGGATGTTTTCTGATCTTTGGTAAAAGTGCAGAGTATAGAGAGATTCGCTGTCTCTGCCTCTGGGTTCCCGCACCAGGAGCCCAATTTAGCCACCAGCTTGAGACCGTGCCTAATTGCACTCAACATTAGTTGCCTTTTCAAGTCTTTTGCTGAGACTGGACTTTCATGTGTTTCAATTTTTGGCAAGGTGGCCATTGTGCCAGTAGTAGATAGAGAATTACTATGTAGACTTAGCAGCTGTTTTCAAACATGTTTCCAAATTTGCTGCTTGTTTCACGTGTCGAGCCGTTATCAGGTTGCTGTGCCGAGCAGAATCGGTACAGCATGCTTTAAATATCTAGACTGAGACAGCTACAGAAAGTGATCAGCAAATGGCATGAAGCAGATGTACAGTAGCTATAGAAACCACAGCTTACACAAAACAAATAAGCATGGACCATTACCTACAACTTGGTTCACGTTCCTTCAACTGCATCATAACATCTGTTGTAAGGACCCTTGTAGGGAGCTCTGAGAAAAGATGTTGAACACAAATACTGCTGAATGAAGAATAAAGCCATTTCAGACTTAATGGTTCTAAAAGGGTATTTAAATGTACTAATAAAGAATCTAATGAGGGATGCTGTTGGTGCCAAAGCAAAGCACTAGAGAAAATTAGCTACAGCAACCTGCCTGTGGAGCAACATGCATTACATCACGTTGGCACAGGCTACAGCAAGACAGTGTCATAATTACTTCAAGCATCAATTTAAAAACAACAAACTGTTCAGAAGTTTGCACCATTTTTACTACTTAATGGCATACAACCATCACCCTTGAAGGCTTTGGTTTTCCCTACTGAAAATCTGATTCTCACGTCAGAAGCAGACTTGAAATAAGAGGATTTGAACTGAGGATTGGATTTCAGCTGAAAACAATGACCACAACCTTCTTTGCTTCTTTCTGAGCCTCCAAGGGTCCATCAAGAAAATATCTGTCTTGTTTCAAGCAATAAATATTGAAACTACATAAGAAGGACATGTAAAAGCAGGCACCAGAAATAATGATGTATTACATATCTATCCTAAGGAACACATGAAATTCTCTCTTGCAGCTCACCCCTTCAGCATCTCTTTGCTTGAATTGTAGATCTGGTGGGCTGACGCCCTGGAGAGCACTCTGATGTCAGGAAGGTGCTTTCAGAATTCAAGTCAAGATGCTGAGTTTGAAAGGTAGATAAATACATGAAAAAGCAAAGAGAAAAGTGATTTGGGAGCCAATGCTGTGGGTGGTCATGAGGCTTTGTCCACAGACAGGACCACAGGCTTTCTCAAGAATGACTGAGGAGTGGGAATAGTCACTTGTCAGTAGCAACACCAAGCCCCTAGTCTGAAAAATGCTCTGATTACTCCCTGGAAAAGTGTGTGACACCTGTGTTTGGTAAAGAGGTCTGGCTGTCTCTGTGCCTTTAGCTGCAGTCAACTTGCTGTTAGCATCTGTGTCCAGCATTGAAGAGGGTCTTTTACAGAGGATCGAAAAGGAAAGCTAGGAGAGATGAGCAGTCATATGCACTCTAAATTCTGGAGTCGTCACGCATCAACCAGCAAAACAAGAAATGAATATAGGGGAGTTAACTAGTTTCATATCAAAATATATCAGGTAGACAGCTCCACTGCATTGTCTCTTGCAAATCCCATACTAAGTCACCCCTTGAAGACAATCATGAAATCTCAAGCTTTTATTCAAAGGCCAGTGTCAGATTCCAGACTGTGCTGTTTTAGTTTGTAATACTGTCAGGTTTATGATGGATAATACTAATCTTCATTGCATTGTCCAGGAGTCCACCCTGGTAATACCCAGTTAAAATGTCTTGTGACAGCATCCAGAGGCTCCATTGTACTAGATAATATACAAATATATAGAAAAGAGACAGCCCTCGCCCTTGAGATGCTGCAGTTTTAATAGACAGGAGAAAAGGATTGCAGAAAGGAAGGGCTGTTGAGATTGTTTTACAGATAAAAACCTGACATAAGGAGATCAAGACTTCAAAATACGGAATTGACAAGTGCACTTAAATTAGTACTTCTGCTCTTTCTAGCTCCAGAAAGTAAGTGCTTAGTATGTCAATAGCCCATAATACTAAACTAAGAAGAACTGGAATTTTCCAGGATTTGAGACTAGATCTTTCCAATGTCTACAACAGTGTTTAGATTTTCCCAGATCATTTCACAAGTTTCTGGGAACAGAGGTAGGAGTGACCACTCAGTGTAATGCTCTACCAGTATGCAAGTTGCTCAGAAAAGAAATTATCTCCTTCAAGGACCATGGGGCCTTTTTTTCCTACAATAATCACCTGTAATAGTTGTTACCAACATATCTTTTTGTCCAGCAGGATATTCTGCAATAACAGCCTCAAATACAGCATCTATGATTGGTATGTGAAAAGCAGAAGTATGTCAGCTTGGCATGTGGGGCATTTTTTTTCCCTAGGGATTATTGAATAATATTCCTCAAATAAGTCACTCAATGTATTTAATGATATTTTTCCCATACATTATTCATTTTTTCATTACTTTCACAGCTTACAGAAGGAAATTTTTCCCCAAAAGTTTAAATAAAATATTTGCAATTTAGTGTGTTTTATTATTCATTGAGCTCTAGCTTGCACTTTCTTTTTCATAAACACAGTTCATCAAAAACAAAAGAGTCCGAGAATAAGAAGGTGGGCAGTGATATAACAGACACAGAACAGAACTAGAGAAAGAAGTCCCACAGATTTTTGTATTTTACTACCTGGAAGGTAGGACTGAAAATGGAAACAACTTGGGTTTCTTTGTGAACAAATATCGAGAGTGCAGCAGAAGAGAAAGACGGAGAACGCTCCCAGGGCTGCCTTTGGAGAGGTGAAAATAATCCTTTCCCATGAGTGGGAGTTATACGTGCCTCTCCAACAGAGCAGGACCCGCTGAACTATGCAGGCTTGCTAATCCTTTTAAAATTATTTGGTATTGGTTTTGTACCAGCTTGTATTCATTTCTGGTGAGTGGCTGGGAAAGGTCACTTGTGCATTGTGAAGAACCAGGAGGCATCTGAGCACAGCCTGTCACCAGAATTTAACGAGGTGATCCAGTCTGTGCATGTGCTTGCAACATGTCACAGCCATGATGATGAAAAGCATATGTATTATCTTTTTTTTCCCTTCTTCCCTTGATAGATATAGAAGATACAAATGGGATAGATAAGCTAATAGGAGGAAGAGGAAGGAAAGTTAATAGTTCATCCCACGTTTCCCATTCTGTAACAAGGTGTCATTTTCAAGATATCTTGTCTCTGGTTATCTGAATGCATACACTGAATCACTGACCTGCTGGGAATTTAACAAGCAAAATCCAAGTTTAAACTGTGGCTCTAAGCCCAGTTTCCGTATTTGCCCAAGGGTGGGCTGTCAGCTCTTACTCTACATAATACTTCTCACATTACAAGTGTTGCACTGGGCCTAATGCATCCTCCCTGCCTGAAATCTGTCTAATTGGTGTTGATTAGAAAGTTCCACATGAAAATCTGTGGTGGGCAAGTTAGAGGGAAATTATGTTTAAAACAAACAGAAAAGTGTTTAAACTATGTTTTACATTATTTATTATGGAACATTAAATATGTACCAGCAGACAAAATAGTGATTGTTGCCTCACCAGTCCTGTACAGGAGCCTCTAGAATAGGAATCACAGGATTATTGTTCAACACCCCTGCTCAAGCACGGTCACGCAGAGCCATGTCCAGTCAGGTTTTGAGTACCTCCAAGGACGGAGACTCCACAAGCTATCTAGGCAACCTGTTCCAGTGTATGACCATCCTCAGAGCAAAAAAAACCTTTTTTGCACATTTAAATAGAATTTTCTGTATTTCAGTTTGTGCCCGTTGTCTGTCCTGTCACTGGGCACCACTGAAAAAAGCCTGGCTCCATCATTTTTAACACCTCCCATCAGGTATTCAAACACATTGTTAAGATCTCCCTGAGCCTTAACTGCTCCAGCCTTAATAGGCCCAGCTTTCTCAGCCTGTCTGCATGTCAGATGCTCCAGGCCCTTCACCGTCTTCATGACGCTTCTCCAGACTCTCCAGTTTGCCCGTGTCACAGTACTGTCACACGTCTGCTTTATCCCAAATGAACAAATCAGTCACTCAGTTTTTACTAATTTTTCTATGGTGGTATCAACATCCGTTTAATTTCCATTTTTTCTCAGAAGACCCATGAGCATGGCAGTTCACATTCTCTAGACTCAGTCTGGCTTTGTAGAAGATTCTTGGCAGAGGCATGTGATCATTCTGACATTTATGTTTTGTGTTTACCTAGAAATGAGAGCACACTACTGAGTGTATATTCAGCTGGGGGCAAAGCCTCTCAAAGTTCTTCTATACCTGCTCTTTATTCCTTATTTTAGCCCAAAGCTCAGCCACCAGAAGTAGGTGCAATCAAAATAACTTTTTAAAAATGATACAAAGAAGATCAGATAATCACTGAAAAAGTCTAACAAGTCTGCAACATGGAAGGGATCTGTCTAATTAAAAAAACCCTGTTTTTCTCCTCAGAGGGTGACATTTTCTCAGGAAAACATCATCTAGCACGGAAGCTGGGTTAGAGATACTACCCATTACCACTAGTATGCAAAATTTTTGTCCTCCTACCGGACACTGAATCTGGCAGAGAAAAAAAAACTGGTCAATGGGTAGAGAGAGACAAATTCTAGTTAAAAAAAATTTCCTGTAAAAAGTCAAATAAAAAGGGGGGACAAATTTTCCCTTCCATGACAACAGTTCTTCAAAAAATATAATGATGTAACAATGTGGAAGTGAATATGAGATACCTGAAATACATTAGTTAGCCCCATGTAGTTGTGTAGGCCAGCTAGTCCTGTGTAGGAAACTGGAAAGTCAGCATATTTGTACACAGTGGTAATTATTTCTTATAAGTTTGAATCCAAATTTACATTTAAATCAGTTATCTGGATTCTCTAGGCTCTACTTCATCATCCTTTCCTCCTAGAACCTCAGGGAATGTGGGGTTTAATTGACATTGCTTTAGAAGTGGACTTCATAGTGGTGTTCATTAACTGCACTTTATCACCTTTAACAATCATTTTGCAGAGAAATCTGCAAAAGTTGGTCTACCAAAAAGGATTTCTGCAATGTAAAGTTGTTCATGTAGCCTACTGCAGACTTTCACATCTTTGACTTTATTGTGGCTGTCTGCATTCTTAATACTTTACATATAATTAATTTAGAGTTGTTTTAAATGAGCTTACAAAGGGAATCACAGACTCCTGTTGCCTCCACTTCTGTTTTTTTAAACAAGAGCCTATGAGCACTGCAGATTTCAGGCCTGATCTGATCAGTTGCTCCATGCTGTTACCTTCATAGGTCCTGCTGATGACAATAATGTAGACACGGATACTCAGGAAAAATACATGAAAAGGAAGAACAGATTTCATGTAACTTTGCACTTAGCTCAGATTTGCTGCCTTTTGAAGTAAAACTTGTTAATATTTTTCAGACTATAAGTGGTAGAAGAATGAAGCTTCTGAAATCCATTTGTATATTTCTAGGAAATCTTGTAATATCTAATGGTATATGAGATATGCTATTGCTCAAAGAAAAACAATATTAAAAAAGTACTTGTCTGTGGAAAGAAGTAGAATTACTTTCTGGAGATACAGACACTCAGTATATCATCCTGAACTCATCTTGAGTTCACTCTGTTCTGCTTCTCATTAAATTGCATATTTCCCATGGAAGATTTATGGTTTAAACACACTTAGAGGCCAGAAAAGTTAAGCCAGTGTGTTCTGTAACACATACCTTATGTGTTTTCAGTCTGGTTTCCCAGGGGAATGCAGCTTACGTGATCTTGCTGTCTCTGTCTATCGTTCTATCATGTGCCGACTACAAGCCCATCAGACAGAAAGGTAAGATATCAATGACAAATAATTTCCTAAAAATTTCATGAAAGTCTGTGGCTGGGCAGATGAGAGTGATCTCAGTTAATGTTCTGCACTGAGGGAGAGGTTGCGGAATGAGTCTAACAGCAGTTGTCAGCAAGCTGGTCACAACAGATTTGTCGCGTGCATTGGCTGGCTGATGTGTCGGCACACGTTCAAATGCAACCCATGCACAGCCCCTTGCCAAGACACAGAGAAAAGGACCCAACCAAGACATAGGCATGTCTTGAGCATGGGATGATGGGCCATTTGGGGTGCCCTCTGTGCCCAAGGGAAGAGGGAAAATGGAGACAACAGAGGAGAAGCCAGGCAACGACCCGAGCGGACAGCTGGTAGGCTATCACGGCAGGGGGTAGGGAAGATGCCAGGTTATTGTTGTGAAGAAATGAAGGAATACAGATAATAAATCCCTATGATGGCATCTGCATTAGTTCCACTGCTTCCGAGGCAATTTGTTTGCTTGGAATAACAATGGGAATTAGTCTTGTGTTTGCTGTTTTAATATGACATTCTTGAGTGTGTCAGGGCAGTAGCGGCAGAATCCAAAACTATTGGGTCTATTAGCATGAATTTTGCTGAAGGACTTGAAATGCTGAGATTTGAGCCGATATTAGATTCAAGCCTCTTGAGGGGAAGTAGAGCCACGTATGAAAATGTATTTTATATGCACTATTTATTTATTTATTATACTGTAGTTTCTCAGACACTTTTCCTCCCACAGTCACTGTTGAAAAAACAAAAAATAAACAACAAAATTACATTTGGTATTTTTCAGAAAAAGAAATGGGAGCAAGATCTGTGGACAGTGTATCATACTGGAACCTTAGTGACTGAAAAGATTTAATATTCCTATTAACAACAGCAAATAAAGAATGATTGATTATATTATCCCAAATAACTTATATTCTTCTAAACTACATCTCCTATCCAGTCATAACTTGAAGTTATCTAAAAATTAGGAATCCACCACCAACACTAGTAATTTGTTTCTCATTGATTCCAAATAGTGAATGTTCTTAATTTCTCATTTGTATTTAACAAGCCTGAGTTTACAGCCATTAGTTCTTTTTATGCCTTTGTCTGTGAGGATAAAGAACCTTTTAGGGCCCCTATTTTGTCCCTTCAAAGTACACTGTAATCATGTCACTTCCAAGTTTTCTTTTGATAAACTAAACAGATTGAGTCTGTAACTACAACTGTTTTGGTCTTAAATCATTTCATGGCCCTCTTCTGACCAGCCTCCAACTTTTCAACATCCTGCATGCAAACTACAAGCAGCAATGATGGGACCCATTTCACCAGACAACAAAACTCTAGAAGATTCACTTTCTGCTAGCAGATAATTCACCTTGACACAGCTTGCATATCTATTTCCGGATGAGACAAATCTCTTCTAAGCTAGTGTTGATGAACCCCAGGCTGTTATTCCAATGTTGGGCTCACCAGTGCTGTGTACTTAGGTAAAACTACATCCTACTATGATTCACAGCTTCTTTGCTTGCATAGCCAAAGGCTGCCTTAATCCCTTCTGCTCCAGCACCACTCTGGAATTTCACACTGAATTGTCTGCTCACTTTGACCCTTAAATCCTCTTCAGACTTGTGTATTCAAGATTCAGTACCTGACACTATGACTTTTCTTAGGTCAAATTATCAAGTTAGTTACTGCCATTTGAAGGGTTTTCAAAAGATTCGGCTGTATTGTGGCGCTGAGCTACCAAACAGGTATAGGTTCCACTCACAAATCCAAATGCAAAACAAACAGATTGCTGCAACAAAGTCTGGGTCCAAAAGTAGCTGAAGACAGGCGATACCCAAACACGAGGTAGCATGAGCACTCCAATATGCCACGCTTTGTCCTTTCATTTTCTTCACAGCTTCCAACTGCTTTATTCCTTGGAGGAAGACGAAGAGAGTTGACCTGTCCCTATTGCTGTCTCCATCCAGCTCTGGAGCAGAATATTAGCATTTCATCTTAGCTCTATAAATGAACATATTTAAGCAGCTTCTGCAGCTTTTGTGGGACTTGCCAAAACCAGAACAATCCAAAGTAGAGGGACAAGGAGTAGAATTTATCTACCTACATCCCTTACTACCTGTAACTCATATAGTCAGGTATCTATATTATTACAGTTCCTTGTATTTACTTGAGAGAATGCTGGCTTCCAGTTATTAAAAAAAAAATCCACTTTTCCTACTGCTATTCCTGTTAAAATATACTCCATCTCTCTTTATTATAACCTAGGACTTATTTCTTAGTCTAGTATGTCCATGAGCACTGTCAGCCCATATCAACTGAGCTGTGATACAGCTCTTTACCTGACTTAGCTGTAAGAATAGTCAAGGAATTCCTTATGCTACACTTCTTAATAAAGTAAGTAGATATCCTTGCCCAAGGTTATGTGTTTTAATTCATCGTAGTATGAGAAAAAGAGAAGGCTGTAAAATAAAGCTGCCAAAACAATATTCAAAACCATACATTCTATGTACAACGCAAACACAGGTGTATATTCACGTTTCTCACTGATCCAGTCAGTCATGAAGTTTTGTCTTTATTTATCTGTAACTTGTACTAAGCCAAGTTATATTACTTGTTATATACACGTATGGTAAAACCAGACACAGATGGTAAACACATACAGGCATTTGTGTTGGGCAGCACTTATAAAAATTATCTCAATGACTTCAAATTACATAGCTAGATGTACTGTGCTGCAGAAGAAACCTCTGTGAGAGTGAAAATGCACATGAAATCTGGGAAGGTGAGAGTCCTTTGCTGATGTTTGAAAAAGATACAAATCCATCAGGTCTGAGATAAGGCTGTATGACGAAGTATTTTGGTTTTAGGCACCTGGTAGCATTTGTGTAACAGCAAGTCTCTCAGCCTTTTCAATAAGAAGCTATAAACTATAAACACTCCTTAAGTTCAGGAAATGTGGTCTGGATGAGTGGACAGTGAGGTGGATTGAGAACTGGCTGAATGGCAGAGCTCAGAGGGTTGTCATCAGCAGCACAGAGTCTAGTTGGAAGCCTGTAGCTAGCAGTATTTCCCAGGGGTCAGTACTGGGCCCAGTCTTGTTCAACTTCTTCATCAATGACCTGGATAAAGGGACAGAGTGTACCCTCAGCAAGTTTGCTGATGACACCAAACTGGGAGGAGTGGTGGATACACCGAAAGGCTGTGCTGCCATTCAGCGAGACCTGGACGGGCTGGATAGTTGGGCAGAGAGGAACCTGATGAAATTCAACAAGGGCAAGTGCAGGGGAGGGATTCCTCCCTGCATCTGGGGAGGAACAACCCCATGCACCATCCTTAAAATTGCTAATTAGTCTTTTTTTTTAATATCTTTAATATAAAACCATGATGCTGTCGCTAAATGAATCCTGTGCAACATAGTTTTTTGGCCTGTACAATTTTCCTCTTTTATTTAATATTCTCAAATGCTGTAAACCAGCATGTTTTTTCCTCTCTCTCTTTGAGATATTACTTGGTAACTGCAAAACATAGATCATTTCAAGGCGACGTCTCCTTGCCTGCTGTCGGCTCTCCTGGTGGCTCTCTAGGTGTTCATCTCCCCTCCTCCTCCACACCACGTTGCTGCCCAGCACCCAAGGCATCCTCAGGCCTTAGCCCCAGTAACGCTGAGGCCCTGTTAAGTGCAATAGTGTCTGTGCAGAAGCTTAACAACCAATCAACCTGCAACATTTGCATCTGATTAACACACTAATAACATTGCTAACAGGAACAACCAGTAGGGATTTTGGGCTGGTCCTGATGAAAAAGATGTAGTTCTAGGTGAAAAGCATAGCAAAAATCCTCCTCTTCCTCTCTGTCATTTTCGTCCTTGACACCGGCTGCACTGGAGACAGTCCCCACGGCAGACAGTCATCTGGGACCTCACCACTGCTCTTCACGGCCAGGCACTGGGGAGATTTCTCTGTTCATTTCTCTTTCTCTCTTCCGTTTTTCTATTTGTCCCAAACTTAATTTATACCTTTAAAATCAACATATCCGATCAGCTACAGAAGACACAAATCAATCTGTGGATAGTTAGGGCCTGGCGGTCAGAAGATGTTGTGCTGTACGGAAAGGTAGGCCCCCCCCTCCTCTCCTGATAACCAGTAGCGTTTAGCCCATGGTGTAAGCAGACGGAAGTGACGCTGTAAACCTAAGCTATATAATACTGTGCTACCCGTC
>Ga0065711_1003621_pt1 | contig 27142 bp, 18 predicted proteins | sample Hoacrofraction12_FD_59098 | JGI IMG/M metagenome (GOLD analysis project Ga0065711, IMG submission 59098) | Hoatzin crop microbial communities from Cojedes, Venezuela - Epithelial fraction 12 v2 (version 2) | ecosystem: Host-associated > Birds > Digestive system > Esophagus > Crop | place... | reverse complement strand
GGAACTAAGGGGACCCACCACCACTGATGCACACAGGAGCTACGGACCAACAGGAGGCTTCTGGATCCATGGTGGTGACTGTCTCTTGCGACTCTATCCCAACTGCTTACTAGGTTTCTTTCTTTCCTGTTTTTTCCTCTCTTTCCTTTTTTTTCCTCTCTATCCTGTTCCTGATTCCTCGTGCCTTTGTTTGAATAGGTGATCAATAAATCTGTTTGATTGTCGGCATTTGATGTCCTTTTTGTCTTATCTCGCTCTGGGTATAACAACGAATTTCTGTGGTTCAGGTCTTGCTGGACTGTAACAAGGTGCAGAACCTTGCACTTGGCCTTGTTCAACTTCATGAGATTCACAAGGGCCTACTCCTCAAGCATGTCAAGGTCCCTCTGGATGGCATTCCTTCCTTCCTTGGGCCTTTTGCCTCTGCACGCACGGCTGAAGAGTCGAGCGCTGCTTGGAGACGATCCACAAATTTTGTAAAGCTCTCACTTTCACTTTACTTCATTGTGGACCATGGCGATGGTTTGGCAATGACTCTAGAGGCTATGAGAATAGCTTCTCTGGCCGCACGAGTAGTTGTAATAACTTCATGGGCCCGCAGGCCCTGGGCTTGCGCCTGGGGGGTAATCATTGTGGGATCTGTGCCCATTAACTGCTGCAGTCTGGAAGCCATGCAGTGGATGGTCTGCCCCAGTTACTTGGGCTAGTTGCCTTGCACAGTTGTCCTCCCATTCTTGTTTAAAAACGATCATCCCTGCCCCGTCGAAGATCAATCTACAGGTCTGTTTTATATCGAATGGGAGCATATTGTCTCCCTTGAATACACCATTTATGAGGGCTGAGACCATGGCAGAATTAAGCCCTTTATCCGCAATTGCTTTAACAATCGCTTGTATGTCCTTAGGGTTTATCGGTGTGTGGACCCTCTGTCCCCCGTCCGTCACCCGGACCGGGAACGCTTGTGCGGCGGCTGATGGGGCCCAGTCGATGCACACAATCTTTATTTTTCACCAGTCCTTGAGAGGGATTTCTCCCCCTCGCGGTTTCTTTTTAATTTGGATGGGGATATTTTGGCTCTTGACTTTGTCTATCTCTGTTTCCTCTTTTTCTAAGTTTAAATTAGTTGCAAGCCACTCATCCCCACTAGTGTTCGATTGGGAGTCGGAACTCGACTGACTGGTTACTTCCGGTTTCCAGTACCTTTTTGTCGAGCTCCGGCCCCCTCCCCTATGGGCGGGCCGCTCCTCCCCCCCCGGACACGCCCCGCCCTCCGCTCGGCGGGGTGCCCACCCCACAGGCGCATCTTTTGAAATGCATGCTCTGATTGGCTCTCTGCCCCCCGCTCGCCCCCCTTTCCCTTTCTTGGTCGCTCCTACCGCCCCTCTCCCCCCTGTTCTCTTCCGCCTCCTGTTTGTGTGCGCTTGATAACTTTAGCGCTTCCTCCCTGTTCCCGCGAAAGGCATTTTCGCTCCGCCCTTCCCCTTTGTGCTCGGCGCCATCTTGGGGTGCATAGGGCGGTGGTGTAGGCCAGACTTCCTCAGACTCTGTTTCTTTTGCAGCACCCCTAGCTTCCTCGGCTAACCCGCCCCAGAAGGATTTAGCTTGTTTCTGTCCCTCCGTAAGCGGGTCGGGGTTCTGGGATTGAGGGGACGTGTCGCCCTCTTGCTGATCTTTAGGCTCAGCAGAACCGTTATCGTCTGGGGGGTGCAAAGTCTGTGTGGCTGCCCCGATTCCCAATTTTGGGGTGGCCAATAAACAGTTCTTTGCCGCCTTCCAGGTCTCCTGTTCTTGTATGGCCTTCTACAGGCCTGTACGACTTTCCCCCACGACTTAAGGTTTTTGCCACATCCTGAGGACATCATTTCCTTGGCTAACGCTTTAGTACACTTATCCCACACTTCAGGGTGGAGAATATCCACCGGCTGTTCAATGACCCCAATTTGCAAAAGCCTCGCAACAGCGAAAGTAAAATCTTTGGGCTTACAACCAATACCCCACTGGTTATGTAATTGCGATACGACCTTCACAAGGGCTTCCATCCTCCTTGTTGGTCCGGGAGCGTCCTCCCCGCCGGGCTGGTCCTGCCACTCTGGCCACCGTTCACCCGATTCCAGGCGAGATTTTCCCGGGTTTCAGCACCACTCGTTGCCTTCGTTGGCGTGGCGACCTTGTTCAGGAACGGCACGGCGACCAACCCCAGGCCACTCGGGCCATCAGCTCACAGACACCAACGTGGTGGACGGCAAATGGCGTTTATTGATAAATAGCACAGCATTATATAGCTTAGGTTTACAGCGTCACTTCCGTCTGCTTATGTCATGGGCTGAACGCTATTGGATATCAGGAGAGGAGGGGGGAGGCCCTACCTTTCCGTACAGCGCGACATCTTCAGACCGCCAAGCCCTAACTATCCACACTATACCATTCAGCTTGGTGCCATCTTTGAACTTTCTAAGGCTGCACTCAATTTCACAGTCTGTCATTGATAAAGATATTAAATAGTATTGGTCACATCACGGACCCTTGAAGGACACTACTTGTTTCTGGTTTCCAGTTGGCATTGAGCCACTGACTACAACTCTTTGGACGCAGCCATCTAACCAGTGCCTTATCCACCTAACAGTGCATCCATCGAACCCGTATCCCCCCAATTTAGTGACAAGAGAGTTATGTGGGGCCTTGTCAAAGGCCTTACATAATTCCAGGTAAATGACATCCATAGCTCTGCTCTTATACACCGATGTATCTCTCCGTAGTAGGCCGTTAGATTAATCAGACATAATTTGCCTCAGGTTAAGCTATGTTGACTGTGTAATCATCTCCATGTCTTCCATCTATCTTGGCATGTCTTCCAGGAAGATCTCTTCCATGATCTTAATGAGGATGGAGCTGAGGCTGATGGGTCGATAACTCCCAGGTTACTCTTTTTTACCCTTTTTAAAGATGGGCATAATGTTTCCCTTTTTCTAGTTGCTAGGGACTTCATATGACTGCCACAGCTTGTCACATATCATAGAATCATAGAATAATCGAACAGTTTGGGTTGGAAGGGACTTTTGAAGGTCATTGTGTCCAACACTCACAGCAATAAGCAGGGCCATCTTCAACTGCATCAGGCTGATCAGAGCCTCATCCAGACTGACCTTGAATATTTCCACGGATGGGGCATCTACCACCTCTCTGGACAACCTGTTTCAACACCCTCCTTGTAAAAAATTCCGTCCTTATATCTAGTTTGAATCTACCCTCACTTAGTTTAAAACAATTACCCCTTGTCCTGTCAGAACAGGCCTTGCTAAAATGCCTGTCCCCATCCTTCCTATAAGCCCACTTTTAGTATTGAAAAGCTGCTATCAGGTCTTCCTGGAGCCTTGTCTTCTCCACGCTGAACAACCCCAACTCTCTCCGCTTTTCCCTGTAGGAGAGTGTTCCAGACCTCTGACCACTTTTGTGGCCCTCCTCTGGACCCACTCCAACAGGCCCATGTCTTCCCTGTGCTGAGGGTTCCAGAGCTGGGTACAGGAGTCCATGTAGGGGTCTCACAAGAGTGGAGCAGAGGGGAAGAATCCCCTCACTCGACCTGCTGGCCATGCTTTTCTTGATGAAGCCCAGCTGGCTGCATTTGTCTTTCTGAGCTGTGAGTGCACATTGCTGGGTCATGTCCAGCTTTTCATCAACCAGTACCCCCAAGTCCTTCTTCACAACACTGCTCTCCTTCCCTTCATTCTCCAGCCTGTATTGATTCCATAGGTTGCCCAGATCCATGTACAGGACCTTGCGCTTGCCCTTGTTCACACAGGCCCACTTCTCCAGCTTTTCCAGGTCCCTGTGAATGGCGTCCTGCCCCTCAGGCATGTCGACTGCACCACTCATCTGGGTGTCACCTGCAAACTTGTAGAGGCTGTACTAAATCCCATTATGTCTTCGGTGAAGATATTAAAGAGTATTGGTCCCAGTACAGACCCCTGAGGGAAACCGCTTGTCACTGATCTCCATGTGGACATCGAGCCATTGACCTCTACCTTCTGATTGTGACCATCCAACCAATTACTCATCCACTGAACAGCCAACATCAAATCCATATCTCTCCAATTTAGAGAGAAGGATGTTATGGGGAGCCATGTCAAAGTCCAAATATGGTGAAGAGCAGCTTGATAACTTCATCTGCCAGTCCCTCATGACCCTGGCATGCATCTCATCAGGTCCTATGGACTTGACTATTTTCAAGTTCCTCAGGTTGTCTTGAACCTGATCTTCTCTTATGATGGATAGGAATGTTTTCCGCAGTCTCTGCCTTGAGATTCGGGGATATGAGAGATGTGGTAGGAGAACCCACCAGGGAAAACTGATGCAAAAAAATTTTGAGTACCTCAGCTTTCTCCATGTCAGGTGTCACCAGCTCTCTCTTCTTATTTACCAAAGCGGGTACCTGTTAGAGACTGAAAGAGTTAATATACATTAGTGTCTCAAATATTGTGGTAAAAGATCTGCCTCAGACTCAGGGCAGCCCTTTAAACGGCCACCTTGATCTTACTGCAGCCCTCCACCTTGGTGTGTGGTGGAGGGGCAGGACCACACCAACCTGCAGTAGGGATCTGCCCAGCAACAACAGACTGCAAACAAGGAGTTAGGTAACACAGGATGGGGACGGGGTATGTTGGACCTATGTTGGATGGGGATTCACACTTCCACGTTCTGATGTGCCTTACCAAATATGGCCAGAGGTTGTATAAAGTTCATCTGAGGAAGGAGCTTAAGGTGACTGAAGAGATCCCTGGCGACAGCCTTTCCCCCACTGGTGCCTGTGCAGCAGATCACAAACTTTCTAGAACAAGTACCATATAAGTTGCCAAGAGGCATGACTGAGGGCAGAGACTGAGCTACAGAAGGTACACCTGCCAAGAGTCAGATGTGTGGCTGCTGCTGGAGGATTGCCATGCCTGTCTTCATCATCGTAGGATCCTAGGGTGGCAATAGCTTTTTCTTCTTCCTCTTTATTCTCTTTTCTTCTCTTTCCTTTCCTCTCCCTCTCACTGATATTTCTGATAAGAATCTATGCTACCAATGTGTTCTACTTTTTCGAAGTTACCTCTCTTATAAATAAAATGCTTAATTGATTGTTTGGCTTTGTTTCACCTTAATTTAGCCCGAGGGGATTCATAGAACCTGAGGCATTTTCTCCCCCCCCTATGGGTTGGATCCAACAGTACCTTTTCTTTAGTCTACCTTATCTGGCCAATGCACCCATAAAAGCCCTTCTTATTATTCTTCTAACGTCTCACCAAAATCAAGTCTAATTGTGCCCTAGCTTTCTAATCTCATCCCTACATATCTGGGCAGAGTCCCTGTATTATTCTTAGGATACACAAACCTGGTTCTTCTGCCTGTGAATTTCCTTTTAACACTTCAGTTTGACCAGAAGGTCCTTACTGAATGTACTGAGTCTACGTTGCTATGGTTTGGAACTGTGCTGAAAAGACTGCTGATATCATACTGATGCTTTAGTTACTGCTGAGCTGTGCTTACATTGTGTCAAGGCCTGCTTTGTTTCCTATTCTGCCCTACGAGTGAGTAGGCTAGGGGTGCCCAAGGCGTTGGGAGGGAATGTAGCTGGGACAGCTGACCTCAAGTGATGAACAGAATATTCCATAACATGTGACATCATGTTCAGCAATAAAAGCTGGAGGAAGAAAAGGGAAATGCAAGGTGTTCGGCATTATGGAATTTATCTTCCTAAGTAGCCATTATGTGTGATACAGCCCTGCTTTCCTGGAGATATCTAAACATCTGCCTGCCAATGGGAAGTAGTGAATGAGTTCCTTTACTTTGCTTACACATGAAGCTTTTGCTTTACCTATTGAACTCTCTTTACCTCTACCAATGAGTTTTCTCACTTTTGCCTTTGCAATTCTCTCCCCCATCCCACCAAGAAGTGTGGGTTGTGATCGAGTGGCTATGCCGTACTTGGCTGTCTGCTGGGGTTATACCATGCCATGCTGGTCTCCTGCCTTCCTTGCCTGATTGCGTACATTTAGGAATTGAGAGCTTTAGTGCTCATTCTGTAAACAACTGAAAGTTCACTCTCCTAAAATTCAATATCCTAACTTTCCTCTTCACCTGTCCAATATCCCTCAAGATTGTGAATTCCACCAGGGCTGCCACCTGTCTTCACATCCCTAATTAGTTTTTCTGTGTTGGTGAGCAACAGGTCCCATAATGTTTCCCTTCTGGTTGGGCTGTCTATCATCTGTGTTAAGAAGCTACATTTAATGCTCTTCAAGAGTCTCCTGGACTGCTTACAGATTGCTGTGATGCTTATCCAGTAATCCCAAGGTGACTGAAGTTGCCCGGCAGGATCAGAGCCTGCAAGTGTGATGATTCGCATAGTTGAAACAAGAATACTTCATCAACAGGCTGTGCTTGGTCCGGCAGCCTGTAGTAAACACCAAATATGAGATTGTCTTTGTTAGGCTCTCCAGATGTTCATTGCTGTTTTTTCAAAGTTTTTCCTCTGCAGTCAATTTTTTTACATAGAGGGCAATTCCCCTTGTCCATCCTTCCTAGTGTGTCCTTTCTGAACAGTTGACAGCAACTGATTGCAGCACTCCAATCATGGAGTTCTAGAGTCTGAAGCCGATTCCAAACACTATAGTCTGCAAAGGGTCTTTCTGTTCCTACATTATGTAACTTAAAACTGATTTAAACCATTATTTTACTTCAAAAGTATATTTTTAAGTCTTATTTTACAACAGTGAAGAAAAATCATTTAAGGAAAGCTAAAAAGTAAACTCAGAAAATTTAGGAAGTCCAGCCATACTTTTTTTTTTCCAAAAGTCTCTCTCTGTTCTAGGGAAACTAAAGTCATAATAGGATAAGGAAATAGAATCAATTTACGAGTTATGCTCTATTTTGCCAGGTTTAAGTTATTGAGCACACAGGCTGGGGAGAAAACAGCATATCACAGAATGAGTCAGTTATGCTTTACAAGATAGTACAGTATCATAGAAGGAATGATGATTTTCCTTAAGAAAAAAAATTTCACTTAATTCCTATAGATCAATAATTATTTGTCAACTTTCTTCCGCACGTGGAGACATGACAGCTGCAACAAATATTCAAAGTCACTGTAGTTTCTATTCCACAAACACTTTCTATTTTCTAATTATGACTTATAATTTGGAAGCCTAATATCCTTATTCCCCAGGGAAAAAAAAAAATGAATGAGGAAAAAAGAACATTATCAATATAATTGCTATTAAGTCTTCACAGGGTCAAACACTTCTACCAAAAAAATAAGAATAAATGCTGTAAAACATTTAATAAAAAGCATTTTAGAAACAATCTGTACTGGGTTTGCATGGCAAGCTTTTGGTAGCAGGTGGGCTACGGAGGTGGATCCTGTGAGAAGCTGCTGGAAGCTTCCTCCATGTCCAATAGAGCCAATGCCAGCCAGCTCCAAGACAGACCCACCGCTGGCCAAGGCTAAGCCCATCAGCGAAGGTGGTAGTGTCTCTGTGATAAAATATTCAAGAAGGGGAAAAAAACCCTTCGCAACAGCAGCTGGAAGAGAGGGGTGAGACTACGTGAGAGAAACAACTATGCGGACACCAAGATCAGTGAAGAAAGAGGGAAAGGAGGTGCTCCAGGCTCTGGAGCAGAGATTCCCTTGCAGCTTATGGTGGAGACCATGGTCAGGAAGGCTGTCCCCCTGCAGACCGTGCAGGATACCACGTTGGAGCAAGTGGGTGACAAAAAGAGACTGTGAACCTGTGGAGAGACCACACCAAAGCGGGCTCCCGGGTGGTCCTGTGGACCTGTGAAGAGAGGAGCCCACACTGGAGCAGGTTTTCAGGCAGGACTTGTGACCCCATGGGGAACTCACACCAGAGCAGTCTGCTCTGGGAGACTGTACTTCATGGAAGGGACTCAAGCTGGAGCATTCATGAAGAACTGTGGCCTGTGGGAAGGATGCATACTGGAGAAGTTGGTGGAGGACTCTCTTCTTTGGGAGGGATCCTACGATGGAGTAGGGGATGAGTGTGGGGAGGAAGGAGTGACAGAGACATTGTGTGATGAATTGACCACGACCCCCATTCCCTGTCCCCCTCTGATGCTCAGGGGGAGGAGATAGTGAAAATAAGGAGTGAAGCTGAGCATGGGAAGAAGGGGGGACTGGGGGAAGGTGTTTTAAGATTTGATTTGATTTCTGATTATCCTACTCTGATTTGGTTTGGCAATAAACAGTTTAATAAGACAATAAAGTAAATATTAAGATTAATAAGGCTACTATACTACTAATGATAATCATAGCAATAATAAAAATGTGTGAATCAACAATATATATATAATGTGTGTATATATATATATATTTTATATACAGTAAAATTTTCCTCACCACCTGATGATGGATTCTCAGCTAGTCCCAAAACAGTGATCGCGGAACCCTGGAAAACACAAATTTCAGAAATTCCCCCCAAAAGTTCAAACTCCTGGACAAGAGAGGATTCAAACTCATAGAAACAAGAAGGAAATATACCTTCCTCCCTCCAGCCAACTCTCAGTCATAAACCGAGCATGATGTCTAGGTATGGAATATTTCTGTTGGCTAACTTGAATAAACTGCCAGGCCGTGCTCCCTCCCAGCTCCTGCACACCTGCTAATTAGCTGAATATGAGAAACTGAAAAACGTGCTTGATTTCATAGCAACAACTGAAAACATCAATGTTATCAACAACCTAGGGTCAACATAGCATCAACAGCCGAGGAGAAGGCTGAGGTACTCAACAACATTTTTGCCTCAGTCTTCACTGGCAGCCTATTTCCTTGCCGCTTCCGAGTCAATGGACTGTGAGATGGAGAACAGAGGGGTAAAGCCCCTCCCACTGTAAGAGAAGACTAGGTTTACGACCACTTGAGGAACCTGAATGTAGGTAAGTCTATGGGATCTGATGAGATGCATCCCAGAGCCCTGAGGGAATTGGCTGATATAGTTCCTGAGTCACTCTCTGTAATATATGCGAAGTCATGGCAGTCAGAGGAAGTTTTTGGTGGCTGGAGGAAGGGAAACATTGTGCCCATTTTTAAAAAGGGTAGAAAGGAGGACCCTGGGAACTACCGACCTGTCAGCCTCACCTCTGTGCCTGGGAAGATCACGGAACTGGTCCTCCTGGAAGCTATGCTAAGGCACATGGAGGACAGGGACTTGATTTGAGACAGCCAGCGTGGGCTCACCAAGGGAAGTCCTGCCTGACCAACCTACTGGCTTTCTATGGTGGGCTGACTCCATCAGCTGACAAGGGAAAAGCAATGGATGTCTTCTATGCGGAATTCTGCAAAGCCTTTGACATGGTCCCCCACCACATCCTTCTCTCTAAATAGGGGAGACACAGATTTGATGGGTGGACTCTTCAGCGGATTAAGAATAGGTTGGAAGGTCACATCCGAAAGGTAGTGATCAATGGCTCAATGTCCGAATGGGCATCAGTGACAAGTGATGTCCTTCAGGGGTCTGTACTAGGACTGGTGCTGTTTAATATTTTCATCAATGACATAGTGTGATCGCGTGGACCCTAAGGAAGTTTGCAGACAACACCAAGATGAGTGCTGCAGCTGACATGTCAGAAGGACAGGACGCCATCCAAAGAGACCTGGACAAACTGGAGAAGTGGGCCTGTGTGAACCTTATGAGGTTTAACAAGGCCAAGTGCAAGGTCCTGCATCTTGGTAGGGGCAATCTTCAGTATCAATACAGGCTGGAGGATGAAGGGATTGAGAGAAGCCCTGCTGAGAAGAACTTGGGGGTACCAATGCATGAAAAGCTCGACATGAGCCACCAAGCTGCACTTGCAGCCCAGGAGGCCAACCGTATCCTGGGCTGCATCAAGAGAAACATGTCCAGCAGGTCGAGTAAGGGAATTCTGCCCCTCTACTCTGCTCTGATGAGATCTCATTTGGAGTACCACATCCAGCTCTGGAGCCCTCAGCACAAGAAAGACATGGACCTGTTGGAGTGGATCCAGAAGAGGGCCACAAAGAAGATTTGAGGGCTGGAGCACCTCTCCTACAAGGAAAAGCGGAGAGATTTGGTATTGTTCAGTGTGGAGAAGCGAAGGCTGCATGGAAACCTTATAGCAGCCTTTCAGTACCTGAAGGAGGCCTACAGGAAAGAAGGGGAAAATGTTTTTAGCAAAGCTTGTTGTGATAGGACAAGATGTAATGGCTTTAAACTCAGGGATGATATATTTAGACCAGATATAAGGAAGAAAATTTTTATAATGAGGGTTTTGAAACACTGGAACAGGTTGCCTAGCAAGGTGGTAGATGCCACATCCCTGGAAACATTCAAGGCCAGGCTGAACGGGGCTCTGAGCAGACTGGTACAGTTGAAGTTGTCTGTGTTCACTGCAGGGGGGTTGGACTAGACGACCTCTAAAGATCCCCCTTATTATATTCTATCTTTCTCGTACTAAATTCAAAACACAGTAGCTACTGGGAGGAAAATTATCTCAGCCAAAACCAAGACAGGCGTGCAGATCCAATTTCTATCTTTTTATTGTTACAGTTATTATAGTGAGTGTAATTATGTTAAATATTCCACCTGTACTTGACTTCCTGTAGTCCAGAAGTCAATATAAGTTCAGTCAACCTGTGACTGCTGGCCCATGCCTCAGCTGTGGATGCAAAGCTGATGAATAGCCATCAGGCATGAAATAAGGGTATGAAATCAAAACTCTCTACTGACTCACAAGAGAGTCGGAAAAATGTTTGGCTGATGTATATTTGGAATCAATGCTGGATTGCCCTTCACGTGTTCTGTGAATCTGCAGAGTAGTGCATGTACATGGGTACATTTCTTCCCTTATTTTACTGAGATTTTTTGCTAACAATGTTTAGGAGTTTTTTAAACAGTGCACACAACAAAAAATGGGCTTAAAGATAAATGTATGAATATATCTTTTCTTTCACAAAATCCTAACATTTTTTTTTGTTTTTATACCTATAGTCCTGAGTGAAGCAGAATGAGGAAAAGGTACCGTGTTCTAGAGTGTAAGTGCCTGTACAAAAAATCATGGGAGGTCTTTCAAAGAAAGAGGGGTTATCTTGCATTTTTATTATTTCTTTTCCTTTGGACAGGGAAGAAAAGGGACAACTTTTCAAGTCTGTGAAAGTGAGACCTAAGGATCGTCCTAAATGTCTGTTTGGCAAAAGGTTTTGTATATCCAAAGACACTTTCCTCCCTACCTATTCCTACCTCCTCTCCCTTGCACACAGTCTAATATACTGTATTGGAGTGAGGCCTCCAGGGCACTGATAATGCATAGATAACTACATTGTTATCCGTGATCTTACAGAAGTAGAGAACTACTGATAGTTATCTTTTTAGTACATTATGCTAAATTTTGCCTCGTATTTCTGGTAGATATTGACATGTCTTCTCCTCTCTTAAACTAAAGCTTTTAAATAAAATTTGTGTCCCAGCTTCTTATTCCCCAGATGAGAATTTACGTGTGAATTCTTTTCGTAGCAGAAAGTATCTTCATGCATTCACTTCATTTTATGTTTTAACAGTTGCCATATGCATTATGACCGAGTGTTCTATTATCGGCTTCTTTTTCACAGACAGAACACAGCAGCCTGCTAGATAAACTTATTGAGCTCCTAATCTTTTGATTCTGTCTTTACATCACCTGTCAATAGGGGATAACACTAAAAGATGGATGTCAGTTTTCCCAAACCATATTATGCTTCCTCTGTCTCCAATTTGCAAGTATAGAATTAAATGCAGGTGCATGAGAGGGAGCTGAAGTGATTATTTCATTCTTTTAGGTCTGATGCTTTGCCAAAAGAAAGGGGCAGGAGAGCATAAATCATGATAGTTCAACTGAGAACAACGCACGTAAGCAGTAACTATGAAAGCAGCCTTTAGCCATCTTGCACTGATACTCCCAATAGGAGTATTAAAAATCATTAGAGGGTCTAGGTGAGGAACATGGAAGAGGCATAAGTAACTTAGAAAAAGGAGAAAGCAAAGGTTACATTTTAGAGGTACCGGGTCATAAGCATACATCTGTTTCACTCTACCTGACTTGACATCTGTTGAAAGGCAGAGAGACATGAGTAGCTTGTATTTGTGTACAAGCCTCACGGTAACTGCTGATCTCTCAACATCATTATTTTAAGTCTTAAATGAGATACAGAACAGAAAAAAGGCAAAGAAAATAGAAATGAACTTCAAAACTGGGCCCTTGTCTTGCATTTGAGGTGGATTGAGAAATGGCTGAATGGCAGAACTCAGAGGGTTGTCGTCAGCGGTGCTGAGTCTAGTGGGAGGCCGGTAACAAGTGGTGTCCCCCAGGGGTCAGTACTGGGGCCAGTCGTGTTGTTTAACTTCTTCATCAACAACCTGGATGAAGAAGTTAGAATGTACCCTCAGTAAGTTTGCTGATGACACCAAACTGGGAGGTGTGGTAGATACACCAGAAGGCTGTGCTGCCATTCAGCGTGACCTGGACAGGCTGGAAAGTTCAGCAGAGAGGAATCTGATGTGGTTCAACAAAGGTAAATAAAGGGTCCTGCACCTGGGGAGGAACAACCCCATGCACCAGTAGAGGCTTGGGGTGGATCTGCTGGAGAGCAGCTCTGCGGAGAGGGACCTGGGTGTCCTAGTGGACGACAGGATGACCATAAGTCAGCAGTGTGCCCTGGCTGCCAATAAAGCCAATGGGATCCTGGGGTGCCTCAAGAAGAGTGTGGCCAGCAGGACGAGGGAGGTTCTCCTTCCCCTCTACACTGCCCTGCTGAGGCCTCATCTGGAGTACTGTGTCCAGTTCTGGGCTCCACTCTTCAAGAAAGATGAAGAGCTACTGGAGAGAGTCCAGCAGAGGGCTAGGAGGATGATGAGGGGACTGGAGCATCTCTCCTATGAGAAAAGGCTGAGGGAGCTGGGCTTATTCAGCCTGAAGAAGAGAAGGCTGAGAGAGGACCTTATAAATGCTTACAAATATCTGAAGGGTGGGTGTCAGGAGGATGGGGCCAAGCTCTTTTCAGTGGTGCCCAGTGACAGGAAAAGGGGCAATGGGCACAAACGGAGGCACAGGAATTTCCGTCTGAACATGAGGAAGAACTTCTTCCCTCTGAGGGTGACATAGCACTGGAACAGGCTGCCCAGGGAGGTTGTGGAGTCTTCTTCTCTGGAGATATTCAAGACCAGCCTGGACAAGGTCCTCTGCAACCTGCTTTAGGTGACCCTGCTTCGGCAGGAGGGTTGGACTAGATGATCTACAGATGTCCCTTCCAACCCCTACCATTCTGTGATTCTGTGATTCTGCGATTTGTTTTTTCTCTGGCTAGTGACTAGTAAATCCCTTTCTGTCTCTTTGGTGTGTCATAAGTGATTTCTTAACTCTTCTATATTGTTACACATAACCCTAATACGATAGTTTCTAGTAGCCCCTGACACATTTTCACTTTCATTTATTAGAGATAAATGTTCCATCATGCACACCACTGCAAATTAATTTCATCCAAATGCTCTTAGGCTTACTATCTGAAAATGTAAATACTCCTATTGTAAATTTTGACCCAGCTTACTTTTCATTTAAGCAGTAGCTTGTGCTTGTTATGGGAGAGCTGTTGTGAGTTTATATATATATGTATACTTTAGATTATTTTTAACAAATAAGAAAGCTTACAAATGAACCAGAATACAGAAGATTTCTCTTTTTTTCTTCTGGAATTCTTATTAGGCTAGACTTGGCTAGGGCTTTAGACAGAAAAGATTAGACTTGGGGGGTAAAAGAAAAAGATTAAAAAGGAAGGAGTGAAGTTTCGGATTCCCATCAATACTGATTCAGAAGAACGATTCTTACAGCTCCATCCCCACCCACAACCAGTTACCTCATCAATAATGCCACTGTAATTAAATAGGTGTTAAAAAAAGAGTTGAGAATAAAAGGTACATATACATATATTTGTATAGATGTATTTGTATACATAATATATATACTTTTAATCCTTATATTGTAAAGTAATGTCCCAGTTACCTGAGTCTAAGCCTGTCTGTAGCAATGACTTGTCAGAGGCACAGCAGGGGCCCCTGAGTACGCAGGCTAGCAGAGGCCTGGAAAGCTCAAGAAAAGGATGATACTAGGAGCCCTGGGGCCAGTCACACAAATGCCAATTTGCTGACATACAGCTGTGTGACAACCTAATGAAGCTGCACATAAATAATAGCACAGGTGAAGCTGTCTTTAAAGCATGTATAAGACAACAAAAAAACACAGTAAGGTACACTGGCCCCACTGCTTCAGAATTGGGTATGAAGAACCAATACTCTGCTGTCCTGTACAGTACTGTTCTGTACATAAATGTCTCGGTTGTTACTGTGGTAGTTATTTAGCTTTCAGTCTGTACCAGAAATAAATGTAAACCATTAGTTTTCTAAAAGAAAAGTTCTTTTATGCCTTTTGTTTCTACTTCTGCAATTTTTCCCAATTCCTAGATTTTTGACTAGGTTTAAAACAACAGAACAGGAATCAATGAACAGAAAAGACCATTTTCTGCATGCTGATAAGCATATAGGGATAGATACATTTTATTAAGGAACATTGATAGTCAGCCCTAAAGGTAGTGTCCAAGCTATCATCAGCCTAGTATAATTACTGAACACTGGTACTTGCTATGGTGTGATAAATTCCAATTCCACTTCTTGTCACAGAGGAGGGATTCAGACAGAAACTAGGATCTTCTTCTGTAGTGAGCTTAAGCTGCTGATTCATAGATCAGGATTGCATGAATAACTAGCAGCTTTAAAAACACAAGCAAACAAACAAAAACCTAGCAGCAGCAGTAAAAACAATCGTCGGAGTTAGAGAACAGCAGCCTTTAGTCACAGGTTTGGATAAGCAGTGCTTTCACATAGCTCACTTATTCTTTCCTATTATCTCAAAACAGTATATATTTGACTACCAGCAGTACCTAACTAAAAGTCAACAGGAAGCTAAGAAAAAAATGCATCAAAGACCAACACTAAGCAATAGTGAGTTGTCAGAAAGAATATACCATTTTCTCTCAGAACAGTTCTCTCCGTAAATTTTCTCAGCAAAGGTGAAAGTGGTAAAAAATTGATCCCCTTTTTCTTCCCACTGCTACACTGACTTCTTGCCTGTGCTGCCTATTGATCTTAGATACTCTATCAGCAGTTTTGGGAATCTACAAAACTGAGATGAATGCATATTTGAGACATGGCAAGGGTGAGGCAATCTTTCTCGTACACTCATCGTATAACCTGGGAGTCCTTTCTTGCTTTCTGTTTTAATTTTCAACACCATTGTCTAGTTAAGAGCTTACTAGGCTAAAACTCTTATACTATACATCAATCAAATAATTCACTTACTTCCCATATCTTAAGCAGGCACCTACTGAGTTTCAGCTGAATTTCATAAATATGCTTTTACAACTAAGCATCGTAGGATGTGTTGTCATTTCTTTGTCTTTTGATATAACATAAATACTGAAAAGAAGTCTCCTCTGGAAATGCATAGAAAGATGAGAGCCCCTTAAGTGATGAAACAGTGCTTTAATTCCTTAGGCAGAAGTCATAAATCTACTGAAGTAAATTCAGATAGTACAGGCTGTCATTCTTTATCTTTGTGATGTTTAGAACATTGGAGTAATTTACAACTGACATTTACTAATTAACACTTAAATTATGTGAAATATCTGAGCCACACAAAGGAAAAGTGCCAGCTGCATTTGTATCCCTTCAGGGTGAGAATTAAATGCTGTTATCTTGTGTACAGTAGAGGTGCAGTGAACGGTTATCACCACTCCCACATGAACCACAGCAACATTTCCAGCCTAGGGCCAGAGTCTCAGCAGGTATCTGACTGGGTCATGCATACCAGTAGGTATCATTTATGATTGATACCTGCTAGCATACTTTTTATATTTCCAAATATATGTGAGAACTACATAAGTATAGTCATTTATATCTAGCCTGCATACAGCGTAGTATAAGCTGCACTTCCAGGCAGCATAAGCTACGGGGACAAGATGCAAGTTGTTCTTGGCATTGGTTTGCTGGAGAGCAGGCAGGCTGAGAGAAAGCTAAATCTCATAAAGAAGGAACAGAAGGATAGACTGTGGACTCTTAAACTATAACAAAAATACATGAAGAGCAGTAAGTACTAGGGGAGAAAAAATATTCAGGCTGTGCATGGACACACGAAAGAAATGTTATCTTTTAACTCGTAGACGAAGTTCTTGGAACTTTAAAAACACAAGCAAACAAACAAAAAACAAAAAAAAACAACAAAACATGAGACCACTGACAGCCCCAGGTAAAACCAGAGTTGAGCCTGGCCAATGGATGGCCTGTGGACACCAGTCAGGAGCTGAAGATGGAAGGCCAGAGGCAGTGCTGGAGACGTGCACTCATACAGGTTTTGCTGGGACAGGGACTGATGGCCTTGATCTGAGCTAAAATGGGGGTCCTGGGCCAATGGACAAGGGTGCCAGAGGCTCCAGTTGAGGCTGTTCAGGGCCAGTGAGGTCTGTTAATGCCCTCAGGGCCCGAAGAGGTGAAGTCTGAGGGAGCTTGGCCAGTTCAACTTGGAGAAAATATGGCTTCTAGGAGACCTTATAGGTGCTTGTAATTACCTGGTTGGAGAACCCAGAGAAGATGGAGCCAGACTGCAATTGGAACTGCATGATGATGGGATGAAAGGCAATGGGCAGGTGTCCAATCCTAAGAAATTTCAGTGAGATGCAAGGAAAGCACTTTTTACTATGAGGGTAATCAGTACAGGAACTAGGACTCAGAGAGATTGAGATCTACATTGTTGGAGGTATTCAAGACTCAGAGGCACAAGGCCTAGAGCGATCGTGTCCAATTAGACCTGCTTTGAATAAAGGATCGGATTAGGTGATCTCTAGAGGTCTTTTCCAACCTATTACTCTGTGAATCCATAGTTAGAAGCAGCATTGCCTTCCTAGGGGAGCACTGGAAAAGTAAAAGCATTTTCAGCAATTTCATGGCTCCAGAATACAGAATAAGCCCGTAGCTATGCACCGAATACAGAATTTGTATTTTTAGAGAAATGCATACGTATTTGGTCATAAGTAATTCTAGGTTTAGCTGTTAGTTCAGTCATCTTTCCTCATAGAAAACTGTTGCAAGGTAAGTTGGATTCATCTGAGCCTGGGACTGTTCAGCCTGAGGTTCAGTATTAGTATGTTTATAGGAGACAATCTCTCTAGAGCAAATTTCACCTTTTTGTAAAAGCATGAATGAAAACTATTGTCACATCTGTAAAATACAGATAAATTACTCATTACTAATCCAATCGATTTTCTCAAAGAACTTTGTGATTTTAAACCCTATGTCAAACCTCTGCATTTTAACATTTGCAAAATAATAAATCCAAGGCAGCAGTTCCAAAAGGTAGCATTACATAAAGGACAGCACTATCAAGAACTGAATTTGACTGCTGTAGCATTTCTGTTAGGTGGCATTTAGAAGTGCACAGAAACCTTTGACTCGTCAGAAGTCATGGACTTCTGCACTCTGTTAATTCAATCTCTTCTTTCAAGATTTCTTGGAATTTTGTAGCTTTCTTTTAGGCAGTATTATTTGCTGTCAATTTCATGGGGCACTTTAAGATGAGGTGTTTTGCATACAGCTATTCTGCATAGAAACCTGACCTTGAGCTTGACTATCAGCAGGCTCTGCCCTTAGCAGTGATCAGACCTAGCCATGGCTCTGACCCGGATTAAGGAGCAATGACTGCCCTCAACAGAATCAGGAAACAAGCCCTATGAAATTAGTGAGATATATTATTAGCTTTTGATCTCGTTTCAACATTGAATAATCATTTCTAGATATTTTCCATGCTGTTAAAAAGGGAGCAATACGCATAATTTTTTGTGTGCCTTGAGTGCTTCTCTCTGGACTATTCATTGTATGTGCTCCTCCTTTTGTGGCTTGCTCAATTGGTCCAGGCATTTCGCAGCTTACTGTGATTTCTCTGACCTGTTTTCTTTTTATGTTTCTCTGATCCCTCTGCTATATAAGTTTAATCAATCTTTATACTCTTTTCTCTAATTTTTTGTGTGCTGATCTTCTGTACGGCAATTGGTGTGCTGCTCCTAAAACTATCAGCCATAGCATCTCCCTTACCATAATCAAATCCCCTATCAAATGACACCTGCGATCTGTTCTTCCATAACTAAAGAAGATGTAAAGACTTTTATCATACAAAATTCCTCAAAATCACTAGCATGTCCCCTTGAGGATGTATCTTCTCCTAATCATTTTTAACTTCCGTACATTATCCTTGTCAATTACCTCCCTTTTATAAGTGTTTTATGATCAAATATACATAATACTATCTTTGTAAGAGGAATTATTTTTGATGAACGTATTTCTCTAGAAAAATACTTATTTTTCAATCTTGACCCCTTTCACCATTGTTAATGGTATCAGAAATTTTAGTGTATTTGACCATACAGCAGAAAATAATGTTTCAAAGATGTACACACCACAGGGAAACATATGGGGGGAATTTAGACAACTATTTTCTGTTTCTTCATGCAGTGCAGTTAGTTTGCATACAAAAATGTTTCTGCAATATAATCTTTTTGTTATAGATGCTTCCTGACAATTTTGACATCAGCGCAGCTGGATACCTGACAAGCAGAAGCATTTAGAAAAAGATCAGTTTAGGCATTACAATGTATTTGATTGACAATGAGTCTTAGACCAATGGAAAATGAAGTATCTGTGTGTTTCAAGGAAGAGGGAGGAGAGTACTGAAGTTGTCTGTGATTTGTTCCCAGCGAGGAAAATGACAAAATGTACAGCTACAATGAGATGCCTGAGTGAAATAGACTTTACTCAGAGAGGTGACTCCATTGAAATCAATATGTTTCCTGTTCATAAGTATTCCAGAATCTTACTGAAGATCCAAGCTAATAAACAGCATTTCTGTGATTCAGTCTGGCTGACTTACATCAGAGACTGAAAGTGACAATGGCAAGGCTGTTGTCCTGAATAGACACACAGGGGCAAATTTTTCAGTGGTTCTTCACTTGCATTGCGTACAATAAGTTACTGATTATGCTATGGACAAGTAAACTTCTAATGGCCTTTTTTGTAGCTCATGGTGATGCTTGTTAATTTTTAGAAAGCAATTTCATATTGTAGATGTTTCTTCCATTCACAGGGACATTAAGCAAAAGAGATTTGTTGTTCACACGAAACAATTGCAATCTACTGTATAAAATTTGCAACAGCACTGCTAGTTACACTGCTTTCTGAAGTGCACTGACATATGCATTACAGTTGCAAGTTACCATGTAGGGAGTTTCAGCTACTGCATCTGTTTAAAAGGGTATGCCAAATAACTTATGGTGTAATCCAGTTTCAGGGTTCAGTGGTACATATGACTGCTCATGGAGGCTAATATTACTTTCAGTGAACTCAGGGACAACCTTTCTAGTGATTTTTACAGGAGTGAGATCTGGTCCATTGCTTTTCAATGTTTGTATCTCTACCACAGCAATAATCGTTTTCAAAAGGCATATGATCTCTGTGAGGGGCTGAAAAACAGTTTCAGTCAAAGTACAAAGTGAAAGGGATAGAAACTGTTGAAACTTGTTTCATTTTCCTGAAATTTCAAGACAAAGTAAATCTCCAACTGCAGCCAGTCTTCCCAGAGAGAAAGCAAATTTTTCATTTCCTTATTGAATGTTAATAGTATATAGTACCCCTGTACTGCTTCTTTTAAAGAAAATATTAATTGTAACACTTTTGAAATAAGCTTTGGATGTTGTTCTTTGTCCTGTTCCGATGATATCCTTTTTTTTTTTTCCTTTCTCCATTGTATTTGTAGCAGCTGAGAGGAGTAAAGAATACAAGGTGTATAGAGACTCAACATAATTCTCAAATCTTTTTGCTTTATACACGAATTAAAAATGTTTTCTTATAGCTGTTTTTAGGTCTCAAAATAATGACAAAACGCTGACTTGATACCTAATAAATGAAAGTTACAGTAACTCTCCATAGCTGCAGTGATCCTTCATATAAAACCTTTAAAATGATTGCATGCCTATTCTTTTTCTACAGTAACTATACATGTTTTTTTATTCTTATCATTATAAGACTCTTTCTGATCATTCCATGCAGAGTACAAAAAAATTAAAAGGTGGATCATTTCTTGAAAAAATTCCATTCTAAATATCTCTTTCCAGTACTTGATCCTTTGCAATGCTCTGTAAAAAAGGTGGATATTAACTTGGTTGTGTGAAGTACTATCAGCAAAGCAGCTTGATAGTATGATAGTATTCAACACTCCTTAAAAATAGTTTGAAAAGTACAGGTTATTAAATAATAGTTCCATGAGGCAGTGCTGAAAGGAAGACATACATTCTGTCCTTTGTCCTAATAATTTTAAAATCTGAGCCAGGCTTTAAAAGAGCAGGTAAAAATTATTAATATAATTTCAGTTTAATTCAGAATGAAATCCAAATTTAAGGTCATAAACACCTCTTTAAATACGATAGAGAAGGATAATTTAATCAAATTTTGATACAAAGAGGATGTAGAACTATTTTCCTCACTCAGATATATATGTAGAGACACTGTCATTATTAATTTGCAAACATTGGTCAATAAATAACACTAAAATTACACACAATGTACTGCAAAATAGCTCTAGTAATTACTTTGTTTCACAGACATACTCAGATTCTAGAAAGAGATAATTATGTCTTTGGTGTTTTAAGGAACTTCCATGTAAAAGATACAGCTATTCAGACTCTTTGTATGCTAGCTATTGCTTCCGCGAAAATGTATTTTCCTGTCTTTACAGAAAAATAAAAAAATATTTGTTAATCAAATGTTAATAACAATTATGAGTAGAAAAGTATACTGTGGCTGCCCAGTTCCTTGGGGCATGTCCTGGCCCTTTCCCTTCTGTTTTGTCTTGTCTTTTTTGCACAATAGAGTAGATCTTAGACATCCAAGTTGAGGGTATTACAGTGCACTGCAATATAGTGCAATATAGGAAGAAAAATATGGCATGGATTCAATGTATTAGATAATTGTTAGTTAATGCAAAACCAGTGAATAAATACTTCTTTCAGTAAATGGTTATATTAAGCTGCCCCCATGAGACACATGCACATATCTCTTCCACCTTCAAAACCTGTGCTTTTCAAAGGTTCACATAGGACTGCTACAAAGAATGCCAGGGTTGAACTTCAAAGAAGGGAAAGCAGACACAAGTCATTGATACTGCCGTGGAATGGTATATGAAACAGCTGCTTCAGTTATGTTTTTTTTTTCCTCATTCAAAACTGTCATTGGAGTCTTCACAGAGACTGAAACCTGAGCTTGAATGGATTCAAGTGTCCGTGGGAAGTGTGCAAAGCATGCAGCAGCTGTGGTGATTCAAGGCTGGTGTAGCAATTCAAAATGCAGAATTCAAGGATTTCCTGGCCTTTCAGAGCTGTTAAAGGGTTGATGGAGATCTGAAACACACAATGTGTGTGGAAAATAATGTCTGTTATAAAACCATGGTATCTTTAAAGATAAGTCTAATAGAAGAACAGCAATACACAATGTTTGAATTCCAGGACTGCAACTGAGTAATAAAGCACAGCAAATGTGAATGACATAGACTGTGCAAAAATGGATACAGGACAAGAGCTGATGTTATTCTGACCATAACTCACTTTGCTGCAATACTGATCTTGTCATTCACTATTGTTTTGTTTCTTTATCAAATGGGATCTGCCATTCCAAAGATCTTGTAGTCATACAGTTTGTTTTCCTGACCCTCTTTCAGAGCTTGCAAGAACCAGAGCAAATGAGTCTGACTAACCACCTCTTCATACTATATGTCTGTATAAATCCATCAGCTAGCTAGAAAATCTACTCTGAAGGCCTATATAGCCTTCAAAGGTCTAATATATTAAAAAGAACCATGGCAAATCAGAAACCACCTTCAGGTTTCCTCTTGCAGAGATCTTCCTTTCTAGTGTACCTAGTAGTGCAACCAGAATATGTGCAAGGAAAAAGAAAGCATGAGGTGGTGTGCGTCTACAGAAGTGAACTGAGGATTAGGTTTGTTTTTCTACATGTGCCTGGAATAAGAACGATCATTAGCTGTAGCTATGTTTTCTGTGTGTATGTATTCCCTAGTGAAAACAGGAATGTAGATCTCATAGTAATCCTGCATTAAATTATTACTTAGTTATCTGACAACTTCAGTGCTTTATTGCATGGTTTTACACATATGGGGTGGTCCTCCCTAGATTTTTCCCTTTAGTTTTCTCCTTTCATAAATGAAAGATTATTTGCTTTATTCAGAGAATCGACATCTGCAGCTGAGAGACACTATGAAGTTTATTTATTTTTATAGTTGATTTTACACAGGTACTCCACCACTTACAACAGCATTCTTTTTTTTTCCCATAATATACCCATCATTATCATCTACTTTTTCATACATAAAACAGTATATAATGTTTTGTACCCAAGTCCTATTTGAAAGATTATCTTGGGAGAAAAAATAAAAACTAAGCCAAACCAAACCAAACCTAACAACAACAAAAAATCCACACATATATTTCTCAAAAAAAAGGTGTTATTGTCAAAGATAGATGTAAATATACACTGTGTAATTCTTATTACAAGCAGCAAAAGACCCTTCAGAGCATGTTGCTGTTGTCCTGTCCTCAACATGCACTTTAGAACTGATTAAAGCATCACTGACCTTCATTACTGGTGTTCCAGTCATCCTGATGCTTAATCACACATGTCGAACATATGCCAGACAATGTTGGATGGCAAGTAAGTCAACATTCATATTTTTTGTACTTCCTCAAATACTCCTGCTAATATATTCTCTCCATCTGTTGCAGAAAAGCAAAGATAATGATAATGCAGTAATGCTGAAGTTGTCTGATATATCTATTATATTACTGTCAAAGGCTGAGACTTTTTAAATACTGTTAGTTGGTCAGGATCAACGAAGTGCCTTGAGCAGCTCTGAAAATCTCAGTCGATGTTCCTGCTTTTTGCCTTTGGCCACAAGAGAAATCTGAATTTCCCATTGTGCCTTTCACATCGCATGCAGCTACCCTGCTGCATAACCACTCAACTACAAGATTCTTTAGAATTCTTACTCATAATCTGTTCTTATTCAATAACCAGGTCTTAATCTGTGAGCAATCAGACACATATCATGCCATTATGTGACCTCTGTTTACTCATACACGAAACCTTGCTCATCAGCAGGTCCCAGCATTACTGTGACAGCCCTCTGTATACCTAATGGCGTGGGTGACCTCACCTGCAAATTCTAGTCCCTGAAGGAACATGGAACAGCGTATATGTAATGATAACGGAATAGGAGAAATTCACTGTTAGCTGTCAAGGAGGATTTCTACCATCAGCATTAACCATATAATATAGTGGCAGTGGAGGGCAATGAATGTGGAAAGAAGTGAGAGCAATCAGCAAGCTTTCATTCAGTGAGATGGAAGAGCTTGTCAAAGACACAAACAACTAATCAGTTGCCAGCACTGATTGATGTCCTAGCCTGCATTCAAATCTATCATCGTGACCAGGTAGTGCCTATCGTTTACCCAGTGGATGGATAAACTAGAAGTAATATATGGTATCTAAGCAAATAGATCATTAATTCTGCTTAATATGTTGGGGCTAAAGTTTAAATCTTTTTCTCAACAGCAATCTTTCCTTTCCGAGGGAAAAAAAAGAAAAAATATCTACTGTGCTTGACAAAGCAATAAAGATATTTTTTTTTACACTTTACAAATTTGCTGCATTGGATTTTATTTCAGATTATGCCTCATAATTGTCACTGAGTATTAACTCTATAAGGAAATTTATTAACATCTTTATTAAAATGGCTAAAGAAGATAAGAAATTTTATGCCAAAGAGACAGAGGACTGCTGTTCTGTGTTTCCTTCTTATGCTTTACACTTTTTTATTCCCCAACGTGTTCCCAAGCTCAGCCCTGCTGTGCTATTACCCTTGACTTTGTATTCTTTTTTCTGACTGTGAGATGAAAATTTTAAATGCAGACATACAGTTAATTGGATTTTATTATTGCTTGACTTCTTCTTAATTGCAGGTCATGGCATTGAATGATTTCTTAATGATTTGTAAATTCCATATTTGGCACCAATCAGCATCAAAGTCAGTAGATTTTGGCACATACATTTTGTTAATTCTGGTCATACTTACTGGAAATATTGACGTCTGCATTGATATAATTTAGAACTGTCTTAGGACTGGACAGGAGTACGTAAGCAGTCTGAGGTTTTCCAAACTGAAACTTCGTTTCTATCTGCTGTCAGTCATCACTAGGGAAAAATATAGGTGTTAATAACGAAGAAGCACTGTCTCAATTTGCTGCAGATAGTGTAATGAAATTAAAATACAATCTCTGAAACAGAGACACCCAGAGGTATGATTTCTAATATTTTGCAGTTTATAAAGATACACTCTGGCTTGTTTCAAATATTGCCTCATCAGTAGGGTATAGTTAGTAAATAATTCATGGTTTCATTCATGATTTGTATCTTCTGAGGTTATAAATTAGTAATATCAGACAACTACAATAAGCATAAATATTTATATATTCCATTTTGCTTAATATACTTCATTTTTAAGACTGTAAAAGAGATAAAAAAGTATTCTTAAAGTATTTAAAGCACAAGTCTATTGAATTTCTTAATAGGTAGTATGTTTAGTAAAGTTACGGCTGAGAAAGAGAATATTCTTCCTTCTTAAGTTTCAGAATTTTTTTCTGAAGAAAAGCACCTTCTTGTCCAATTTCCAAAAGATCTTACAACCTAAACCTGACTACACAAAGTTGGGTGGCAAACCTGCAAACTGTTCAGCCATATAGATATTCTCAAACTCAGAGTGCCAGTCAAATGAAATCTAAACCTACAACAGGGTCTTGAGTATCTGACAGTAGATTCCCAAGACACCACTCACTCATCCTGAGATTCCGAATCTCTTGACAATACCAGACAAAACCCAATTTACAGTCAGTAAAAGCTAAATATTTAAAAAATATTCTCTTCAGTGTTGATATTAGTTGGGATGCGCTGATGGAAAGCATTCTGTCCTTTCTGAATGGTTACTTTTTTCTCAGTGATTCATTTACCTGGAAATTGTAATATCATGGTGCTTTACTAACTGCTATGAACATTTCAACTACACAGACAACAGGAGTACTTTATGAAAGTATTTGTGAAGGATTGATTTTAATTAGCTGCATGCTTCGTTTAAGAAAACTTGTTTAACCACAATAGTTGAAAAGAACCTATTTTAAAACACATTGACCAGGTCTTTGTTTTAAGAACTGAAATAAGTGTTATTTACAAAGTATTCATCCATGTATTTGTTCAGAACAGGCTAGTCTCTTTAAGATTAATATTTTTGATCATGGAGTATGTGTTCTTTCAAAATTCTCAGCATCAAAATATGCTTTAGTTTGTCTTCTAACTGTTGAATAAACCTTAAGAATATTTGAAAAAGAAGTGAAATACAAGACAATAAAAAAATATAAACCTACCTTTCCTTTTTAATACAAAACTTTGGTTTTCAAATATTTCTTTGAGAGCCTCTTAGAGACTTTTAAAAACTGAATAATCAACTCAAATTCCATGAAGAAAGCCCAAGAGGAAAGAAATACAGTTCTGTCCTGGGAAATTTTACTTAGCACGTAATACTTGTTTATTGTGTTCCAATGACTTCTAATGTTGTTTTACAACCATGAGCCTAAACACCAGACTGCAGTTTCTGTTACAGGGAATAGCCCAAACATGTAACAGTTTTTCTTTCAATTTCTGGGCATGCTTGTTCTACCAGAAGTTTAATTAATCTTTAGCATTTTTTTGTATAGATCAGTGTAATAAGAAGAATATTTCAATAAATTGTATTCATATTGACTTTCTGATTCTACGACCCCTTCTAGGCATAGTAGTCTTGGAGTTCTGTGCATATTGCAGGGTTCTTTAATGCCATCAGTTTTAGGACAGAAATACATTACTTTTGAGTCCTGTGGTTCTCCAGAAAAGTAACATGTCTTAAAATATTTTTTTTTTGGTTGGTTTGTTTTTTAACTTGAAAAAATTGAAAGTAGATGTTGTTCCTGCAATCAAAATGATAAAAAATCCTTGGTAGTCATGTACCAGCATAAGTCCTGGCTAAAAATAAGTAATAGCTGGATGGGATTTGAGCTATGCCTATTCAGGTCTGTGTATTAGGCGGTTAAATGTATAACCACTCCTGAAAAAAAGAAAATCTATACAATAATGAGATTAGATGTCTACTTTGAGTTTTCACTTATACAGACATGGGTCTCTAATGTACTTAAATTTGAAAGGAAGCTGATGTGGACTAGTACAAAAATTCATTTGCATAAAGGTCCCTGTTCTGCCTCCAGAATAATTTCTGGAATTTCTACAGATCTGAAGAGACAAAAAGACCTGAATGTCCACAGTGGCTTGAAGTCTCTGACTCAGAAATCATGATGCATTAATTGTTAAGAAAGGTGTTCACAGTTCAGGAAAATTTCAAATGAACTAGACATCTAAAGTATAAAACACGAGCACACAGTTCAGCTCACAAGATCCTGGTCACTGTGCCACAGAAATATTACCAAAATTGCAAGCTACATAGTTCCAAAGTGTATGTCACTGTCTGCATAGGTGACTATGCCTTGTTCTACCATTGGCTCCACTGAGGTCATTGCAATTATTTATACAATAAGATACTATACACATCAAGAATCAGACTAACATATTGCCATCAGCGTGTTTTAATTGCTACTGTGTTTTCTTTGCTCAGGAAATCTAACTGCAGCAAACTGAAATCTAAACAGAAACACAGAATCACAGAATCACAGAATGGTAAGGGTTGGAAGGCATCTCTGTGGGTCATCTAGTCCACCCCCCCGCCGAAGCAGGGTCACCTACAACACGCTGCAGAGGACCTTGTCCAGGCGGGTCACAGAATCACAGAATCACAGAATAGTAGGGGTTGGAAGGGACCTCCGTGGGTCATCTAGTCCAACCCCCCTGCCGAAGCAGGGTCA
>Ga0065711_1032537_pt1 | contig 27147 bp, 14 predicted proteins | sample Hoacrofraction12_FD_59098 | JGI IMG/M metagenome (GOLD analysis project Ga0065711, IMG submission 59098) | Hoatzin crop microbial communities from Cojedes, Venezuela - Epithelial fraction 12 v2 (version 2) | ecosystem: Host-associated > Birds > Digestive system > Esophagus > Crop | place... | reverse complement strand
ACAATAAGGGTGGTGAAACACTGGAACAGATTTCCCAGAGAGGTAGTGGAGGCCCCATCCCTAGAAACATTCAAGGCCAGGTTGGACAGGGCTCTGAGCAACCTGGTCTGGTTGAAGATGTCCCTGTTCACTGGACTATATGACCTCTAAATGTCCCTTCCAACACAAAGCATTCCACGATTTTATGACTTTATGATGCTAATCCTGCAGCTCTTGTTTACTTAAAAAGAAAAATGTTTGTTTTCAATTCAAAATGTATAATTGTGCGTAGAGATTGAAGGTGACGTGGTATTCCTTGCCCTCAATGTCACATTGGTACTCCAGCCATATACTGTATTAATTTGTTAGCAACTCTCACAAACCTTGCCTAAAGATTAGGACCTTTAAACTTTATTTGTTGCATTTGTAGTCTCACTTTAAAACAGAACTCTTTCATTTTGAAATGCCAAAAATATTCCTGGTTGTTTTAAGAATGACTTTGCCTTACTTGCTGTTCTCTACCATGCCAACAAGGGGTAATGATGGAGTGTGATGGCTTGTCAGTATAGAACAAAATGCCACCAGAGAAACAGAAGGTCTGTAGTTGAATTTTGAACGCTTCTTTTCAAATGGGAAATAAAAAATCAGAGAGATATAGACAAATTGTTGCATATCTACTGAATCTATATTGCTATATGTCTACTCCCACAAGCAGTCCTTATGACATAAATGTTCCTAGTGATTTCAGTGATGTTCTATTGAAGCTATAAGGTACTCTATATTAAGAAAAAATATGCATAAATTTTTTCAAGTGTGTGATTTATAAGCCAAAGATCCAATCTTACTGTTTACCACAAAAGCACTTTAGATGACATTATTCTGTATAAGAAATAAACACATCTATCCTTCTGTCAATTTTGTGCAGTTCATAAAGGTGTCTTTTAGCAGTGGTACTAATCGTTGTAGCACTGACAGAAACAGCAGTATAAAATATGTTGGCAACTTCAGATCTCTTTGAGGGCATCCATTTGTATGCCAGAAACCAAGGAGCTACCTAGACATAAACTGTGGTTATGTTCTCATGTACTAGCTGTCATTATAGCAATTGATCTCATTTCAGTGCAGAAAAGTGATCACTTGTAAACTTACAAAACAGATATAAGGTCTCATACTTGAAGTGTAATGATGCAATCTCCCTTGCGAAAACTGGGGACTCAAGTTACAGGATAACCTTAATAATCTGAATTTACAGCACGTCCAATTTAAAATACAAGTTTAATATACAGAGGTCATATCTTTCATTAGATTAACTAGTGTAGTTATAAAAAAAAAAAGAATTTTTTGAGCAGAAATTCTTTTTTGCATCCAAAATGGGTTGGAAAGTTCAAAGCTAAATACAGACTGAGAACCACTGCTCTGAATTTAATTAGCAGTGTTAATCAGTCTGACCACAGGAAAGAAAAGGTTACTGGTATCTATAGAGTAAAAGGAGAGGTGATAAGCTGTTTTTCACTTGAGAACACAAGGGAAGCAGGACAGTTATTACCTGCAGAACATTGAAGAATTAGTGAGAAAGAGGGATAATAATTGACCAAGAAAACAGTATGTCTCTGAGGTCCATGACTTCACTACACAGTGGAATTAGGAATTATAATTCCCAGAAGTGAAAAGTGAGATGAGAAGGGTCTTTATAAAGAAATACTCCCATACTGGGAATGGATGTTTCTACCCTTTCCTTATTGTCTGTATGTGCTCCATTTATGGTCATGCTCAGTTACTTGAAACATGATATGGCAACAGAAATCAAAACTGCTGGAATGCAGCGGCATGTCAGTCTGTGGCATAGGTTAGCATCGGTGTTTCCCTGGAAGCATACCCACACTGTAGTTATATGAGCTGTCCTGTGTCAGCAGAGTAAATGCTGAAGGAATTCTTAGCAGAACCTGGAACAAACAGAATTAAAAATGGCCTTTGCTTCTGGCATCTAGAAATGCGTGCACACTCCCTGTGCAGGTAGGAGATGAAAGCCTGGCCAGTGATACAAACTGCGGGGGGAAATTATTCTGTCACTCATGCTCCCCCCACTCCCCACACCTCCAGACATCTATTTTGTTTATAAATTAAAAGAACACAAATCTTTAAAGTTGCTTAGGGTGCGCATCCGCTGTTGAACTTACTAGCTTGTTGTTTATTAAACATTGGTACCTACGTTTCTTATGTCCGTGTTCTCAGAGATCCCAGCCCCGAGATGAGACTTGCACCCAGCACTGTCCCAACCAGCACTAGCTTTCCTGGGACAGAAACTGGGATAGCCCCAGGGTAGAGGGCTGAAAGAGGGCCCAGCTGAGATGTCTTGAGAAAAGAAAATTGTTAGGGGAGTTCTAGAGTGCTCCTTTCCTGCAGTCTAGATGCAGCCGACCTAGTCTGACCCTATATGCCCATCACAGCCACACCTGAGTGCATACGTCTGCATCCTTCTGCACAAAGGCTTCCTTATGCTCTTTCCTGCAATGTAATTAGATAGACCTAGCAAATGTTTATATTTGCTTTGAAAAAGAAACTGTTGCTCTGTCTAGCTGATTCATAGAGTATTATGGGTGCTCGAGTTGCTAGAGTGCATGGGCCCACATGGCATCTGATGGGGGCTGTGCAGTATACATAAAATTTACTTTGACCTTCCTTAATTGCTGTCATGAGTGGACATTTGGAAAAAAATATCTGTTTGCAGTTCTAATCTGTGTCTGTCAATCTGGGTTTTCTAGTTTTTGTCATATTTTCTTTTATCTTTTGAATCACAAGCACTTGGTATGATCCTGTGAACTTTCTTTTCCTTGCTCACTCCTGTTCTACCGTTTTATCAGTGTATCACTTTCTAAAAAGACCTGAGGATGTGGATGAAAAATATTCTTGCATCTCCAATATTTCCTTGAGCTTTCTGCAAAGAATACTATACTTCTCTCTTAAGTAAGTTTGCAAAATAGTTCCATGTTGCTGTAGTTCCAAGAAATATGTAATTTTTAAATTATATAACGCTGAAGGTAACTTATATGTGGAGGAGCCGAAGATATTTTAGGAACAGCTGAGATCAGCACAGTAATCCACTCTGATATTCTTTGCCATACAGGCCACAGAATCACAATCACAGCATCTTTAGCAAACCCCAAACTCTTAGGGAGAGGTATCTAGCTTTGGTTAAAGGCTGTGAGGGGTAGAGGATCCAGTGTGTACCCGGTAAATTGTCCCAATGAGTATTCACCCTCACTACTCAAAACGTTTCATATTTCTAGTGCCATATTACTGTATTTTCCTTTAATGGAACCAATCAATGTATTATGATACATACTCAGAAATTCTTGCAAGTGACCCTCACTCTTCTCATAACCTATTGATGGTAGCTGTTTTCCTAGTTACTGTTGCTCAATTAATGACATTCCCTGAAATTTCCTTTGCTGTCTCTGCATTGACCAGTGTTATACTGAAGTACATTTAGAGGAAAAGGTTAAAACCCTTTCATAGTAATGCAATTAGAGTGAACACCCTTTTACATTCATCAGATGTGAAATCCACTGCAAAAGATCCTTTGCACACAATGTATTTTTGTGGAAAATCTCTACTTTTGCTGTCTCTGATGAAGTCCAAGGTTTATCAACTGACGCAGATATTTAATTAGAGTTATGTTGGAAACTTAAGGCTAAAATGTGTCTACTGTCGGGAATAAAGAGAAAGATTCTGACCATAACTACAAGAGGGGAATAATCGCACTGAAATCAGTGACAATTGGGTCAAAGAAAATTAGCTCAGTCTTATCTAACGTCTGTTTTCAACACATTAAAGGCTAGCTTCTGCCATTTTTGTTAGTGCTAAATAATCTTTTTCACAGCCAAATGCTGTAGAAAATGGCCCTTCAAAGTGTACTCATTTTTGTGCTAATGGTCAGAAGGGGATGAAGAAGTGCTCAAATTAAAATTTGGGAGTTACGGTAAAGCTCTGTTCTGTCCCACTTCTCCACAGAACGTGCCAAGGTACTTATTTGAACTGCTCAGATGGCAAATCAGCTTTTACTAGCCTTTCTGTTTCAGCCACTGATTACAGCTATAAGCCTTTGATAAACTCCATGGAATGGGATATTAGCCTTATCTGACTTTCTAATTTTAATTTTTATAAGTTGCTGCTGTTTTAAAAAATAGCCCGGTTATATTTTTATTACTAGAAATGAACATGAACCTGTCGTTTCCTTCACACTTCAATGGCTAGATTGTAAATACTAATTTTAAACTAAAGTTAAATGGTACAATATATGTTGCTGCACATGCTAGGCAGCATGGAGTCAACCTTCTTTGCAATCCCTGTTGGTAGTCTGGTCCTGAAATTACAGATTGCTGATCAAGGAATAACCACAGCTCTTCAGTCCTACTGCTGCTGCAGAAATGTTAGGAAATATGGGGCACATTTGCATAGAAAAATGAGCACGTTACAAAGGATTTCTTCAATTACAGTTACTTCTGAGAACTGAATTCATTTAAGTGCATGACTAAAACAAGAATTTGAAATCTTTGCTATCCAAAATAGGATATCTCATTTCAAAGTGTAGAGCCTAAATCCTAGATTTTATGGGGATTTTTCTTGTAATTTAACATCAGGAGTCAAAAATGATCATTCAGCTGACCTTCTATGTAATACAGGTCATTGAACTCCGCTGATAATTTCTACAGCAAGCGCAGCTTTGTAAATATCTAACATACCTAGAATGCATTTTTGGAAAGGAATTCAGTCTTCAACAAAAGATTCAACTAACGGCGAGCTTACTACCTCTGTTAGCAAATATTTCATTGGTTAATTGAGCATGAAGAGAAAAGTCCTGCACTTTTCATTTGTATAGCTTTAATATTTGACTACTGGATTGAAATCTTATTTACAGGAAGGTTTTTAAATATTTGCTTTATAAACTGCAAACTGCAATCCTCACATGTATGATCAGGATGCTGAATCCTGCTAGATTACAGTGGTGTAGCCTCTCTGAGTTGAGACTAATATCTTAATTTTCTTTTCATGTGATTTGCTTTAGTTTGTTTTTCTTTTGAAGATTTCTCTCTCAGCCTCTGAGTATCCTCCAGACTTTTTCTCAGTCTGGTAATTCTCTTTGAGTAATTTTACAGCATTATTTTCATGTCTGGGCTCAAGACCTGGAAGAACCAATCTGTAGAAATCAAGGAAATCTCATTTTCTTTTTCCTCCTAACATGTTTTTTAACTTCCATCCCCCAAAATCTTACTGGAAGAACATATTGAGGTTGTCTACCATTAACCTTAAGGTCTTTTCAGAATTGCTGCTTCCAGGACACAGTCCTGTATGCTGAACTTCCCCTCCTCAGTTTTGATGTTTGTGACCTCTCTAAAAGCACAATGCTCTGTAAGTAAATCTACTCTGGTCATTTTTGGAGCCAGTTTTTTCATTATGCATTTATACTTAAAAGGCATAGGGACTGCTGTTTGACTTGGAATGCCCAATGGTCCCTAATACTTCTCTCAGGTCAAGCTAAATGTTTGTCTGTTCAGAAACCCACAGCTCAACAGAATAAATCCTCACCAAGGACTCTTTGTTCCTAAATATCCCTTTGTCCAGGAAATCTCCTGTCTTAAGTGTCCACTTGAAAATATATTCAAGATTCCACTATGATTTTGTTTGACCTTTTGTTAAAGTCTGTCTCTGCTAAACCACCAATCAGATAATCCCTTGAGTGGCTGTTCATCAAAGTCTTAAGGATGCAATATCAAAGCTGACAACACCTGATTCTCTTTCAATAACATTTTGAGGTAACAATTAGAAAATTAAATCAGTAAAATGATCTAAACAAGACTCCACAATACCATAAAACAAAAGTTTTTGGAATAAAAGCAGTGTTGGGCAGATCTAGAGTTTGCTAAAACACCAAACTAGCATTGGAGGATGAGGCAGGGGAGAAGTAAGAGGAAGGACTAAATATATTTCTTCTAAACTAAGAGCTTAAATTCCCTGTGAAGTCAATGGAAGGAGCAGTTTGGGAATCTCTGAAGACCAGCAGCAGTAGTAGCAATTTCCCTAAAACAACCACTGTTGTCCTCCACTGAATGTCCAGGCAACTGGTAGGAATCAGTAGGAATTATATAGAACTACAACCCAGTGTTTCCTATCCCTTTCCTGAGCAACAAGTTCTTGAGGAGCAAAGCTAGCTCTTTCTAAAAGGTGGCAGCAATGACATCGGTTGCCCCCTAATCTCCATGACTACATACTTTGCACAAAGCTGAACACTAACGCAGGCAGCATAGGAAGGGCTTCAGCAAGTCCCAGGACTGTACCCAGACTACCACAACGAATACAGTAACGTGCTCTTCTTCTCTTCTGAGCCTCTGTTTAACCTACGGTGAGAATAGAAAAGGACTCTCATTAGGGAAAGGGTGGGAAAAATAAATAAATTCAATCTGAAGTCCTATCAGTATCTTTACAGACATTTACTCTATAGGAAGCTACAACCATTTTTTTTTTCCGATATAAATATAAGAAGGAATCTAGCTGCTTTTACAGCTGTGCTGTGGTTTAACTCCAGCCGGCAACTAAGTACCACACAGCTGCTTGCTCACTCCCCTCCTAGTGGGATGGGGGAGAGAATTGGAAGGGTAGAAGTGAGAAAACTTGTGGGTTGAGATAAAGACAGTTTAATAGGTAAAGCAAAGCTGCACGCACAAGCAAAGCAAAACAAGGAATTCATTCACTACTCCCCATCATCAGGTGGGTGTGCAGCCATCTCCAGTAAAGCAGGGCTCCATCACGCGTAACTCTTACTTGGGAAGATAAACACCATCACTCTGAATGTCCTCCCGTTCGTTCTTCCCCCAGCTTTATATGTTGAGCATGATGTTATATGACATGGAATATCCCTTTGGTCATCTGGGGTCAGCTGTCCCAGCTGTGTCCCCTCCCAGCTTCTTGTGCACCCCCAGCCTCCTCGCTGGTGCGGTGGGATGAGCAGCAGTAAAGGCCTTGACAGTGTAAGCACTGCTCAGCAATAACAAAAACATCCCTGTGTTATCAACATTGTTTTTAGCACAAATCCAAAACATAGCCCTATACTAGCTACTACAAATAAAAGTAACTCTGTCCCAGCCAAAACCAGCACAAGTTGTTTGCTCTGTTAGAAACTAAAACTGTTTGGTCATATAAACATAAAAACAAAGCCAGCTACAACATTGGTTCTTGTCCTACAAGCTAAATTACTTGTTCTGCAGTGAAGAAGACAAGATGTCTCTTACAAATATAATTTGGACTACCTTTGTCAGTACATTTGGAATGGTGTTTTTTGTTTCCACCCTTTGTAAGTGTGCAAGCAAGTGAAAAAGCCATCTGGATAGAGAAACCAGAACAGACTTTCTTAAGCAGCAGACTTTGGCAGCTTACACATGCTTTCCTAAAACTATAACATGGCAATGACTTCATAGGGTGATGAGTCAGAAATGGGATACTGACCCAAACTATGATTCTGTCAAGTACTGATGCTACTCAAATATTTCAGATTTCAGTGCTGTGAATTTCCATGTACCCTAAATATTGTTATAGTCACAAACTGTCTCTGAACAGCCTAATACTTGTAAAAGAAATTTTAAAAAAGGATTTTGTTTTCAGACATGAGGGTTATTTTGCTCTCACACCAGAACTGGTATCTCAAGACCTCCAGAAGCTATTGGCATGGCACCTCTTTGCTCCAGACCACTGTCTTCGGTAGGATCAAAGGATATGTCCTCTAGGTTAGGAGGCACCTCAGGAGGTTTCTAGTCCAACCTCCTGCTCAGAGTTGGATCAGCTCTGAGGTCAGCCCAGGCTGCTCAGAACTTTGTTCAGTTGGGGCCTGAAAATCTCTAGAGATAGAGACTGCACAACCTCCCTGGCAGTCTGTCCCACTGCTTCACTGTCTTCATAGAGCAAAAGTTTTTTGCCTTAAACCCAGTCTGAACCTCTCTTTTTTTACCTTAATCCCATTGTCTCTTATTTTCCCATGATGCACCACTGCAAAGAGCCTGCCTCTGTCTTCTCTTCCTTGTAGGTACTGGAAGGCTTCTGTTAGGTCCCCTGAAGCCGTCTCTTCTGGGGGCCGAACAAGCCCAGGTCCCTCAGTTTCTTCTCAGAGCAGGTGCTTCAGCCCCATTCCTGTCTTGGTGGTCCTCCACTGTACTTGCTGCGGTTTATGGAAGTCTTGTTCTGGGGGACCAAAGCTGGATGTCATGCGGTCTAACAAGTGCTGAGTAGAGGGCAACCTTCCTTCTTCCTTCAATCCACTGTCTCTGTTCCTGTTCATACAGCCACCCTTGCTGCCAGGGTAGGCTCAGGCTTAGCTTGCTGCTCACCAGGACCCCTCCATGGCAGAGATGCTCCTCACCAGCTCATGTCCTCCTTCCCAGGGGCAGGACTTTGTGTCTCTCTCTAATGAATTTCACAAGGTTCCAGTTGTCCCTTTCCATCTGGAAACACTGCAAATAGCCCTGCTTCACAATATTTTGGGCAGTCAAGTTTTGGTCCTAGTCACAGATCACCAACAATATCCAATATCCATTCCACTCCTGTTTACTCTGTAAAAAGGCCAGCTTTTACTCAGGATATATTTGTTACCTCTGGTATTTATCCAGTTCTGAGACCTTTTTTTTTAAATAAACTTCAATATAGCTATCTCAGAAAAATCAGACAGCATATAGGTGCAGGTAAATAGCACTTCTGTTGAAGCGGAAAGTTACTTCCTGAGTAAAAAGGGTGATGTCGTTCTAAAGGCTGTGTAACGGAGCGCGAGATTAGTCACTTGCCAAGATAATAGGTCTGATTCTCCACGGTGTTACTCCAGCTGCACTTCTTCCTGTGCATACCCATTGTAACAGCGCTTAAAACTGAAGTCATACACCAGTGAATCAGGCCTGGAAAGATTAAGAAAATAAGAAATGGAGGTGTAGTGGGAGCTTAATTTCCCTCCTACAATATTTCACAACAGTGAAAGCAACAAAACTACTATTTTTTTTTTTTAAACTGAAAGAAATGTAATCTAGCTCTCAACTCACCACACAATGTAGAAGTGCTATTGTTCAGCAGCTGCTTGTAAAAAAGTCCCTGGTTTGTAGCATAGAATGGTTTCTTCTGGCCTGTTTTCAATGACTATTATCGTTGTCTGGACAGAGTATTAAAATATTGGAAAATGCACTGCTGGCACATGCAAAGAGGAAAAATAAGAGAAGAGAAAGAAGAAGAATAATATTCAATGAAAGCACATACTTCAAAGTAGACAGAATTTAAAAATTCAGACCCATAGTTTGCTGAATGTTTGTACAATATAGAAGAATTTGTCTTATTCTTCCAAAATTGATGTGACAGCAATGCTATTCAAGGAGCTGGGGTATAGTTCGAAGACTTGCAGGTCTATGGAGTGACAAATAAGATCTCATCTATTTCCTTCAAAACAAGGAAGGGGAGGGGGGTAACTAATGCGGAAGGAATAAAAAATGTTTAAAGCAAGCTCTTAGCTTACTTGCTTTTGTTTCTTATTAGATTTATTTCTTAATCCTGTCCTTTATGATCAAGATATGACAATGTGACAGTAAATAGCTTACATCAATGTTAGAAGTTTCTAGCAAACTACATACTTATGCTAATCCACAAGGAACAGCATGGACTATTGAGGAGCTTCTCTTGGTTTCCAAATACATCAAATGAAGATCATGATTGGATGACTTTTATTCTTAGCCTTTTAGTTCAGGAGAAATGGGTTTACATATTAGCACATCTTTTTGGTATTATTTAGTGAATTATAACTTCTCTACATTTCCAGAACATTATGCTCAATAATACTCTAAAACAGTACTAATTTCTCTGCTGCATTGACATGTTATCCCATCTTAGTAACAAGAATAGCAGTATGAAAATGGTGAGAAAAAAGCAGCATAATAGTTTGATATCTGTGTAATGGAGTTTCCCAAATTTGCCCTCAGATGCTAAAGCACAGCTCGGTCTAATTTGCAAAAGCAAGAGAGAGACACACATATCTGAACAAAAATCAGCACTTACTGTTTAATTCCTTCACAAATCTGCTTAGTACATTAACATCATTATTCTATTACTCTATTATTACTCTTTGCTGGGCCAATGTTCCCTGACACAACCTTCCCCTAAAGGGTTTAGCTTCCCTAATATAAAAAGGAGTCCAGACTCACGATATAGTTTTGATCATTGTTTTATTTCTGTGTTTTGCAAGAGAAAATGTGATTGTGGCAGCAATACCAGCAGCAATAGGGTGAACTGTCTGTGATTTGCCTTCCAGCAGTAAAGCAAACCTGTTCCTTTGCTTATATCATTAACAGTCAAATTCTGTTTGATGCTATCCAAGAATAGGTCCCCAGAGTGCTTTATGAACACAAATAGAAAGTGGTCACTGCCCCAGAGAATTTTCACTTAAAATCATTCAGATGGCAAATGGGACAAGAGCCACTCACAAATGGAGTCGAGGAATACTACAATAATTCAGCTGTTCAGGACTTTTGGGAGAAGGAGGCAGAGAGAGGGAATGCAAAGGGGTCGAAGGAGGGAACTGGCTTAGGGAAAAGGAAGGGATGGGTGGTGAGGAGGACATTTCCAGAGAGAACAAGTAAAAGGGGCAAAGACAGACTGAAACTTGGATAACAGAGGGTGGAAACCAACACTCATGACAACACAGTGAGGAGCCCACCAGTGCCAGGGAACATCTGAAAGTCTGACTTCCGGTTTCACCAGGTGGGATCTTTTACCAGTTACTCTGCACCTTCTGGCTGGGGCCTCTCAGACAGCAGTGACCCTTCCCTACTGTCAGCTGCAGTTCCTGGCACCACTTTTGCTGTTCAGGAGCCCATGCTTCATTGCCCTTACCCACCAGTGGAGCTCCCATGAGGTTGCTTAACACCTCCACTGCAGTACAGTGCTGAGACTGTTGCAACAATACGAGACTACTTAATCCCATGATAGCTGTGTTCCCTTTGTAAAAGAAACATCATTTTCTAGAGTTTTGTCGTTCATGGCACATGCCCTAAGCCAACTCCCAAAGAATGGCTACTGAAAAAAGAGAAGACTCAACCAGATAAGGAGTGTACCCTAAGGAAAAGGATAGATAAGTGTACCACCAGGGCAAGCCTTTCAGAGTTTAAGAGAATGAGTCTGCAGTGAGAAAAAAAAAAGTGTACCTTCTCCCTCATCACAGATCTGCATTTGAAAAGCCCCATTATGCTTGAGCAAGCACACTTAATGCTTTTTCTGCCGAGCGTGAGGTACCCTAGGAAAAGGACGTCCTCTGCAAAGCAAGAAAATTCAGCAGATCAGACTGCATCACTCGTTAGCATAAACAAATATATTCCTAAAACCCCAACCATTTCCTCTATAGGATTCTTAAGGAATTATTCTGAAAGGCCAAAAATAGCCACTCCAAAGCATACTTAAAATTTTACCTCTGGTTCATGCACATAGCTTTGTTTAAAGAATAAACCTTTCTGTGAGAGAATATGAATAGCAAGTCCTAGATCATATATGACTATAAATTTTACATATTACTTAACTGTATGCAAATGAACTTGTCAGCCTCTGATCATGTATATTAGAAACTGAGGAAGTTGCAACTGCATGTAGCCAGCACCATTGTCAACACGAATCTGTCACTGGCAATGATAATAAGGGGTGAAATACTTCTCTAACAATCATCATCAGAATAAATAAAGGTATTGCATAGCCATCCTGTATCTTAAGGTTTTCACAAGGATCCACACTAAGGATGTCTTAAGAATTCTGTTTTAAAATCTTTTGTGGATAACAATGTCTGATTCAGACTCCGCTGGTGCCACTGAAAATTACTTGTCCACCTAGACCAGAGACATCTGCCTTTAATGGGAGCAGGGTGAAGCCAATGTATGAACAGTGCTGAAGAGTGCTAGTATCTCATCTTGTGCTTCGCATTGAGTCTTGACCCTCAGAAAACATCTCAAACAGCAGCTCATTGAGTACTTACTTTTGCCCAAAAAAATAAAATGAAATCGTGTATCAGGAATTACATTCTTCCCTTCCCATGTCCCAGGTAAGGTGAAACTAGGCATGGTTCCACACACTTCTAAAAGGCTCTTCCAACACCATCCACAGCCTTCGTGTCAGTGCAGTGTTGTAATCAGGTAAATGGCAAGACAACATGCATCCATTTCTCTACCAACTGTCTCTGCCCTCAAACGCTTAATCATATTACTTTATACAAAATGACTGATTGAGGCTACAACAGAAGTCTTCTTCACACTCTTTTCACACTTCTTTTGTGAATAAAGATATCTTCTCCTCAAGCATCACCTGTCAGCTTTCTTTGCTTCATAGATGCTTAATTAGTTCATCTCAGATAGCCTGGCAGAATTCAGAAGTTACTGCCAACATTGAGCTTCTTCAACTGTGCTCCTTGAGAGACAGCCCTTGGAGGTGACGATGCTGATGTTACTATGGAGACAAGTGGAGTCAGAATTTGCTCACGTCCCACTTGCACAGTGACACTTCTGGATCTCTGTAGCAGCAGAGAAGTTTCTTGGTCTGTCTGCCCGTCTGCGGGGTGAAAGAGGAGCCCTCAAGGACTGAGGTGCAAGGAGTGGTTCAGGTGACTGTAGTTAGATTGCACAGACACCCAAATAAATGGTTATTTTCCCTTGGCTTGTAGTGGAATATTTCTGCTACTGGACAGCACCCTGAAATATGGAAGAACAAGTAATAGTTGAGTTCCAATGAAATCTAAGACAGAAGTTATGGTTTAGGACAATATGAGTTTACAAAATTAATCTATGTATGCTACAGACTACAGACTTGCCTCTTTCCTTTCTTGTTCTCTTATGTTTAGTGTTTTTATACTGTGAGTTTTTACAGTGACTGGTCCATGCTTAATAAGCTGTGTTTGATTTACACAGGGCATTCAAAAAAATAATTTCCTCCATTTTTTCTCACACTGTGAATTGTGATTCTTGAAAAAAATTGAATGGAACTCAAAGGATGTTGAGAAATGCTTAAATCAGGGAACTGTTAACAGTTGTTTTTATTGGAAGCTGTTTCCCAGGTGAAGAGGCCGAGTATTTGTAACTGCAGCCAGGAATTACAGCTCGTTCTCACTTTCACTCTGAAAGACTTGAGATGCTACCTGCAATTACAGGTAATTATAAATTTCCCAGTGAATATAAATGCTTCAGGGTAATGGAAGGTTGTGTGGTGATAGTTGCACCCAAAGATGGAAATTTTGTGTTATCAATTAGCATATCTATTATGTGCATAATCTCGGTAATCACAGAGAAAGCAGAAGTCTTAAGGAATAGGTATGATATCTTCTGGATCCTTCTTTAGTTTTGCAGTAGAATCAGTGTGGGAACAGTGCAGAAGGGAGCAGGGAAATGATCTTACACTTACAGTGAGGATTTCTGATCCTTTTTTGGCAGGAACACATACTGAGTTAAGGTTCTGCTACTGGTTTTTTGCTAATATTTTTGTGTCTCTTTTTCAGAATAATCCAGAGGTCCAGGTCCCACTACTAACGGTTTTAATTGGGACACCCTCTTATCCCCGTTCACTTTCAGTTCACCTTGCCAAACATCTGAGCAAAATTTGCTGAATAAGATTTTTCTGTGTGACAGAAAGAACTGGAACAGATAGAACTAAGTGCCCAGAGAAAAGGAAAAATTTCAAAAGATCCAAAATGAACCGGTGATCAGCTGCTCAATGTTTTCAAAAAGAAGCTATGATTGCTCATAGAGTATGGAAATGAACCGGGCAGTAACAACAAGCTGCGTATCACCCAAGTGTCAAGTGAAACAGTAAAGCAAATCACAGGGTCAGAGGGTGAGCTGAAACTCAGTAAAGTACAATTAAAAAAAGAAAATCATCCAAAAAGGCGGAAAAATCAGGGAAAAAGACATGACAGGAAGCACACAGAAGTTTATATGCAAGGATAGTACTTTCTGTAGAGTTTACCTCATTGGCTTTTTGCACTGCGAATTGGGAGTGTGATCGACCTCCAAGAGGCTTTGGGTTAGAGATGTTCTTATCAAACATACATCAAAAGCTGTGGGAAATAGGGACATTGACTATACTTCCTCGGATAAAGCAGAGAGCTTTCAGATTCAGTGAGGCAACTGGGCAAAGATGGGAGCTGCAACATGACCAGAATTAACAGGACCCCCTGGGTCACGCACAGGAAATGGAAGAAGCAAAGAACAGGGTGTTTTCTGCTTCATGCTAAAAAGCCACAAAACTGCCAGCATGGCTGTTGAAGTATTGTCGGTTGGTTTATGGTCATCTAATGGATAATAAAAACAAGGCCTGAAAGAAGGGAACGTTAAAAGGATTGAAGCTGGGGGCTCTGTTTCTGTTCCCCGGCTGATAAAACTGCTGACTGAGAAGCAGCAACCCACAGCAACCAGAAAAATTTATTGAAGATACAAGTTAATAACTAGAGTGGTACACTATGCCTGTATCTCTGGGACAGACTGATGTGCTTTTTGCTTTTGAGCTTGACTATAGAAATCCACGTCCTGTAGTTATGTCCAGGGCCTGATTCAACAAGACACTCAACAAATGAAGCAGATCTGACTTGAGACTGAGGGCTCTAGCTTGCTGTCGCATTAAAGGGTTAAAGGATTTCCAGGAGTCTGATAAGTGGCAAGGGGAGAAAGCCCTCCCATTGAGTCACAACGTTCAGAGTAGACCCCCTTGCTTTCCAGACTCCTCAGAGAGAGAAGCCTAGGTGCGGCTGGATCCACTCCTAGTCCCAGACTTGGTCAATGGTTTATGTCTAAGGGGTTAAGTATGTAGCCACTTACCAGAGTCAACATTTGCCTGTCAGAGCCCTCCCAGCAACTTTCACTGAGACAGTTTTGCAAAGTTCAAACAGTAGGTAATTTATTTAAGCAACAGGTATCACAGATTCAGGATTGCTGTTCATAAATGCACTAGCTACAAAAATTGAGGTCAAGTTAGTAGTCCAATATTTTCCCAGGGACACACACATCCGACAAAGTCGGAAGTGTGACTTTTACCAAAAAGGCATCCCTTCTTGTAGGGGAAAAGAGGTTCAGGGCCTGTTGATCTGTATGTTGGGTAAGGTTTTCTTTTGACCCCTTTTCCAAAAGAGGTTTCTTCAAGTACCAATTTTTATACTTTTGACAAATCTTTGGCAGACCTTGGCGAGGTGGGACTAAGTTAATCATTATGTGTCAATTTGCTCTTGGCATAGCATCTTGTGTCATCAGAAGCAGGACTCAGTGTTTCAGCACACACTCAGAGCGGGGAGATCAGTATGTGCTTAGGGGGGCCTTCTGTGTTTTAACTGAAGCGACATCTGGCTGGCGGCCTTCGTCGCACCCCAGGTGTCACACAGTTGACAGTGTTGGGCCATGAGCTGTTACTTCTGTCTGATAGGATAAGTGAAGCTCATTGTTCAAGTCCAGCTGCTCCCTTTTGTTAACTGCTCAGTGCGTGACACAGAGTCCGAGCAAGTCCTCCTACGGCGTAGACAAGTCCAGCAAGGCCACAGACCCACACGTGCCCTCAACAAGCATTTAATGTCAACCTGAGACTATGGAGGGAGTGAGTGGCATAAGCCAGATGCATGGTGAACTTTTTCTCCCTTTGAAGACTCCTATCCCTGATACGAATATTTTTCAGTTCAAGACCACCTTATTTTCATCTAAAATGTACTTCTTAATAACTTATTGTTTTCTGCACTGCTATCAGTATCATCATGTCCCTAATCTCTTTTCATCTTTTTAGGCTCTGAAACTCCTATTTTTCACCATTTGTTTCAAAAAAAGAGATATTTCTCAGTCTATCACTTAACTTGATTAACAACTCATTTTTCTTTGACAGCACAATGTGTGTTATCATTATGATGTTCATGATCTACTTAGGAACTCAAAGCAGTTAATATTTTTTTCCTCTCACAAGTAGTCCATTGCAAAAGCCCAGATTCATTAGGCCAAAATTAGGAGCTTAGTCACTTATAGAGAATGATTCAGCCCACCTCAGACCTAAACTGACCCTTCAAAGTTCCTTGATCTATGGAGGGAATCTAAAGTGATCATGCTTATGATGTAGGTGTATTAGTTATGCATGTAGAGCTAAGTGGGAAGGACCATAGTCTTTTGCTTCTTGTGGTAAAATCTTAATTCTTTGCTCTTGTTCATAATGACAGTTAATTTACTTTGCCTTCAATTACAGTTAATTCCATTTGCCTTCTTTTTTTACAATGCACCCCAAATAGCATGCTGATCGACATACAATTTTGGAAATCTAGTATCAGCTGTTCAATCTGAAATTATGCTTTGAAATATCAGATCCTATAAGACAAAAGCTTATAACATGTTTAATTTCAGGCATTTGCAGTAGCACAGCACTAGTAAAAGGGGGGAAATATCCAATATATTATTAAGTATGTAAAATCAAGTTTGCAAAGCTGGGGTCTTTAGCGGCCTCTGCTTTACACAGGTACAATACTCAGAATATACTGTTCGTAACAGTTCTTGTTTAACAGTATCTCAGTGTGTTTTGACAGATAAAAAACTAAATATAAGGTAAAAACTTTTTTACTTGTTTCTAGGAGCTCTGTAGTAATTGTAATGAGTGTACTCTTGCCCAGTGTTTAATGCTTTGACCTGGATTCTAATCCTGACCCCTCACTCCTGTACGACAAACTCAGTCCTACTACTACTCTGTTTCTTCCTGCTGCACTGATCTTTGTCGTTTGACTTTAAAAATTACCTGCATTACATCTGAATTTTCTGTGTGCCAAGGAATCAGAACGGCAGAACAGGCTTATTCTGAAATCCACAGTAAGGTGAGTCAGACTCAAGTCATTGCAGAGAACAACCAAAAGTTGTGTGGAGGAGACGAATGGTGGAGCAGAAGAGATGCAACTTACCAGGACTGAAACAACTCTCTTCTGGTTGTATTGATACAGTAAAGATCTCCTTGATTTGGTTTATGATTTCCTTTGAACCTTTCCAACTCCTCACACAATTGATTTAAAATAGGTTTTGCTTGCACTCAGAAAATCTTCCTTTTCTTCCATTTTTTTGTCCCAGACCGTCAATCCTCTTTCACACCGCCAACAAACCTGGCAGCCCATCACTGATTTACTGAGAAATAAATTTGCATGTCCTGTACTCAGTATTAAAAGGAAGCAGGAATCCAGTTTTATGAAAGAATGAACAGAATGCAAAGGAATGTAATTCCTCCCTCCTCTCCACAAAACCTTATAAATCAGGTCATGTTCCAAGGCACAGTCTCCTTTCCTGATTACACATCTCACCCCAAGTAGTTGGCCAATTTGACCTCCCAGATTAACACAGTGGGAAAAGAAAGGTCTACAGCCAGTGAATGAAGTCAAGTGACCCTGAAGACAACGTGCCAAAGAGTTTGTTTTGCTCTGCTGTACACACGTGATCTGACTTTTTCTATTTCTTAGAGTGGGAAAACAAATTGGCAACTGTCCATTATTGAAAAACCAACTGACCTAGGAACAGAGACATTCTGTGAGCTAAGGTGTGCCTGGGGTCCTCATTATTCCCTCATGCTCCTTTGGGAATGTGATCAGCTTGTTCCTCCTATTGAAAAAGTAACTTCTGAATCAGTGAGGCTGCATCTCTCTGGCTTCACAGCTTCACGTGCCAGATGCAGTTGCATCTGCTTGGTGGTCTGATGCAGGAGGAGAGCAACCACAGCAGCTACACAGTGTGTGCGCCTCCTTTGATACTGGCCTACATTAACATGTAGCCCAAAAATGGAGCTGGGACAGAAACACATGCATGTGCCCTGGTGTGAGGGAAAAGCAGGGACCTGTGTTACCACAAGCATATTCACTGCTGTCTACTAGAAAGGCTTGCACAATGAAATCTCCAAATTTGCAGGTGGTAGAAAGCTCTTCTGAGTCATACATTTAGTGCTGATAGCGAGTAAGTCCAGAAGGACCTCCCAAAAAATGGTATTGAGAAGAACCCTTGGTGTAATGACATCATGAGTATTATGTGTACTTTTGACATCCCTACCACAGGCTGGACTAGTGGTGATGTACCTGCTCTAGGTACATAGGATAGCAAGCAAAATGATCAAAGCGATAGAGAATTAATTGTACCAGGAATGACTAAAAAGTCTGGGAAGTTCAGTTTCAGAGGACAAGACTGAAGCAGATAGTGCTGAGATTTACAAAATGGTGAAAGTAATTGATAAGGTGATTGATATACCAGTTCTCACAGCAGTAGAATGAGGGAGCACCAATTAAAGCTATTGGGATGTTAAACACATAAAGAATTGTTTATACAGTAGGTCAGGAACTTCTGGACCTTGTCGCAACAAGGTGCTTGGTGGCAGATGACATCAACAGCTTCAAAAGGGATTAGACAAATTTATGGTCTAATGCTCAAGGGAATAAATAAAGACGTACTATTTTAACTTTCCTAATCCAATGACTGTGAATTATGGGAGGAGTGTGGAGGGTTTGGTCTGCCGACAATGGGCAGGCTCTGGTACTCACCTTAAGCGGTATTGTCTAATGACATTTTCGGAGATAGAGTGCAGGGATAACTGGAGCTTCTATATGGCCAGTTAAAGCATTCCTTATGCTCCTAAAACTGATTGAAGACATACCCAAGCAGCTGCCAGTCTCTTCTGCACTCCCAGCACTCACACTTCATCCATCCAAAGTCCTAGTTCACCTCCAAGAGGTACCAACATGTGAGCACATGGTGTCAGATCCTCACCTCAGTGATGTGGTATCAGTGTGCTGCGGGCAAGCATCTTATAGTGTAAAAAGATTGGACAGTCATGCTCATTGCATGTAAACATGCATTTTGAAATATATGTTAAGGTGATTTTGTCCTTTGAAAGGTGTTGCTGAGGCATTTTGCCATGACAAACTGCAGTCTTGTACTTACAGCCTTGAACAGTCCAGAGTCAAGGACACTTACAAAAATGATTGCAGACAGTTATTTTGTACAAATATTCACAGAAGTGCGTTGACACTTCAGCTACCACAAACCCCCTCTCCCGTCTTCTTTAAGCAAAGTTAAACACAATTTCAGTTTGTTGAATTCCTGTGAAGTGTGCTAGGTAAGTGACAGAGAAGGCAAAGCCTATGAGCGTTACCAGTTCTTTTTTACAAATTACCCCTTCCAAGACAGAGAGTGAGACATTAGAGTCCGCCTTAAAAAGCTGGCAGGCAGTCCAGATACACTGGTACAAATAAGCTAAAGGTGAACTGTGACTGAGACAATACAATAACATTGGATTTAACCTTGGAACATCAAGAAGAAACAAAGCTATGTACCTATCGGAAACAAAATATCAGCTCTACATCATAGCCATATTTCCTTGTGTGAAGAGAGTCTTTTGGCGCAGGGTTAATCAGAAACTCCAGCACATAGAAGAATACATCCCAGGATCCTAGACCGTCATGCATGGAGGCAGCATAACCTTTCCCTATGATTAAATATACCCCTGTCTGAAGTCCATCTGAGGCCTTCACAGATATCCACACGGACCTTCAGAGTTGCTGCTCTTGGGCCCATCATAATGATATAATTTTTTTTTAAGCACTTTGTCCCAACATTTTCTAGCTAATAATGGCAATGGAGAATATCTACAATAACAGATATTCTGTTTGTGGATATTGAGTTTGTTGTTGTTTTATTATATGTAGGCCTTCAACAGACAGAAACTTTGTTGTACATAGCATGATGTCACAGGTATTGTTTGACCTGAGATAAGATTATTATATAAAAAAGGGAGAAAAAACACAAAATGACAAATCCTGGAAGGTCAAAATGCAGTGGCCCAGATTCATGATTTGTCATTTCTTTTTTGTTTTTCCTGTTTGCGACAAATTAATCATGAATGGACCTGTTCTGGCAGAGAGGTATTCTTCTGTACTGTAACATGCACAATACTATAAAATTCCATGTGTTCATATTCAGCTTTCACCAAAAGGTGCTGAAAGCTGCACATTAAAATCAATCAGTAGTATCCTCGCTCAAGTCCAGCTGTAGCAAGTGTCGTGTACCAAAATGAAGTTTTTCTAGTTGATACTTCATGTACTGTGAGCTGTTGGAAGCTGGAAACATTTTTCACTCCGATTGAAATCTGCCGTAATATCTTTTATGACATTGCTCAGTTGTACACTCCTGAAATAACCCCAGATGTCCCAGTCCTTTTACAGAAACTATTTGTAGAGACAGACCCAGTTTCCATAAGGTAGGCACTGTCTTGTCATCAAAGCTGGTGTTCAAATATTCTTTCTTTTGTTAAAGGCAGCATCTTCTTCCCACTAACATTCCCAGCAATTTCAACTAGACCATGCCCATGAGGCAATCTGACACGATGAAGAGTAGAATTTAGCCTTTTACTGGTAAAGCACTGCATATACTCCCAGCACTGCATAAATAATTATAAAATTATTAATATTAAATAAATTGAGTGGGCTTTCAACAATGGAGAAGTAGAAACAGAATTGTTTGGGAGGCATTGTCATTATGCTGTAGGACTAATACCAGAAAGCAGAGAAAACAGATGTTCACAAAAAAAATTGGTGTTTAGGAGAGATTTTGTGATGAGACAAGGCTGTTTAGAGGTTCACAAGCAGTGGCTCAACTCAGGGAATTGGGTCAGACGTGAGTGGTGGGACAAGATAATGGGAAGCACAGGGAAAAGAAGGTGATGAAAGCAGTTATACACTGTACAGATTTTGTGTTTTGCTATAAAAACTAATTTTCCTTTAATGTTACCTCTGAAAACATAAAGTTGTACATTAAAATGATGGCATGTATAATGTTCAATGAGATCCAAATAACTTCTTTCCAGTCATGATGAGCTTCAATATCGTTCAGCTTTTCCTGTAGGTGGTCTCAGCCCTGCAGGTACTTGAGACTACCAGAAGTGTGTACGTTTATTATCATTTTGAGACAGTTCACAGTGTGTAGCATAACACAGATTGTTCTTACAGAACCAGAGTTTAAAATCAGCTATATTTCTTCACTCTGTTCCATGATGGACAGATCAGAGGCAGACACAGAAGGCAATCCGTGGTTTAAACCTGACCCATAAAAATTCCTCTAAAAAGCTTGTCCATATAATCATTTGATTTCTTATCATAACGTTTCAATTCTGTAATGTTAATACCAACACTGAAATTTCTGCATATAAGGAAATTAAAAGAGTTTTCTGCTTTTTCAGATTTATTTGTTTGAAACAAGTATACTTGTGTACTTGTGCAGGTGAATGAACTACTTGGTGGATACAGCTGTATCAGTATAAACCACTTTGTGCTTTTGCACATTTCTGTAGTTGTTCTTTTTTTACCACGAAATCACTTTCAACCACACTTGGTCGAGTCACTGATAAAGAATGAATAACACGAAGAAAAGCTGATCTTCTGTAGCTTCATTTGTGCAGCTGCCAAGTTCATAAAGTTTCTGACCAATATTTAATTCGATAAACATGTCTTTTACATGTGCATGTATGCATATAAGTATGTTTGTCTATCTGTGTAAAATCTTATTTGCTTTATAACTAGCAGTATAATTGTTGTCTGTGTATTTTAGCAGAATCCAGTGCACTTCTCTACTTGAAATACAAAACAAGGGACTTGTTAAACTATAACCTGATTTTTTGGGAGGTGTTGTTTGAGGATAAAGAATTTTCAGGGTAATACAAAGTCAAATTGGATCAGCATCTACTCATATCCTGGTAGCTAACTATCAAATGCTGAAATTCTAATTAAATTTTATGCAGCTACAGTATACTTATCAGCCAGTCTAATATGATTTGCTTCAGTGTTTTCTTCAATAATTTAAATCAGCTTTTGTAGACGTTATGCACATTTCTGTAACACTAATATTTGCTGTGTCTTAATAAAATAATTAAATGAAAAAACAGTAGTATTCCTGCAAAAGATCTGTTTTCTATATGAAAGTAGAGATATTAAATTATACACCTGCTAATGTATTTACCTTGAAACACAGCTACAAACAGAAAATTGAGCAGGCAGTACTTGTCAGCTCTTTAATGGATTATTTCTTGTCTTCATTTTTTAAGTTAACAAACAATTTAGAATAATATATTGACTCATCACTACTAACATTTGCAGAGGACACCAAAATGGGGGCAATACTAATTAATGAAGTGATTATAAACTATATTCATAGGATTAAAACTAATGCTTGGAATGACTCTTTGCTAATGGTTTAGGAATGTTAAAATTTTGAATTCCGAAAGAATGGTCACTGGAAGTACAAATCCTGTTAGAAGTTGCATAAATGTAGATCATCCAAACTTGCTTTTCTTGGGCACCTTTTGGAGTTCTTTAAAGCTATTGAATAGACTAGAGAGGACCACAAGCAGTGCTTTGGATCCAGATACATATATGGACATATTTTCCCGACTTCTCTAGCTGTCTCAGAGGTCCCTAATTATAAAAGAGATTGTCAGGCACCAGAGCAGAACAAAAACAGCAGGAAATAAGAGCTTGTAGTGTGAACTGCAATTAAATAAATTTGTAGTAGAGAAAGAATGGATTTCATATGGAAGTATAAAAAGTCCCCTGTAGTTCCTGGAGAGGACAAAAAAATGAGTCTTTGATGAGTATCATTAACTGTTGTGGTTCTATAATCAAAATTGCCCTAGACGTCTAAGAGGCTTTCCTGCAAGCAACACTAGAATAACTATTTCTTCAGATGTTTGGTGCGGACTATACCTTTGTTTTCCAAATTAGATTTTTCTCTGACAGAATGAATTGAATATAAATGTTTTGACTATGAGATTGCTGCACTATAGTTCTTTCACCTAGGCAACGGGAAAAGTTAAAAGCTCTTAATTTTAAACAATCACACCTGAAAAGAGCTGTTTAGATCTTTGGCTGGAATAAATTGATGTAGCCATATGAAATTGATGCAGCTGAGCCTACTTCTATAAGAAAAAAATTTGTCTCCAAACCTAAACATCTGAGAAGTTCAGATTATGCACGTAAATTCAGCAAACTCCTATGCAGATGCAAATTTCCTGTGGGAAGAGGGAGAAGGGTAGGAGAGAGGTACTTCACTCTCACCTCCGCATGTTAGCACACCAAGGCATACAGCTCCCCATCTGAATCACAGCCCTGCAGCCAGCTCTGTCTTTAAGTCAGCAAATGTGGAAACACAGTGACTTCTGTCTGTCTTCTTGGCTCCTGAAGTCTTGGGGAATCCAATCCTTCAACAAGTACACCCCAGTGTTTTGTAGCTGTCCTGAATTGTGGAAAGGATTCTCATTTTCTCTGTGTGTGGTGGTGGGATCCTCCAAACCACTAAAATTCTCTGTCTTGTGCAAGGGGAAGCAGGAGGACCTCATCCCTTGCCTGCCCTGTGTGACCACCCCACAGCTGAAGGGCTGCAGAGCGCTGGCCACCAGGCAGGTGACTACTAGCCAAGCACTGTGAAACTGCAGAATGGCAAGTTCACAACCCAGTGACAGGTAACAGAGAGTAAAGCTGCAGACGGCTTGGAGCTGGAAGGAGCAAGGCCAGGTTTAGGACACAGAGAGGGGATGTGGAAGTGGGAAAGCACTGGGCTTTCAAGTTATTAAGGGTTGGGCATTTTTACAGTGAAGAAAGACTGGTCTTACAGTGGTGAAGAGCATTTAGCACCTAAGTGTTTAGGATACCAGGCTTCATTAATTCTCCTACTGATGGAGGGAAGAACTTGTTTTACAACAGGCAAACATTTCTACTATCTCTTCTCTGATGAAGGAGTGGCAGGAAACAAGTACTTCTTGAAGATGTTTTCATTATCTTTCTTTGAGGAAAACAAGTGGTTCCTTCAGGCTTATCCCCTGCCAGATTAATTTGGCTAGGCTAGACTGGTGGCCCTGTACCAGAAGCAGACGTAAAACTGTACAGGACAGAATAAAATGATGATCACTACAGAGAGAGAAGAAGAACTGCATTTGGAGTGACCTGAATGAATGCTGATTTCTTTTATTGCCCTGCAGTATGAAGAATGTCACGTGTGAGGATTATACAGTGGGTGATTCCCTTAAGAAAATAAAATCATTCTATTTGATAATGTCTCGTTTCCTGGTATTTAGTTTTTTATCACAGTTCTTATGAGCTTGGAGTGTTTATCTTCATACGGAGGCTGAATCTCAAATAAAGGGATTAGAAGTCCTCAGTTATGTGAAAGCATTGCATTGACAGGAGAAGCATAAAGGATGAAGCAAACTGTGCAGCTGAATCACCAGGCAGAGCGAAAGCAGTCTGCTCCCGTCGGCATGTGGGTGCTCAATGATTCGCACCAAGGAGCATGCTCTGCACAACAACAAAAGCTGCTGTGCACCACAGACACCAATAGACACAGCTCCATGCCCTTGCTTTGGTGGTAGGTAAATACACATATACTTCAAAGGTATACAAAAATATAGGACAAGCCCAGCACTCCTAATCTTTTAGTAGCATCTGCAAAGTCAACCATTTATTAGGATTGATTTAGAAATATTAATTTTGCTTAAGAAGTCTGTAAGCAGCAATCTCAGTGAAGGCTAATTTTACATGGATTTGGGCATGGAAGAGGAAGTTAGGTGGTTCCCTGTATAAAAAGGGATGAAAACATTCAGTGGTCTTCTCAGCACAAGGATTGATGTGCTCGTCTCCACACAGAGGCTAATTTTTACAAAACCTTTAGATACTTAACACTTTTGAGATCTCTTGTCCTGTACAGTTAACACTGACCAGCAAATGAAAAAGGTATTGGCAGTTCCCAGAAGCAGATGGATGCACAGACTCATTCACCAGTGTAATGCCACCGAAGCTTCATTTGCTTATGGCTTCAACAAAATTGGATCCCAAAGGTAAGGCACTGCATGGTGCTTGTCGCCATGCAAAACCCAAGCTACACAGCATATGATGTGGTAGTTGCTTTATTAAAGTGCTGGCAGAAGCAGTGAGAGGTTCAGAACAATGTGTCCAAGGTCAGTAAAAACAAAACCACCTCTGATTCACACCGAAAAGCAATAGTCAGCAGCCTCCCCTGCAGAAACACTATTTCAAGGCACTAGGACCAAAACTCTGAGCGCTGGCAGTCTGGCTTGCCCCTGTTTGACTGATGGCTTGCACAAAGAGCACCCCTTCTACTCAGCTAGTGGGAGCCTTCAGAAAGGCAAGGATGGGCAGAAGGTTCCTCTGTCCTCACTAAGAGAAGTGTTAGATGGGTTATTGGAGGAGAAATAGGCTTCTCTGAGCTCACCCAGCAGGGAAAAGAAGTCTGTCTTCAGAAATGCATTCACAGTGCTGAACCTTCCCAGCTTACCTTTGGGTGACATTGGTCACTGGTCTTTAGCATTGCTTGTTTTGAATTACAGTTTTTTGATTTCTACAGTTGTTTTTTAGTGATCTGAGGACAATGTTCTGCAGCTAGTAAGACAAGTTATAGAGAGACAACTCCTTTCTATGAAGCAGTAAGTCTGAAGTTTACTTCCTTTTCCACCATTCCAGTCTCCTCTAAGGCTTGTCACACAAAGCATCTCCCCTTGCCCTATGCTCTCTAGAGTGTGATCTGTACATAGCTAATAAACAAACACACTGTAAAGCAAGCACACTGGGAAGAAGCTGATGACTGTTAGGAGCAGAAACCTCCTAACAAGATGACATCAAACTGCAGTTCAGCTTCTTTTTTGGTAACAAATTGTTGAGACTGTGAGAGAAAAAATAACCTCTCAGCTCTTCAGGAAAGGAAGGATGCAAAATTACATCGACATGAGCCCTCCAATTCCAGCTCAGGCTGCTCTACTAGCTTTGTAGTTGTAATTTTGCATTCTGCAGGTCCAAAGAAGCACATCAGTTACAGTCAGCTGGGTTGTGATGCCTGCACGTGATTTGTGCACACTATGTATCACAGCACTATGTCATTTTGACCAACAGTGGGAGATGATATACACTGGTAATGTCCTGTGTTAAAAATGAACTCCTAGAAATCAGTATAGTCAGTTCAAAAGTAAGAAAATATATATCAAAAGTAGGTATTTTTAAAAAAATCTGAAAACAATTAAACTGCAAAAAGCTAAACTCAATTTTAAGGGTAAGAGTGAAAATTACAAATATACTATGATTGAATTGTATTTCCTAAAACCTGACAACAGAAAACAATCTCTGTAAATTTTGAAAATAAATGTTACCTCTTATTTTGTGGCAAAATCAGAAATCCTGTTTCAAAGTGTGAGATGTTTTAAAGTCTGAAAGTTGAAGCCACCAAATATAAAATTATTTCAGGTAGGTTTATGTTGCTGTGAAACAGATAAATAGTTCATATTTATACTTTTCCACACTGAAAGTGAAAAACAAGAAGAAAGTTTTAGGTGGCCAAATACTCATGTAAACTTTACCCAATACTAAATCCCAATATACATTGTGTTCTGGTCCTCCTCACAGGTATGCTGGGTTGTCAGCTGAAATTCCACTTGTGTCAGTACAGTTTTGCACACACAAAGATTAGTTTCATTACGGAAAAAATACCAATATTAGTGTGGTTTGTATTACTACAAGACAGTAGCTACATAAAATTAGCTGGAAGCAAAATGAAAAGCAGTGCTACTGCATAGGCCAGGAGGACAAATCTAATGCAGTAGGTTAGGCTGACACCCCATCATCTGTAGTCAGTTGTCTGTCACTTTCCCATCACAAGGTTCTGTTTTCAGCTGCCAGAAGTAATGATTTAAGGTAAAAGTGCATTTTATTTTTCCACGTCAATGAGTGCCCCTTTGTGGGGTGGGTTATAGTAGCAGAAGGAGTGATGTACAGGTAAAGCAGGCTCAGGAATCACAGAATCATAAAATGCTTGGAGTTGGAAAGGACCTTTAGAGGTCATATAGTCCAACCCCGCTGCAGTGAACAGAGACATCTTCAACCAGACCAGGTTGCTCAGAGCCCTGTCCAACCTGGCCTTGAATGTTTCTAGGGATGGGGCCTCCACTACCTCTCTGGGAAATCTGTTCCAGTGTTTCGCCACCCTTATCATAAACAATTTCTTCCTTCTATCTCGGCTAAATCTACCCTCCCTTAGTTTAAAGCTATTGCTCCTTGTCCTATTGCTGCTAGCCCTGCTGAAAATATTTTCTCCA
>Ga0065711_1032536_pt1 | contig 27148 bp, 20 predicted proteins | sample Hoacrofraction12_FD_59098 | JGI IMG/M metagenome (GOLD analysis project Ga0065711, IMG submission 59098) | Hoatzin crop microbial communities from Cojedes, Venezuela - Epithelial fraction 12 v2 (version 2) | ecosystem: Host-associated > Birds > Digestive system > Esophagus > Crop | place... | reverse complement strand
CTCCTCCCGTCGGGGGTCCTGCTCGCGGCTGCCGCCGCCTCGGCGCCTCCTCCTCGTAGCCCCGGCGGGACCCGCGTCCCTCGCCCTGACCCCCGAGAAGAGACCCGCGGGACCCCGCCGCTGCGCCGGGGGCCGGTGTCAGGCAGACCCCCCGGGAAGGCGGTTGGCGCGCTCGGCTTTGGCCCGTTCCCGAGAGCCGGCTCTGTGACAACAGAGGGGGTCGTTGCTGGGGGCTTTAACGCGACGGTTGCGGCAGGGAGTGCGCTGGGTTTGTTCTGGTTCTTGATTCACGGGGGTATCGATTAGAAAGCTGGCAGATACGTTTGCGTGCGTTTGACGCCGTAGGAAATAGTAGTTTTATTTTTCTGTTTTTATTTACATGAAGCCCTCAATCGTCAGGGCTGTGTGCTTACATATATATATAAATATCTTCCTTTTGAGGCTGTACTTTTGTTACTAACTGTTGTGTCTGACTTAAAGCGTCAGTGCCAAAAACTGCGATGGTTTCCTTTTTTGTTAACTTGGTGACTTGTTTTGAGACTCCCGGCCTCGCCTGCCCAGAAATTATGTGGCTCTGGTGTTTTTGCCTCTTCCTGCTTGCGCATAACCTTGTTTATTTCAGTTACTTTGGTATCTTTAAATTGTGGGGAATATTCACATGAGAGACAGTTACGTTAAGTAGAGCTGCAGTTGTTGATAACAACGCATATTTCTGTGATTATTTTTTTTTTTACCCCCAGTTTCACCTCCCATTACATCATTTGCAAAAAGTTTTTGTGCTCTGATTGATTTCACACAAAGTAGAAAAGCTTCGCTGGACTGTGAGGACTTACTCTCTGACATAACAATAATTCCGTAACAGAGTGAATTTGCTGAAGGTTTCTATAAGCTAAGTTTAAAATTCACACAGTATCTGTCTAGTAAGCGTGGCAGTCAGAGATTAATTAAGCACCTGGAAAATAGGTCAAGACTGTATTATGAAGCAGCATGGTGAGATCGCAAATAAATAGAGCAAAGTGTTAATGTGGACTTACCAGGAGAAAACTGATACTGATAGAACAGTGGTGACTGCGTTATCTGTGCTGTGGCAGACCATTTATGGTAGCGCACGGTGAGATGGTGTTTATGATCACGTAGAGCAGGAATTGGATACAGTTTTCATTTAATGCACTAATTGATGGAGACTTCTGTTGTAGTGTGAGTTCTGCTGCTTGCTCAGGGTGTGGCAGTGATTGTGCTCTTAAATTATTTTTTCATAGATATGTTTGGCTATATGCTGTAATTCGGGTTGTGGTGGTGTGTGGCTCTCTGGGTTTGAGGACACTTTGTAATCAGAGGGATCCCATGAGCTGGAATAAAGTTTCATTAAAAAATTGCTCGGGAAGCTGCCCCTGACTTGGAGTCTCTGCCGGTGCCTGTAATTTTTCTTTGTTTGAGGTTGTTTCTGTTTGCATGTTTCCTCCCTCCTGTCTTTCAAACAACTACTTACAGAAACAGGGAAATGAGACTGGCTTCTGTGTAACGAGATGCCAGAGACAAAGACAGGGTGTGGGGAGGAAGAGCAAGCTTTCAACTCGTCTTACAGAAGTTGACACAACTGGTAGAAATGTAAGAATTTGTGTGTGCTGCTTTTCTTGTTGTGCACTTCAATTTACAGCAATTTCTTCAGAACAAATGTTGGTTTGGAGGTGATTTTTTCAAAAAACATCTGTCAGATTGATTGTGTCTGTTAAAGGGGATGGGAGGCTGAGCAGCACTTTTAGAGGCAGAGTGTTAGCTTACCAGCTCCTGGGTAGAGCAGAATTAACTGTGCTTAATTCTCATGGAAATCCAAATCTAAACATGCAGGGCTGTCAGGCTGTGCTTCGCCAAATTTGTGCGTTTAGTGATGTATGTCTCTGTACTATTTAGAGGGATTGCACTCTTCCTGTTTTTAGAACTATTTTCTTTTTAACAGTATATATTCTCCTTCACGTGTTTTCCATTCTGCCAGTATGCTGATTATAGCAACAAAGATCCTTTTGACAAAACAGTGCATTTCGAAACTGGAATTTTGTAGTCGGCTTTCTTATGTGTGTTGGGGGGAAGGAAGGAAGGAAAGCATTGGTAACGGGCGCAGCACTGTCATTTGAGGCTGAACGTGTGTTTCAGAGGAGTGTTAAATACAGAAGGAAAACTTCTGGCCGTGCTAAATTTCGCTGTTGCAATGTGAGGTCTGTGAGGTATAGTGGCGTACGACTGCTGTGCACGCACAGAGTGGTTACTGCAGGCAGTGTTGCTTTCTGCACAGAACTTTGTGGAAGAAAGCAGAGACCATCTATGCTTTTTAATTTTTTTATTACACAAGCCTTAGCTTCGCTGAATATATAATTATTTCATTGCATATGCAGAAGCGTGACAGATGAGGTAAGCTGCTCCACAGACGAGTGGGAGAAGCGGGTAGATCAGGCCTGATAACCAGCTGGTGATACTCGGTCGAGGGAAGAAGAAACATGGAAGTTGGATGTCCTCGTGGTGATACCAGCGCTCCTCAATGGCACGTTCGCTGTTGAATTTTGTGACACAGTATCTACTTTTCATACCTCGAAAAAGCTTGTTTGTACCTTTTGGTGTTTTCTGAGTTTCTTCAGTTCCCTGGCGATGTTACAGTGCAGTTAACAGGAGAATTTCAGAAGTCTTGGCGTAGGATTAATTTGATGAAGACAACGTCTGTAGCACTTGTTCGTTGAAACTATGAAGCTCCTGTAGATGAGTTATGAAAATTTGCAGCTGGTCAAATACTTATTTTCAGCTGGTCTAACTATTAAATTTTCTTGCCTTTGAAAATAAGGGAAGGAAGAGTGAAGCTTCATGCTGGGGAGCTTTTACTAAGTTAATGTCTCTATTCCTAAGTCACTGGAGTATTATCTTGACTGAAAATGGAGTGGAAAATAATGTATTACATTCAGTCCGGGTCTTGAAGGAAAAGCTCATTCTTCTGGTGAAGCATGAGATGGATCTCTAGGTATCTGAAACTGTATTTCAGAACTCTGCTTGGGTCGTGCATGAAACCAAATATGAAGAAACTGAGCATGTGAGAGATGGCTGATGAGTGTGCAATGCACCTTAAACGATGATGTCAACTGCATTTAAAGCAACTTTCAATAGCTGGTGGTATGAAGTGGGTTAGCAATGGGTTCACTTTTCTGACTTCTGCAGGCAGTGAACACCCTCTATTTGACCTGAAATAACCTATAGTGAAGCATAAAGCCTTGGAAAATCCTGTTACCTGTTCTTGGCTTCCCCTGCCCTCCTCTATAGACCATTTTAATTTAGAGCCTCTGTCTCTTTGACAGATTTCTAGAGAAATTGAAGCTCTGCTTCTCTTCAGAGGCACTAACTTCTGAGTGACAGATGAGCAGAGGAACAACATGTAATGGTGAAAGTGGGTTTCAGCCTGTGACTTTATTTGATAGCGTAGTATTTCCTATAGGGTAGGTCCTTTATCTTGTCCCTTAATTGTTCAGTTGTTTTAGTTCAATATAGTGAATGTTGGAAAAGATGGCAAGAATTGGAGTGAGTCTTGTTCTTAGATGCAGTTTGGGGATAATATTTGTACAGTTTTTTTTAGAGTTTTTTTATATTATGTCTCTGTTTTTTTCATATAGAGTCTTAATATTCCACTTTAATTTTGAGAGTGGGTAACTGTAACTTTCTGACAAAATGGGTTAATCTCTAGCTTAGCAATTTTGCTTGAAAGTGGAAGAAGAGCTAAATAACCGGAGAGGTTTTTAAGCAAACTAATTCAAGTCGTTCAAATTTTTTTTTTCTTGTTCTATGACTTAGAATCAGTTTAATTTCAAAATACCTCTCCCTATGTTGTAAACTTTTGTGTAATGCTGGGGCTATTAAATATGTAAACTTCTTGTACAGTCTTTTTTCACCTTGTGTTTTCAGGAAAAATTAGAAAATATTCCTTTTTGGAAGTATGGCCTTTTCTCCAGCTCTGTTGTGCCCTACAATATTTGGGTATAACAGGATGAAGCCTAGAAAAATGTTAAGTTCAACTTCTAAAACACAGCAATAAAATAAGACCCAGTGAAATATCCAAAGACAAAACAGATACAGGAAATGTTTTCATATATTTTTAGTGTGATCAAAGCTACAACAGTATGTCAATATTAATATGTCAATGTTAAAACAGTAATTGGATTCTTATATACAGAGAACTATTATTGCATGTTATGAATGACACTCCTATCAAAGAAACCATTTTTAAAATCAGGAATGTTAAAGTGATATGACTTTTTCCATTCTTCCTAAATTAATTTAACAGTTCTAGAAAACTATTTTAGGGCTTTTTTAAGTTACAAATGAAATATGGTTAATGCTTTTCATGTAAGAAGTCAGCTATTGTCAAGTGAAATCCCTTCATATTTATATAAGCGTTACTTGCCGAATAGGTACGGCACCGCAGTAGCTAGCCATTCGGGGTAAGTGGTGGAAGATTTAGGGCCAAGAAACCTCAGGTCCTGATGCCTGTGCAGAGTCCCATTAACATCCTCATTAAAAGAGGAGGGGGTGGCTGTGGGTGGGGGATGCTCACAGCCGCTTTCCATGCTGCTCAGCCTTCTCTGCGCTAGAGGCTGTGCTCCTTTAGGTTACTATACTGTGTGGTCCTGCAGCTGGCTTTATGTGACCGCAGCACTTCCAAGGCGTGAGAATGGCGAGAACTTAAATTGCTGGGTGAGACAAGATTTTTATCACAAAGCTGAAGCTTGGCTGTTGCCTTGCCTTGGGGCAAGTGGCGTCCAATACCTGAGAAAACTTGCTCTGGGTTGTTTTAGTAGTTTTACTTTAGACTCTTAAGTAGAAGGTGAACCGTGAGATGGAAGTGGGTCTCCTCACCTTGTGCTCACCTTGTCTTGAAGCGTGATGAAGTGAGATAGCAAAACCGGTCCCTGGGCAGGAAACCTGCCAGTGGAAACAACTTCAGCCGGGATTGCGATAACTGGTGCAGCTGTGCTTTGTGTGGGGCTGGAGTGTCTTCATTGCAAAGATGTTTGCTGCTTTTATTAGTGTGACCAAATCTCTCCAGGCTGGCTCCCCAGGGTCTTTGGCTGTGAACTGACATCTGAACCTTTCCCTGATCCTGCTGCTGTCAACTGAAACAAGTACTTACCCACAGCAAGGAGCTAGCAGAGGTGCAAGGTGTGAATGAGAAGGTTGTCATATAAATACAAAAGTGCAGAGGAAAACAAACTTCAATCCTGGTAATCTATACAAAGTTTATGGTAAGGGAAGCAAAGAAACTTTTTTTTTTTTTACTGGGGATTTAAACTCATTCTGGAAGATAAGAGTGATCACTAGCATCAGATATTCGTAAAAATTACCTATATGCACAGTTCTCTCTGAAACCGTAGGAATTACTGTTTCATATGTAGATACAAAAACACATTTCTGTTGCCCCAGTCTCTGTTGTTTACTACTTTGTTTTCGTCCTTTTTCAGTGTTTATAAAAAGTGGTGTGTTAACCTTTACTGTGTTCCACTAGTTTGAGTAAAATATACTAATCCCGCCCCCCCCCTCCCCCATATGGTACAGGCTTTGCCTGTATCAGTACACAACAATTGGTGGAACTTGCACAATTTCCAGAAGGCTTTTTATTTATTTCTTGAAAGGTGTCTTTCTGCTTTTTTGACTGAAAAGCTGTTAATGCACATCACTGCCTTGTAAACCTCTTCCTTCCTCTGTTTTCCTAGAAACTTCAGTCATCTGCTATTTCCTATCCTTTTCCTTTCAATTATTCTGTTTGGTGTTGTGGTTTTTTTTTTTTTTTAAATCATTATAATTGCTTGCTTGTCTAAAATCTGTTCTAATTGAGAAGTTTTTTTCCACAGCTTGTTTTTGAAGTTTTAAACTGTAGGGGTAGAGGAGGTCTTCACAAGATCTTTATTTTTCAGCACTAGAATCTGTTTAATATGGGGATTCTGATGTTTGGGAGCTTACTTGTGAAGCCCTTCTGAAGGAACGGGCTTTGTTTCTAAGAGAAGAAAAAAAGCTGTTTGTCTCCTCTTTCCTTATCTATTAATATCAACTTATATTGTGATTCAAGAAATTAATTGATATTCAACCTAAGAGGAATGGATTGCTTTAATGAGCTTCTAAAGATTTTTTTTAATACCTTTTCCTTATGGCTCTTGAAATGATGCTATGGGCACCTTCTTTCTTTGACTGTGGCAGCTCTGAGCCCTGCAAGAGGACGTCGTGGGAGTTTTTCTCAAAAAATATTTTGGGAGCTCTTTGAGACCAAACGTGTTTTTTAAAACTCAGTTGGATGTCTAAACTTTGTTTTAAAGATTAAAACAAGAGTGAATGTTCCAAGTTTGTTTATTTTACTAATAAAAACATTATTAAACATAATGGGAACACAACAAAGGAAAAACTGACGCACATTTATCAGTATTATGCTCTAGCTAGTGGGGTCATATGCTGCATGTAATCTTGCCTTTCCTTTTGGACATCGTTCTGTATAGCTAAATCAGTAAGCTCCTCTGCATAGGGGAGAGAGAAATTTCTTGCACTGGTGGCTTTGGGAAGCATTATAGTGTAGGTTTATACAGTTATTGATTTGTTAGGAGGCAAAAGGCTGAGCTTTCTGTGAGAGAGTATCCCTTTCTAATGCACTGATTTTTGCTAGTAGGAAACACCGCTTCCTCCATGTCTTTAGAAATCTGAAGGAAGTGCTAAACACCTATTTTCTCTCCCTTCTTGCTGTATTGTTCCACATATGCCATGTTTAATTTATACACCTATTTTCAGTAAGCAACCAGTGCTATCTTCATGATGTTGCTTACAATGAAAGAAAAACACTTGTTATGTGAAAGCAAAATATTGTTTATACCACAGTTTTAAGTAAGGAATTTGCATTATTAAAAAATAAAAATTAGGACTTTGAAGAGTTCTCATTCTCTGTGTGTGTATATATATATATACACACAAGCTTTCAAACATACACCTACTGAAGCAGGGAGGTGTGTGTATATGTGTGTGTGTATATACCCCAGTATATGTTTGAAAGTTGCTGCTGTGTATGGCTGAAGTAAGTGAACTGAGAACTGTAGCATTCAAGGAAAAATCGAGAAGCCTGTTGGATTAGATGCCTTTGTTTTTTTACAGTTAAGTCAGACGAAAAACAAAAGGCTAAGAACGTGTATTTACTGTAGCATTTTTGTTGCAGGAGGAATTTGAGTATCATCTAGGTGTGCTGTCTTGGCAGCTCAGTAACTGCTTGATAACTAAGTTCTTGTTGGTCCCGTTGGGAAGGTGATTATGATTTTTCACGTGTTTGGGGAAACAAATGTTACTTACTGCTAAGTAAGTCTCAATGTGTAGGAGACAGTTTTATACACCTCCTGAGCCGTGCTGTCTTGGAACAGTAGACCCTGATTTGCAAATTCTTGCATCACATGTCAGGCTTAGTAAGCTCGATGGGTTATTTGTGTGTGCACTGTAGCAAGCTTCACATGCGAGTCCTGTGGGGAGAACGGTAGTTTTGTGCTGCTGTACTGATGTGTGCTCTGCCCAGCTGAAAATCCTTTATAATAAAAGGATGAAAGATAATTTTGAAAAAACCTCCCCCTTGAGTGGTTCAGAGGAGTTGATGAAGAATCAGCTCGATGGAAACAGGATCCCTTCATGGGCATGCAGGTGTTCCGGCATACCAGCAATTCTGTTTTCCACACTAAGTTTTAGGAGGTGAAGCAACAAACTTAAAGTAGCAATGAGGAAAATAGCCATCTAGGTTTATATTCTTACAGGAGCTCCGTTTGATACTGTCTAGGGCTATTGTAGAATGAAAGTCCTAAATAAATTTCTTAGCTGGGTTGGTCCACTTCTAATTTAAAAAAAAGCCCAGCAGACAAAGAATGCAAAATTAAGCAATGAAATAAAAATAAAATGTCTGGAAATAAGAAGGAAAAATGGCATACATATTTGTTTAGGATTTTTTTTTTTCTTAAGAAAAGACAAGACAGTGATGTTTGAACAGGTGATTTACCAACAGGCAGTTTGAGCTGAACCCCTCTATCAAATTTTATTTCTACTTCAGGTAAGTTGGCAAAATCTTGTGGAAATACTGGTAGCAATGGAAAAAGCGTGGCTTTATGTGCTGCCTCTCTACTCATCTTGATCCCCCTTACTGCGCTGAAGAGTGACAGACAGTAGCAATAGTCTGAATGCATCCTTCGGCACTGTACCGTCGTGCGGAACCCGAAGGTGTGGGCTCTCCTAAACATCGCCGTTAGGGACTTTTATTTCAGTGTGCCTGCTGTTCTCAGGTTCAAAAAGAATTAGTCTTTTAAAAGAAGAGATTAGGCTGGCGAAGCCCTGGCTGGTTGAAAATGTGCTGTTTGTGTCGATGGTGGCACATTCTGATTTGGAGAGCGTGCTCTCATGTGGGGCTGGTGGCCGATACTGCGCTGCTTGTGCTTTCTTTTCTGTTGCCTAACAGCTTCTTGCCAGGCAGAAAAATAAAAGCTTAAAGTATTGTCCCATTTGTCTTCTTCACTATGATTGCAGTCATATTGGTATCACAAGATTTAGCTTCTCATCTTTGGGGAATATGTGAATATAGTGATTGTATTCTTCACTACTGCTACGGGTACAAATGACAGCATTGAGTCATAGGAGTTCATTCTGATATTTTATGTGAAAAGTGTTTGTGTTCAGTGTATGGCGTTAGTTCTTTTTCCAAGTATTGAGATAAGGGTGCAGTTGAGACTAGTTCGCATCACGCCTAACCGACCTTGTATTTTCAGTTTCTGGTGCCAGTGCAACATTGGTAGTGTCCGATCAAAAACATCTCAAATGTTGCACAAATCTAAAGTCAGCCCTGTAACATTTTTTTCTTAGGTGGGCAATAACTACATGTTACAACTGCAAAAATGGATCATGTTATCGTTTGCTTCACACTAAGGCTCTCTCCAAGCTTGGAACCAGCCTCTGGCCTTCCAGCCTCCGCCTTCGCCACTGCTCTGTGCAGGACAGGTTTCACGGCAGGCAAAGGCAGCCATCGGCTCGGCTTAGATTTCTTGGTCTATGATGGGCCAAAATTCCTGAGCTCTGAAATACCGTATGTGTTTTAATCAAAGATGGTAATGGTTGCCTTTGTCGTTAAACTTCTGAGTCTCTGGTTGCTACCCGTAGAACGGGGTGTTGGCTTTTTCGGCGAGCTAGCGTCAGAAGGGCCTCTGCATCTCGCCGCTCTCTGTGCTGGAGCGTGCGTGTGCCTGCGCAGTTGCTGTCCGGTGTTGTCTCCATGGCGGTGCGAGGAAACCGTTCGTATGGCACGTGTTCCTTGAAACGCCTCGGTGCTTTCTCCTTTGCTCCCTCCCTTCCATGCTCGCTGAGCTGGTTTTGAGGTGGCCTGGGCATGGGATTCCCTGGGCTTGTCTCTCTTAACAATTTATACTTTCTGTAGGTGCATTTTCCTTTATAAATTGCAAGAAGCCTCAATTGCCAGTGCTTTGTTGTGAATCATACAGCTGGAGGGGTGAACAGTTCGTGGGTGTGAAAGTGCTCACATCAGTACAGCTTCTTTGGCTACATATCCAAAGTAATAACGCAGAGGTGTTGCTACTACCAGTAATAAGGTTTCTTCTGAGGGGCAAGAGGTTTTGTATTTGCTAAATAACTTGAAGGGTTGGGCGGCACCTAATATAAAAAGAACTTTTTTTTCTTTTTACCTGGGAAAAATGAGGGTTAGTATTTTTATGGTGTTTTAAGAGTGATGCTGAGTGTAAATAAAACACTTCGTAAGTGCTACTGCTCAAATTGTGCATTTGCTGGAAGTTCCTGAGCCTTAAGAAAGCCTCCCTCCAGATGGGTGCGAGTGTGTTGGAACCAGTTCTCACCCATGGAGGCTTGAAAGAAGTTGGGAAACAAGTTTTCTTGAGTTAAATTGTAACTGTAGTGTTAGGTGACTGCCACGGGCTAGGCTTTGCCTGCTGGGGATTTTACTACAACAGCAGCAGCACAGCGGTTGCACAGCCATTGCACTAGTTGGCGCAGTTAAAAGGGGCTGTTTCTTTTGCAGAAGAATTAAGGGTGTAATGTGGCAATTTCTTCAGCTCTGCTGTAGCAGTCTTACTAACTAGTTGCTCAGCTACATTCCTCCCCCCCCACCCCCCCTTCCCCTTACTCTGTTATGAGGAAATGTCGATTTAAAGTTAATTATTAATGGTGATCAGGGCTGGAACAGCCTGTGCTTCTCGAGGTTGTTACAGCCTGCCAGATTGGTCATATTTCTGAATATACCTAGAACTGCTTGAGAAGGCTGGAGATGTAATTTTAAGAATCTAGTGAAGAGCATTGTTAGTTAGGTGAACATTAGCAAGACATTACCAGAGGTGCTCCATTTCCCTGAGCAATGTCTGTCCCCTCCTCTGTTCAGTTTCTGTAGAGAGCAGGTTGACTGGGGGTGGGCGGCAAACTCTGAAGAGCCTCCTGTTTATTGTCATTGCTTTGTGAAAACATACTTATTGATTGATTTAAATGAATAAACAATGAATTTACTTATTTAAAATGTTTATTACTTTTCATGCTTTCTTCAGAAGCACAGAATTCACAGTCTTAACTCTGATCAAAATTTACACATTTTGTAGAACAATGTTTAATAAGCCAAGTGTAGACTTCCCAGTTCTCTCTGCTTCAAAACTTAGAGCCAAGAAGACTCATTTGCTTCGAAGGGAGCCTATGTAGAGGTAATAAAAGTTGGTAGGTGTTTCAAGACAGGCTTTCTTTTCCACATCCCCTGCAGTATTTGCTAGCAGCATTGGGCACGTGAGGCGAGATGCAGCAGCCTCAGTACTGGAGCAGAGTAAGCTGGAGAACTGTGGAGCAAGCTTCGGCTCATGTTTGCCACTGCCCAGGACCGGTCACTGCACTGGAGTGAAGTTGTGATGGTCGTCTTGCACTCGTGGAAGGAGAAGATGGCTTTAAAAATGTGTATAGGGCGAATGGACTGACTTCTCTGAGACTAGAACTAAAAGTTGAGTCTAAAGCTACTGAAGTAGCCGGAGGCTGCCTGTGGTACATCACCTGGGGACTGCGATTTTCAGTCCGTCTGCTGATGGTTTTGTTTACTCTGCTTTGGTTTGCATCCTGGAGTGGTCTTGTACTGCACACATTTGGTTTTTATTTTAAATTAAATGTAAATGGAAGATGTGTGCCAGCTGCTTAGGAGTGTTCAGGTTCAAGTAACCTCCCTGAAATGAGCACAGAATGAGGCTTTTCTTTCCTTGATCACCCCCTGCTCTGCTCTGCACATCCCTGTTTTACTGTGCTGCTGGATTTGTTGATGTAGACACAGTGTGACAAGCTTCAGTTGGTACCAGGAAGCAGGAGTAGTCTTGGTAGGAAGTGTGCAGAAAGATGTATAAGCTCAGTGGAATGATTTGTGACAAGAGAGGGAGAAGAAAAATCCGCTATGTGGTATATGAAAATGTACAGCATATTGTTTTCTTTTACCAGAAGACCTGCTTAAAAAAACCCACCAAACAAAAAACCTGCAACACAGTAACTCTTTACTCTTTCCAGTATAGCTATCCATAGGATCATATTGTAACCTGAATCCCCCAGAACAGTAAAAACAAAAGCCCCGAACCCAAACAAAAAAATCTCTCCCCCAAACCGTCATCCCAAGCACAGGAAAACCCCTCAAAACCAACAAAAAATCCCCCCCAACATGGCAGCGCTGTTGTAGTAGAGAGTGTCAGAGTACTTTCCCTTTCTCTTGAACGCTTGTTGTGCAGCTCTGCTTGCTGGGTGTGGGACTGGATTTTCATCTGGGTGGAGGGAAATCGATTCTGTTAATAAACTTAGCTTCTCGAAGCAACGACATCCAGTGGCTGGTTGTATTGGATAGTTATGTGCTCTGCTGGTGTATTTTGTTGCATATGTGTTAACCTGTAGTAAAGAGTGTGCTTCTGTTCGAAATCTCTTCTGAGCACTGCGTATGAGGGCATGGCAGAAGTCTTTAAGCAGTCTCAGGGGTAGGATGCTGCAGGATTTTTACTGTGCCTGTTTCACAGGAAAACCTATAGAAATGCTTTGTTCACTGGTTATATGAGGATACTATAGCCTCTCCAAATGAGATTGCATCTCAGAGTATATGTTTAAAAAAACAAAACCAAACCCAAACTGAGGTTATGGGGGTAAGGGAGAAGTGTTTAGGGGAAGCTAAGAAATTAGATGCTTGTACAAGAACTGTAAGACTGTTTTTACCGTCCTGGAGTAAAATTTGACTTGAGTTCAATCTGTCACGACTGCGTCAAAGGTGGTTCTTCCAGAGTATGTAATCTTTTTTTATTTAGTGCTTAAACTTTTTTTTCTTGGAGTTGCCAAAAATGTTCTCATCATCATTCAATAAACACTGCTTATCTGAGAACAGAACTGGTAATATGGTTGGCATTCAGGGTCATGGAGCTAAGCTTCTAAGTAGTAGAAAAACCCCAAAAGATGATAGTCTAGTGTCTCTCATCTGACTGAAATGAATGTTAAGGAGAAAGCTGGGACTATGTGTTTCCAGTCCTTCTGGGCTGGTTTGAATAGCATGAACTGTAGAAAACATGTATGTTTTTGAATACCAGTGGTCCCAACAGGCTCAGGTAAGGATGTGAGTGATCTGGCCATGCTAGAGGACTGTCCTCCCCCCGTTCTGCACCAACAACCTGCACCAAGTTGTTGTCCCATGTTCAGAAAACCTCCTTAATTGCCGTGTAGGTTTACCACTGCCTTTTCAAAGTAGTTGGCTTGATTTTATGCTATCAGCATTGGTGACATGCTTAGACAGGCAAATACCTTCTCCAGAAGTTAAACCAAGCGCGACGTTCACTGTGTGATTGCAGCAGATTCGAGGCGAGTGGACACGCCGGGGTTGCTGCAGCGTGGCAGGGCTCTCGCCCATGGGCCACGCATCTGGTCTCCTTCCCATCAGGCAGCACAGCTGCGGCTGCTCGTGCCTGACCTGGTCTTGCCTGGGAGCTTCGTGGTGTAGCCGTGCTCCTGGGGCTGCTTGGCACTGAGATTTGTCGTTTACAGTAGACTCCGAGTTGCAGAGGTGGTGCTGGGCATCTGAATTCTCCTGTCTGCAAACTTTGTGGGAAAAGAGGGACACTTTCCTTACTTTTGAAGTGTGAAAAATTTTTGAGGTTGAATGTTTTACTTCTCTCATGCATGTGTGTGTGAAAGAGGTGAAGGTGGGGATTCTGGTGAAAAAGCAAGTAGAATTTGTTTGTTTGTTTGTTTTTTTAACAGGAACCTTGAAAAGATTTTAAGAAAAAAAAATTATTTGGTAAGGTGTGCTTTGGAGTAAATATCGCAAATCTGGTATTTGACTCATCCCAGAAGAACTGGAAGAATGGTAGGCTGCTGACAGAAGGTTTGGGTTGGCCTGAGCTGTGTGGGTGGCACTGGAAGCTCCAAGTACCCTTGGACGTATATGTGCTCTGGGGCGGTTGTTGAGGGCTGATTTTGGAGCTCTAAGTAATGTCATCAGGATAAACGATTCATTTAAGTATAATTATTATAGCAGAGAGGGTAGTTCCCGTAGTCAATAATACGCTTATGCTGTGCACCAGGCACTTTGTAATGGGGTGTGTTATTTAGGCAAGGATTCGGGAACTTGAAGAATTTTCACCTGTGTTTTGAGGTTGAGAGTTAGTCTTAAATCCTCGGCGTGGAGCAGGAGGCCGGTGGCAGTCCCATAATGTTTGATGGTGAGGGAACCTGGCTGCTGGCGGTCTCGGGCTTTCTGCATTGTCTAGCTCTGAGCAAACAGCTTTGGAAAGAAAAGAGCTTTGAAGTTTTTTTCTGCTGCTGGGGCGAAAACCATTATAGGATGCTAAACTGAGGTGACGGTATGATTATTTTAGTCACTCTTAAGATGTTTAAATGTTAATTTGCATAAATCAAATCACAGCTTCAGAATAATTATGCCGTGCATTTGGTTAGGTTTAGGTTGATCAGAATCATTGCAATGTCTGGCTCAAGTTTTATGTGATTCATCTGCAATTTAAATTCTTATTGCCAGAATCTTCATGTGCTTGGTATGAAAAAGTGATTTAATGAATTATTGGTATTTAGTTCATCTCTGGGAGCTGATCAGACTGCTATAAGCCATAACTTCCCTGAAACCTTGTAGTCATTTACACTGGGGTCCATCCAGTGCCTTTTTCTTAGTGTTTAGCGTTATGTGATGTATAAGTTTAAGGATGGTGTTTGGGCGCAGAAGGGGACGCAGCAGGGTCAGTGCAGAGACAAGAGCTGGAAGGTGCAGCATCCGAGAGAGGCGAGGTCTGTACAATTCAAGGTGGGATTGAGATTCCTCATCCTACGTGCGGACCAGGTACGGCTGCCGTTGTTCTCCTCCCTCCGATGCTGTGCTGGCACGCTCCGCTTCGTGCCTGGGAAAGGGAGGTACGGTGCGGAGCATGGCCCTGGGCGGTCTTGTGGCTCTGCTTTCTGCAGAGCTGGTGTCCTGAGCTGGGGCGAGTTGGGGGAGGCAGCAGGAGTAATCCTGCACCGTTGCACGGGCTGTGCAGAACGCGGCTGCTGTGCTCGGGGGCCTCCCGGGCTGGCAAACTGCCGCCTCTTGCGCAAAAATGTTCTTTGTTACCGATTTCTGAGGTGCGAGTGTTCTTTCTGAGAGGCTGTACGGGCGTAGCTTTTAAAAAATGTGATGACCTCAGGGAAGGTGGAGTCATTCAGGTTGAAATTTTGATCTCAGCCATACTGGGAATTCAAAAGTTAGCTATCCATAATCTTTTATTCTGACTTTCACTTCTCTCAGCAAGGAAGTAATTGTGTTGGCAGAAAAAAACATTTAAAAATAGACAAAAAATACATACAGAATATAGAAAATATGTATAGAAAAAAGGATACTGTTTTTCTTCCCTTCACATTCACTCAAAAATAGATTTTGTGTGAGAATTCTGTCCTTGTAAGTTGTCTACCTACAATTATCAGCTCCGTTTTCAGAAATGATCTTCATCAGGGATGTATTTTGTAGATCCGTAGAATATTATCCTTTGTTAATTTAACAGGTTAGTTTAGGGCGCAGGTTTTCTATTGCCTAACTTATGAAATTGGGATATCTGAAAGTATGAGGCTAGTATTTATTTTCCAAATCTGAATTGAAGGAGGGGGGAAAAAGAAATTGGTGCCTCTGCCCGCTGCAAGTGTGTCACTGATGTGCAGACTTCTGCAGTGGGACGGTATTTAGAGAAAGCACTTGCCTTTTGTGAATGGAGTAGGTTATATCTTAATTTAACTGAAAGTTGCAATTGTTTGTGTGAACGTACACACGCCCCTAAAGTATTTTGGGCCCCATTATGGCTCAACCGCTTTCACTTTCATCGCGGTGAAATTCTTCGAGCTTTGGCAGTTGTGTCATTTGTCTGTTCTTAGAAGCCAACAGTGCTTGTGATGAGTAGGTCGGAGACCTTGTGTAACAGGTAGCATGGGCTCACAATTAACACCTTTTAAGTGATTTTACATCATCATTGATAAATATTTGAATTGGTTATTTGACTTACGTTACTGAACATTACGGTACTTTTGTATGTAGAAATGCTGGGGGTTTTTAAATGAAAGCGGAGTTTTTAATACCACAAAGGTAGTTCCCCCACTTCAAAAATTGTGAGTAGTGACCTGCTGCAGGCAATCTCGGCAAAAATGCATCCTGCGGTGACCTGCTGCTGCTGCCGTCCTTCTGTGCTGACGAGTGCTAAGGCATGAGGACCTTGCTGTTGGCCATGAGAAACTAAATACAAAATAACTTTAGGCTGTCTCCTTTGGAAAATACACTCATGTCCTGATTTTTTTTTTAGAAGAGGAAGCTGCTGCAAAGCTTGGAAATGTGAATGCAGGATTCTCACTCGCTTTTTCTTTTTCTCTCCCTCCGTAGGTATGGCCTCACAAGTCTTGGTCTATCCACCATATGTTTATCAAACCCAGTCAAGTGCCTTTTGTAGTGTGAAGAAACTCAAACTAGAACCAAGCAGTTGCGTGTACCACGAAAGAACATACCCGCAAATCTACGTGAATGGTAAAAACTTTGGAATTTCTCCCCACAGGGTTAGTACGTACTTTCAGACTAAAAACCCATTTGACAGACCTCGAGGACAGAACTTGTTGCAGTCAAATGCTGTTGCTTTAAAAAATATTGCAGGTGCCACAAAAGCGTTGGCAGCGCGGGCGCAGCAAGCTCAGTTAGAGGCACCTCGGACTGGGACGCAAGGAAGCCGATCAGATATCCTGGAAGGACCCCAGCGATGTGGATTGAAGCGTAAGAGTGAGGAGCTGGATAATCAAAACAGCACGATGCAGATTGTCGATGAACTGTCCATCCTGCCTGCAATGTTGCAAACCAACGTAGGAAACCCAGTGACGGTTGTGACAACGGCTGCAACTTCAAAACAAAGTGGTACAAGCGGAGATGGAGATTACCAGTTAGTACAGCATGAGGTATTGTGTTCTGTGAAAAACACTTACGAGGTTCTTGATTTCCTGGGGCGAGGGACCTTTGGACAAGTAGTGAAGTGCTGGAAAAGAGGGACAAATGAGATTGTGGCAATCAAAATCTTGAAGAATCATCCTTCGTATGCACGCCAAGGACAAATAGAAGTGAGCATATTAGCGAGACTGAGTACTGAAAATGCTGATGAATTTAACTTTGTGAGAGCCTACGAATGCTTTCAGCATCGTAACCATACTTGTCTGGTTTTTGAGATGTTGGAACAGAATTTATACGACTTCCTGAAGCAAAACAAATTCAGCCCTTTGCAACTGAAAGTAATACGGCCTATTCTGCAACAGGTGGCCACTGCACTGAAAAAACTAAAAAGTCTGGGTTTAATCCATGCTGACCTCAAACCAGAGAACATCATGTTGGTGGATCCTGTTCGGCAGCCTTACCGGGTTAAAGTAATAGATTTTGGGTCTGCCAGCCACGTATCAAAGACTATTTGTTCAACTTATTTACAATCTCGGTATTACAGGTAGGTGTCTTTTACTGTTTTTAACTTTTAATGGAACAAGGTTTTAGCATTTATTAAAGTTAGCGGCTTGAATAATTACTATTCCAGATAACTAATAAGAATAGTTTGGAAAACACAAGGACCTCCTAAGAATGAAGGCCATACTAAGACTGAGTGGTTGGTTACCATTTTAAATGTGAATACTTGCTTTGAATGTTTTTATGGTGGTGTTTTTTTTTTTTCTGCAAGTGTGTTTTGTGTTGTACTCTGCAGTCATCACTTACTGTTATTTTGAGACCTCTCATGAGACTTTTTAAAAGGAAAATAAAAAAAAAAGCTTTCACTTGATTAGGATGCCTTTCCTGCCTTCCTAACATGACGTGTTTTTTTTCTGTAAGCAGCTGGACAGTGTACTAGAAATGCCATATTGCCAAAGATTATGTAAACTCCTTTGTTTTTCTCCAGCACTTGTAAATATTTTGCCTAGTTCTTACAAACTCCGTTCTGACTGAGTGCCTTCAGCAGCCGTGGACTTCAGTGAACTTCTGGAGTTAGTGAGTGATAGGATATTTAAATGTTTAAGGTGATACCAGGTGGGCATTTGAAGTGACTTTGATACATGGGCGCATTCTACATTGACTCCAGAATGGATGTATATTTGTAATTTTTTTGTTTGTATAGTTATCCAATCTGCATGACATTCGAAAGCTATTAATATTTAGGATCTGAGGTCCTTTTGATTTCTTTATGAGCTGATTTTGTCTTGATTGAAGACCTTTTTCAGTTCTGCTTTGCATTGTTGGAAGTACTATGTCCTGTGTATTGCCTGTCTGCCAGTTCAGTAAAAAGCTGGTAAACTAAGACAATGAGTAATTTGAAGAAAACTTTAAATATTTTATAGCTATTCATGTTGGAAGTGAAAACTTGTACTGTGCAATTCTAGGCTTGATGAAATTAGTGATTGGAGTTCATGCCAGAAGAATATAACTATTTTTTGACTGCAGCTTGTAAACAAGAACACTTCATGTACAGTACTCGTAAAAAGTATTCTAATTCATCACCTGCATTTCTCTATTACTTAATTACAAACTGCAGCTAAGGGATTAAAAACTATACAAAGTTCGTCAACAGAAAACTAAATTGGGAAGCCACATGGATTGAGGCATACCCCTATTATACAAAAATATGCACAAGAGGAGATAAGGAATTAAGTAACTCCAGAGCTCATTTTGGTGTAATAACTATACATCACTTATGATACAGTATTCTGGGGCCTTTCGGGACAAAAACAGGCAAGTCTTGAAAAGGCAACATGAATTCTGCAAGGTTCTAGACAAGTGCAAATATCTTAACATCAGCTGTTCTGTACAAATTTGCAGTGTGGCAGATACTCAGGATGCGTGGTCTGAGAATAATTCTTTATGTATCTTGGCTTTTTATTTACTGAAGTGATTAGAGATCATTGTGAGCTATTACCATGTGTCCCCCCTGCCTTCCCAAGACCTGACAAAGGGAGAGGCTGTAGACAGCCAGGCTGGGTGGTCCTGTCGTACTTTTTTCTCAACTAACTGCTTTCAAGTTGTTTTTTCTGTTTCAGATGGCTCATTAGACATAACATTGTTGTGCATATTCAGTTACCTGCATACAAATTTTAGCTGTATTTTTGGTTTACTTGGGACGATGTTCCTTTACACCTATATTTTGTAACTTTGTATAGAATTTTGACATGCTTACTAGTTTGAGCAGGTCTGTATGCTGGCAGCAAGATCAGTTGCGACTCCTTGGCACCTAGGGTGCATTTTGGATACTTGTATTGCATTACATGCACTGAAGCATGAGTGGGGTTCCTTGTGGATGTACGTTCAAAGATACTCTTTCCCCACCAGCAACAAAAGTCGTGGGTGTATATGCTTGTCTTGGCTCAGGGATGCTGCATGATACTCATATAACATGCACCTGAAATTCCCGAGTTACTAAGTTGCCCTTAAGTGCTTTGTAAATATTCAGGCTGTTCAGTAGCAGATAATATTCTTTTATCTTTATATGTTTATAATCCTTCTATAAAGTAACATTTAAGTCAGTATTTTTTTTGAAATTAAGAAGGACATACAAAACCAAAAAAGATGAGGGTCTGTCTACTTGAATAGTTTTGGTGTTATATTTAAGTTCAATATTGCTTGAGATAATTTTTGGAAAAAAAAAAAAAGATCCTGTACTTCAAAACTCTTTTCAGCAGAGAGTTTACTTTTGAAAAGGTTTACTTCTGAAAAGGTTTTTAGCATGCTGGATTTCATCATGGATGCTTAGTGCTCTGCCAGTTGAGTGATTCGAATTAACTTTGTGCAGCTTGGCATGCAGTTTCTCAAACTTTCTTTTTATTGCTTTGGAAGCTCCTGACTAGTGTAAATAATATCAGAAAATAGGAATTTTTGTCCAGAAGGTCTCGGAATAGATGATGCCAGGGAAATTTGAAGAGAAAAGCCTTAAAGAGAAATGAGAAGGGCCTGCAGAGAATATATTGTATTGAGATGGATTTTTTTTTGCAAGAGATTGTGCTTTTTGTCAATCAAATAAAATATAACTGTACTTAAATGTTTTTGTATTAGAAAAGGGTGGGAGTGATAGTGCAGGTTTGACTTGTTTGAGTATGACATGTTGAAACAAACCCTTTCAGAAAATCGAGCAGCAGTTGCAACATTGAAATCTCTGTTTTGTTTTTCTTCGCCCTTAAGCTCAGTGGTGCTATGTATTTGTTTAGGTCATTTAAAAATCATTTCAACAAATGTTTTCTTGCTATTTAAAGCCTCAACTAAAGTAATCCAATTAGAGTCATATTGGAAGTGTTTAAGAAAATGCTTGTTCCCTATAGCACTACTTCTATTAGCGTGATCTCGTCTGTATTCTTGTGTACAATCTTTGAAAATTGTTTCTGTGCTAAGCTGTATGTGTATTAGCGTGAGCTTTACCTGTGATTCTTGCCAGTGGGGATCCTTGCATGGTCAGAGATGGCAGTGCATGAGACTGTGCTTCACCAGGTGACAGTTGTAATGCACTGCTTTGGCCTAGGAAATATCCCTGTAAATGTCAATTGGTATGAACCTGCCCTGTTCTGATGTGCAAAAGCACTCAGCCAAGAATTTGAAGAAAAAGTTAAGAGGAAGCATTTTTTTTTTAAGTGGCTGTTTTAGGATCTGAGGTTTTAGAAAAGGGTGGAGCGAAATGCCCATCAATGATGGTGTGTGTTCAGAGCATCTCTGCAGCATCGGGATGCTGCTTCCCAGCCCCACTGTGCCGGTGCCGTCCCACTCTGGGGGTGATGCTAGCCCCATGCCCACCCCTCGTTCTGCGCACCCTGCATCTTCCAAGTGCCCGTGCCAGCGTGAACAGGGAGGGAGGTGGCCCGGGGAGAAGGGAGGAATGGTTATTTCTGGCAGCACTGTGAGCTGATACCATGGTCATTTTCAGGAATAGGATTTGCACCACCTCTGTGCAAAGCGTATGCCCACCAGTGTCTGTAGAGGTCTACGCTGAATGCTTGAGAGAGACCCATGAGGAAGTCTTGCAAAGTGAATAAAGAGAAAGGGTTGTTTGTTGTTTGGGGTTTTTCTTCTGATCTTGTCACTCCTTTTTATTTTTTCTAGTTCATGGGACTATCATGAGCTAATAATCGTGAGAATGGAGAATGTCACAGTCTCGTGTTACGATGTTTGTTTTGAATGGTAGTGTCAGTATTGTACATCAGTAAGAGGAAGTGAGTAATGAATTGGAAAAATAAACAATAAGAGGATTAGGATTTAGGGCAGGGAACGTAATACAGCCAGGTGGGTGGATAATGGGCTGATTTACCTTACTTAGTCTATGGCAGAAGAAGAGGTGACGTAATGATGACTCTTGGAGAGATTACAGTGCCTGTGTATGAGAAGATGTTGTAAAAAAGTGAGACTGCTTGTATTTTAAAAGGGCGTAGACAAGCAGAAAAATGGAGACAAACTGGATGGAGTGGTAATGATTTGATGTTTTCCTGTTTCTATTTCAGCTTTATCAAGCAAAGTAAGAAATGGTTAAAACAAGTATAACAATACTCTTTTTGATATTTCATTACCTTTTGGAAACTCCTGGCTGTTATATATTGCTAGAAATTAGAGAATAAATACTAACCACAATACACTGTCCTGAGTCACAGACTTTTTTTTGTTTGTTCTAAAGATGAAATGTTGTTCTGAATGCTCTTTCCCTAAAAGACTGTGTCTGTGCTTACACACTGTTTTTACGCTGGTCTGGATTTTAATAGCTGTGGGCTAGAGAAATCTGGTATTTGAAGCCTTTTCTTTGCTGCTGGCCTCACATGTTAAGACTGTTGACCTTTTGTGAGTGATCTAAGTAGGTAAATAACTAGGCAGCATATACATTTTGAAAAGAAAAAACCCCTTACATACAGCGTAGGTGATCAAGTTTTTGTCATATATGGAAACAGTATGATAAGTATGTGGCTGTCCTCTTGGTCAGCTGTGCCCCAGATCACGAAAAGGGGAGCGTTGCATCAAAAATCAAAAGTTTCTTTTCTCCTTATGGCATGGTGCAGGCTATGGAAGAGGAGAATCAACACATTGATTTCGTAGTCTGGTGTCTTGCACTCATCTGGCGAAGCAGAAAAGTTTTTCCAGGGCATGGTGTTTTCCTCAAAGTCATTTTCTTTTGCTTTGCCTTTTTGCTGAGATTGGGTATATTTAGGGGAGCGGGTGTGAGAAGAGGGCCTTCGAAATGGCAGGCCCCAAGGAGCAGTAACCTCCAACAAGAGTCGAGTGATGTGAAATGGTCAAGGTAGTTCTGCCCGTCTGCTTCGGGGAGCCGGGTCACTTTCATCTCTGTTGCTGTGGGAAGCAATGGCCTTCTCAGCATTTCATGTTCAGAGTTAACTTCAGGTCTGGTTTTGCAACAGACCTCTTCTTTCTTCTGGTACTCCCTCCAGGAGTTTTTTCTGGAGAAACTTCTGTTGAAACCTGTGTATAATTTCCCTGTTTTGAAATAGCTGTGCGCAACACCAGCGGTTCAGGAGTTCTGTTTTACTCATTAGCGAATACCCACATGACTGTTCGTGATGCCTTCTGCCCATTGCTGTCGTCTGTACCATTCAGCCGTTGTTCAGAGCAGGTGAATTGTATTTAAAGAATGCACAGTTCCATCTAATGGTAACATCTATGTGGCAGGGCTTGGTATGATGAAGCCTCTTCCTTCTCTTCTCCCACTTGTTGCTTGGCTGTAACACCGTGTGCACAGCTTCATGATTTCTAGGATTTGCTGTTGGTTGGGAGGAGTTATTGCTTAACTGATTGTCAAGGGGAATCACTTTCATGTAAAAGACAGGATTTTGAAAATGAGACTTCAGTAAACCTTACAAAACGCATCATTTGTAAAATCCTTCCTAATATCATGGACTTAACAGTAGCCATTGCAGGTGAGCGAGTGAGTGTGTTACTTCATTGCGCGCTCCTTATGCGCAGCCTCCGAAGGGAGTTGAACACTCGCTGCTCCAGTTGCCTCTGTAGCTGCCCCGACGGTTACGTTTCCTGTCTTTCGCCTCCTGTCTCTGAAGAAAACATCTGCTTCATCAGATTGTGATGTACTGTTAGAGTACAGCTGGAAATTTTACTGAAAATATTTTTTGAGAACAAGCACTCAGTTTTCTGATGGAAGGATGCTCCTCTTGGCATCCAGCAGTCTGTATGCAAACTGCAGTTTAGCATGGTCAAATTAATTGGGAAAATGAAATGAATGGGAAGGAATACAATTGATCTCTGACTAAAACAGGGCACTAGCTGAACCTGCGACAGGCTGATGGACAGCTTGAGTGATGCTGGCAGAATGGAAGGTGTCTGGTTATTAAGGGACTCTCAGAGCTAGGAAATGGTTTTCTGCTCTGCTGGTGACAGCAGTAAAATACGATCCTCGTTATTCAGCAGCGTGCCCGTAAGGAAAAGCAAGTGATGTGAGTAGATGCGCTCACTGGAGTCAACTCATTCCTGAATCGGGCAGTGATATCCTCCCCCCAACCTTCCAAGGATAGTTGCTAATCAACAGAGTTGTTCCAGATAAAATGCCAAATGTCACTCCTGTTGCGGCGGAGCTCAGAGGGATGGAAAAATCTCTGTTGGATGTATTCCTGTTGGACAAGAGCAGGCTTTTCCCCTTCCCTCCTCTTACTCTCCTCTCCCATGAAGGATCAGAGAGGACGGAGGAAGGGTGATAATCATTGTGTCCTGTGGTCCTGACACTGCTTTCACTTGCCCAGTTCTGCTGCAGCTCGGAAGTGTGCTTTGGTCTGGTGTGATCTCTTCTGCTTTAAAGGATTTTGGAAAAAAACTGAAGTAGTTGAGTTGTTTGGTGTAATTACTGCCCGTGAGCAGGACTGTGACGTGGGCTATGTGCGTGCTTTGAGGCTGTTGCACTAGGGCAGCTTTTTATTTATGACTTTTTCAGCTTCATGCTTAGTTTCAGAATAAACCACCAACAGCTTATGTGATTTTTTTTTTTTTCCCCTCAAATTTATGGAATATATTTGATCTGTTCTCTGTATTTCTTATACACATTCCTTCAAAATTAGAAAAAAAATCTTGTAGCCATAAATTTCTAGAGAGACTTGTTTTCTTACTGGCCTTTGTAACTTGACCAGATGTAGTCCTTGTCACTCCAGAGAGCACAGGCTGACAGTACTTCCCTGGAGTGTTTTTGTTAAATTGAATGTCTTCTTTTTGTAGGTTGGGATTGTCAGGAGGATGGGTTATTAGGACTCAGTAACACAACCGTTGCATCCGAGTAACTTGTCGATTATCTTCTAACATTGGATCAGCATACAACTTCCATATGTTTAGAATATCGGTTAAAAACCTGTATACAGATAAACACCTGTCTTAATACAGGTATTTTTTATAGGGGTGACCAGGGGAAGAAGTTGTGCAACGTTGACAAGGAAGCAACAGCTTTGTAAAGTCAGCCCATTGCTCTCACATACTTGAAGCTTTGAAATAAGCTTTATCTAGAGTGGAATGTCTTGCTTTTTTCTCCTTCCACAATGCCTAAAATTCTTGCTCCATTTTTTTTTTTTAATTTTGCGTTTTAGCTGTTTAAACGAGAAGCAAAGCTCTGTTTGTAAATTGAGATTTCTGTCAGTTAGGGAAGCGCAGTAGGAGAACGAGCTAAAAATGCCCCTGTAAACAACTTGCACTTCAACGTGCTAGCAGATGTTATTCTATCACTTTGAACTGTGCATCACTGAAGTGTATTGGGATATCTTAAAATAGTCAGGGGTGGTGGCCAGAGACTCGAGACTACTATAGATGGTGAGGCTGTTGCGCTGTTGCAATGAAATAAGCCAGAAGTACATGCTGCTAAGGTCATTTGCTTGCTCAAGGTCAGCGTGTTTAAAGTCAGCTGCTATACTTCTGAGCATGGTTACTCTCAGGAGTACATAAAAGAAAAGAGTTCTGATAATGTAAGGAATTGCTATTACAAGTGAATTGGGACACCTAAAAATTTTGCCTCCCTGCTTCCCCCCCCCCCAAAGTTGCTGTAATTGCTGATTTATTCTCTTATCTGAGCAAATGGAACTTAATGTCAAGATAAACTTTTGTGGCTCTTGTCTGCGAACAAATTGCTTTATTGATGTGGCAAGATTTTGTTTGCACTTTTTGCATAGTGTTCATTAATTGTTTAATTGAATTCCCGTTTTAAACTTCTGTTTCACAATTAGTAGAACCTAACCAAGACCATTAGAAGTGTCCTCCAGGAGTGGCAATTGTAGCCCATCATAACTTCATGTTTACATAGCTGTTAGATAACAAATACAGTTTCAATTCTCTTACTGTTTTCTATTCAACATAACAAGGTCTCTAATACCTTATTATTCTCTGTTCATAGAACCAGAAAATAAAAGTAGTTTTTATGGTAATGGTGTAGTTTTTTTGGTTTTGTTGTGGTTTGGGGTTTTGGGTTGTGGGGTGGGTTTTTGTGTGTGTGTGTTGTTTTGTGTTTTTTTTTTTTTTTTTTGTCTTCCTTTTTTTGCATGCTCTGGAAAAGAATGGCAAGGTTACTGTAAATTTGCAACTTTTTTTAACCCTCTCTGAAGATCCAGAGGAGTATTGTGGGGATGGGAGTGGATGAAATGACAGCCAGCCTTCGAGTTGATTGTTTTTCTGAGCTAGAGATTTTCCTGGTAACATAAGCTGGGATAACAAATTAAGCATTCAAAGGTACCATGTACGTGCTGGAGATGTAGTAATGTCAGCCCATATTTCAAATTAATAGAAATGGCAGGAGCACCAACTTAAATCAGAGCTCAGATGATGGGTCTCTTGGTCTTTAGATTGCTTCATTTTGAACAGAAGGGAAATTCTTTCATAATTTTGAAGGCGAAAGAGCTCTTGGTTCTTGCTGTATTTCATTTTTTTGAGGTTGAACGATAGACATAAGTTTGTCATGGCTAAAGTTTTGGGAAGCAACTTTTATTTTTCACACATTAAAATAAATTTACTGAAATGTGATCCTTTTTTCACTGCACTGATGTTTGTGTCATGAAGATTTGTTTGTCATGCATCTGTGTGTATGTGAGTGTGGATATATCGGATAACTTAACTGTAGAAAATACCAGTGGTAGCTACAATGCTGTATTTGTCAATATTGTGTCTAACTGGTCCCACTGTGCCTGTTTTGAAAATATGGCCATGTATTTTGGTTGTAAGAGCAGGTAGTACTAGATCTAAATCAACGCGATCGAAAGTGAAGCCCCCGTCTCTTCCATCTGGCATCCTCGCCTTCGAAGGAGAACTGTTTTGTGGGTGAAGGCTGCCTACTGCACCAGCTCACAGCATCCAACATGAATGAAGAGGATGAAGCAGTTTTGTGGAGGAACCAGTCTGCAAATAAATAATGTGGGCACACTGAGAATATTTAATACTTGTGCGAGTTCAGATCAAAACCAGCAATAAAACACTATCGTGATTAAAAAACAAAGCGGTGACAATATCAAAAAACCTTTTTATGAATTCTGGCTTTAATTGGAAAGTGGTAGAGGTGTCTGACATAAATAAATGGGATGTGATTAAGTAAAATTAAATATCATATGAAAATAAGTTGCCTGAAATGTCCATATTGTCAACTTTTATACCGTATGTTTGAAGGTCCTTGATGCTGCAGTGCTAGCTAATATTTTGGAAGGATTTTTGTTTGGACTGTTAATAAAAAACCTTCTAACAAGTGAAATTGGATTAGGGGGCTGGGGGAAGCAAGCCAAAAGCATTTCACAGATAAGATATTCAACCAGTTGCGTTTTGAAACTATGATGTTACCTGAAGAACATGTAAAGTGTCATTGTGCTTAAAAAAAATATGGTTTGTTGGTAATTCGACAGCAGCAGTTGATTTAAAGGCAGGTGTAGTGTAATTTAAACTAGTAGCACTTGTGTGAGTAGGTGAGTCTTTATGCAGACAAGGTTGTGCTAGTGAGATGAAACATAGAGTTGTTTTTATCCCTATGAAGCATTTGATCAAACTCTGAATCTCCGTGCAGGCGTAGGTGTAAAGTATGTGGGAGAGGGGGCGATGCTGTGGCCTTCTGTCCCACATGCTTGTCGCTGGAAGCGGGCAGAAGCACCTGCTAGTAGTACTAAGCCTCCACAGAAGATGGACGGTGGGAAGCATGGTCTTCCATCCCTGCGGTGTTGTCCAGTTTGTTCTACGGCATGGTACAACTGCAAGCGGACTTCACCAAGATCTGACCATTAGCCTGCAAAGTAATGGAAAAACAACTTTGTAGGAGTGAAGGCCCACTTAAATGATAGTAAATTCAGAATACATTTGGGTTCACTTAATTTCCTTGTGCTTTCAAAAGTCTAAACTTTTTTTACTAGCGTAAAGATAGTCAGAATTATGACCAAAACTTCTTTTGCAATGCACAATATGTACTTCAAGGATAAATTATTAAAAGCAGCTTATTTGGAAATGCATAGTATCTAGAATTTTCTGTCAGTAATAAATTATTACATATTCTGTAAAATGCACTGTATTATCTGGATTGCAGCAGCGCAGGAGCCTGGGCATAAAGCCCTTATTCTTTGGGGGGGGGGGGGGGGGGGAAAA
>Ga0065711_1003619_pt1 | contig 27149 bp, 17 predicted proteins | sample Hoacrofraction12_FD_59098 | JGI IMG/M metagenome (GOLD analysis project Ga0065711, IMG submission 59098) | Hoatzin crop microbial communities from Cojedes, Venezuela - Epithelial fraction 12 v2 (version 2) | ecosystem: Host-associated > Birds > Digestive system > Esophagus > Crop | place... | reverse complement strand
ATTTTATTTTTATTTTTATTTTATTTTATTTTATTTTTATTTTATTTTTATTTTCATTTTATTTTATTTTTTTTATCTTTTTATTTTATTTTTATTTTATTTTATTTAACAATAACAGCTTCATAAGACAGAAGGGAAGTTACAGCCTGCTTGTGTTTGACGCTGGTCTGTGCCTGGGCCCACGCTGCAGAAGGAGAATTTCTGATGAAAATGAGTTAGCAGTGCCATTTGGTGCCTGTAGCCGTTACCATGTACGTTCCAGCGGCGTAACTTGTCTCGGTCAGGGCTGTGGTGGAGTCGGCGGCGGCGAGGCAAGGCGAGAAAGGGCAGTGTAAACCTGAGCAATCTCCGCGCGTTCTGGCTGCGGGATTCGCGCAGCGGTTCTGTACGCGGGTGTCGGGGTGGGTAACCTCGGTGTCTGAAAGAAAATCCCCCGCCTCCAGCTGAACTCTGGTAGCACTTCTCCAGCAGCGCTGGGTTTCTGCCCGGTTGCCGAGACAGGTACTCCTCAGCCCTTCGAGAAACCTGAGGCCGTTACTTTTGGTTCTTAAAGCTGGCACTGTTCCTTACGAACATTTCGAGGGATGCCAGCTGCCCACTGTGGCAACTGATCGCACGGCTGCGTTTCCTTGGAGTTTGTGTATTCTTCTGTGCCGTTGGACTGGAATAGTCATACCTGAGGGAAGAACAACTTCTGGCTTATCCTGAGCGATAGAACCGGGCTATCCTTTGCTGAAGACAACGTGTATAAATCAGACCTTCACAGGACTATCAAACTTATAGGTTGTTCTTAACCTTTACACGGAAGGGTACTTTGCAAGCTTCGTGCTGGTCACTATAATGCTCTTTGTGACCAAACTTTTAAGGATGCATTTGTGTGAAGAAGTGGAACATGAAGACACGTATAGATATCATTTTCACAGTTTATAGATAAAGCGTGGAGAAGTTAGTCCTAAATTTCAGATACGTCCACTAATTCTGAAAGTCTGAATATTCAGATATTGAGTTTGATTTTAAAGGATGCTAGGACATCTACTACTGTCCTGTCCATATTCAAGGTGAGCTGCAGTGCTCTTCTTCCTCTGTAGTTCCACTCTCTGTAGAAGCCTCGAGTTGTGCAGGCTGAGGCAGGGAGTACTTTTGGCAGTTAGGTTGAGCTACCCGAGGCAGGCGGAATGGGAAATTGTACTTGGGTCTTAATTCCTCTTTCACCTGCGGTGACTGGTGAGATCTGAGCTGGCCGTGGCTCCCGTTCTGCACGCGGGGTTTCTAGGGCCAGTGCTGCCAGGGCGGCCGTGCGGGTGCACAGCCCGGTTCCTGTCTCTGCTCTGTGGGGTATTTGGCACAGCCTTTGACATGAATTCCTGCAAAAAGTCATAGTTGCATAGTAACTGTAATAGTACAAGCCAGTAACTTATTACGTGCCTGCAGGACCTCCCAGTTTCAGATTCTTGCTTTTGCTGTTGATCTGGGACTAGCCAATTTGGACTGGGACGATAGCGTTAGACACTGCTGATGAGCAGCAGAGCTTTCGTGTCTCTCTTATCGACAGAAAATCCAGTCGGTGGCTGTGGGTAGCCAGGAAGGATGAGAATTATCCTGTGTTTGAATTTTTTTTAGAGGTTGTGCTTCAGTTGCCAGTTTGTTAAGGCAAATAACTAGATTTACAGCCTCTGAAAGGGACATTTTGTTACAAAAGGTTAGTGGTGCTCTTCTCTTCAGACAGCGTTTTTCAAGAAAAGCTTTTCTCTACATGCCTTAAAGATATTCATGGAATTGTTTGCCAGCTACAAGATTCTGTCATGGTTTCTTAGCTTTTCAGGGGGAGCAAAAGGTGCAATATTTTTAGGTACAAGCGCTTAAAAACAAACTGAAAATGCTATAATTAAAACATTCCTGTAGCTTTAGCCAAGTGCACCTTCAATTTGGCGGTAGCACCAACTTTTAAATTGGTGGGGTCAGGGAGGTACCTTCTAATATGCATAATTAATATGTGTTATAGACGTATGTCGAGTAGAGAAGTGTAAATTCATACAGCTACCTTGCACGTTCAGAATGGGCTGCGTCCTTGGACCAAGATAGCTTCTACATAAGACAGGGAAGATCGAGGATGTAAGACTTGATCCTTACGGCGTTAAGCGCAAGGTCGTAAGAAAGATTCCAAAGAAATAGGTTTAGAGAGGAGGAAAGGATCTCTCAGTGAACAAGAAGTGGGAGACTTTTCAAGCTGTGGTCGTTGACGGAATGAACAGTGGCATAATTCCAGTAGCGCAGGGGCGAGGGGATAGGAGAGAAGTTTGCAAACAGCATAGAAGAGCAGAAATCAGAGCTACGGGTATGGCTTCAATCCGGTTTGTTAGAAGGGGAGAGGTTAAAAAGAAGGGTATGTTGAAAATGAACTGTAAAACTTCAAACTTTTAACGTTAGGGATTGAAAGCGAGTTGTAGGAGAAGTGAAGGGTTGAGAAGCTGTCACTGACTGAAGGTCAGGCGGTAACTCCGTGCCAGAGAATATTGCATAGGATCCCTGGTGCTTAATCCACTGCTGAAACCAGTCAGTGGCATGTCAAATCCAGTTCACTTTTGTACTTTGATTTTGTTCTTTGGTTTATGGTAATTTTAATGTCAAAGAGAGAAACTTTTCAAAGAAGATACTCAATTAGTAAATAGCTAAAAAATGGTGCTCTTTTAGAGATATCTGGGTTTTTTTCTTTTAAATGTGGCAAATAAATTATCTGCTTTCCAGAAGTGTTACTCCTGCCAGCTTAGCAGCTGAGACCTGTGAAGTGCAACACATCTAAAATTTTAAATAATTACGCTTCCTTGGCTCCAAAAGAGCTTTTCCATCCATTAAGAACAAGAAAATTAATGTTGGACCAGCAGTAAAACAGATTAAACTGTATACCCCTTTGGATGCCTGACTGCACCTTTAACGGACCTGAAATTCCTCTGATTATTTAAATGTTCTATATTGAAATGCGACGGTGGCCTTGAGTTAATAGTTAAAGAGGTTTAAATTGGAATGTCTCTGCAGAAGTTATTCCCATTGATCAGAGCAGGTGGGCAGAAAAATACCTGCTTTAATTGTAGAGAAGCACTGATAGTGCCTTGCAGATTAACAGTTTTCTTTCTGTTTTTCCTACTTAGGGTGTACAATCAGTCTTTTATTAAACATGTGGATTAGTTAAGGTTTGGCGGTGTCTTTTGTAACGGCGAGGGCTGTATAAGCGAACTTCTTGCAGCACAGACATGACTGCAGCCAGCAGCTCGGCTGTGCTCGGACTGCTGCAGCGGCTGCAGCTTTCTGCTGGAGTTTGCAAGAGAAATCTCGTTCTGGAACATCGCCCTCCTGGATGTGCTGTCTAGAGTAAAATGAGCTGGAATTATTTAGTGATAGAATAATTATTTGCTTTTTCTCTGTTTATTTTGACTTTTGTTTTTCAACTTGAATTGTTGCCTTTGAAGACAAATGTATTAAAAACAATGTAATGGCGTCACATTCGATGAATTGCAGTTACAGAGATTGTGTCTCTAGACCCTGTATGCCGGGCCAGAAGGTGAGGATTAATTCATGATGGGTAGCTTGCTACCATTGCTTTATGGTTTGTTTATGAGGGAAGAGTGTCAGCAGTGGAATGTTTTGGCGTTGAAAGTGTAAACCTAGTCTGTTTTAACATGAAATATGCTTTGAATGATGGCAAAAAAAATGTCTCCTCATCATGATTAGCCAGGTTGACATCAAGGAGAATGCCCTCTTGATTAAATGGTTTCAGTGCTGTTGTCTTCTGTACATTTTATTTCCCTTTGTGTACGTTCTTCTTTTTTTTTCTTAAATGCCTCCCTGCGGGAAACTAATTTTCATTTTATAGAGATACTCGCCTTATTCTAGAGCATTTCCTACCTGAAGGTGGAAGACTTTAGGATATACTGAAACTTCAGGAAATTCTTGATCATTTAAATTCTCTGGTAAATAATTACTACACTTCAGATAGCTATGATTTAAATAAAAAAACTGTTTAAAAACAATCTTAAATAAAATCACCCTTTGTTCGCTGTGAATTTAACCCTGGACACACCCTGAACAGGATCTTGAATCTAAGGAGAAATGGATATGAAGTCGTGTCATCGGTGCTATACAACATCGTGTCGTTTGGGCAGGAGAAATGTATTTAAAAGAGGGCCAGTATGGCGATTTGCAGTGATTTAATTCTCCTATTTTTAGATTTCAGAAATAGATGATTATCAATAGCTTAAATCCATTGCTACTTAACTTTTTAGAAAACTTCCAGATTCATATTTCAGCTAATCGAAGCGTTTAACCTATTATCTCCAAAGAAATTCATCCCCAGATCAGGATGAAGCAGTGGTCAGTGGCAGAGGTTGCTGGCAGGTTTCGAAGAAGCCCGTTTCCTCTTCGGAGGATCTGAGGTTTGAGGAGGGGGGGGAAGATACGAGGTTTCTGTATCATCATCCAATTGGTGTCTTCGTGCAAAGAAGATACTGTACTGCTGGAGAAGTGCGATTAAATCCTTGTGCTTCATTGCCCGCCTTCGCTGCAGACAGAACTCGCACACAAATAATTGATTTCCTTCTATGCACCATTTATAAGCTTTTTTTCATTACTACCAAAAAGTCTTGCTCTGAGGCCTTGAGGAGGATGGTTTCAGGCCTCCTGTCTTCTTCAGTATGTCCTGTTTCCATAATTTTTCTACCAGTTTCAGTAATTTTTGTAGTGTGCTATTCCTTGCTTTTGAGAGAAAGGGAGTATGAAGGTCTTAGCTTCTTTAAGCATTAAAAATGTACAGTCATCCTAATCTAACAATATTTTCAAAAAGGCTCTTTAGTCACCTTTTTGCAATCACTTGTTGTAGAAATTTTAGTCACTTTTTAATAGAAATTTTACATTTCAATAACGCTTTTCAAATTTGCAGATACATAAGGTGAATTTTAATGTAATACTGAATATACTGAAGAAGGCTGTGGGCACACTTGTAAATAATGATTTGTTTGGGTATCACTATTGCTGAATATGCTCTGTTTTGTTGTGTGATAGACTCATTAATTCTAAAATGTGTTAAAATTATCAAGCCAGTCATTTAGCACAGCAGGCATTGTTAACGAGTTGTTAACTTCCTTTCAGATTAAAGATGCACGACTGTATAAAAAGGGTCAAATTTTTTCCCATCTCCAAGTTAGCAGCAAAAGCTTCAGTGCAGTTGGGATTTTACCCTCTCGCTGTAACATTTCCTTTATTGTTATTCCAATGAAAAAGAGAAAAAACACAAGAATATGTTTCAGCAATAAATAAATGTTTACTGCGATCTCTGCAGCTCACAAACCCCCAAGCCCCCGCGTAAGGGTTGTGGCTGTGGATTTGTCTCCCTTTTCGAGGAATTACAAGGAGGGTTAAAAGAAAGAGAGTCTGTTCCCTTTGATCTTTTACCCGCATTTACTCAGCTGGCCTCAGTGAGCGTCCTTTACTTTCGGGAGGGAGGGACGCGTCCTGAGAAAGATTTTGTATTTATTTGGCCATCAGCTGTAGTCAGTTAGTGTTTGAAACTGGTGAGTAGTTTTTAGTACAGAAAGCGTATCGCTGAGCCATGGGTTGGACATGGTGAATGGCTGACGGTTTCCACACAGCCACCCCAAGCTCCCAATATTCAGATTAAATATCTGACTGTCCTCAGTGTGTTACAGTGTATAGAGATCTCCAGTCATAGGCAATTATTTATTCACAAAATATTTTTTAAATTTTCTTCTCTTTCTTTTGACTTCCTGGGTTTTTTTAAGATTCATTTTTAAGTGTTTTGGATATATTGATGTACTTGTGTTTATTTTTTGGCTAATTTTGTTGTTAAAGTCAGGTTTCCCTTATTCAGTTGCTTTTTTGAGACCAAATTTTGTAACTGTGGCATATGTGTTGCAGTTGGAAGTATACGTGGGCTTACTAGCACAAATATTTGGCTATATTTTGACTAGCATCAGCCTCAGAGCGGAGTTAAGTGAGGATAAATAAAGCTGCTGTTCATAGATCGGGTCATATGTTTCATAAAGCCACGGACCATATAAACTTTGTCACATCTTAACTAGGTGCGTACGCGGCAGCTTGGGCGAGAGAGCTGCGGTGGAACGGAGACCCGTGCAGCTGGCACGCGGAGGGTAGGAACGCCGGGCGCAGCGCGTGTGGGCGGAACAAGGAAAATCTAAGTTGTTTGTGTTTTTTATCACTGTTGGTGTAAATAGCGTATTTGTGCAGTGGCTGTATAGGTCTCTATACGGCTGTGCGTGCGTGGAAATGTCAGAGTTGCATTCTTAAATGGAGTATATGCCTGAATAGGTGTTTCCTTCGTGCAGATGTATGCCTGCGTTCCTGACGCTTGTGCCCTGGGTGTTTTCAAAATGAACCCAGCACAGCTTGAACGTGCTGAGCTCTTCAGCGTGTAATTACTGAATGACATTGTTTGGGGAGGTGGAAAAAACCTTCTGTTACTCTGAAAGATGGCGCTACTTAAAGTGGTGTTACTCAGCAAACTTAAAGCCAAGGTAAAATTGTGTGTACCTCATTTGTATGCATATAATAAAGAGCTATGCAATTAGATAGGTGTTATAAATAGGATGTGGTGGAGATGCTTAGGCTGCTCAGGTTTCCTAGATTTTATAGCAAGTACCCAACGGAGATTTGCTGCTCTCTAATTTTGCCATTCGGGCTAACCAGCTGACGCCTGGCTGAAAAGAGTTATGTTCCTACAAGGCCACAGAAGCCGTAGTGTTCAGGCTCCGGCGGATCGTGGAGAACTCTGTGTACCATCAGCAGCTTCCATCCCACCCTTCAGGCCAACCCTCATCTATCAAACCCGGGCTGAGAGCGAGCGAGAGGAAGCTCCCAGATAAACATACAGCAGCGCCTAAACTCCTAATCACGCCGGCCTTCCGCTTCCAGGCCCTATAATTAGCAGTCCTTCTTTTCCTTGTATTCCCAGTTGACGCAAATGCTTTTTGTGGCTTGGCACCTCGTTTAGGGCGTGGGCTTAGTTTATGGCCAGGCCAGAGTCTGGTTTAGTCTTCTGATACTGCAGAAATAGCTCTTAACCCACAGTCTGCATCTGTACTAGTTTTTCCTTTTATGCGTATATTGTCTGTATTTTATAACATTTCTGTCCTGAAAGAAGCTTATTGTTTCCCAGACGGAATGCATGAAAAGTAGCAAGCTGTAGATTAGGGCGAATGGATCTGTCAGGTAAAACAAAGCTTCGGTCATTTTTTTTTTTTTTTTTTCCATCTAGGGTATCTGTTCCTTTTAAACTGGATTTTAATCATCTCTGTGGATTTGGAAAACCACACAGTAAACCAGTCATTAATTTAACCTAGCTGCACCCTTTATATTGTGGATAAGCAAAATCAAAGTTTTTTGCAGTGAGATACATACTAAATAAAATCTGCTTCACACATACATTTCCACTGGGTTTTGTGTGTGTAAGACTTCCAATTGATTTCAGATGTTATCTGTTAAACAGGGATTAATGCCAGTTTGAAAAATAAGCAGGAAATCCTTGAGAATTATTCACTTTTCATCTATGATTATTCATACATAAAGTACATCATAAGAGAAAACATTTTGGACTGAGCTTGTGACAGCTTTAGCCCAGATTTCCGGCTGAACAGCTTTTTGGGAAACTGTCACCAGGTCTTTCAGAGAGCCGAGCCGAAGTTTCCTGCGCTGGAAAGCGAAAGTGAGGAGCGGACCAAGCTCCAAGTCCGGGTTCCGCTGCGGGGATTCGGGGATGCGGGCGGTGCGGCGGCCTGTCCTCGCAGGGAGGCGGAGGGAGGAACGAAACGGCTGAGCTGGAATCACGGAGAACTGAGGTTCTTCAGCGTGAAGTAAGGGAGCTGGAAAATACTGCACCAACCCCCAAGTCAAACGTTCTCAAACATCGGTGATTTATTGTTTGAATAACAGTAGTAAGAAAGATATTTCAATATGCTGTTTTATAAATACACATTCTTGCACATCTGTGGTATTGTGCTTGGGACCTCTGTGTTGATACAAGTTCTGCAAATATATATTTGTGTTTCAAATGTGAGTATGAAAGGTCCTCCTTTCACTTACTGAAAAATACTCGCTAATATAAGCAAAGGGCCTGTTTTCCTTCAGCTTTCATCTAATAAAATGCACTTATTGCGAACAGTGACAGACAGCAGGGTTTTAGATTAGGCATGCAAAATTGCCAAATCAGATACCACCCATCTTTCTATTTTTAAGCCAATTCCTTTCCACCCACAAATGTATTATCTTTCACCTCTGTACTCCTTCAAGTTAGCAAAAACAGGGGCGGGGAAAAAAAAACCCTGAAACCCACGAAACCTCAAAAACCCGACGGCACCGCGCATTACTGTGGACCCAAGAGCTGCGTGCGTCAGCTGGAACTGCTCAGCCCTGCCAATACGCGAGCACATTTCGCGGCTCCGCTTGCTCGCCTGCGGCCTCGCACAGGTACCGGCGTGCGCTGCAGAGATTGGGGGGACGCACGTCGTAACGCGTGGTCCCCCGGCATGCGCTCTAGCGATGCCCTGCTCGGGCTAAGCAGGGATTACAGATTTGGGGAAAAAAAATCTTTGTGAGGAGAAGGGTGAAAATTTATCACGCCTGCGTGCGGTGGGGTTTACTGCACCATCCGCAGACACCTGCGTCTCAAGCCAGTCCTGGAAACGAGATACTGGTTAGCTAAACAAGGGGCAGCTTTGATGGACAAGCAGCGTGGTGATTCCTGTGTTTTCACTGGCTCGTGATTATTACGCAGCTTTCTGTCTCCAGCTTCCAGACAGATTTTTGGCTCGTTTAATGTTTCTTTTTTACGATCTTCATTGCACTGTACCATGTGATGGGATACACATGAAGAATGCTGTGCTCAGATCTCTGGGTGCACTCAGCTCTGCGTATGCATTTATAAAAGACTTTTAGCACTTTGGAGGAAGAAAAAAAAGCCCAACCCTAGGTTTGCTGAGGCCGCCTGCTCGCTGTTGAGAGAAGCCTGATGTCTTCATCTCTCCCAGCTTCTCTTTCCCCAAAGGTCCTTTCCATCTGGAATAAGAGCTCAGAAGGACCAAAAGCACACTCAACTTCTATATAATGCTGTGTAACGCGTGAGGAGAGACAAACATGGCAATATAGAAAATAAATCCTTACTGTGCTGAATTAGATCATTTGGAATATCGTTGCTCCAGTAATAGCGGCAGCCTAATTCTAGCACACAAACCCCTATTTGCTTCCAGGTTTCTCCACTGGAAATGCTATGTGTTACTGAGGACCGCACACTTCACCAGGAGGGAAGTGTATTTTGTGATGTTTCAGAACAGGATTAATGCAAATTGTGTGCATAATCCCACACTAAAGACTTGGCTGACTTGCACTGGAGCAACGTTAGCTGTATTTCCTATCAACACAGTCACTACAAATCAAGGAAATTGCCAGTTAAGCCAACATTAACATCCAGACCAACCTCAGCTCACATGCCTTACCGCCCAAACATAATACCCAAATGCACTCACAGCTTTCTTAGCTCCATAACAAACTCTCTTTCATTTCTAACACTCTGAATCGGAGTAACAGCCTGTAACAGTAAAAGTATGTCTGCTGGAGGGAATCTTGCTGAGGTCAGAGTTAAGATTTGTGTGAGTCTGAGGAAATGGATGTGTGCAGCGTGGGTGGCCTTGCTCGCTGTCCAAGCCCTACCAGCATCAGTGGTCAAGCTGAGAAGGGAACTTGTAGGCAATTACGTCTCTAAATGCAGTTTGGATTTCTGATTTTGTACCTGACTGCTGGTGGGGCTCGTAGACTTGAAAGTGTTTGTTTACCTTCGCGGGATCCTTACTCCCTAAGAGTGACGGTCAAGAGAAACTGAGGCATGTGCCCGTTCACACTCACGCGAAGTCTGCGCTGGTGCTGTGCTCTCCTGTTTGGAGGCTGCAGGACCATGCTGTTGCTCCCGTGAGCTGAGATGTGTGCTCGCAACCCTGCTTCAGCCTTGGAGGTCAAGGCGTTGGCTGCTGAAATGTTCCTGTTTGGGCTTAATGGAAGGGGTATTCCTGGACTGCCAAGGAGGGAAGATGCTCGGGACAGCCACCTCCTGATGCTGTGATGGTGGTTCCATAGAGAAGTTAATCTTTGTGAAGAGGGTGTTTCTCTGCTGCTCAGTACACAAGAGGATTTTTTTTTTCCCAGTCTAATTCTAAAATTTTAAAAGTAGTGCACATGGTAAGACTTTAATGATAAGGTGTGCAAGCTTTCGAACTTGTACTCTATCTGTTTGTTCAGCAGCTGTGAGCAGAAGAGGAAAAGATGAATCGTGGAGCTGTGTGTAAATACACTGAGCAAATGAACAACAGCCTTTTATGACAGAAAGAAGAGAATTTATCCTTTGAATAGGTGTTGGGTAAAGTGTGGAGACCTAAGTTCTCTTCCTGAAGGAGAAAAGATTTCAGTTATGCTTAATGTGGACAACCAACACAACAGAGCTGTGTGGACATTCCTGGTTTTCTTGAAGAGATGCGATACCTTCAAAGTTATTTAAAGGCAGTTCAGTGGAGCTATTAAAACTGCTTAAATCACTTTGTACTTGAAGTTAATTAAACATTGGAGGATTACTTAAATCTCATTAATAAGCATGGTAATGTGGACAATTTTATACAGAGAAATAAATCTGGAGTTTGTTTACTGTAGTCCTAAATTCTGCCATGACTATGCTTTTCTTGTAGGTACAAAAATACTTCTTTTTTGGTATAAAACCTTAAACTTTTATGGCAAATAGACTTCAAATATGTTTGTAAATGTTTAAAAAGTGGATTATGGACTGACATATAGCTGGAGAAAAAAGTAAATAGCATATGTAAGTTACTGCAATTCTGCTGATCTTCTAATTTAATCATTTCAGTACATCCATCAGTGACCTGTTTTCAATGAAGTTAGTATGTAATTTAATATTTCACTTGAAAGCTCTCAACTCTGATTTGCTGCCTCTCAAGCAATAAATCAGACGGTTTCTTTCATATACATTTATAAAAAAGACGCTTCTTCAGGATGGCTTTTGGTATGAGTTGTTTTGGCTGGGTTTTGATAATGTTTTCTGCTTCCAAAAATTATTACTGTGGAAACGTCAATCTTTTTTCTGCTGGCTCTTTCCCGGTGCAGAGCGTTTCTGAGTTCCACCCTAACGTTCATCACGTCGGTGCTTCCTGTTGGTCACACAAGTTCTCACTGAGAATATGCCCAGGTTTTTTAGCTGGCTTTCGTAGATTTGTGCTGTAATATGTAGTGATGCTGTTAATGTGATCTCAGTTGAAGTTCGGATTCATTTTTAGGAAGTGAATCCCTTTCAGTTCAGTAATTTTCTGCAACCATTTTCTTTTGTTTCCAGCAAACAAAATGTAAGCCACGCTAGCTTTTTTAGATAGACATTCATAAGAGTCTTCTTTTGCAGTGATTAATCTCTTGTGCTTTTGTGTTTCTTTTTTCTTTTTCTTTTTTTTACCCAGGGATGTTGCTGGTCACTACTGACACATTAGGCCATGATTTCCATGTTTTTCAAATACTGACACATCCTTGGTCATCATCACAAAGTGCCGTCCATCATTTGTATACACTTCACAGGGGAGAGACTGAAGCCAAAGTAAGTTAAACTATTTGCTGAAGAATAATCCCCAGACACCTTATACATTTTGTGTATGTTGGCACTTTAATGTTTGTTTCAGCACACAAAGAGCCTTTCTTACGTTATAGCCACAGAAAGGATAAGAGCAGAGCGTTTAACCTGGACAATAATAAATTCTTGCCCTTTACAATGAGGTGCTGTCAGATTTATTCAGATACGACACTGCCTCCAAAGAGCCCAGATTATTAGCTGTGTTTGCGCTTAACCTTTTCTCATGTAACATGTTCGACATTTGGCTGGTGCCCGGGAAGCAACTGTCAGGGTCTGCTTGACTTTGGTGGTAAAAGCCAAAGCCAGACAATTAGAGACTTGAAAGGAAGGGTTAATCAAAGGACTGTGATCAACTTTTATCTACACTTCAGCCAAGTGGGGGAACCTGTTGGAGACTGTAGTGATACAGATTTAACTTCCCAGTTTAAAAATCCCACTCTTAAAGGTGGATGAAAGATGGAAGACTAAATTAGGCTAGATTAGCAGAGGGTGAAAAAGTCTGAAATTACATTTTAAAAAATGCTTAGTGAACTGATGTACTGGTAAAGTGGAAAAAAGTGGGAGATGGCTTTTGCTAGCGTCGCTGGGATGGAAGCAGTGCAGTGTGTTATGCTCGAATCCTTTGCAGCAGTGCTTTTAGGCATCAGGAGAGCCTCACCTTTGTAGCACTGAGTAACTGTCCAAGAACCTGTTTTAAATACATAAATAAAAATGTCACCACAGGGTAAGGAATGAGTATTGCACTTGCTGATGCAATTACACGCTGAAAGCACAGACTTGTGACAGTCTGGCAGATGTAAACTGGTGTGACAGAGAGGAGCCTCGGGCACTGTGATTATGACCCTGACTCTGGAAGCTTGGATTATTGTGGTACCGCGGTTGTAGTTCCTTCAAACCATTTTTTTTCCCCATGAGTTGTGCAGTTTCCCTGAAGTTTTTTGCCTTACCTTTGTAACAAATAGAATCTGAAAGCTGCAGTTAATGTAGTAGTGGTTGATAATGTTTCAGTCTGTGAATTGAAATTACTGGTAGTTTAAATACTCTAAAGCTTTGCAGCTACCGTTCTGGAAAAGTGCAGTTACTATTACAGGCAATGCTTTACTACAGGAGGGAATAACCAATCTGGAAAGTGAGAGGAAATTAGGAAAAACTGTCCAGATGGGATAATATATATATAGTACTTGCAAGTAATTTGTATAAATAATATAAAGGATGTTGAGAGCTGCGTGTGTACGTATAGTTCTGTCATCTATTTGAGCACGTACTAGAATGTGTTTAATGTTTTAAAGTTATTTTTGTTCTACTTTCATACAAGGAAACGGAAATATCCTATAATCAGTATTGAATACCAAAGCATAGGACTCCAGTCACTAGGAACAAAGATGTTCTTCTGTTTTTTACAGCTGATAAATTTATTTTTAAGGCATACATTGGAAACCAAACATAACATGTTTTAGAGAAGAAACCTTTATTGATACACATTTTTGGGGACATAGTATTAGCATCTCTATGAAAGCATGGCACTAAAATTCTCAGAATCAACACAGTAAAGTTTTTTCCTAGTTTGCCGCATAGTTTTCATTTGGGATGTGAACAGTAGAGCTTTTGCAATGGGATAAACCAGAGAAAACTCTAACCAGTCTGAGGCATATTGGTGGATTTCACAATTCCCTTGATAATTAAACTATCCAGCAACAGTACCGCATTGGTACCTGTGATTCTCAATACACATCTATCATTTAAAAGATTTATATAATATGGTGGATGGTTTTACTTTTTCTTTTGGAGCAACAGTACTGTAGTTGTTTAGCGAGAAGAGTAGTATGTGGTGCTATTCTTTTGTTCTGTATATTTCATGTATCAGTAGCATTAGACAAGAATTTTGGAGACTGTTCAATTTAAAATCCTTAATGCAGAAATTCTGAGACACACACTGGAAGCCTCTGTACCTCCCTTCTTGGTTAGAATAGTATTTATACATTTACAACCAGACTTTTTTCTTTTTTTCCCCAGTTTAAAGCTAATTGTGAATCAAGGCCACTGGTCTTAAAGGTCACCTTCTGTACTGGAGCTATAAAAAGCCCTAATTTGTGTTGATGGACATGAGTGATTATCAGTGTCAAAATTTGTGTAGCTAGTACCCATTATAAATTGTTTAAACATCATGATTATGCCCTTGTTATATGTGGTATTTTAATGTCCATACTGAAATCATTTGCTTTCATACATGAGATTCCGGCCGATAGAGCTTTGCCACGCATTTCCCAAAATATCCGTCTTTCGCAGTCTGATGCAGGATTTTTCTTTTCTTGCTTTGTGATCTGTTAGCGTGTTTCTTGCAAATCCTTGTTACTGATACTATGGGGCCAGTTAGTTCATTGACAAAGAGCTGGCAGATGGGTAAGGTTTATGAAAGTTTGACATACTTCTGTCTAAGCTGCCGGACACCAGGAAGCTGTCTGGATGGGATCACTGCCCATGCACGAATCGACTGTAGGACACTGTAAGCCCCATTTTTCCAAGAAGTGTTGGATCTGCAGTGTATGCTTTGTAGAATATGTGGCACACCAGTTTTGCTTTGAGAGCAGCAATCTGGGAACTGTATATACTGGTGTTCCAAATATTGACAGGTGCATCTGGTGCTATACCAATGTTTGCATGAATTTCCCCCAGTTTAAATTTTACCAACCCTGGGGCAGCCCCTTTTGCAGGGCTGCAGAGCTCCTGGTCTCCATTCTACCTTGTCTTTAGCGGCTGGAGGGCAGACCAGTAGCTCGGTGTTCCTCATCTGTCCCCTAAGAGAAGGTGACGGAAGTCCCCTCTGTCGTTCATATACAGGAGCATCTTAAGTGGATTTAGTTGCATGCTGAATGTATATTGAAGAAAAAGGAGCAAATGGTGTTTTCTGATCGATTTACTGCAATCAAGCAGTGTCTCTAAGTCGCCCACGTCTTTCTGCTGAGTCAGATGTATTAGCCAGATGGTTACTTTGACTTCGTAAACCTGAAGAATATAAGGTCCATCCTGCATTCGTTTTTCTGAATTCCGGATGAATTCTGGTTTGGGGTTGAGAAGTTGCAGTGTGAAAGACCATTTCTGCATTTTCCTGACTGCTTCTGAAATAGAGACACTGGCTGGGAAGAGGTCTTATAGGGGTTTTGTCTGCTTTTATGACACCAGGATCTTGTCCTTAGCCAGAGTTTGTGTAAGCATTCGCAATGACTTACCCAGTGTCACTGAACTCACACCGTTAATGAGCGGGATAAAAGAGAGACTTTCTATTTTGGTTTTTATAAAAAGAAAAATGACAATTGATTTTAATACAGAGTGCTGTGTTTGCATTGGCAGTCCATCCCGATAGCCATGCTTTTGCTGTCTGTAACAGTTCTGCTGGGTGGCGGGGGACGGGGTGAGGCTGCTGAAGGCTGAAGACGCTGCTGACCACAGGCTGTGCTGGTGTCCGGTGGGTGTTCAGTGTGTGGTCAGATGCACGCTCGGAACAGCTGCCCGTCATGTGTCCCTGGAGCGGTGTCCAGAGGCACCTGCGTGCCATTTTCCAGGTTTTTTTGTCAGTGATCTTCTTTTAGGGTGCGTCTGCCCTGCCGGTCCGCTTGGCGTTGGCTTCGGGGCGCCGAGGGAGATGTAGGTGCTGTGCTTGGTTCGGTGGGGTCTGTGAGCTTCCGTGCCCCTTGGCACGGAGTTCAGGGTGGGTGGTAGTACTCTCCCTGGCTGTTCACAGCTAGTCTTCGTAACATGGTTTTCCTTTTCTCTTTCTGCATGCTTTGAACAGTGAAACAGAGTGTTACTGAGTTTTAAAGTGGTGCACTGCAAGTCTGTGGTGTGTTTGCTGACTTTGAGCAGCAAATACAGTCAGAAGCCCTGTCTGCTGCATAAAACATTGCGTCGGGACTGTGAGGATCGCTCAGTTCCTAACAAAGCCACTGACTGCTTTGTGCAACTCAGATGAAGATGGGTTAAGATGGAAGCGGACCTCTGTCTCACGAGGGAATTGCGAGGACAGCGGCCATGAAAGAATGTGAAGTGCTCAGATGCTGCATTGCTTGGAGTGATGCGAGACCCAAGGTCACAACATTCACAGCTGCTTTTCTGCCAACACAGACAGAAGTCACTGTTTCGGTTACACTGGGTTAATATCTTTTAGTCTTTAAGTGCCACTTAAGCTTTAGAATTTTTTCTTTTTACTGAAGAGAGCAAACCCCAGTGTGCGTGGCGCGCCGTGTTACATTGCGAAGGTGCGTCGCAAGCGCCGGTGGTGTTTAACCGTGCTGGAGAGAGAGCTGAAGCTCGCGGGGGATCCGTGCTTGCACAGTTCGGCTGTAAAGGGAAAAAATGTGCCTGTGTACATGGTGCACAGTTTGGTTAAGGATGCATTTTCTTGTCCTACAGCTCTTGCATCGTAAGTCAACCCTTACTGCACTGATATTTCTATCCAAGAACATTTTGGAAGGTTTTTAATGAAAGGATAGCACGTTCTGAACCGAGGAAGCTCGTTTACTTGCAGATGAAAGTCAGACTGTCACCTGATGATCCTTTTTCTTTGATCTGAAATTGTAAACAGAAAAAAAAAATCCCTGAAAACAGTATTATCTCAGCCTAGAACAAATAAACGTGATGATAGCATCGGTGGGCTGGTGGCCAGGGCCCGCTGTAATCTTTTACGCTGTCAGACTTTTGTTATTCTGACTCTCCAGCCGCGGTTACAACTGACTGCAGTCAGCGTAGGTAAACAGAGGGGATGATAAAAACATTCCAGCATGGGCTGCCGCAGAACATGTGCAATTTTACGCTTTCATAGGGAATGCGTGAATGTTTTTGTGACGTGATTTCAGAGACTGTTCAAGGCTGTGGCCTGTGCCATGTCCAGCGAAACGTTGGGGCCGTTTACAAACATTGCATCTAAACCTCCATGGTTACTAGAGATTCCTTCCTACCTTCTGACATGTGTATGTAGTTGCAATTATTGAAATAGTCTCCGGAAGAGAGACTTTCTTATTTCTAGGAAAAAAATCTGGGACAGTCTTGAAAGAATAAAGATTGATTTAGGGAAGTTGATCAGTCTTTGATGGAAGCAGACAGTAAGAAACTGCTGCAATTAGAAGCAGCGTAACTGCCTTGAGGAGACGGAGCTCTAAGCAGAGCGGCGTTGGCAATTTCTGTTATTAATAGAGAGCAGCTGCCCTGGCTGAAGGGCCCTGCTTGGAAGTCTCCCCGTGCCCGGGTTCTGCCGCTGGTTTTATGCAGAACCGCCAGCAGTTTCGACGACTCGGGGAGACAGAGTTGGGTCTGTGTGGGTCTGATAAATCACATTGTGTGGCCCATGATTTTATTATTTTTTCATTTGTGTTTGTTGCTACATCATTTCCTTAATTTCCTCAAGCAAAAAAATTCAAATACAGAGCAGTTTTCTAATCTGTTTTGACCCTTGCCTCCTCAGTACTGCCGCTCTTTCTCGTTGTTTAATGACACTGGTTTTTTATTTCTGCCATCTCCCTGCACAGCGTAATTAAATACTTCAGTCGTGTCCTTCAGACAACGGCGTGTTTTCTCTGTGACATTGCATGGTGTGCATGAAACTGGGTGAAGTTCCCGTTGCGGGGATGTTAGCCATGCTTCATGCTTGTTTCATTTCACTATTGAAGTTTAATTTAATGCAGCGAAATGCCCAAGAATATACATGTTGTATACTCGCCACAACTGAAAACAAGGCACTAGGAAAAAAAAACCACAAGAGCCCTAGGCAGATCAAAATGCATTTTAATAGTTGTTTTGTGTAATCGCTATGAAAATGCACGGTTCGGTGTTGTGAGCTTGGTTTTCTGTCGCGTTACGCACGCGCGTCAGGAGTGGGCCTGCCTGGGGAGGTGCGGTGATAGCCGGGAAAGCTGCTTCTCCTTGCTAAGAGCAGCAGTGGTAGCGCAGAGCTCAGCGCTGTGCAGCAGTGAGGACAGTGCTCGCTGCTGGCAGCGCTGAAAGGCGGCGGCTGGCTCTGGGCTGCCCGTCCGTCCCCGGAGGGGAGCTTCGCGGGGTCGCTGCCCGTCCCGTGCCATGGCCTGTGCCCTCAGCCGCTCCTCTGCCTGGCCCCTTGGCATCGGCGGCGTTGAAAAGCAGGTCTCTCTGCTGCCCTTACTTTTGGTTTGTTTGCTTTCAGTTATGGCTTGAACTTTTAAATTTTATTTGTTTTGGAGCTTGAGGAACCACACTGCTCACAAACTAGGAGGAAGAACTGGTAGTAAAGCTAGGAGAAAGCACTGACGTTCCCACAAAAGTACTTAGTATTGAAATTTAAAATATCTTAAAGGTTCCCAAGTTAAACAAAATCTCAGGTCTATAATTCCCTTTACTGGCTCAGACAGAAGAGGATAGATAAAATGTAGAAATGCAGACAGGAATATTAAATCTCATGTTAACCTTGAGCTAGAGAATGAACTTTGCATCGTGAGAGATCTGGCGTGCTTTGTACTTTATTAACATATATCTGTAAACACTATGGGGTCTTGATTGATCTTTGGTATCTAAACATGACATCATAATTAGCAACAAATCCAGAAATGTATTATAAATACTTGAAATAATAGTACATTAACCTAAAGGACAGCAATCAATTGCAACGCTTAGCATAAACTCGAAAACCACTAATGGGCCACTGTGCAGTGTGTTGATACTACAAGCAGTCGAGAACTCTGTGCGATGTACTGTAACGGCGTGGTGGAGAACAGCAAGGCTGATGGGATAATTTATATATTCTTTCTCAGGGACACACACAGCTGATTTTTTGAAGTCATTTCCGAGCCTGCCGTGATGAACGTTCTCCTTTCAGCGTGGTCCGCTGCTTTCTTCCAGGTCTCCTGGAAAGTCACGGACTCCTTTGCATTGCACGGATGGATTTGTGCTGTTCTGATGTGAATGCATTTAATTCATGCCCTGCTATAAAATTGGAAATATGCTCTGAATTACCTCCTTGAACTGCCTGTTGTACTGCTTCTCATCAGGTATCTGTGACAGGCAAATGAGGCCATTGCTGGGACTGGTAGGAGATAGGTAGAGTTACAGCGTGAGTAACGGTGCTTCCAAAATACTTTTTGTTGCTGCCCAGTAGGCTTTCCTAGCTGTATTCCCACAGATCTTCATTCATTTCACACTCATCTGTCAACACTTTTTTTTTCTTGTTATTACTGAGTCTTTAAAACCTGTTTGTTCTCTGCCTCTGTGGTTTCAGCCGTATTTGAAGTAGCCGTGACCCTGATACCTGCTCTCCAACTGCAGCCATGTTTGGGATCGGTAGTTTAAAGAGAACTTTTTGGATTATGTTGTTCCAAACTTTCTTCCTGGAGATCAGGAATACTTTTATTTCTGTGTAATGTTTACATTGAGGAAAAAAACATCCTGTGGTGATCATCTCCCGGTTTCTTGGCTGGCCGTGTTGTCTGCCAGGGCAGTTGTGTGTTTTCAAAACAACATAATCCTAAGGATGCGTACTGAAAACGGAGGGTTAATATAGAAACATAGACATTTCTGCTGCGCTGTACAGTGAGATACAATTTTTTTGTCCTCTGTCATCTCATAGAAACGACCTCTAAAAATGCTGTACCAAGTAGCAGAAGAGAGGGTACGTGACAGATGTGAGTGAAAGCAGTGATTTCAGGAGTTTGGCTGTGAAATCAGTTGAAGTGCAGGGGGAAAGGGATGGAAGAGGCACAGGCGGCCTGAGCCTGCCCTGTGAACACGGCTCAAAGGCGTCCGTTCGCGGGGAGGTTTGTGAATCCCTCCCAGACAGCCGGGGTTTCAGGGGAGAACGCTCCGCTGCGAGGAGCACAGAACTGTAGCGCAAGGCACAGCTCGCTGGTGTTGGAGGCACGGAGCGAGCGAGCGGAACAGCAGAGAGGAAGGAAGAGAAAAGCTGTTTTCTTGAGGCTGGGACGGACAGATGGTTCTAGAGATCAGGAGGCGAGTTTAAAGCTGGGTCTAGAATGAATACCAAATATTTGGAAAGCAGTGCTGTGTTCAGAGGGCTCACAGCTAACGGCGAGCGTGGCCATTCTTTGTGTTGCTAGAAATTAGAAAACAGAGACTTTGATAGGATTCCAACAGCCTGAAGAATTTTATTATATTAGTGATCTTTCTGTTGTATCTGAGAATGGCAATTTGTGTGGTTCTTATGTTTGATTTTGACCAGTAGAAATTGCCTCTTTAAACAGCGAGTGTCTAAATACTCTTGGTGCCATCGTTTTGCTCTGACTCCACGGCTTCGGGGTTTCTCTTTTTGGCTCCTGTTAATCGCTGTGGGGTCTCCAGTCCTTTTGGAGCAGTCTGTTAAGGTGAAACGCTTTGCAGGCACACTCGGAGCCCTGAGTGCTGTGCCTTGCCATCAGGAGTACCGGACTCAGCGGAGGTGCCGAGCCCGTCGGGTTTGGGGGAGGTGGTTCCGCCGTGCCACGAGCAGCTCCGTGGGTCCGGCACCGGAGGTGGAGAGCGCAGGTGTGCGGCGCTGGGTTTCGGTTTATCTGGGTAATGGCGATGAAGCATTTCGTGTCGTGACAGTCTGTCAGCCGAATATCTTGTCACAAGTCACGAGACTTAAATCCTGTTTTTTATCTCGAAAGCTTCAGGGCGCAGTTGGAAACTTGCGCTTTGATGAGTACTGGCTGCTTTTGTCTGGAATAGCTGGAGTGCATTTCTGAAATATTTGTCAAGATTTTATCAGTGTTTACTCCAATTTGAGTACCTAGTGTATTGTAAAACTGGCTTCAGCGACAGCTTAAAGAATTTTATTTAGTTTATGCTGTTTAATAATATAATGAAAACTAATCCTTTGTCTATATGATTGTTTGCTGTGTTAAATCCCACTTGCGTACATAGTTCTTTTTAGGCAGCTTTTACCTTTAAAAACATTTTTGGAAGAATTGTTTTGGGGGTTTTCATTCTATGATAAATCATTTTAACCTAGACTACTTGTTTTCTTGAGTTGTCTGGCAGTACGGGGTTGGAAACAGTCTCTCTTTTAAAGCATTCCTTCAGGAACAGGAATTTGCTTTCCATCAAAGTGTTGTGTAAAGCACACGTAAAAGAGAACTAAATCCTGTTGGACTTCGTATCTGGGATCTATGCAAGGAGTAACTATAGTAGAAACTATTTAACTGTATTTTCATATTTGCTTCAAGACTGACCATTTTAAGTTAAAATAAGACGTTTCTAAAGTGGTGGATAAGTACTCGTATGCATAAGAAGAAATCTAACTGGGGTCTTTCCTAGGACTTTAATAGCTGATTAATCAAGATTGTTACATGTAAAATGGAGTGGGTTTATGCAGAGAAATGGCCAAAGTTGTTCAGTTTCTTCCTGACAAAATTTTAAAACCACAAAAGAACATAGGTCCAGAGATACCTGGATGAATGGTGATTCCACTGAGGGATAAGCTGGTAGGAGCAGGATTAGAGACCGTTGTAGGCAGCTTTTGAAAACACTGGCCGCTGATTTTTGGCTTGTTAAGTAATGTAGGACGTGGTATTTCTGTTGACTTAAAATGCAGTTTTGAGTGCCAGTATTTGTCAAAATCAAGCCCAGTGGTGAGACGTCTCTCTTCTTCTCATCCCTCCCTTTTCCCCTTTCTGGGTAATCTCTAAAGATTAAAGTAAACAAGCAAATAACAAACCATGTAGTTGCAATGATGTCCCAACTCTTTTTTAGAGCTAAATTCGATTCGAAAATTACACCAAACTCTTGTGGCTTGCTGTAGTACTTTGCAGCATGGTTTGTTTTCATAAATTCAGGCCTGTTGAAAAGAAAATTCTCAGAATATTTTGAAAAGTACACAAAATTTGGAACTGGGTATTATACTGCAGCTTGTATTTATAATATTTACTGAATATATACTGAATACTAAGTTCATGGGTATATACACAAAAATTCAAGTTATTGCATAAACTTAGGGGGTTTTATTCACATTTCCAATAAAGATTTGTGCCTGTTCAAAACACGACAGCCCATTCCCTTTGTCAGACGTGCGTACGTTGGTGACTCCATTCCCATGTCGCTCCTCTCTTTTCTAGGTACAGGATATCTCCTTCAGCCATGACTGCCGCTGGGTTGTGGTCAGCACGCTCCGTGGCACTTCCCACGTTTTTCCTATCAATCCTTACGGCGGCCAGCCCTGTGTCCGGACACACATGTCACCCCGCGTGGTAAATCGCATGAGCCGATTCCAAAAGAGCGCAGGGTTGGAAGAGATCGAGCAAGAGCTGACAACTAAGCAAGGAGGACGCTGCAGCCCTGTTCCAGGCCTCTCAAGCAGCCCGTCTGGCTCACCGCTCCATGGTAAATCCCTTTTTTTTCCTATTTTCTTCTCATTTACATTGTCAAGAAGCCTTTCCCTTGAGTCGTTAACACCCATGTCCTCTAAGATGCTTCTGTACCTGCTGTCTAGCTGCCTGACTCAAAAGGATTTGGTTCCTAAATACCTTTTGAGACGCTGACCTAAAGATCTTCAGAGTCTCCCAGCGTCACGTTTCAGCAGTGTTGCCTACCAGCCTGAACAAATGAAACGCTGATTTTGCTTGAGATTGCAAGAATTGATTTGATTCGTTCTATTTGCCCAAGTAGTTTATGCCACTAAAAAATGAGTTTCATAAAATACGGCGCTGCAGGTATTGCGCAAAAGTATGTGACGTATACAGATGTTACAGGAATGAGCCAAGGTGTAAACACTTCAGAAAGACAGTTCTAGTTTTGCAGCTTGCATAAGTAAGCCATGCTATCACAGATGTGTTAATAATTTCTACTCTCAACTGAAAGTTTTGGGGTCTTTAGGTTTCAAGATTTGTCTCCATCTAGCACAAGGTCAGTAATCCAGTCAAATTCAAATGCAGTTACCTAGAATTCTCCCTGCTCATCGGCCTCGATGGTCATGAAGCACATCTGGATCTCCACAATAATTAGCGCTTGAGGAGAAATGTGGAAACTAGGCAGTGGGAAGTGGATGGCCTAGAGTTTTGTCCACTTTTGTGTGTGTGTGTGTGTGTGTGTGTGTGTGTGTGAGCAGTGTGCCAAATAATGTGAAAGGATAAATAAATCTGTAAGAATTGATCTGTACATCCTACTACTGTGGTGGACTTGCTTCAGTGAAACTACAAGCATGTGAAGGGGAGCCTCTGAAAAAGGTTCAGAAATGATCGTTGTCCCAGCTTCTTCAGTTTTGTCTTTGCCATTCTTTTTGCCCTGCTCTTGCACGAGGTCTGTACCAGAAGCTGCTTGCTTTGGATTCAGGATTTGCTGCATCCTTACCCCTCCTTTCTGCTACGAGGAAGTCACAGCTTCCATTGAAGTGGCAGTTTAAATAGCAGTTTGGTACGGGTAGCCACCCTTTCCCAGTCTGAGAGCATTAAAAATGGCAAGGAACAGTCGCTCTTCCCTGCTTACGAGCAGGATTAGAAGTGCTTTTGAAAGCCCAACTGTGTGCTGTAGTAGTCAACATCTTTGCTGCTATAGAGAGAACCTTTGTGGGATTTCCAAATCAAAGGAACGTTTTTCTGACTTGTTGATTGCTAAGGGAACCGGACTTGTCTCAGAAGCAGCCTCTGTATTGTCTCCTTTCTTTGGACTTTTCTAAACGAAGGTTTCTGCATAACGGTTCTGGAGCCACGCTCTCCTGCCTAGAGCTGCTGGAAGGCACCCAAAACGTGATCGGTGGTGTCCTCCTCCTCGGAGACATCTGTGTATCTACCATTTTACTTTCTCTCTCAGCGTACAGCAGCTGCGTGTCAGGCTGGGGAGCACTGTGGAGGTTTACCATGGCACATCCAACCCCTTGGAACCGTTGGCACCACGGGCAGGAGAGGAAGGACTGTCAATTTGTGTAGCTTTCATCCAGCCCATTCGGTTTTCTGGCAAGGGAAATGGCAGGAAGTTGTTGCCTGTAGAGTACTCCTAGGTACATCTGAAGTTTTGAATAGATGTGAGACTTTTTTATAAAGAAGAAACAGCAGTTTCCTTTGCTCGAGGATCCGCAGGGGTGGACAGATTTTTCTAGGCAGGCGAAAGCCATGCATGGACCAGTTACTGAGAAAAGGGAAACAGCGTTTGTGGGAGTGCTGGGAGATTTTTAAGGTTTCAGTTTGCAAATGTCTGTCTTGAAATATAATGAATAAATAAATAAGATTTTTTTTAATATCCTTGTGCAGTTGTCTTTGCTTGAAAATTAGCTCCTTGTAAAGAATTAGCTCCATTCAAGGGCTGCAGATGGACACTGAGAATTAAGGCGGGAAGGGAGCTGTGTCTTCTGGAGAACTTTGCACAGATTGGGTGCATCGCTTACTCACAGTGTAGAAGAGCTTGGAGCTGGACGCGTAGTAAGCCTGTGCGTTGGTAACTTGCGAACCTCCAGATGAAACTTTTCGGTGAGAAAGTTGTGGGGCTTGTGTTGAGGAGTTGGTGGAGATGTCTTCAAACAGATCTCAGGCAAAAAGATAAAGTTGTTTGGCTTTAAATAATCAGTTTGGTAAAAATTGTAACTTTTTAGTAATATTATTGTTGCTTTTTCATTCCAGTAGTATCTTAGTTTACCTGGCTGAAGGCAGGCAGGACGTTGAACCATATTATATACCTTTTATAAAAAGCCATTTATCATCAGCTGGGAAAAAGAAGAACTGAAGTTCACAGTGATTTTCCGTGGAGGGATTTTGTGTGCGTGTGCGGCAGCTGGGTTAGCCAGACACTGGTGATTATTTTAATTTGTCAACTAAGATGTGTTTGCTCAGATTGTAACAGCTCCTTATCATATTATAATGTTAAATTATTGTTGTTTGGAGGAGCTCCGGCAGCCTGGTGACAGGACTCCGTACTCGGAACAGAAAAGAGCAGTTCTGGGTTGAAATCTTTGCTTTGCTTTTAACCTAATGTGTGACTCTTGGTAAATGTGATTCAGCTGATTTTGCCTACCAGCTTTCTACTCTGTAACAAGAAGAATAATCTCTGTGTTCCCCGTGTGTAGAATGACTTGAAGTTTGTAGTTCTCTTCAAGAAGGATAACCCTTACTCTCCTTAATTGTCCCTCTAAATGCAGCTGCTGAGAATGGGAACAGCCCCAGCGATGGTGTCCCGGAGAGCACCGTTGCCCTGGGACAAGCTGTCGATGAAGCGACAGATTCAGAGAAGACTGGGGTGAACTGATTTTATTTCAGGAGGAATTTTTGGTGTGGAGTCGTGTCATCATGATTTTCCTCTTACGTCCTTTTTAATCTAGGGAAGTTTTTACAAACCCAAGGCTAGAAAAAACTGCTGTTAATCATTCTGCCAGTGTTTCTTTCGCCTGACATTAGCCTTGCTACAGCTTAGGCCAGAAGACCGGACTGCTGTGAGCAAAGCGCTTGCTTGTTATCTTCTTTTTTGATTAGCAGTTGTAACCTATTGAAGTTAACTTGCGATTAGCTTTTGTTCTTGTAAATATTTTCCCAGTTCAGACTTTGTAACATTTCTCTCACTTGTTTTTCAACTCCCAGTTTCAAAATGAAACTGTTTGCTGTGTCTATAGTAGCAAGGCAATCTATTTACGTTTTGTTGGAGTACCCTACGAACTGTTCACCCAGGCAGTGCAAGCCTTTACTGGGGCCGGGGATGGTTTCATTCCCGAATGAATCGTAGCTGGGCTTTGTTCTTTCCAGCAGAATGAAGGAAACTGTTCAATAGAGGATGATAAGGAGAGGTTTCCTTTGCACCTTTTACAGCTCCCACAGATTTTGTTAATCCAGCGAGGTGGTGTTTTTGTCATTCCCTCAGATTGCCAGCGTGCGTTGTCAGTAATACCGGAGTTAGGCTGGGATCCCTGGATGGGCTTGTACTGTTATAAGACGGTTACGACAGCAGTAGGTTGTGGGGCTGAAGAAGAGGGTGGAGTATGGCCTTGTGTGACCTCATTACTTGTGTAGAACGGGGTTTGTGGTACTTACCTGTCTCGCAGGTACACTCTGTGGATTAATGGATGAGTAGTTACAACAGAACTATGTCCTTGATTATACAAACATGTATCTTCAGGACACCTATATGTGAATAGCAAGGGGCATTTAGCTGGAAAAATGTAATGCTTTGCCTGGAAGATTGAAAGCTCTGTATAACTCTTATTATTTTTCTTCTGCAAATTAAAATTTACAGTATCTTATTATTTCTTGCACCACCAGTAAGTTAAAGTCTCTCTAGCTCTACCCAGAGTTTTTTCTGTTGCTGACTGCAGGAATTTCCAGTATCAGAGCAAACAATAATATAGTAAGTACTATAGCCAGACATCCACACCTACTAAAAACATTCAATAATAGAGTGACGCTCTCTGAATTTGCCTTGTCATTTTGTTGGGGATTGGAGTATTTATTTGGCTGGTGTAGTTTTGCCAACAGGCCATTCCTAATACACGGTGGTTCTGTTTCGCGTTTAGTACCTATGCTGAAATGGAGTACGTGATTTTAGAGTTACGAAAAGCCGTGTTGTTCTGTGTATATTGCATTCAGGCTTGTACTTAGCTTTTTATAAATATTTTAGTGTAGCACATTTTTCATTGCAAAATATTTTAATCTTAAAAATCCAAAAGGTTTCCTCTCGCTTTTCCTTCATTTGTTACAGTCGCAACAGGATTAAAATCCAAGCATAAAACTAGAAGTTTGATAAACATGCAGTCCGAGATGCTTTAAATATTTTCACGTTACTTTTCGCTATTTCCCAGAGTGAAAATCCTTTTACTAGAAGAATTCTTATGGGAAAGCAGAGTTGAAAGGACTGACATCACCAGCCCTTCCTGAAAAACAGATTGGTTTCCTTTAAGTAACACTCACTTAAGAAACCACCTATTTAGAGAGAGGCAGACAAAAATAGTTTCAAAGAAAATTAACTGTATAATAACTTATAGCACTGGAGGGCAGTTCCTTCCAAAAGCTGAACTCGAGAGCTGGCACCGTGGCCACCGCTCGGAGAAAGCTGCCTGGGAAGTCTCCGTGGCTCGAATTCTTTGGGGAAGTCTCTGCTGAGCTTTAGTTGTTCTCTCTGGGAATTGTAGCTTCGAGAGAGAGAAAGCAGTTTTTATAAATGTGTAGAAACAAGACAGCAAGCTGCAGAATGGGTCTGGTGATGGGGTTTGGTTGCAAAATGGGCCCGGTGACAGGGTTTAGGTGCAGAATGGGCCCAGTGACAGGGTTCAGGTGCAGAACGGGTCCGGTGACGGGGGTTTGCTGAAGAATGGGCCCGGTTATGGTTTTTTTAAAGGTGCTTCTGACGTTCCGCCGGGGCTGCAGCCCTCACGGTCCCGCCGCTCGGGTCGGTCCCCGCTCCCGTCTCCGTTCCGCCGCCGCCGGGCAGAGACGTCCTGCAGGGGGCGCCCTCCCCCCGGCCCTGGTGCCGCCGCCGCGGGGCGGAGCCGGGCGCTGCCGGGGCGGGTGATGCTGCCCGGCGCCGGGGCCTG
>Ga0065711_1032534_pt1 | contig 27151 bp, 16 predicted proteins | sample Hoacrofraction12_FD_59098 | JGI IMG/M metagenome (GOLD analysis project Ga0065711, IMG submission 59098) | Hoatzin crop microbial communities from Cojedes, Venezuela - Epithelial fraction 12 v2 (version 2) | ecosystem: Host-associated > Birds > Digestive system > Esophagus > Crop | place... | reverse complement strand
GCAGCCAGGGCACACTGCTGGCTCATGGTTAACTTGTCGTCCACCAGGACACCCAGGTCCCTCTCCGCAGAGCTGCTCTCCAGCAGGTCCCCCCGAGCCTGTACTGGTGCATGGGGTTGTTCCTCCCCAGGTGCAGGACCCTGCACTTGCCCTTGTTGAACCTCATCACGTTCCTCTGCGCCCAACTCTCCAGCCTGTCCAGGTTGTTTTGGTGATGTAAATTTAGGCTTCCGCTGCACGTCACTCCCACTGACGGAATTTAGGGCACCCCTCACGGGGCAGAACCAGCCACAACCCTGCCACCGTGGACACTTATCAGCCCAACCGTGTTACTCTCAACACAACCCGTGCACTGCAAACCAACCATACAGGTACTGGCAGACACACATCCCTCCCTCCAGTCCGAAGGGATGCAAACACACTTGAGGGGCATCCGACGGTGATTACCAGCTCCACAACTACGTGACTGCATCCCAGCCAGGCATGGCTGAAACACCGCTCTAACTGCTGTCGGGCAGTATATGCATTAAATTAAACGTATACGCATTAAATACCTGCTTTGAAATGGTGTAATTTGTAATGGGCTGTTCGGCCATTTTTTTCAAGCTTTACCAAAAGGACCAAACTGCATGATTTTGTTGGAAATAGGGAAGATGACGAAGAGACTAAACGCCTCGATCAGTCTTTCCAATGAAAACCATTTTTCTTCTGGAATTGAGGGGTGGGGAGCAAGGTCCCGCTCAGCTGATGCGGATCAGGGAAGGAGCACCTCCCCTGTGAGGAAAGACTGAGAGAGTTGGGGCTTTTCAGCCTGGAGAAGAGAAGGCTGCGGGGAGACCTTAGAGCAGCCTTCCAGTGCCCGAAGGGAGCCTATGGGAAAGATGGGGAAAATATTTTCAGCAGGGCTTGTTGCGATAGGACAAGGAGTAACGGCTTTAAACTTAGGGAGGGTAGATTTAGACTAGACGTAAGGAAGAAATTTTTTACCATGAGGGTGGTGAAACACTGGAACAGATTGCCCAGAGAGGTGGTCGATGCCCCATCCCTGGAAACATTCAAGGCCAGGTTGGAAGGGGCTCTGAGCAACCTGGTCTAGTTAAAGACGTCCCTGCTCACTGCGGGGGGTTGGGCTGGATGACCTCTAATGGTCCCTTCCAACCCAAATCATTAATGATTCTATGAAGTCAAAGCACAAGCTTGTGTTTTGGAACTCCGTGGGCTGCAGGGGAAGAACCTGCCTCACCCTGGTCTTCTCCACAGGCTGCAGAGGACTCTCTGCTCCAGCACCTGGGGCACCTCCTGCCCCTCTTTCTTCACCGACATTGGTGTCTGCAGCATTGTTCCTCTCACTCCTCCCTTTCGGCTGCCACTGCGCAGGGCTTTTCTTCCCCGTCCTTAAATCTGTTATCACAGAGGCACTGCCACTGTCGCTGGTGGGCTCGGCCTTGGCCAGTGGCGGGTCTGTCTTGGAGCCAGCTGGCATTGGCTCTGTCGGACATGCAGGAAGCTTCTGACAGATGCTCACAGCAGCCACCCCTGTACCCCCCCCACTACCGAAACCTTGCCATGCAAGCCCAGCACGTTGCTGTAGGAGGATCTTTCGGGAGAAAGCCAGAGCTCGGTCACTGCACACGAAGCACCTCGTGTTTTGCCGCTCGTCCTCGTACCGGTGTGCCTCAACGGGTAGTCGCAGCCAGCACAACGCATGGGTCCAGCCTGAGCAGGCCACTATCCTCAAGAGCTGTGAGACTATTTATGCTCTGTTAAGACAGATATTTGAGCTGTGCTGTACAGTCCTCACTTGACTGAAATCTGCATATGCAAATAATACAACAGAATACAAAAATAATTTTATTACTGCAACAGAGGAAGGAGGTTAATTCATTATGAACTACATGTTTTTTGTGAAAGGGTATCAGACTTCTCAGAAGAAAGCATAAAACGGTTTGTGTTCCAAACAATCCATACTTTCTAGACTCAGCTTTTATTACAATTTCTTTTTTCCACAGAAAAAGTTTGTCACAAGAGGAAAAAAACCTTACTATGTACACATTGTTTTGATAAAAAACTGCCCAAGACAACAAACAGGACAAGAGGAATTGGATTCCTTAGATTTGTTATTAAACACCTGCACACAGATAAGCCCATACGCCATACACGCTACTGCTCAAGGTCACTGTTAACAAGTAAAGCACCACCAATAAGTCTTCTGCATTACTCAAGCAACAAAGTTTGCAACTTTGAAAGGCATGAAACACCCACCTCTTTTCCATCAAATAAATAGGTAACCTTAAACATTACTTGAAAGGCAGAATTACATTTAACTGCACTGAAGTCAAACACATTGCCAGATTAATTACACATTTAAACATCTAGCTGAGGTACCGGACGATTCAGAAGACCTTTAGGCATCGCTAGCCCTGCATCTGGCATAGTAAGAGTGCAGCAACGTAACGGTGACATTTCCTTTTAGCTGTACTGATGAAATAGCAGAAATGATTACTAAAATAACACACACTGCGTGTTTTAGAATTTTCACTTCCCTCCCCCCCAAGTTAAGTTTTAAGAAGAGTTTAAGTTTTAAAAAGCGCACTAAAGGCATGATTATACAGATCTACGTTGAGGTATTATTTCATATTACATATTGCTTGTGTTGGAATAAACTCAGCTTTTCTTTCAGCTCTAATACCATAGTACTCTAGAATCCACCTGCCCATCAATATACAGGGGATTTACAGATTCAACCCCCATTAGCAGTAACAGAAGCTACTCATTACATCTCCAGATCACAGTAGTAAACCAGACATCTCTAAATGCAAACACAATATGCATGCCCACGCATTCACACGAACAGCCTACGCTTCCCTCCTGTTAGATTTTTGGTTAAAGGATAGGTTATACATAGTTAACAGCAGTCATTAAGAAGCATTTCAATGACAGCTTACAATCCCTACGACCTGCTCTTGCAGCTCCCGTTCATGTGAACCGCATGGGAAAGCTGATGAAGGGTCGCGAGATTCAGACATTCGCATACAAGTTAGTGAAAACAAGGTGGCAAGAACAAGATTTGGTCCCTAACCTTCCACCTGTCAGTAAACAATAATGCCACCAGAGCAAACAGTTTGAAGAATTTTCAATGCCTGTTAACCCTTTTGGCCCCTTTTCTTCCATATTTGTGTATCTCTTCCTTACCCCCTCAATGGAAATTGTATTTAAGATCGTATTGTATTAAACTCTATTTCCATTTACTTATGAAGAAATAAAAACAGTATTTTTTAAAATAATATGAATAGAAGCTTGTATGTTCTGAAATGTCTTTACTTCATTAGTGTCAAATATCTCCTGGCAAATCTATCAACTGAGTTCAAGTATGTGGTAATTCAGGAAGTGAAAGAGCATTTTATTAAGATTAAGACAAAACTGTACATGTCATTTTTTGATTAAACTTTAATCCACAAGTGTAACGGTAACAGGTAAGTGCCTGAAAATACTATACTCAATTTATCCTTTCAAGGTTTTTTTTAATTTTTGCATTTACTAAGATCAAGCATATCAGAAGTTGGAAATCCGAAGGAGGAAATAAGACAGCAAAACAGCAACACAAATTGCTACGCAACTTCTCCTTCTTTCCAGTGAACCACTGCTACCTGGCTGGCACCCATCCTAGCTGCACCACTCAGGACACAAGAACCCCAGAGGCTGGGGGACTGAGACACAACAGAAGCTCAAGAAAGCAGAGGGACAGGATTTTGAAAAAAACCCAAAATAATCTTCACAAAAAGAAACACAAACCGAGTTAGTTGTTTGTTTAATAAAAGCTTGCAAGGCACATGTTTCAACTGAATTGCAACCTCTACAGCAAAACATATCAAAATTTGCAAAACGTTCCCCCAGCCCTTTCAAGGAGTTAAAACCTGTGACCTGTCTGAAAACCGAGCCAGGGCTGGGTGTACAAGTCTGATGTAATTATGCCCTATTATTGTCCTTCTGAAGGCTATCATGAAACTTAGCTTCTTTTTCACAGAAGGTAGACATCAGAATAGACAATAATATTTTTGCTAATCCATAGCTGGATAAGAAATTCAAGCTTATCATTTTCTTTGTAAGATATGATTCTTCCAGTCACTCATTTTAAAAATGGTGCCTTTTTACTGGAACAACAGCAATGTTCCTCCCACATAAAAGGCTCCTTCTGGTACTTAAGGCTGCTGTGCCAATGGGGCTGCAATACAATTTTCTCTAATATAAAAAGTAAGGTAAAAATCTTAAATGATTCTCCTAAAGCAGAATCGATCGAAGTATCAAGAATATATCTTACAAACTATGACAAAACTAATAATAACAACTATGTCACTGTTCAAATAAAGTTCAACATGTTTGTTTAAACATGTATAAAGGCCAACGTGCTACCAGATAGTCTTCTTCAGATGTGCGGATGGCCTCGTTGGTGTTTTTCTCAACACGTGTGCTCTACATGTCAGCACTCAAACTATGTTGTGTGGTATCATGCACATACAGCGCTGCGGTAAAATGCAACGGGCAGTCGAGGATAGTTAAATTTTGCATCTTGACATGGCAGTCTAAGGCATGAAGCCGTACGCTGTGCGACTTTATCCACCCAAGTGCAGTTGTAACCCTGAAGTTTGCTACCTGGAATGCCTTATTGCTGTTATGAAATGGTATTCATGAATGATTAACTTCAGGCGGGTAAACGACTGGCAGACAGACACACAATTCCTTGACAGCGAGTCAACCAAAATTAAATTGAATAAGGAACTCTAAACTTACTTGCAAATATTACATCTACATCCACACTAGCACATACAGAGAAGGTTCCTGCAGGCCTGCCATAGCTCAAGTTAATACACAAGCTTCTGTTGTTAGAAAGTAATTGAGAGGTCTGAAACAGTCCAATGCAGTAAAACACACGCACTTGTGCATAAACAAATGAAGGCAGATTGCATTTGGCCAGAGGCACACAAACACACTACCCTCAACACAACGACTATCCCCAGAAAGGATATTTACTTTTAACTTGTAACTCAGTTATACTGACAAATGTTTCTCTCAGTGATCACATCCAGCATATTCGATGGGGTTTATCTGAACATTGGTTTCAAATGAAGACTCACAGGCCTAAAAGTGTAACTGAAAGTAAAAAACAGATTACAGACATGTTGACTTTTACAACAATAAAGCTTTCTTCTTTTAAATCACTCCACTAGTGATAACAGGTTTTAAAAAATCTCAGCACTACATGTTAGTGTCAAGTAAGCAAATTTATCTGCTTAGAGCAGACAGAAATCACAGATATACACCAACATGCTGCAGTTCCTAATAATTTCAGAGTTAAAAGTCTCTGAATTTGCATTTTATCAACAAATGCAGTAAGGATCGTTTTGCAGCTGTCATTTGCAGAATGGTCTGCAGATTTTTCAGTTGAAGGTTCATCCTGTTTGGCCAGATCCTTCACTGAAGACATCTGGGCTCCAAAGCATCATTCCCACATGTCTGATAGACTGGTCTTGGCCAGGTGTTACAAGAATCCATTACTGCAGGTAACACCTAACGGGTGAATAACCTCTTCCAAAACTTATGTCCTGGCTTTTTGTCCAGCCAGACCTACAAAAGCAAAGTTACCATTACCTTTTATTGGATTTCCCATTCGCAACACCAGGATTAGACCCAGAGTCAGAATTAAAGCATCACTCATTCTCACGACAGTGTATCAGCCAGCAACAAACAGGATGAACAGATAATTTGCTAACAAAACAGCTGTAGAGGCAAAGGGGGTCATACAAGGAAGACAAATTTTAGAGGGAAGCAAGATTGCAGAGTAGATTTTCAAAGATCTCAGTGTAGTTGCATACTTAATATAAAAATAGCTATGAACAACTGTACCATTATTTATTAATGGTGGTGATTATAGTGTTTTAAATTACAGTTATGGCACTATCTCAATATAACTATCACATAATAAGTTGAATGAAACGAGGATCACCCATCCTTCCCCATACACACACACACCAGCACGCACACAGAGGGGGTGAAACAGAAGTGCAGAAGTCTCAGTAGCAAACCTAGTTGTCCTGCTACACTTGTCTACAACCAAGTACAGCATACTGTTGTATACTGGCCCATTCTGATGGCTGCTAAGACACACATACGCATACACACATACACACTTCATCACGGAAGAATCCTGAAGACAAGTTCTTTCCAAACGAAGATGTGACCTTGTCAACTGCTACTGCTAGGACTAAGTCCACGCACTTCCACCAGCACGTCTCTAACAATGTAGAGATGAGTGCCTTAATCTATGGAAGTATTGCTTAAATAAAATTTTCCTTATTTGATTTATACAAACACTACAACTACACATAAGATGTATGAATGTGTCTTTGATAAACACAGAAATGTTTACAGTGGAAGGCAGGAAGAATTAAAACAACTGAAAAAAAAAAAATCCCAAACACTTACTTGAAAAGACTCGGGATACCGACTGCTTTCTTACTAGAAAATAAAAGCTGTATGACTTAAATGAGCTCTTTAAATAATTTTTCTGCATTTACTGGTCTACCCACACCAGCTCTCTAACACTAAAGTTAGAAATCTCATTTACATGAAGATAATTCATAATGGGAAGAAAAACGCAAAAACATGGAAGACTGTCACACTTTGCAGAGACTGCAGAATTGACATATTTTCCCGTTTCCTTCAAGGATGGTATCTGCGTCTGTTGATCTCTAGTTCAAAGAGTTCCAGTTTGGTAAAATAAAGTTGTCCATACACTGCATGCGTGCACATGTATCTGCAAAAATAACTTCCTTGATCAAAAGGAACTTTTCCAACTGAATTTCATTCACAATCAATCCTCACAAAGAAGCCTGCATGCTTTTTCACGACTGGAAGGATATCACAGTGTTGATTCTATATACAAAGTAGGATCTATTCCAGTATACCCGAGTAAAATAATTCACATATGGAGAATAGTTCATTTTGACTTCATGACAAAATCGTCCATATTTTGAGTAGGCATAACTGTCGCCTTCCTCACAAACCACCTGTCAGAAAAGAAGAAGATCTAATTAAAATACTGAAGTGGTGACAGAACGTAATTCTGTATGTTCAATTTACTTCCGTATTCTGTAAATTTCATTCAAGATATGCATTTAATTTCCATACTGCATGATTCCAATAAGCTGAAAACATATTCCTCTATAATTTGTTTAACCATCTAAAATAGCATTGGTGAATTCATACTTTTGTCAGGATAGCAGACATTAAAACCAGTGTACTTTATTCATACAATAAAGAACAAGGGCAGTGGAGATTATCCACATGTCCCATTTACCCAGTACTTCAAACTTGACCTGCACGCAGCATACCACCTATGTAGGGAAGGAAATTCTCAATTACCTTTTCTAGGCGAAGTTTGACATACCTAATAAAGACTGAAGATACACACATGCACTGCCCTATAAAATACAACCAATTGACTTGGAAGCAAATTGCGTGTGCATTTTAGCATCTGCTATCTGGTATCCTTGAAGAGATCCCTTCGTTACTCCTGATTGGCAGAAGTTTACATGGGCTTAAAAAAAGGTTGCAGGACAAATTAATGGAGAAAAATCAATCGGTGGCTACCAAACACAAAGATATTTCCCCTGAGCTACAGTTCTTCAGCAACAGACTGCTGGAAAACATTCCTGTCTTGCCCTATCAATAATCAGAGAAAGGTAGGGGTTGGAAGGGACCTCTGGGGATCATCTAGTCCAACCCCCCTGCTGAAGCAGGTCACCTAGAGCACGCATCACGTCCAGGTGGGTTCTGAGTATCTCTACAGTTTATCCAACCAATCTTTCCACCAGCTGTGGCGTAAATATCTGTTGGGATGCTAACCTATCTGCAAGGCTGAACAGAATAGACTTGCAACCTCATCAGTACCCAAAGTGCTGTATTGAATTGAATGGCAGGCTGGTCCTCATCCCTGGCAGACTTTTAGAAGAACTGAGTATAACCATTTTCAAATTTCATCTTTAAAGCTAGTGAAGAACGCTCTCTGAGGCAGGGCTTTACTGCTTTTGTAATAACAGGTGGTACAGTCTTAAACATTTATCTATAGTCAAATAGTATTTAATGATTGGCAGAAAAGCACCACAGCTAGACACTAATGTATTAGGAGGGATTAGGAGAGTTAAAGAATAGTATGGGATAAGATTACAGGTGTATAAGAAACAGACAAAATTGTCCTGATCACTTTTTAAATTTATGACTCTGTCTACATGCCAATTACAATCAGAAAAATAAGATCAGCATTATAAGCAGATTTCTTTTTAAATTAATTGTTTACACATTCAAACATTCGTTTTTCCTTACTGTTACTTACATGACCATTAGCAATATCCAACAGATCTTTAACTCTACATCCTCTTACAGGTCCCACTTCATTGCAAATTGAATCTTCAATAATCAGAAAGTTCGCTTTGTAAGATGTGAGTATCTTATAAATATCCTCTGCTGACCTCTTTGAATAGATCTGATAAATCTATAAATTAAGAAAATATGTTAATGCAATGAAAAAATCAGTGATAAGTTAAATACTTCGGGGGTCACGGTATTTGGAATGCCACTCACATGTAGTGGCACCAAACAAATGATTTGTATTGCCAGGTGGCCTGGGGGGCACACAACAGCAATGCAAACGTGTGTGTCATGCGGAATGTTACAAGGTCATCTTCTCTGGAGCATTAATATTTACAGTACTCCCACATATTTCAGTCAGGCACTTCAGTCTTACATGATGGAACAGTCTATAAATCACTGATAATACACACGCACTTACAGAATTGGATACTCACATTTTCATTTCTTTTTAGAAGATCATCATCATTATATAAAGGCAAGCTTGACACCATCCATCCAGTACAAAGCTTAATCACACCCATTAACTGTGGGCTGCCTGCAAACACAGCAGCCACAGGAGCCTGTCGTCTGCAAAAGCAACATCAACACACATATCTGAGTACAGGATGCATTTCTCAAAACAATGTTTTTAATTTTAAACACTGTGTGAATCTTTTAAGGTGCTGCAGTATGAATTGGAGTGCATGAAGGTATCACTGGGGGTCTAGTTACAACTGGTATTAATGCTGCACTGGCAGTAGTTTCCTTGCCAGGAAAAGCTCAGACCTGCAGCAGTAGGGAGTTTGCAAGGAAGGTCTCCTGCTGGGGCAAGGGCTGATGGCCATTCTCCTCCCCTCCTTGCAATCCATTCAGAATGATCCGGGAATGGATCAAACTATTGCTTTGCTGAATGGTTGCTGACTTGTGACAGCACAGCCTTGGGAGGGAGGGTAGGCAGAAGGAGAAACAACACGATGTTAACTTGAAAATAATCACAAATCTTTCCCTTACATTTGACCTCTAGGACCATGTATTTCATCATATATGAGTAAATAGTGTTATGATACAAAATAATGTCTACGGTAATTATGTTTCTAGGTTTGGTTTCGTCTTTTGACTATTCATATTCCTGTGTTAGTGAAAGAAAACAGTGATTGTCAGACACTTTGATAAAGACTTTGGACAACTTTTTCTGTAGAGAAGTTAAAAATAAATTCATAGTATCAGGAAGAAAATTTTAAGAAAATACACTGTAATAATGACATTCAATTAAAATTCCAATATGGATATCTAAGTATATCCTTAAGAAAAAAAATTATTTTCATTAAAAATAAGAACAGCTGCTACAAACAAGGGTAGTCAAAATGCACTTAGCTGAGTGAATCTCAATGCAATTCACCACGATTAATTATGTACTTGAAGTGTAATGTATGTGGACTAATGTAAAAGCCATTAGGTACTTGGCATTATTCCACTTGCTGCCTTGAAGAGCTACAGCAGTGACAAACAACATACACTACTATTAACAGAAAGAAGAAATTGGCTGGAACACCGTAATTACCAGACTCGTCTTTTCTGCAGATGAACAGGTTGACACTAAAGACTACACAAATACAGAAAATAATATTCTAAAAAAAATACAGTTACAGACAAGTAAGTTATCTGAACACAGGGGATCTAATTTTCAGGGAAGTGTAGCTCCTAATGACATAGTTCAAAGTCTGAATGAGGCCAGAATCCAGTTCTGAAACTTTTGGTGAGAAGAAAAATATGTCTGTGAAAATCACTTGACTCAGTGCTAGCTGTGCACATGGCTCAGTTCGAACTATATAACACAGCTCAGTATTTGCTACGCCCTGCCTAGCCAGACCGACAAGAGCCCTTCCAGCCTTCTGGTCAAAGGGGAAGCTTGAATCATACGTGCTACACTACATGTGTCTTGACTGAAGTCTCTAAGTCCTCACATTCAGGCATTTCATTTTACTGGCTCATGCACACAAAAATTTCAGTGTTTCTGTCCCCCTTTGGCATTACAATCAGCATGAATCCTCTAATCTACTGAAAAGTTAGTGTGCAAAGAACCAAGTACTAAGATGTCCACCTTTATTTAGAAATTAGGTCTAGTAATAATACTAAATATGATGTGCTTGCATGTTTCAGGATCTTCTCGTAATCAATGATAAATTCTTGTTTCTTTCCATGGGAATAATATCAATCATAAAATACACATTTCTCCTCCCATACAACATGGAATGACTTAGCAAGGGAAAACTTAGATTAATAGAGGTAGCTCCACAAAATGCTGAGATAAAAAGACATAAAGCAGCAAAACAGAAACGTAGGACTTCATACTTACTTTATCCATGTCATAAGTTCTACTGTATCAGGATCATAGAATTCTTGTAGTTCTGAGAGCTCTGTCATTATCCTAGGGAAAAACTGATGGAAAAATATTTTTGGTTACTTACATTTAAAAAAATAATTTATAGAGCATCTCATTATATTAAGGCCTTAAGTAACACAACAGAAGTGGGTTTCATCTGAGTTTTCCCTGCTGATTGGTATTTTTGTTTGAATACTTTGCAAAACACAGTTTATACTTACCTGACAGCAGAAGACCTTCTCCAAAATAAGTATGTTAAACACAAGTTCTCATCTCTCTGTTTGATTAGAATACTTACAATAAAAAAAAAATTAAAAATTAAAAAAAAAAAAAAATCACACAACCAAACAAAAAGTCGCCAAAACCAAAAGCCCAACCCAAAACACAAAAAAAACTATGCATCAACAACATTCATCAACTTTAACTGGCCTTAAATGCATCAAAACCATAGTTCAGGTTTTCATCTGCAAATGCATATAAATAAGGACACTGAACCAAGTTCTCATGGTCAACCTGCTTGAGCAGGAGGGGTTGGACTGTTGTGACTTGATGGAAAGGTGCTAAGCAAGCAGGACAGAGAGAAGAAATTTGCTAGAAGACCATTACGTGGGTAATCTGCCCTGGACTTTCCGCTGACTTTTACTTCAATCACTGCAGTGAAGGAAAATACACTATATTGTATGAAGTAGGATATCTCAGTTCATGCTCTTGAAAAACACTGTGGGAAAAGGAGGGATTCTGGAAAGCCAGACAGAACGCCAACTCCTTCAGACCAGCCCAGGTTGCAAGCCTGCACCACGGCTTCCCTGTCCTGCGAGGTTTGAGGGATGAAGGAACAACAGGTCCTTTTTTAAGGAGATTTTGTCAGTCCTTGAGTGATTTTAATCATTTATCTGAAGAAGGCGTTGCTAGAAGCTGGCCAGCCTTGAGGGGCTGGAGCATGTTCGTGCTGTCGTAAATGCTAAGCGAAAGCTTCCGGATGTCAGGTCTTTTTGAAAAGCATAACGTTTACAGGTTATGCAGACTAAAGGGACAACTTACTTCAGGACAGCTGTAGTGGACAGACAGCTGGAAGTGGGAGCCTGCTTTTAACTGCGGAGTTTCCACCCTCATTACCTGGACACTTCAGCTGACAAGTGATAGCAGCCTACAACCAGACGCGTTAGGGCAGCACAAGAACAGCTTCCGTATGTTCGCATCAGGGCTGAAAGCTGTAGCAGTGCCGTTCTACGCATTTGTGAACTGTCCTCGGAACAGAAGACGGACAGAAAGAGGAACCACTAGTGCCACCCCAAGGAGAACCAGCTTCACTTATCAATCAGAGGCCTTAGAAAAATCTAGTTAGTTAGGTGAGGGACTATGCCAAACCGAGTCAGAAGGCAGCCAAGCAGAAAGATGCTGAGCTGTACACTCAGCCATTTATAGCCACGGTGACAGATTAGGAACCTCAAGGCAATTGCACTGTCCCGTTACTATTAATCAAAGTTTCCAAGCTCAGGGATGAGTTACGAACTTGGAGAACAAACTGTTCACCACTGTTTAAAAGCAAAAGCTGGATCTGCAATGGATGAAGCCCTCTAGAGTCCAAACCCTCACACTGCTTTTATTAAAAAATTATCTGAAAAATAATTATTTGGTCAACTAAACTAGTTTCCTCTATTGTGAAAGATTTCATAACTCTTTTGAGCAACTGTAGCTTTTTTTTAGGAGAATATCTGTTGCTCTGGTAGAAATGTGTAAAGAGTCAGATCAAATTGCAACCAAAATTTCTATTATAAGATAGATGTTACAAAATCTGTTAAATACTGTTGGTCAAGACCAGCTTTTATGTTCGAATTCTTATAAAACTATTCAAACTAACTATTTTGAAGCTATGTCACTACAGCAGAGGGTTACACTTTATGGGATATTTCCCATAATTTTTGCATTTACAGAAGTTTAAAAAATAATTTCCAAATACTTTTCCCCTCAGTCTGTCTGTGATTTGCAATAAAGAACTTGGTATTTATTTTAAACATGGAAACATCTGTACATTTTCTTCTCTGTATTGTAGTATATACATACCTATACACAGTGCTCTGCACACAGGACTTAACTCCATCATAATTTGATGGGAGCTTTTCAAACAGATTGTTTGTGTATGGCCTCCCATAATTTTACTTCCATCTAACCTCACTCCCTCTTACTAAAAACAAGTTTGGGGCAACACAGTTTTCGATATCCTGAGCTCTAATTTGGCAGTATTTTCTTTGCTGAGTCAGTTTATATATCCAAAGCATAATAGCTGAATATAACAAAGTCTTCATTTAAATTTAAACACTTTATTACAATAAGCAATCATTAACAAATTAAATTGTCAAATACCTCATACTGAAAAACGTAAACAGTTTTGTTTAAAAACAAAACATATTCTCAGTGGATGACAGCTTTTATTTCATCACATGTATTTAATTTCACCAAGTACATTTCATTCTATTTGGTCATTTTGACTCATATTGTGCCTACTTACAAAACAAAAACCACAAAGGTACTTTTCTTACCTCTTTCCACAAGCTGAATCCAATTATCGTGGGAACTGCCATACTCAGAATAAGTGCCTAGAAAATATATGTTAGAAGAAACGGATTATGGATCATTCTCCAGCCTTGGACTATCTGTTGATTCTGTTCATACAGTAGGCTACATTTATGCCTGAAAGCCTAGAGTGACAGTAGGAGAAACTTTGCAGTTCTCTACCAGGCAAAAAAAACTCCCCGCAAACAAGCATTTGCCTAATTTAGCATAGAAGAATATATTTGACCCACGATAGCTTTACCATCAATATTAGGGATGGTTAACTACTACTCAAATAACAATGACACAATGTGCACGTGATGTAGGGAAAAGAAGAAAAGTAAACACCTCACATGCAAAAACAATGAGATAATCTGAAAAAGAAAAAAAGTATGAAAGCAGCATTTCAAACCTCTGATCTTGTTAATGCTTTTGTTCACATTAATAATATTGATATGCAAACCCAAGAAACCCATTCTTCAGTACACCATCATTCTAGCTGATACAATTTTTGCTTTGCAAAAAGGAGAAGATAGCTCAAATGGTAGAGGAAACATTTGGTAAGGAGTGCACACAAGGCATTCTCTTGATAATAAACTATTAACATATCTACTGTGTTAATAATAAAAAAAAGCAGGTCTATTTAGCAGAAAGCATGAGGTACATAAAAGAATGTGTTCACCATGTACATGAATGCATCGTTACTCTTTGATTGGAAGAACACTGTCAATGTTTCTGATGTAACAGTGTACAGCATTTTCACAAGTGACAGTGAATCTCTGTTTAAGTGTAAAATACTTATTCCTATAAGCCTCTCAAAATTAAGGTAAGTATCCTTGTTTTATTAATAAAACAAACACACAAAGCTGCTAAAAATTGCACAAAGCAACTCTCGGCACATTAAGAATAAAGCTAGGCTTGAAAGTAGGGGAGCTGTTTGCACTGTAGCACAAGCTCATCTTCAGTCACAGCACTTCTCTATAATTGCCACACATCAACAAATCTTACGCAAAGTAATTCAACTTACCATTTCTTATGAAGCAGCTTTACTCTCAGCAATTAAATACATTTAACTGTCACATTTTTAGCCTCATTTCCTAGTGAAACAAGGCTTATATTGATGCTTGCCTGCATGCCTGTACTAAACTGTAAAAAACGCATGACCTTCTTGCCCGATCTCAACTAAATATGACAGAGAGCTTGAGGTCTCAAAGATTTGTTAAAAGAAACTAAACAGATGAGTGAAAGAGAGAGATGAAGACAGCTCTGCTTCTTATGAGGAAAGGCTGTAGCGTGAACACACCTTTACTATCAGGCACCAGAGAACATGGGAAAGTGTGATATTAAGAACGAAAGATACAGAAAAGAAGACTACATGAGATGCACCGCTCAGAGAACTACATGTTCTTTTAACAGGTTCTTCTACAGGTCCTAGGCAATTGTTGTTTGAAAAGTTATAGGCTTACTACCTGTAATTCCCAAGACAATAGCAACAGCAACTCACCAGCAATATCGGGTGCACAGCTTTCAGTCGAAACCACTTGAAAAGTGTCATCCAAAGTTCAGGAGAGCACACACCAAATGCAGCAAGCATGCAAACATAAGGTGTCCATAGATATTTCATTCTGAAAAACATGGCAACAACTTAGTTGGAACTCTGTGCATGCCTCATATACAAGTTGTTTATAAAAATATTCAGGTTTTTTTTCATCTGTCAAACACGGTTTGGATGTTCAAGCAATCTGAGATCAAATTTGATGGCACTGAAGGGTAAACCAAGGAAATCTCTAGCAGAAGAGCAGGCACCTGATTATCTGCTGCAAGATGTAGGAGCAAGATCCATGTCAAAGATGACAAAATTCTTCACAGAGTTCAGGGGAGGATGAAAGAAAAACAAAGACACTAGTAAAGTCACTTGGCTGTTGCGCTTTTCCAGCCAAGCAAGGATAAAAAGCAGCTATTCAGCAAAGCTGTACAGACACTGTACTATAAGGGAGCTCCTGAAGAAAGGAAAGGAAAATATTTAATAAACAATTTATGATTTGCGGGTATTGCCTGCCTCTTAAGGATAGACTAGTCAAGCTAAAACAACTACATGGTAACACAATAGTCTGATCACTTTAAGAACTTGTGAATATTCAGATTTTAGGAAGATGAGCATAATACAAACACAAGTCTGACACCTTCAAGCTGATTTAGCCAAGAGCCGAGATTAGAACAACATCTTCCAAACATTAGCTTCTGTAGCTTTAAAGACTAACACAATACCTTTGAAAATAGTTTTGTTACAGCTTTAGCATGTCAAGCAAAGGCATACTTTGTGCTAGCGTAGACACAAGAAGATGGATAAGAAATGTTCCACATCCCAATACTGCAGAACATACACTGTTCAACAAAACACTACACAAGATCTTGCTAGAATACAATAATAAAAGAATTACAGTACCGTTCTACACTTAAATACCATAAAGAAAGTGATTAAAATTTGCTTCAATTAATGTTCTGGATTTTGGCTGCATTAAAGCTTGGTAAACACGTTAAAGAGACCGAGCACAATTCATCATATACCTGCATCCAAATTATAGTCAAAATGATCTTTGCTCTCTCTCCCCTACTGCCTAGTACCACTGTATGCCAAATACACTTCTGAAAAGGGGTGAATTTCAAAGGGGTGAATGGTATATCGTGTCCAGTTAGGAACTCTCTGTTGCTTTCAAAAGAGATACATCAAAATCAGACTTACCCTTCCAAACACATCGCTAGACAACCAAGTAAAATTGTGTGAATTACATGATAAACTATTTCTGGCCTCTCTCCAATTCCACCATCCTCAAGTTTAACTGTCTCTTTCAGTGGTTCACCACTGCAGTTGGAGAAAACGAGACATCACTTAATTCAGACATTATCTCAGGCAAAGGTGCCAATAAAACTAATTTTCTGACCGTTAAGTCATCAGCACACTGAGATCATTCTTTGTCATATCATACAGTATTGTTGCACTGCTTATTTGTTTTTGTACTTCAATAATCTATCTGTACTTGCTGTCCCTCGTTTCAGACTGTAACCCCTCTGGAGCAATGGATGTGAATTAATACAACGGGATCACTGCCTACGACTGTAAACCCTATTTTAAGGTAATCCAGCAACAAGACACAGTCTAATTTAAGAGCATGCACCCTCCACAAACATTTAGATTAAGCATGTTGTGTTAAGCATTCTAACTAGCTTTCTTCATATCATTAGCTTGGTGAAGAATTACAGAATCTGCAGGATGACAATTGTGTACGGAATGTGTATACCATTTTCTGACAAAGTAAGATAACAAAACCAGGCTTCAGTCACATCATTATAAATTCTAGTAAAATATTATAAATAAAAATCATAACCAAAATCATGCAACAAATGTTTTCCTACAAACAAGGTAGCAAGCCACACGATAGATAACATTTTATTCTACCATGATGAGATTTCAGGTTACAATTTTATAATAAGCTTTCTCATGACAAACAGAAAAATATTTGAGATTATTAACTGTTTCAAAATTAAAAAAAAAAATTATGTGGAGAAGGTTTATTTTAAAAAGCTGTTCGACATACTGGAGTCACTGCTCAATACAATGTAGTAAATAGCTATTTCAACCACTAGCAAAAAATTGGAAGTTTGTTTCACTGTTTTAAATATATTATAACACATCCAACCTGACAAATATTTTCATTTATAGCAGTATAATCTTTATCTATTAGAAGTCTTGGTTCTTGAAAAAAAAATATTGATTTTTGCTGCAGACAAGCAAGAAATCTTCCCTAATATCTGAGTAGTTACACCATTCATCTTCTACCAGGAAGAGATAATTTCCTAGCCACTGAGTCTCCAAGACAAGTTACGCTAGGATCTACAGTGTTGCTATTCTTAGTGTGTAAACAGCTCCACCAGCACTTCTCTCAAGGGAACTGTGAATCACTGTGAAACTAAAAATAATTGAGTCAGTTCAGCTCTGTTCTGAGCAGTAAAGCCTGATGGACTTTATCACAGTAAGCAAGAGTTTAAAAAAAAAAAAATCAGTGAAGCATTAGAAATCTGAAATCCTCTCAACTCCACCCATTTCATCCTTCACAGTATGTAAACTTGGAGAAAAAAACAAACAACCCCCAAACAGACAAACAAATTCTCTAGCAACAATCAGGTAACTTTGCTGTTGGAAGGGGAAAACAGACAAAATATCTTTTTCCTTCCCAATGGGAAGAGACATAAACATATCACAAAACTTTAGCCAGAGCTCTCCAGAAATTACACCCATGGGGTAAAAAAACCAATGACAACTCCCTGTATTGACTGGAGGGATGCTCAAGTAGCTCATTACTAAAGGACTATCTTTAGAAGCCTTTGGTGGGCCCTTCCACTGGTCCTCACACCTGGGCAAGCTCAATGGTGCAACAAACTTTAGAGCAACAAACATGATGACCATTCACTTAGACAATTTTTAACTTCTTGTTTTCAGTATAATTAAGTTACTTACCAAATCCTCCTAAAAACGACCTGAGTTACAGAAAAAAGGCAGATAATTAATACTAAAATATAGAAAGGCAACAATGATGACTGAGTTAGTCGCAAAAAAAAGTCTTGGGAGGGTGCCTGAAGAGATTCTTGACAAAGGAGCCAATTCATTGTAAAATTCCTAGTAAGGCAAAAACATCCCATTAAAAACAATAACAATACCCCACAGATTAGAAAAAGAAAACTAGTACACAACAAATCACAGTTTAATCTATTCATGTCATAAGAAACTATTTGAAATTCATCTTTGAAAAATTATCTTTTTATCATATGAAACTGCTTTGCAAGTACTCTTTAGAGTAACTGTCAAAAGCTTATCCTTCAAAAAAGAATCTGTGATCTGAAGAGACCAGACTACAGCTCTTTTATATCATAAAAACCCAACCTCCCATATAACTCCATTACAGGGACCACAAAGCGCTTTGTTGTCACAGTGGATTAAGATTTTAGAGATACTGATGCAAGAAGGTATGCTTGTCCTCATTCCAAACGGGGAGATGAAGAAGGGTCATCTGAGATCACAAACAAGCCCGAGGCACTGTCAAGAATAGAATCCTTAATGCTGAAATCCTAGTTCTGTAGCCAAACCCACTCGATCATTCTTCTTTCTCAATTAATGAGCAGAACGATTATATATTCTGCCAAGAAGCACTATCAATGGATATTCTCAACTGGGACTGGCGCAGCATGTGATGGTGCGAATGCATTCTTGTCTTATTTTGTTTTGCTTTCCTCCCTCCTTTCTTTTTTCCTTTTCCCCCAAGAGAAGACTAGAGAACTGAACCACTTTCAATTAGACAGAATCTGTTTAAAGATTAACAGCTGGGCATGTCCAAACTGGCTGTAAAAGACAGATCTTGAAGCTCTTGTGCTGCAAACCATAATTCCAACCCAGTTACACAACTTTCTACGCATAGTTGCACCCAGTTTGTCTCAATCACTGGCTCCATTGTAGAGTCTGACAGCCGGGAAAGTAACATGTAGCAAGTCCCTGAGGGGAAAAAAATAAAATCCATAATACCTGGTAGCTGAATAAACTGAAATCCTGACCAGAAGCAGTCCTTTCTTTTCTTGCAAAAACTTAAGAACACGCACATATGTGTTAAACAACGCATCTCAGTCAATGTCATTACATCTTGTCTTCCAAAAGTTCGCCAACAATTTCAGTTATGTGTGATGTCATTTTCCACTTCTTCCCCTGAAAGGCCGTGAAGTAGTTTTGTAAGAGAGATGCAGCTCCTAGGAGAGAGTTCCAACTCCTGCACAGAATTGCAAGTCTTGGCCCGGCTCCAGGATGTGCCTGAGTCCTTACCAATACTGCATTTGAAGTTTTCCAGAAAAATCTGTAGCCATGATGTCTTCCTCTTGTAGACCACCATTCAACTTCTTTACAGATGCAAACAGTTTTTCTTAGATTCACAATTCCCTCTGACTTTTACAGTGTCCCTTGTACTAATTTCTTCCAAAACAGACAGGGTTTTTCTGGGCAGTGTTATTCTTACCAAACTAAGAATAAAACCCCACAACCCAACCCTGTTTTGAGATAGTACCAAGTTCATTACTCTTATCAGAGCCCCTTCTTTTTCAGGCTACAAAAAGTTAGTACCATCACCTTTACCCTATTATCTTCACTTTCAAGTCTTATTAGAAACACTAGACAGGGTACAGAAAGTTTTTGCTCTTCAACATCAAAATAAAACAAAAATCTATGAAATGCTTTCACTCCAAGGCATGAAGAATATTGGGGTGCCTCAGAAATCTCAAAATCCTACGTAAATTCTGTATATGCATCTTTTTTTTATAATTCAATCAGGTAACAAATAGCAACTGTTTCCATAACTCCTCTACAAAATTCTCAGAAGCCACTGAAATTTTATACTTCTCAAAGCAGTTTCAGAAGTTCGGGTATCTTAGAAAGTGTAAAGAGTTTAAAAACTTACTTATTTGTGTTTAAGCCAAGTTTTACTTCAATGAACTTCACCAAATGCTCATTTTCTTTATGAGGAACAAACATCTGAAAATAAGTTTAGCAGAGAAAAATCTTATCAAGTGCTGGAAGCAGCTTTCACATAGTCACTTCATTCAGATTACAAAGTGGTGTAGAACAATCAACTATTCAAGATTTAGTTAAAACTAACAAATTGGATTAAGTGTGCCAGTTAAGGTACTGGTATAGTATTGTAAATCTTCACTTAAATAAATCTATCTTTAGGATTTCCTTGAGAATACCATTCCCTTCATTTCATTTATGTACCCCAATAGGAGGGCAAGTGAAAAGCTGTCAACAAGTTGTCAAAAAACTACCAAGCGGTGTAAAAATGGAAATGTCCATGAAAAATGGACATAGACTTACCCCCAAGCAAGCCAAAGAACATTTCTTTTGGCTCCACTAAACAACAGAACTGCAGCCTAACAAAAGTTATGAGGATTTGTAATCTTCACATAAATTGTTTGAGCAGGCAAAAGCTCTGTGTACTTTCTACGTAATTTAACTTGTATTTTTCAAGGTTAGTTTTTATTTTCCTGGAGATACAGCAAGGCTAGCCTGTCTGGATGGCACAAGAAAAACAATCAGATCTGAGCATTCTCTCAAACTTTTTCAGGTTCCACTAGCTTCTTTATTTTTTAAGTTAACACTGTTAATTAACACGACCAGGGTGAGTTTGAGACATACAGGAAAAGCACAATAAATTATGTAAAAAACTAAAGCCAGCAAGAGGGAGCTGCTAATCAAAATACAAGGCCAGGCTAAAATCCCCCTGCATAATCTTAACTCCTAGCTGACTCCTACACTAAGCGAAGGTCTCTGTTGCCACATTCTGGTTGAAACGTAGTTGAGAATTAACATCCACCCTGAGACTACTCATACCTGTTCCTGCCTATCAGGTGTTCTCAATGCACAAGAACCCTGGTTTAATATTCAGACCAGCTTGCAGAGGCCGCCAACAAAAGACACATTTATGAAATAGCTAAAGTGCAATTTAAAGAGCATTTCTGTACTATGCTTTAACCTCGACCCAAAAGAGCAATACCCCAAGAAAATCCAGCTGCTTGAGTTGTTAAAGACTTTTACATAGATAGAAATTAACTCAATTTTCAGTCCTCCAGTTTTCTATGAACCTAGCTATGAACTCTCAGAGCAGTAAGATAAGCAACAATTCAAAAGATTTTTCCAAGATACATCTGCAACTTTCCATTTAGATTTTGACAACTAAAATCACCTTTTTTACAGAGCAATCTTACCTTTAGTAAGAAGTTTAGTGTCACTGTTATTGTAAGTACCAAATAAATGTACATTATTTTCAGCAATCTTGACATAAATGTACCTTTTTTCATATTCATCTGCAAAAACATTTAAGAATGCCATATCATTTGGAGTTCAGTTTAAATAATAAAAACTACATTCAGAGTTAGAGGACAGTCTAGTTACCTGAAGGCATTTAGAGATCATTAAAGCTGCTACAAGACTCAGTAATGGTGACACTAGTAAGGCTGAGTTTTCAAACTGCAAAAGGTATCCCAAGAATAGAGAAAACAAGTAGATTTTGTATACTTCATGAACCTATTGAAGAAACAAAATAAAACACCATAAAGTAAAATTACAGTGGAAATACATCTTGCTTTTTAGAGCAGTAGAGAGCTCACTCCTTTCCTCTGTTAATCAGGGGATTAATGGATATCTGTCCTCCAACTCATGAATCTAGCAGGGTACCATCTGGCTCTGGAAAGTATTTCCCATCAAAATGATCCTGGTCAGCCTCAGTAACTAATGCACAATTACTCCACAGGAATTCTGTAAAAACACGAAGCATAGTAGTGTTTTGCAAGATCTCCCCATTCTGTAACACCTCACTGTGATGCAGCATGAAGAAGTAACCACAACCTAACAGTACGAAAACATACAATTTGGGTGAAAGAGCTGACTATTGTAAATCTGCGCTTTCCTTGCCCTCACAACAATTTGTTCACTTACTCCATCTCAGGCATACACAGACTGTTACTGATACTTTGTTATTTACTAATTGGTAAGCAGATCTTGTGAACCCTGATACTTGGTTCTTTAGACTTTTACCAAAACACCCATCTTCTGCTTCATATTTTAAAGATCCTGCTTTGAACTAAAATAAATCAAACATTTCCTACAGCTGAGGAACAGGAAAAAAAGCAATTGAAAGATGTGACAAATTAGTACTGCATGCAGTTTGAAACGGAAGTTACATCTAATAAAACTAGAAGGCACACATGTACAAAGTGTCATACATGCCGTTGCAACTGGCAGAGTAAAAGTGCCTCATTGTTGCAACATTTCTAAGAACCATTTTGCAGAATAAATTGAAATACTTTCTTGTATTGACAAATCAATTTGCCTTCAGCATCTGTCTAGCCTATTTATTGACTAAATCAGTACAGGGTGGGCCATTCAGGGTGAAAATGAGCCCCTTAACTGCACAGAGCCAACCGAGCAGTTTTCTGGTCAGCCCCATGCTGCTGTGAATAGCGAAAGGAAAAGAAGAGGCAGCTAGGCCAAAAAGGATGCATGACAGTATCAGTCATCACTCTTGCAGCTCTCCAAGGATGTTTCAGGTCTCAGAAGCTTTGTTTAGCTTCTGACCCTTCTGTCAGGAAAGCTGTCTCAAACACAGTAGTACAAAAGTGAGGGAGTTTAAAGCCATTTTATTCTCCTGATGGACATGACATGCACTTCAGCTGGACCCAGGCTACCAGACACTCCAGCCATCGCTCAGCCTGCGCCCTTTGGAGCTCCCGAGCAGTATTTATGGCAGGCACCTCTGAGGCTGTATTTAAGTCCACAACTATCAGTAGGTTGAAGAGTTCCAATACCTTCTCTGTCTGTGCCAGGGCAAAGTTGTCTAGCAGAAAAAGTGAAACAGCCTGGACAAACAGGAGATAATGACTGTATTCCCACATCATCATGAAGGTAAATGTTGAAGCATTCACCAAAAGGTAACAAAATTTCTAGAGAAAAAACAGAAAAACAAAAAAAAGCATTAATTTCATACCTATGCATCTCTGTCACTAGGTAACTAAGAGGTCATTAAAACAGAAACTATGGAAATAATTAAAATAATTAAAATATTGAATTCAGACATATTTAACATGTTCTCAGATGGGAGAAAGTAATGACTGAAACATTCAAAAACATTTAAAGTCAATCAGAAGAAACATCTTTGACAGAGACAGGGAAAGCAAGTTACCATCATCTTCTCCAAGCAACAGGAAGAGCAACAAAACAGTTTACATACTAAGAAAAACTTCAGCATCAGTTTATTTCAAAAAGACAGCACACAGCTCATTACCACACTGTACTCTCTGAACCCTCACGGGGGCATAACAGGGCAGGGCACGAGTCACTTAGCAAAACTGCACATGCCTAGGTGAAATCCAAGTGGCTGTTTTGAAAAGAGCGAACAAAACATCTACTGTTTTCTGCCTAGTGAGGCAACAGTGACAGAGGTAACTACTCTAGAGCACAGTTCTACCAGCAACTCTTTATTAAGAAATTAATTTTGCTTTACCTCAGCAGAACAATTTAGGTTTTTTTTTAAATAGCCTGTGAGAGCTGCTACTTGACATGCAAAATATGGCAAAGCCCAATTTTCCCTTGATGGTATGGAGTAATCAATTCTTGTTGTATCTGTCCTAGAACAAAGTACAAACAAAATTATTAAAATATTTATGGAACAAAAATATCAAGGAAAGCCACCTCTAGTTATTAGTGTGGGCTCACAAGCAAACTATTCCTGTATTAGATGTAAAGTAATACTGACACAATTTTGCTACCGATACAGGTCACAAATTTAGTACTAGCACAGAAGGTCCAATTTTTACTCATTTATTCAGCAAGTCTCCTTATCAGGTGGCGTTTATAGGACTGTAACCAAAAAACATCTGCCTCCAGCCTTTCCTGACTCCCCACAACACTGGGTGAGCCAGATGCATCACACACTGCTTCTGGCAATCTGCACTGTGACAACGGAGCCTTCTTTGGCCACGAGCAGCGCTAAATGCTCTCATGTCCGTAGGCAGGGGACCACTGCTGTAACGGCAGCTTTTCACACTGCGATGAAAATCAGCTCACAGCTGAGAGAAAAGACTGCTTTCAGTTCTCACACAACGCGTCTTAAATAAGTGATTTAGGCAGTCGAGCACAACGTACTTAGAATCCAAAACAGTGCACCCTCATAGTAGCAGCACCAGCAGATACTCTTGTCTACAGGGAAAATTCTGCCCAGCAAAACAAGAGGTTAAAGACGGATGGGGAGCATGGGCGAGAACAGCAGCAGGGGCTTCTCATGGAATGACTTGACAGTATCTGCACAATTAGAGCTGCAGAAGAAAGTTTTTAAAAGTGCTAAAGTGACTTAGAAGCACAAGTCACACTTTCAAATGTGATCAAAGGCATCAGTTTCAGAGGTACGTAGTCTTCTTTGTGTCTACCATGCTTTTAAAGCAGAGCCTCAAGCTCCTTTATCATTTAGATTTTGAAAGTGTCACCTCTCATTTTTACCTCTGAAGCCTCTTACAGAGGCATATTTTGAGCTCTTTTAACTACTGGACCTTTCAATTTGTTAACAGTGTTTAATCTTCTTTGCTGTTGAACAAAACCACAGATTTATTCACCGTTTTTCCTACTTTCCACTGTTCACATCAGCTTGATTAACAGTATTTTTAGCTACTAATCACAGATTTGGTCATGATGACTTCACACTCCTAAAAGATGATCCCCAACAGTTCAACTTTAAAGGTATATCTCTAACATCTTGCTCTTCCATAGCTCTTTTCTTTCAAGCGCTCTCAAGTTCACAGAAAGTCCCAGAGCTACTTGGTGAGAAACCAGGAACCTGAACGCAAGTTCTCATTGCCCAAATGAGGCTCCCTGTTACTGTGGTTTTTCACAAAAGGAAGGGACATTTTCTTGCAAGTGAAACATTTTAAAATAAAAGAATCTTGAGATCAGGATAATCTAAGAAGATTCCACTTTGCACAAAACCCCATTACAAAAATCAAATTTAAGAAAACAAACAAACAAACAAACTGAAGACTCTTTAAAAGACAAATGCACTTGGTCATTTCCTTCTAAGCAACAGAACAACTGTCACAATATTTAGAGCTGGCCACAGAGAGCAATTCTGTTTTACAGCAACTTCGGAAATTTGTTTTCATTCTTCACCAGCACAAACCCAAAACGTTCTGAGGAATGTTTTTGCAAAACAGAATTGTGTGAGAATACTCCTGTATTCACACACATACATAAAGTCAGTTCAGCTGGCAGCACTGATGGTCTGGACAACAGATGGCCTTTACATTAGTAAAAGCATCACGAGAATCAGTGCATCTCTGGGAAAGGTTTAATATTTGGCATAAGAGCTTCCTCTCATAACGAGAACACAAAGTTTAACAGAAAGCATTTCAATCCGCTCTAGTATTTTAAAATGCCTTATTGACAAACTAGATCGTATAAAGATGTTTTTCTTACCTGTTAATAATGAACCATGCTACAGTCAGCATTCCTGCCAGCCAAGTCCCACTCATAACCCAACTGGTTACAAACAATGCAGTCACATAAATTCCCTGCAGTCCAAAAACTATACCAATGTAGAAATATACTGGTTCAATAATTTCCTGAAATTACAAATGAAAATGAAGAGACAAAGCAGCAACTGAGCTGAAGCTGGAAATGATTACTATTTACTATTTGCATACTGCTCGCAGTGCGCTAGGTGCTTTATAAACAGGTAAGAGACAGCCCCTATTCTAGAAAAGTACTGAGCTTTATTATGCTTTTATTTAGGGCTTAGTGAAAACAAAGCAGCATGAATTAAGAGCACACTTCAGGACTCAGCTTGCTAGTGCCATGATTTTTGTATTTGCTTTAGCATGAACATTGTATGTGTCAGATTTAATAAATCTATACCGCAGTGAGATATAAAGTTCACGAGACTACTGAAGAAGTTATGTAGGGGAGGAACTTTGAGAAACAAAGATGTGGCAAAAACGGCTCCAAACAAAAGCATATATAAAATAAATACATAATAAAAAGAAAGATAGTTGAGAGAGGACACAAGTACGCAGCATAAGCGGAACAAAGCCCGAGCAGAGCAGAAGGAGACAAAAGGTTTATCTACAAAAGTGTTTTTCCCTTTATCTGTACAGGAATGGGTACCACTATAACAGATTTCTGTGCTCTGAAGGACGTAATCTTCCTGGTTTTAATAGATTGCACAGACACTCTCCGCATTTCTAAGCGGTTTGAAGAAGTACAGAATAACAGACAGAAAAGTTTAGTGCGTATAAACCCTGAAAAAATCCTATGCCAGAGACTGATCAGAACTGAGGAGAACCTGGACCTGGTGAGAAGCCTAGCTCAATTCATTCAACAAAAATTGCATACACTTATCGTATACAGCACAGAAAGCCTCATACACACACACAAAGACACAGCTATAATGAAAGCACAGAAAGTCAAAGAAATGCACATACTTCGCTACCAGCTGCTTGATACAAAACACTGGCAATCAACTCTGGGTACAAAGTCATTTGCTGAACTGCATTTATCGTCTTCAGTGATACTGTCTTATTGTTGTGTGTCAATTCATGAACACCTATAGACAAAAAAAATATATTATTTTCAGAATCACTTACTATTGCTGTTCTTAAAACAGGTGAAAGTATACTCAAAGGTAGGGGGAAACAGATTTGATCATTAAAGCTGCTGACTGATTCACCACTCCTAATTTTGAAGGAAGGAAAAATTTCTGTGCCAGATGCCATTCCACCCTAGTGATTAAGCTACCATGTTTTTTGATCTAGCCTTTAAATAGAAGGCCCAAAACTAACCAGCTGAAGCATAGTCTCTTCAGTAACACACTGATGCAGCCCCGAAACCAGCTACCTACAGGTCACCTTCACAGGAGGTTCTTCAGAAGTGAGACAAAGATCTAACAGGGATCAGCAGGATGTATTAAACTTGTCTCCACAAAAAGGTCAGATATGATGGCCTCGTCACCGTTTTCAGCCCTGCATTTCTAAGACTTCTAAGAATCACTTAGCACAATACACTGTTGCATGGGATTGAGATGAAATTGAAGCCAGCATACTTGAAGGTTACACCATTCTGAGATATTCTAATTCAAGAAAAGAATTCTCATTACTTAGGACAAGTGAGAGAAGAGGAAAAACAATCCAAAATGACTGGGGGGGGGGGCGGGGGGAACGGACAAAAAACCCCAACAA
>Ga0065711_1032533_pt1 | contig 27151 bp, 21 predicted proteins | sample Hoacrofraction12_FD_59098 | JGI IMG/M metagenome (GOLD analysis project Ga0065711, IMG submission 59098) | Hoatzin crop microbial communities from Cojedes, Venezuela - Epithelial fraction 12 v2 (version 2) | ecosystem: Host-associated > Birds > Digestive system > Esophagus > Crop | place... | reverse complement strand
TTTTTTTTTTTTTTTTTTTTTTTTTTTAAGCCTTATAGTGTATTCCTGCAGTGTATTTAGAGGTACTTCTCTGGGGACTTTTCATGTTGATCCAAGCTGACCCATAACAGACCTCTGTAAGATCTCCTTGCTGGTGGGGAGAGTCCTCTGCTGCTCTGCTTGCACTCCAGGATTCGAGGCAACGTTACCTAGATCATTCTGCAAGGTATGGCTTTTTGTACAGACTTACATCAAAAAATTTCAAACCCAGAAGCAAAATTTCCCAAACATCCCGGCTAACTGAAATCCATGGAAGATGGTGGAAGTTTATCTTGACCCAGCAAAAAATTGGTTGGATATTGCTGCTCCTGTAATGCCAAAGATAGCTGGTACCATTGCTGGGACAGTAAGGCCAGGGTGTCCTTGACACATCTGCTTTGCTTAAAATCCCTTAGATGTCTGTGCTGGTATCTGTGTCATAAATTATTTTGAGGGATTCTCAGTAAATTCATAAAAGTTGCCATTTTAATGGTTTAAATACAACTAAGTAATAAGCTTTCATGAGGTGGCCTCAAGTAAAACTGCTGCTGTGGTTTGCGTGGCTAAGCTAATACATCTGCAAGAAACACCCAGGTTTGCATTACACTTTTAGTAGATTCTTTTTTCTGTCAGGCACTCTCTGAAGCCAGAAGCACCAACTGCATGAGTGTCCACTCATGGCACGAGTGAGTCTTGCTGGGAAACAGGATTCTGAGGATGTTGTTGAGGCACGTTTCAGCTCTTGGTGACTGTGTTCTCTGACAACTTCACCCTGACGTGGCTCATGCAGAGCACAGCACAGGCCACCTCAGCCCGGCCAGTTCTGCCTCTTCGCCTGGCATGGGAGTTCAGGCACTGAAACCCTTGGAAACCCCCACACCTACATCCCTTTGTACATCCAGGATGGAGTATGGCTGTGCCTGCATATTCCCGTCCATGGGAATGAGAGCAGGTCCCCCTCTCAAAGGATCCCTTTGCTTGAAGAAGGGTGTGCTCTTGGGCTGCAGCAGCCTTCGGAGCCCTGGGAAGGGACGCTTCTCTTCAAGGTCCTCCTGCATCGAGGATGGGGAACATACATCCCTGAGAAATATCACAAATGCTGCCGAATGCTGCCAGCCATGTCTGTGCTGTTTGGTGGGGTTATGCTGCTGCAGCCTCAATGTGGACCATTGGCTTTGTCTTAGAAACACATATATATCCCTCTATGTCTTCTAAAATGTCTCTATCCTTCCAAAAATCCCTTTCTGAATTGTCCACCTAGGAACCAGTCTGGTTTGTTCTTTGATGGTCTTGCTTTGTCCAGCTGTGAGCAGCAGCACATCCCACGTACGCTGCTGGGGCAGGAAGGTTGAGGTTTGCTTTTATTCCAGGTCAGGCGCATTTACCATGTAACCTCAGTGGGGGAATATCTCCCCTGACATCACAGAGTTTGCCAATAGATGAACACTTTGGACGTAGGTGGTGTGGTGAAGTTGGTGCCCTGCAACTGGCTTGTTTAGCACAATAAAAATATATTGGGTTCCTAAGATGTTGACCAATGGGTTTGGGAAACCGATGATTGATTCACACAGCTGAGAAACAGGGATTGTAATGTGTTTTTCCAAAGGAGACCAGTTTGACAGATGAGTTCATTTAAGGATTATGCTATAGATAGAACTGTTGACAGAATGAATTTGTTTTTATTTTTCATCAGTAGGTGTAACACAAAGCAGAACTAATTGAAAGTAGTTTCTTTGTGGCATCTGGTTGTGTTTCGTGCTTTAAGTCTTTCACACGCTGTAAAATTACACCAAGGGCTTTTCTTCACTTCCATTTGCTTTCCAAGTTTTCCATCACTGCTTTTCAAATGGGTTCCCAGTGTGCTGGATGCATTAAGAAATCTCAGACTACACAAGAAATGGAGCTGGGCCGTCGTTTCTGCTTATTGCACAAATGCTCTGGTGCATATCACAAATCCACAGCCTGAGCAGACGCGCCGAGGTGTCCCCACCTCAGCGCCGATGGCAAAGCTGAAACATCAACATCCTTCCAGATATTTTTGATGGTATTTTAAACTGTGACCTGTGCTAAATATCATTCCTATGTCGACTGATCTCTTTCTGTGTAAGGCCCAAACCTGGAGGGTGATTATGTTTACCCAAGGAGGTGTTCTGAGGCTGAAGGAAGGTGTTAAGTTCTGGAAATAGATTTTCCAAGCAGCCAGAGAGAGAAAATCCCGGTGTTTCTTCAAGGATTTGGCTCGCTGTGTTCCTTGCTCTCCTGGCTGGACTGCTATTGCCTGCCCGGCTCAGGCTGGGTGATTGCAACAGGGTCTCAGCTTCCTTCGGCTGCTTGCGGCTGCTGCGGTGACTGCGCCGGCATCTGTGAGCTGAGGTCATGCAGGCTGTCGGGGTAGAAAACTGGACTCTGTGGCTCAAACCTGTCCTACAATTTTGATCTGTGCGTTTTGGCTTGGGATTTTCTCTCTCTTTCTTTTCCAGTTGTGGTCAAATAAGAGTTTTCCAGAACTGACTCACATAGGGCCAAAGAACAGGAATGCAGCAAGCACGGCGGCGCCTGCCAAACTGCCGGACTCGCAGTCGCGAGGGAGAAAGTACCCCCAGGTCTCTGCTCCTGAGTCCAATACCTCAGGAGAAGAGTCCACGTGATTGCAGGATTACATTGCAGGCTAAACTCTATCCTTCACTTGGCCTCGGACCTGAACTTTAAGCACCAGCCAAAACATAATCCAAATTTGAGCACCGGCTATTGGTCTGTCTGCTCTTCTGCTCATCATATGTGCAGTCATTCAACAGAAGCTGAAATGTGTTTTCTCTGCCAAGAGCCGTTGGTTTCCAAACAACTACATCAGCGCAGTGAGTGATGGAGTTTCCATCAACTGCTGTAGGCCAAATGCAGTCATCTGAATTCAGGTCTTGGCAGGTATAGAAACTTGGAGTTGTCAATGATTTTTATATGAAATTGTCCTTAATTACAATTTCTCATTCTGTGCTTTGGTTCTGTTAAAGCTCTTGGAATTGTACATGAATGGGAGCTTTTTATCTCTTAGCTAGTGCGATTTTCTGTTCTTTAATTGACCTTTAAAATAATTTAGTCTGGGCTTGGACCTTGGTTAAATATAGCTGGTTATTTTCACTCCGAGTATGTAATACATGAAAGAACCTAGGTATCCTTTGAATGTGTTTTGACAAGCGCCGTGTCTGCGTGCAGGTATGTATTTATAAACATTTGCACTGTGTGTATTAAAAAGACACTTCCAAAATCAAGTACTTTCTCTCCTGTAGCAAAATATTTGTACCAAATATAGTGTTCTGTTTCCAAAAAATGGGCAGTTCAAAGAGAGTAAGATACTTCTTGGAAGGAAGCTAGCACAGAGGGGACGTGGATTGAGCCCTCCGTACTTATGAGGTGAACATGGAGCCGTTATTTGCTTTATCCCATCAAACCACGACTAGATGGTGCCTAAAGAAATTGTGCAACAGCAAGGTTAAAGGAAGCCAAAGGACCTATTTTTCTAACAGGCTTCATGGCACTGCAGAACGCCTTGCTAGTGATGTTCTGCTGGCTAAAGCTTTCAAAGGATAGGGTTAAACACTCTCATGGAAAACAGCACAAACAGTGCCCGTTCACTGCAGAAGCTGTACGGATGAAACATCTGGCTTCAGAAGACCCTGAACTACTGTGGGCTGGAAGCTGGCTAGGTGTAGGACAACCGCTCTTCTCTTTCCGATACTTGTTTCCAAAGCGTTTATTACTGACTACTGTCAGAGGTGAGATGCTGAGCTCCTGTTCTTACTAGATATGATCATTCTTGTCTCCCTAATTTATATGAAAAGCCCATGAATTCAAAGGAACTACTGCCTGCGGAACAGAAGGAAGATCCCAACAGCTTCTTGCCTCCAGTCCCTTGCCTAAGGCTGATTTCAATTCAAAAAAAAGAACAACAACAACAAAAAAGGAGAATAAATTCAAAGTATTTAGCAGCAGTTTCCTCTGTGTTTTCCAGACACAAAGTTCCTCTCCCTTGACCTTCTCTTCCCTTTTCTTCCTGATAGCAGAGACACCCCATCCGACCTGGGAACCCCTCATCTTTCCATATTCCAGAGATGGGAAATATTTAGCTGATTTCTTTTTTCCCTATACCTGTACCTTCTGCTTCCACTTTTGGAGACCACAGATGAAACCAGTGTGAAAAGGAGTCACGAATACTAGTGTCCAGCAATGCCAGCCTTCAGTGTTTTGAGCATGTTGACTAAAGCGATGCCATGAGTCCTGGGGACCCTGCTCTGAGCATGGATGAGGTCTCCAGCGATGTTCATTGTCCTGCAGATTGCTCTGCTGGAAGGTTTTCTCGAGTGGATGCTTCTTCTGACAGCAGTGCATGCAAGTATGTATTTTGGTGACATTACAATGGGGGGACTAGAGCTGGGTGGGGAGATCAAGATATTTTTGCCTCTTTGAAAGACGTTGCCAGGATAGCAGGGTACTATAATAAAACCTGAAATTAGCTAGCGAGGCTTTAGGCACAGTCGTGCTTGCACAGTCTTGCAGTTCATGGGAACAGCGCCACATTCCTGTAAGCAGATGGATCCTCTGCTGGTGCTCACCATTTCTGATGTTTTAGGAACCACCAGGAAACCACCCGGGCAGCAACATGTCAATACTCAGCCAGTGCATATTTGCATACTGTGTAAATGCAATTATTTGGAACCAATTCTACCCTTGTGAGCCTTTGCTCCCTGGAGAGGAAAAAAAAACAAAACAAACTGTTGAATAAATCCATAAAATGAAAAACTATCTGGGGGAACCAAGTCCTACGTAGTGGAGGAATCCTCTGGTTCTGAAAGAGCCAATGCGTTTGAGTGGTGGCAACGCCAGGACTGAGGACTTTCTCACTCCTCTAAAAGCCAGTACAAGATGCAGTCTGGCTAACACAGGAGGAGATACCCGCCAATGGAGCAGGTCCTTGTGAGCTGGCCCATTATCTTCGTGAGCAGGAACAGCCTGGAAAGAACTTGAGACTCTGACCAGGATCAGATTGAATCTAATTTCACACACCCATGTTTTTCCTACTCGCCTTTTATCTCCCAGACATCACTTCTCATCTCATGTTTGATACTGGAACAAGGCCCCGTCTTTGCTTGTCCGAGGCTAATGTCTGAAGCTGCAGCCTCCCTGAGGACCTGGCTCTGGTTCATCATTACACTGCCATTTGTGTAGCCATTTACACCCAGATTCCTACTCAATTGCATGATGCATATGTCTCAGATTGGTAGAAATGAGTGTCTGGAGTAGACCAGCATCATGTCTGCTCTGCTTCCTACCGCCTGCCTTTCTCCAGAATGAAAGGCTTGGTAGGCAGAGCTCCAGGGGCCTTCCACTGCTCTCACCCTTTGGCTTGCCATCAGGGTGGGACAGTTCAAAAAGATCAACCCAAGTCCCGAAAGGGTGGCTGCAGCAGTGAGAGTGAAGATGGGTGCATCACCTGCATTCTTTTGGAGGGAAAAGGGTTGGAGGGAAAAGATAAAAATGACCTGTTCTCAGGTACTAAAACATAATCTCTGCTCATCTCACCTGGCAGCCTGTGATCCGAGTCATCAAATTCCCTCCTCCTACAACTGCTGCTGCCACTTTCCAGGGGGTGGAAAGCCCCATTAGCTCAGACTTACCAGTGCCACTTGGCAGCTGTGGTGATTTACAGCAGAAAAGACTCATCATCTGCAACTGTCAAGGCAGGATCTGCAGCTTCATTTGAAATACTTTTACTCTTCCAGATGATTTACTGCTCAAGCACAAGGTGGTCATTTTATCTCCCCTTTCTTCCCCCTTTGCCCATGACAGACTGGATCCCACGCACAATCTCCTTTCAGAGTTGCGGTGTCAAACGAGCATCAAACGAGCGAGCCACAAGCCGCTCCATTTTTCACGAGCCCTCCTGAGCGGTCTGCTGGAAGATGACTGCATAGCCAATTGCTGTGTCCATTTTGCTGGCACCTCCAGCATTTTATGCGGTGTCTGAATCTCAGCAGGCACCTCACGCCTGCTAATGGCTTTGCGAGTCAGCCAATCAATTGGTTATTTATGGCAGGCATGTCTCAAAACTGTCAGGTCAAGTTTTCCTACCCTGACGTATTTTATTCAGAGGAACACATAAATCCTTTCCTGCCATTTGCAGCTTAAACCTTCTGAGTGTGAAGCCAGCGGGTTAAAGTTTCCAGCGATAGTAGCGAAAGGTATTTTAAAGGGTTGTTCTCCTGACTCTTAGGGGCTTGGGCACTTTGTCTGAGTCATGAATCAGTACACACTGCAAGATTTATAAGCATAAAGCTCTCTTTTTGGTGTCCTTTAGCTCCAGAGTTTAAAGTCATAACCAAGGAAATTGAGACCTCTCCACTGTTCCAGTGTTTTTCTATTCAAGGTGATCTTTTGAAAAGTCACAATGACATCTTAATCAGGTGCTCTGAAGTGAGATACAGGCAGAGGTGCAGAACTCCTGCACTTGCAGAGTATGATCCCGCAGCTCCAAAGTTCATAAGCTCATGAATGGGAGGATGAAGCACTTGTATGAAATGAATTCTGAATTTTGTTATCAAGCTCGTTGTTATTAAGATATTCATTATCAAGCTCATTGTTAGGACATTTTTGCCTGTTTGAAAGACGTTGAAAGACCATAATACTCCAGTTATTTGGAGCTGCATATATCTAGGTGCTACAGCTATATGATTCGAAGTTAACCAGAAGACTTCCCAATCTTGAAGACTTCCCAGTCTTGAAGACTTCAACACTAACCACCAAGGAACAACTATTTATAGTAGCACCTACTATGCGCAAAGGGCACCTTGGTCAATCAGAAAGCATGGGGTAATTCCTGGGCACTCTGTTTATAAGTGGATGAGACAGGATCACAGTCGTCTTTCTGTTCAGCCTGTACTGGTATCTTTTCAACAGATGTGAATGTTTAGAAGTGAAAAAATGTCTATTGTAAAACCAAGTGAGGGAAATTTTAGAAAGTGGGTTTATTTTAGCCATGAACACTGTGCCACATTTCAGTGATTTGAATAAGTTGCTTATGAAAGGGAAGTAACTGTTAATGACACAAAGTGGAGATTCTTTTTTGGTCCCATGTCAGAAAATAAGCCTTTTCCCCATCAGGATGTAAGCAGTCTTGTAACTGACAACATACTGCAAACACACCTTCAGTTTTCCACATTTCTAGAATTTGGAAAAGGTAATCTTCCAAATCAAAGCTCTTCAAATGGCCTTGCCCCCACCACTTAAAATTAAATCTAATTCAGCTGATGATAAAAAATATCTGCCCATGAAAAATTTTGACAGATCCACAAAATTCCATGTAGATAAAACCAGGGGTACCTCTGTCTGCCTGTGGCCAGGAGCCTGTGCAGAACAGTGTGGGATTCATTGTCTTCCTTTTCCCAGAGCTCTCAGAAGCAATGACTGGACCTGCTGAACCATGATGAGCCAGCTGAAAAGGTAAGGACAAACACAACAACATGAATCCAGCCCTAGAGTTAATGTTTCTTGTTTCAGCCTTTCATGGAAACAAACTCAGTACCTGGCAGAGCACATTGAACTTTCTCAGTGCCACAGCCCATGCAAGATGGCCTCTCTTATTCTGAGACCTCAATGACTTTTCCAGCTCTTCCCGACCCTCCAAGGTAGTGATTTATGGACTTTGTCCCCCCAGGAAGAAGTTCAAGTCGTGACACTGAGTCTTCCAGCCCACATGGGACAGTTTGTGTGACAACAGTACATGAGAACAGGTCTAAGGCACCCAGCCGTGCCCCAGGGAGGGTCACCCTGCTCTGCACGCAGCCTGGTCTGAAGGGACCATAAGCTCTGGGTATTCTCTGGAGAAGAGGAGGTGGACTGACTTTTTGGAGCTAGCTTAAAATGTATTGAAATTATATGGACTACCAGTTGCCACGTGATGGACTTACATGTGTTCGTTTAGGTCCATGCTCTGGAAATGATGAAGGTCCATGTCCTTCATGACATTGACGATAACTTCTGCTGACAAGAGGAACAATTTCCACCTAAGATGACTCAATATTTGAAAGGTATCGTGTCATTTCTCTGTTTACAGATGGAGACCACTTAAGTTCTGCAAATTTTTAAGGCATGGGCATTTGAGACACAAACAGAAACTAATCAGAAGATATAAACACTGAACTGTTAACCCTTATGTGACCTCTGAAACAGCTGCATGGGGAATGTGAAGCATAAAAAAAAATTCATTTTGTGGCACTTCTGTAGGTGATTTGATGAGTATTTTCAAAGATGAGCGGGTCCTTGTTAGAGGGTGGCAATGCACAAAAGCTTGTGCATGTTTATGGCCCCCTGATGAAAGTCAAGGCAGGCACCTGGAGAGGCTCTGTAAAACAGAGGATCCTTGGCTGTGATGTTGTGCTGTCAGCTCCACGGCTGCGCAGGGAACAGCACTGTGTGTGGTGGAAGTTTTAAAAATTATTTTCATCAGCATGATTAAATACTTATTACATGAGTCAGCCATACGGGCTTCATTAAACCAGTGAACTCAGAGGAGCCTCCTCATCTGTTTATGAAAGCCATCTGGCATTACGGATGGCTCAAGAGGAGGAGGATGAATGCAGCTCAGTGTGACAGAAGCCCAGTTCCCCTCTCAGGAGCCTGCCTGCACCAACGTGTGTTGCACTCCTCGCCCCACGCTCAGGGAAAGGGGTTTTTATTTTTCTTTCTGCACAGTCTGGGCAAAGAACCAAGACCTGACATGACTTTGACAGTGAGACTTTAAATATACCCTGTTGGGATGTGACACCGGCACCTTTTTCTGGTGGCAGGATATAACACAGCTTTAAAAAAAAAAAAAAAAGGCATAAGCTTTTGCACCGGAGTGAAGTGTACCTTGAAAGGAAAAGCTTAATGAACTTTAACCAGCCTTCCAAGATCTTTATTAGCTGCCCCTTTATCAAATTAAATTCACACTGTGCTAGGCAGCTTAAGTACTACGAGTTGATGTCATGTGCTAAGTGCCAAAATAGTCTTTAATTGGCTGTTTAAATGAGAAAAGGGGTCCTGCTGCGCAGCACATGCACGTACACACACATATAGGGAGGGGGGTAGGTGGGACGGAGCCTGGCTCGCGCTCTCCCCCTGCTAAAATAGCAAAACAAGGTACCAGATTTTTCTTGTGCTAGCTGGAAAGGTTTTGCTCTGTGTTGGCTTGACCCTCTTCTCTACCAGGCCCAGTCAGTGAGGGAAAATTTGCACAACGGTCCCTAAGCTCTGTCCCCAGGGTTACAGGTGAAGCAAGGCAGCTCATCCAGAGCTGCAAGCTGCTGTGCTTCAGGGTACGCTGGGATGAGATGCTCGTTCCAGAAATGTCGTCGCGGGGAGTTGCTCGGAGCCGACTCTTCTTGAGCCGCCTTCCTGAGAAACGCCTGCCGATCAACCTGGCAGGGTTTTAATTTTGTATTGGTCACAGCTGGGTTTCATAGATCGCGGATTAGTCACAGATGTCAACATGAGTAGCCAGAGCAGTAAAGGCCAGACGAAGACAAACAGATCGCTTGTCCTGCAGAATTTTGATCTTAAATACAATACAGGGGCAGCAGTGGTGACTGTGGAGTTAAGCTTACAGACAGCTCTGCCACTAAAATGGGGAATCCTTTGCCTTCCTGATGGGAAGCTCCGGCCTCCCGGGAGGAGCAGTTAGTCACACACAGAGAAATCCTGGTGGGATTTCTTGCATGGGATCATCCAAGGCAACCACTTGCATGACTAACCACTCTAACCCTTTGCAAGAGGAATGAAAAATGAAGTGGCAGTGGTGTTTCTTACTCCTGCGGCTCAGACATAACAGGGGTGAAAGTGGTGCTGGAACTTGCTAAATTTGAACAGTTGTTTTGTGTTAACGCCTTAAAAAATGCAATTTGAGAAGTTTGTTGGAGAGCTAGTGTTAACATCTAGTCCCAGCGCAACTGGGCCCATCTGGGCGGCAAGCCTCCCGGCGTCCTGCTTTCCCCACGCAGTTGCATCCTCCCGTCCCACTCACCTTCCTCGCTCTCGAGCGCTGATGCTCAGCCTTTGGCCTGAGCTGCTATGGTGGCCGGCTCCCGCCCTGCCTGAAAACACCCTCCTTGCTCATCCTGACCCATGGGGCTGAGCAGCAACGGCAGTGAGCCCTCAGCTCGCTTTCCACAAGACCCGGGATTGGGGGGCAATGGCTTTTGAGCACCCTGCTGCTCTCCCAGGGATGCTGGTGGTGCCTGGGGAACTTTGCAGTGGGGAACAACGGCATCACAGCAGCATCATGGGCCACAAATCTCTTTTCTTTTCCTCCTTTCTTACACTGCCAAGAAGCCTTGAGGCCCATCTGTTAAGTGCCCTTCCTCTCCCCCTCTCTTCTCCTTCCCCTGTCTTCGCTTCCAGCCCTTCTCTGGTTTCCTCCCAGCCCCTCTCATGTCCTCCTCCCTGAGTCTACCTTCTCCCTCTCTCTTCCCTACAGACGGGCGAGCCACCCACTTCCCCCATTAAGCCAGACACTTTAGGGGGCTCCTGTCTTCTCTCTGCAACTTGCAGCTGATTTTATCTGCCCCCCGAGGACGGTTTTCATAAGGCAGCAGTCAGCGCGGAGGTGCGGAGGCTTCCGGCCCTCGCACTAACCTGCATTCCCGCATTGAAGATAATGGACACGATAGAAAATCGATGGAGAATATGTAACTTTATCCCATTCATAGCTTCATATTGCATTACACCGTGGCCTTCAGATACATAAAAGTGATATATGGCTGAACTTGGCAGGAAAAAAGAACACAGGAAACAAATAGCTTTGGTAAGAATCATAGTCTGGGTATAACCTATGTAGAAAATATGCCTGAGTATCTTCTGTTTGTAATGAAATTTCACTGAATAATTTTGGGAGAGTGTGAAAAATAAATCAAGGCTTTGTGCATATTACAGATTTCCCTTGAGTGAGATAAGAGAGAGTAAGAATATGATTGCTTGAGTTTCCAGCCTCAGCCAGATGCCAGATCTGTCAGAAATACTACTTTTTTTTTTGTATGATATCAATGGAAGGAAATTATTGCTGCTATTATCTGCGCTTTGGTCAGAAGCGTATTCTGCACCTTGGCTAATGCGCCTTTGTGGTGCAGCCACCTGCACTTTTTCGAGGAGTTCATCTAATTACAGGGTAGATGAGTCAGGCCGCATTTCCTATGGGCTGTCTTCAAACATAGGAAGTTATTAATACCGATTAGCTGAAAAAGTCCAGGTCTTCACCATGACGTTTCCTGGCTAATATTAGACACACCTTCTATACTTTAAGGTGTGATGGCTGATAAGAACCAGTAGTACGGCAGCCAAAGTTTTACGGCAGTGGGTGCAGTGTGGGACAGACTGTCCCAAGAGGTTTTTTTTTCTTACACCTTTGAATGAATTCAGCCAGACAGGCTGGAACGGGAACAGGAAGATAAAGGTAGAGGGCACAGCCTGGGATGTGTGAGTCCTTTGGGAAATGATAGGGATCCGTACAGCACTGCCTCTGGTCTCGGTGCCTGGCAGCAGAACAGAGTTATTAGAAATTCTCCCTTCAATATAAATAAGTATCTCCCCAAAGCAGAGCTGAAAGTTCCTAGGACATGATACTGTAAGGCTTACATTCCTTGTTTTAGAAGAAGATTAAAAGAAACTTGGCTATTTAATGAGAATTAAGCAGCTGTAACTAAGATCTAACAACAGGCGTGACAGAGACCTACTGGGAGCAGGGTCCCTGTACAACCCCTGGGATAACTAGAATTTGGGGATGGAGAGGAGTCCATGTGGGAGTGAATAAGGTGAGGCAGCAGGGTCTATTTTCAGGTCTTCCACCAATTCACAAATACACGCTGGGCTGCTTGCCAACCCCTCTTTCCCCCTTTGCTTGTCTCTTTTGTGTGCACTACCAGGGCCAGGGGCTGTTGGTAAAGTCTCCGCTTCATGCCAGCATTGTGGTGGCTCCCCAGGTCTCCCATGCCAACCTAAGCGACGCTACTCGTCATCACTCCGGGTGAAGAGCTGGGAAAGGGGATGTGCTGCAGCAGGGTGGGTGGATGGATGGGACCGTGGTGGCAGCGGTAAACTCGCCTCGTGCCTGCCCCTTGGATGGGGGGATAGGGGGCTGCAGAGGGGCTGTGGGTCAGATGGTGACACCTGGCCTAGCTCAGACCAGGCAGCAAAGGGGTGGAAATAACAAGGAGACATGGCTGGCCCCACTGGTGACAGCGGGGACTTTGCTGCTGTCACGTGGAAAATTTTCAGATGATAAATCAGACGGCAGAGAAGAGGGACAGATGGACAGTGTTATCCAAGTCATGCAAAGTGGAACATGGAAAACAGCCAGAAAATTCTTGAGATATAAGTAATTTTACCTTACAAAATAGGTAAAAAAGTACCAACAACCAGGACTGGAAGCCAGAGGGACAGAGATTTAATGCTTTAAACATTCACAAACCAAATCTCGTATCACAGATGCCTTGCTGTTTTATCTCTTGATTTATTTCACTTTTGCAAGCCACAGAAAAATTGTACGTGACAGTTTTTCCTTTTCAGTTCCCACTACTGAGTTTACAAAGCTTGCCAAACGTGGAGAACTTCACAGAAATCAAGAAGAAAAAGCTTCCTGGCCGGCTGCCTTTTCCATTGCTTTCCCAGCCACACCGTGGTGGCTCCTCTAATTTGTTCTGCAACTGGAGGGACAACTTCGCACAGCACGGGCATGCGAGGCAGGAGAGAGTCACTGGCACATAGCTCCATAGCTGCTCTGGAATCTCAGGAAAATGGATTTTAGGTGAAAGGACTGGGTTCTCCTCACACCCTGGGTAAATGAGGAATGCCTTTACCGAGGACTGTGGCACTGCATGAGCACAACATGGTGAAAAGGAGGAAGCAGCCTGAAAAAACCTTGTCGTGTAAGGTCCCTTGGTTTTTTATTCTTAGTCGCACTTGCAGAGCACGTCATACTGGCAGGAAATTATGCTTCCTTTCTCCCTCACTTTCCTGGTTTAGATTTCAGTTCCTCCTGTCTAATACCACACAGTACAGATCAAGTTATTTTACAGTACCAAGTCGGTGCTTCTCCAAATAACTTAACTAATGATTATCACATTATACCCTGTAAAAGGGATAAGTATTATCCCTATTTTAAAGGTGCGAAAATCAAGGCAATTTGGTCCTGGTGTTGAAAGGAAATTATGTTGAACTGGCAGCACTGAATTCATGTAACTTATCCCACTTCTTGACTGTAGATCAGAGTTCATACAGTCATGCTCTATAAATATCTGCCAGCAAGTATATCTGAGCTTCATATGAATGTAAAGAAACCTATCCTTCCCTCAAACTTTGATTCAGTGTCTGAATATATCCTCGTACCTAGTTTTATTGTATTTAGTCTGAAAGCCGTAACTTCAGTCACAGACACAAACTTGGGAAAGAAGATTGCCTGAAATAGGGCTTCTGCTGTTGGAGGCTGAGCCCAGTCCTAACCTGTGCTTTTCATGTCTCAGTTACAGATGAGATGGAAAATCTGAGCTGCATTGGCCAGAAGCCTATCCTGGATTTGGATTCTCCTGTTTTTTTTGTTCCCTCTAACAGTATGTGCAATTACTGCTCTACTTCGCAGAACAGAAAAGAAAGATACTCCCATTTGTGACCACTGGAACTGGGATGCATCTGATTTATAAAGTCAAATGACATGCACAGAAGTAGGCAAGGAAGAGGGAAAAAAAACCAGTGAGAAGCTACTTCTAGGGAATCAGGAAAAAAAACAGAGGACAGGATTTCTTCCTTAGTGAACTGGTTTTGCCAAAGAACATTTTAGACCTTAAGCAAATCCAGAAACTGTTGTGAGTTTACGACATATGACCAGTGTCTTGAAAGTTTACAGCAGATTGCAACAGACTTTGATGGCATTTAGGCAGCTGAAGCCACCACATTCACTAAGTTCTGTTTTGCAGGGGAAAAAATACACTGCCTAGTGGAAATGTTTTGCTGTTGTTGGGTGGCAGCTTGTATTATTATTAGAGATGGCAAGGATCTATGTGACATTTGTACTTCAAACAAGAAATTTTAAGAAATTTGGAGCTTACGGGCCGGGCACTTCTTTGTTTGCTTGCTTTTGTATCACTTGGGTTTCTGTGTGTGCATATTTTAGCTAATGCAAAAATAGAGCCTCTTTTATTGCAACATTCACAGAATTTTCCAGCTTAAACGAGCCAGTTTCCAAATCAAATGGATAAGCCCTGATGAAAAGTTGGCTTCTAAATGTGAAATTGTTCATTGTCCACATTCCACTGGCTTTTAAAAGGAAAAAAAAAGTATTTTCTATAACGAAGGAAAATCACATTTTGAGGGAGGTGTAGCCATCCTCTAGTAAATGGTAAAAAATTTGTATCATATTGAGGAGGGCGGTTTTTTCCACCATTTTTACACACTTCTGGTTGCCTTATTCTGTTTGCAGAATACAATCAAAGACACCCAGTGGGTATGATGGAAATGCTTGGGAATGAAAACTATCTTTGATTTCCAAACCTCTGCTCGTCTTTGAGGAGCTGCCAGGTCTTGTGTTACTGGTGACTATGTAAATGTAAGTGATATGTTGCTGGTCTCCTGGGTGCAGAACCATTACACACAGCCCGCCAGCCCTTGCGAGAGCAGCCAGCTCCCCTCTCCCAGCCCCGGCTGCCCTGGGTGGCTTTCCTGCTGCCACAGCACAGCACCATGGGGTCTGTTCTGCCCCATGAGCCCAGCACTATAATCATGCTGACACCTCATGCTGGGGGGGGACCACTGGTGATTGGCGTCCCCAGCAAAGATCAGGGTGGTGGCACTGTGCTGCTAGGGAGCATGAGGTCTTACCACCAACAAAACACCTATGGTCAAAGGTGTCCCAGGAGAAGCTACACTCCCCTACTCCAGCCCTGTCCCTGCTAGCAGACCCAAAGTGTCCTTTGTGCCTGCGTGTGACCTGCCAGTCCAGCTCTCATCCTGTCCCCTGTGCTGGAGACATTGGAGAATGCTGGCTATAGGGTAGTGATACCCTATGGCTGGAAAGGGTAATATCCGTGTTCCCGCTCTCCCTCCCACAGCCTGAACCCAGCACTGTGGCCTGCATCCCGGAGGGGAGGCGTGGGAGAAGGGCTGCGCATCTGTGCATATATCACTGATGTGGGACCATGTGTTCCATGGTCTTGCATTAATGGGGGAAAGAGGGCTTTAGCCCTTGGGGAGGTCACCTGGGATGTTGTGGGGTGCTCTGGAAAAGGTATGAGATGTCTGCAGTGCCAGCAGCCCCACAGGGTGCCCCACAGACAGAGCAGGAGTTAATCTGGAGGGCAAAGGTGCTTAGGACCCCTCTCACCTCTGGGAAGATCAAGGCCTTGGTTATCTTGGCACATTTCACTTTTCCAAATGAGGCTGAGAGTTTTCTTAAGTATTTCAAAGGCAGATAATATCACTGCAGGTTTGAACACTGATTCCTCCCAGCTTCATCCAGAGTGACTCAGATTTTGTAAAATGGAGCCAGGAAAACTATTTAAGGGGTCTTAATTATAAAGTGCTCATCTCCTTTTCACTGATATTTTTTTTTGGTGGTATGTAATAAGCTATCTGTGACATGAATGGGAGAGCCCCCAAACCCTTCAATGTTTTTACAGGGTGACATGTTCTTTGCCAGGCTCTCAAAAAGAAAAGCACAAAGTGGACAAGTTCAGATAAGCAGTGTTTGGGTTGTGTCCCAAAGGAATAAAAGACCCAAAAGGTTTTTCAAGCAAGGTGCTCCACTGGAAAAACTGGCTGTAACCCAGTAAAATCCTGGACTATATATGAAGAAAGGACTCAGGGAGGCTGAAGTCCAGAGGGACTTTAACAGCTGCTCTGATGTCTTTGATAATAAATTTCATCCACATACCTCTTTTCTGAATCAAATAGCTTACATTTGAATAAATCTTATATTGTATTTGCCTAACACATAACTGTCCCCTACCAGGGATTGCTCCAATGATTAAGGACCCCCACTTAAACATGTGTGCAGAATTGCTCATGTGGGTTTGCTGAGCTTGCATGTCTAGTCCCTGCTGCTCACTACGGCTTTTCTATGTTAAAGTACAATTTAATATGCCATCGCTTCATCTGCTCAGGCATTCTAGATCATACAACAAAGCTGGATCACTGACTTCTTTAGAGTGTTGTGGGTTTTTTTTCTCTCCAAAATCCAGACTTGAAATTTGAACCAAAACTCTGTCTCATCTCAGATCATGCCGCATTATGGGAGCTACCATTTCTGATGAATCACTGTGGGCCTTCTTGACAAGTGAACAGCAGCACACATTGAAACTCACCTATCTGCTATATTTCTGACTTCAACTTTATGCGGAAGGAAATGTGGGGGTTGCTGGTCCTCTCCTCCCTTTGCTACAGCCAGATACACTTTTTTTCCTTTATGCTCTTTCCCCATGCCCAGCTTTGGCATAAAGAGTACTGGCAGCTGGAACAGAGAACAAGAGGCTGCCCTGAACACTCCTTTCTCAACATAGACTACATACATCTCTCTCAGCAATCCTCCTCCTGTCAGGACTAATCAGCAGACGGTGAGTGAAGAGGTTATAGTCATTTAGTCTAAAAATAGATTGATGTAACCTGAAAAAGCCTAAAAATATAGTCTAAAAAAAAGACTGATGTATTTTCTTATATTCCTCCAGTTATATAGTGCTTGATGATGCAGAAGATGTTGATGCAGCAAATTAATTCCTGATTCTGCAATTGCTTTTTGGGAGCTGAAAAATTGCCTGACTAAGGTGACAGAAGGGTCAGAGAGGACAGTGAAAGTCAGCCTTCGCAGCATGGGAGCTGGGCCAGCTAAAGGATTTGGCTAAAACAAGACATTTGTAGGACTTTTCTGTGCTCCTCAGTAACTCTGAGAAGTGTGAATAAAGGAGGTTTTATTCGCTCAAATAATGCAGAATTGCACTGGAAGGGGAAGACTGCTCAAAGGTTTTTCAGCTTAGCTCAACATTATGGACTAAAAGGCTGACTGGGAAGGATGAACACAGATGGGTTTGTAAGCATGAACCTGAGTAGCCCAGCTTTGATGCTGCTGCAAGATTTACTGCCAGATTGGAAGAAAAAAAAAAAAAAAGCTGAATTACCTAGACTTTGTATAAGTCCTTGGTATACAGTTTGGCACCAGCCACTAATCTAAACTGGCCTGGGAAGAGTCACAAACTTGAAGTGGAGGGAAAGGAGATGCCCTACTTGAAAGGGTAGAGAAGCAGAGGAAACGTGTGTTCCTGGCACAGGGAGGTCTCCCAGGATGAATTGGCAATGGATCTATTTATAAAATCACAAGTGGGCTTTGACATTCAGTATCTGCAAAAGTGAAAAAGCCACTCCAAGAGGCTGTGGAAATGGTTTACAGAACATGACTTGGTCTTTGCAGCTATTCATTAGAGGCAGCAGCAACTTTTACAGAGGAATATGCAAGTAGATCATTCTGAATGTGGTGCTGCTGAGAGGGGATACTTGGTGGCTCGTGACTTGAAACATTGTTCAGTCTCTGTGAAGCAAGAAAAATTGCACTGGTATAAAAAGGAGTTCTGTTACAGTCTTTCACTGCGCAATTAAAGAAAAAAAAATCCTGGCTGCAGAAAAAGCCTTTAACCATACAAAATAATCCAGAACAGAATTTCAGAAGTGCACAATACAAGCTGCTCCCCCAACATGGGCTAGAGAAGGAGGTGACACAAAGCTGCAGAGTCAGCTCGTGGATGTTTAGCTCATGGCAGTCAAATGGCAGGAGAGGAGGTGCGCTGGCAACTGAACGTTACTGTTGGGAGCACACACAGGCAGTGGATGTAGGCATGTGAAAACAGGCAGAGAACAAGGGATCCAAAACTGAGTCTCTGATTGGTGTCAAGTGATGGAGGAATATGTCCAAAAAGGGCTTAAACAGGGATTAAAAACTGAATCTCTGAAGTTTGAGCCCAAAGATTGATTAGCCAAGGTAACACAGGAGTTACTGACCACTCTGAATTTCATTAGGTCAGGTGATGAAAGGTCTTCACAGCAATTTGTTGGAAATTCCCTTTTTAGCATGTGGTTCAGGGTTGGGAGGGCAGGCACATGCACCTCTTTTGCCGTGCAGAACTCCTTTTGTCCCCGGGGACAGAAACAATCGCAGCAACTTCCTCCTGTCACAGGTTTCCAAGAGAGGAATAAGTGCCGCATGGTTGAAATCTGCACAGAGGTTCGGGGAATCTGGGCTTTTGTGGAGTGCGATGGATTCCTGCTTGCCTACTGAGCAACTCTACTAAAGAGCAGAATATTATAAAATGAAGAATGACTGCAAAATGTGGCTATCAAAGATGTGTGTATGGAGGGGCAAAGGGCTGAAGAGGAAGTTGGAGTGCAAGCAAATTCTCACAATTGTCCTTGGACTTGTGCCGGCACAAGGCTGTACCTCCCAATGAGGAAAACTGACAGTCTAAGCCACTTTTTGAAAAGGCATTAGGATTCACTTTCCAGATCTCACAGAGGTATAGGTATTAAAACTGGTCCAGGACTGGCAGAAGCAGGCTCATTAAGCAATCACTCCAACACTTACTAGTAAGCAAAGAGAAAAAACTTTATACATTACCAAAAAATGGGTTAACTAAGCATAATTAAAACTGCAGTCAAGCCCTCATCCAGTTCTTACTGTGAAATAAGATGGCAGCACCAATTTCTGAGTGAACCTTGGCAAGTTAAGTTCAATGATTTTAAAAGGTGTCTATTTCTTGCATGAAGGAATGGTGCTCAGAATGCTGTAGCAGATTCAGCCGGGCTTTCCTTATTGCATCTGGAAAAATAGTGGTGGATACAAAAGACAGGAAAAGAAAAGCCCTGCCCTTAGTGCAGGATAAGGCTTGTACTCATTCAAAGAGATGGCTTTCAGTCTGAAAATGCACCTCCTAATTAGGAGGCTGCTGTGTGGTACCTGCCTTCTGTCCAGTGTGTTGTATCTAGCCGATACCCTGACGCATGCTGCAGTCTTTCAAGGGGAACTCATCAGCTGTTTATAAGTAGGCTGTGATAAGCTCAAGGCAGCCCATCTGAAACCAGAAGAAATGTGAGGTGTCCTGAAAAGAAATAATTAGCTTTTCACACATTGTGGAGGAGAACACCAGAGATGGAAAAGAGCTACTCAAGGCACAACCGCAGCATGGAAACAACTGGGTATAAACTGCCCAGAAATAAAATTAAATTGGAAACTGGAAGGAGTTCTGTCCTGGGTATGTTTTTATAGGAGAAGTGAGAAAGAGTTTATGAAAGAGACAGCAGATTCCAGAGAAAGAATAAATATTCTTCAGGGACTCTCTGAAAAGACAAATGGAACAAAAACAAGGAGGAAGATTAAAAATCCCCCAGGAGGTTTGCATAGGAGAGAGCTCAGACTGAGCTTGTGGTATGAAAACATCATGACAAAAACTAGTGGCTGCCTGATTATGCTTGCGCCATTTCTAATCTGAACAAAGTTCTTTTCTCTGCTTGGTGTGGACCCAGCAAGAGGCAGGAGAAGATGGGCAGAGCATGCTGCTCGCTGGGAAAACAGTCTCCCAAAGGGTGTGTTTGGTCTCAGGGTAGTGGTGGTGGCGTAATTTCTGCGTTCCCTTCTCCTGTGAAACTGCTCCTTTGCTTAGTGGCAGCTGAAAAAAAAAATAGAGTAGAACGTAGGGCAAATGGTTAAAAACAGAGCTGTGAGGCGAGAGGGCTATCAAGGCATTCCCGGGACGTTTCTGTTTCCTATAATAAAGGGGCTGATGCTGTTTAATAGAGCAGAGAGGGCAAGAACAGCAAGGGATAAAGCACATCCTGAAAAAGAACAAAGAACAAAAGCTTTGGGGCAGGGTGGTGGTGAGCACAAGGCCTAAAGGGTGAGCAAAGAAATGGCCTCCTGCTGTTTGATCCCACCATGTCCTGGCACACAGGGATCAGCTTGCATTTCCTAAAAATAAACAGAACGGCAGTGGATTGGCATCTGCCTACATCTCAGCAGATGTATTCTCCTCGTGGAAACACTCTGAAAGCATCCAGGGCAAGGGAGGTGACAAGACACCCACGTGTACGTACACTAGCAGTTACAGGTCTCCAAGTATTTATTCTTAAAAAAGCCAGATGCTACAGAATTGTCCTGTAACTACACCAAAAGCAAAACCCATTTGCTTTCAGCTCCTCTCCAAAGAATTTAAAAATCCATCGCCTCTTGGGTCTAATCTTAGCCCTCTGTGTGCACAAGGTGCCTCTTTATATCACAAAGAGGGTGCTAAAATAATGGTTTATTTTCTGGTAGTGCAGGTTCCCAGTTGTAAAGGAGGAACATGAATTCCAGGTATGCCGAAAAGCCTGGAATAGGCCGAACTCCTGCTCTTTCCTTCTTTGAACAGTTCTCTCTTTTGAGCTTGTTCTGTACCTCCTTGTTGCATTTCAGTTTTTGATACAAGAGGACAACTTTTGTGAAAACAGTGAATTTCACAGTAGGCTCTGAATACTTTGAATTTCTCCACCCTAAAATTCGAGGGTGGACATTCACATCCCCAGTCCATGCTGGGTTTAAGGGAACCTTCTGCAATCTGAATGAGAATTCCCCAGGAAGTATTTGTCTACCCCTACCCAGAAGTTCAGCCCTGAGCATGTGAGCAAAGCCCTCAGTTTCTTGTTAAATTTGGGATCAGCCTACACTAAGTCTTGACCAACGTGTTCCCTGGGCGTGGAAAATCTTCTAATTGCTTCTTGAGATAAAACCCAAGCATTGCACATGCAACATCAAAAAATGCATGATGTATCTGATTTTAGAAACCAGTAGAGCATGTAGCATAAACTAATAACGTTATTTCATAACACACTGCTGTATATCAAAGCACAGAATACTGGTGCAGCTTTTTTATTTGTTTCCAGAAAAAAGATTTTGCTGATAATCCCAGAGTTTAGCTCTCACTGGTATAAATTACTACTTCACCTTAGAAACCACTGTGACTCTCAAGGTTCATAGGCCCTGAGAAAATGGGTTAAAATAAAGAGCTGTTAAATAGCTATAAAACTTAATGCAGTTGCAGTAGTCCTCAAATCAGCGTTCTGGAGAAGAATTAGAGCACATCTCAAGAGGAAGCGGAGTGTTTGTCACTAACTAACTAAATCCCCAGAATATCTTCAAACATCAGAGGGCAGTTGCTCAAGAGGGTGTGACTCCCACTAGCTGCCTTGCCAGCCTCAGGAAAGAATGCGTGTTTTGATTTGTTTTTTAAATGCCTGCCAGGTTTAGCTGCTGAATGCTCTGCTAATCTGCAAGCAAGTCTTCCACTTTGGGGTTATTTTAAAGCTGACATGTAGCAAGCTACTGAAGTGAACGGAGGAAACTTTTGCACAGGATCAAACCTTTTTCTCCTCCTTTTTCTCCCCTTCAGTTTGGGGGAACAACCCTAAACTGTTAACTGTGGATTAAAATGTGGAACCTGGATTTTTTCAGCATCTCAGGCCTGCAGCTCAGACAGGAGCAGTGGTGATGCAGGATTCCCATCGCTTTTCCTAGGTCAGTTGCCTAAGGGCTCAGACCACCTGCACAGCATCTGCAGGCAAATTATTCAAGGTAATTAGCCTGAAGATCTCCACCTGCTATCAGCTTCCCCCTTTCATTCATATCAAACGTTGAGCTGTCTCAGAGAGACTGTGACAAGCATTGTCCTTGAATGTGAGGGCCTCTTGTTCTCTCTGGAGGTGTACTGGAGCATTTACCCAAGCTTCAGCTCTTCCTGTTTGCAAAATGGACAGAAGGCTTAGGAATACCACCAGCAGCTACAAATGCTGCATCTCAGGTAACACCAAAGCGTATCTATTCTGAATAGCCCTTGATTTCTACTGAGCCACCTTTGCTGTGTCCTTCAGGATGACCCCTCATTTCGGTCTTCCTATCTGTGACACCACTCTTGCTCACAGGACATGAATGCATTAAAAAGGGGACAGAGGGAGCAAAGTACTGTGTTGTGGGGGGTCAGCAAAGACTGGGCAATGCTGGTTCTGAGTCCCCAGTGAGGTGCAGGAAAGCATGGCAGAAGCACGTTGTAAGGGACAGTCCCTGCCCTTATGTGTGTTCAGGATAAAAGTGAGCTAAGAGCCTACTTCTTGGAGAGACAGTGCTGTCTGTGGATCGGTGGAGTCCTGCCTCTGCACCAGCAGCAGAGTGAGACAGCGGCAGGGTGCCCCATTTCACTGCTCAGGCAGAGGGACTCACCTGATCCCACCCTGGTAGGGGACTGGGGACAAAGCAGGACTCAGGACTTCAACCCTGCTGTGCCAGAGAATTGTGCGGATCCCCTGTGCAGAGCTGAGCTGCTGCTTCTGCCCAAGAGCTGTGTGTGAGCGTAGGGGAAAAAAGGGGGCAGCCATGGAGGAGGCTGCTGCGGGACAGGTCCTGCTGGTAGATGCAGAGGCTGGACAAGCCCATAGGCAGGGGTAGCAGCATGTCTGGAGACTGAATGATGCAAGAGGCTGTGTTCGGCGTTGGGAGAGGCAGAGGCACCAAGTCTCGCTGTGTGCCACTTGCTCACACACTCCGTCCACAGGCTTAACCCATCTCTCTGCTGCAGGAGTAACAAACTGGCTCAGAGGGCTGCATATAGCAAGCAATGGCCGGCGGGGCTGTGAACCTCCCATAAAATCTGGGCCCTCTCCTAGTCCAGGTTGAGATCCCTGGGCCGTGTTTTCCTCCATTGACCCCTCTATCTCTGGCCTGGGGAGCTCTCACAATCCCCTGGCTGCAGCAAGGGGACAAGTTTTAATCCTGACATGTGCACTGTGTGATAAAACCTGAAATAAGAGGCAACCCCCCGACCACCTGATCCAACTGAGGGGCCATGGTCCTCTCATGATGAGACCTGGGCTGGCTCAGGTGATGTTTTGCCCTGTGTCAGCCCACACGATGGGGATTGCCCCTTGTCATAATACCTGCCATGGACTGGGGCAAGGGTCTTATTATTTTTATCACTGGGCCTTATTATTTTGGTGATGGTGACCATAAGAGGCCAACAGTCCTCATGGTGCAGGCTGGTAGCTGCTGGGGAAGAACTGGCTCCCTGCACTGTGAGGGAAGAGGCTGCACCCGGACGGCATCCTCTGACAGGGTCTGCGCGGAGGTACTTGCTCAGGATGTCAGGGGTCTGCACACAGGAGTCAGGTATGGTTCCGGTGTCTCATTTAGAAGTGGCTTGTGCATCAGTGTTCAGGAACATCGCATTTCCCAATTTTTCTGGTTTTCAGTCTTGTATGTAGCAAACACACCACACCTTCTGTTAGGGAAGGCATGCCAAGGTAGCTTCCTGTAAGCAAGAAGAGCTCCAGTATTTTTCTACAGTGGCTTTCATATGATGCCTTTTCTTCTCTGCAAGAAAAAGAACTGTTTAGAAACAAGCCCAAGCCACAGATATCAGATCAGGATTCAGATTTTTTTTTTTTAAATACCCTAAACTTGGGAAGTGCTTGCCCTAGAACAACAGTTGGACTGTGTTCAGCTTTCTAAAATAACCCTGCCCAAAATCCAGGCTCTGGACCCCACCCTTCGGGCTCAAGCCTCTTTCTTTAGCAAAAGTGGAAATAGCAGTTGAATCTCATTTTTGTCTGAAATTTTCACTTCCCAACACATTCCATTTTTCAGTTGTGCTTTCTTAACAATTCCTGGCTGCCACAAAACTGGTCTTTTGACCTCTTTTGCCCTCTGAATGAGCAGTTCTCCAGGCCTTGTGCTTTATGGGTTAAGCAAAGGAGGCCTGAGAGAAACTGCCACTAATTAACTGTGACAGCTGAAATCATTGAAATTGCTATTGAACTTGGAACCTTGTGTGCTATTGTTCTTAGCTCCTCTGCTGGAGTCTTGCGTGATGGTGGTTTGGATGGAAACAGTTTTGGGCAGGTCCTTGGAAAAACAATGGGAAAAAGCCCTTTTAAACAACCCTGTGGAAGCCAGCAATGGCAATACTGACCAGAACTTACAGATTTAATTTCATGCACCTGGAATGGAAGGGGAGCTGCCCCCCAGGTTGATGGCTAAATTCCACCTGCCCGGCAGGGCTTAGGGAAGGAGGGACCAAACTCTTTCCAGGTGTAAGGACTAACTGATGGTGGAGTATAGCTACCCAGGTGACAAGGATGTGTCAAAAACTTTATTTGGGTAAAATAGGTTGTTGGTTTCAGCCTACCAGTCAACTACTGCTTATAATTGTGAAAGCATCATTTATTACAAGGTATCTTGAGATACTTTTCGAAGTATCAGAAGTATCTTGAGACACTTTTCCACCATTCTTACTGGTACCTGTAATGAGCACAAAAGATCTGCAAAAAGGTTGCAGAACTCAGTCAGAGCATTGAAATCTTCTGCTGGATGGCTATCTGTAATTGCTCTGAAGATGGTACAGAGAGAGAAAGAGAAGAAAAAATGAATCAAAACTGTATCTTCTCTGGTTCTAAGCCACTGGCAAGCAAGGTTGGTTTTAGTCATGTATGTTTATTCCCTAACTTCATACAGTAGGACAGCCTATAAAACTACTTTGCCATATTATTTCAGCTTTGCTAAGGGATATGGCTTGTGACCCCTCGACAGACGCTCTCTTTGTCTTTGTGGAATATTTTTGAGCACAGAGGACTTCTGGATATGGCCTAATATTTTTCTTCTGGGGAACTATGATTATATGGCCTTTCCAAATAAGAACACTATATCCATGTGTGTACTTGTGTCACCCAGTCCTTCTTTTTAATGCAGAGGATCACCAGATTCATATGAACCCAAGGAGAAGTGTGGACATCCACAAGCTGACCTCTAGCTTACAAAGCATGATTTTCTGCTATGACAGAGTAGTATCTTGGAACCAAGCAGGATGTACCTGCTATGACTGTTTTATGCTGCTGCAAACAGTTCTGTCTGGGAAATCCCAGTGCTCCTGTTGGCACCCATGAAGGTTGCTGTGCTCTACAGAAGCTATCCCCAGACCTGTCTGCCTGCAGCACAGTGCTATACCCTCCTCCCTTACCAAGCAGCTCCCCACTGCTCAGCATAAATGTATGCCCAGGTATGGGACAGATAGAAGTGACTTCCCTTCCTCAGTATGAGGTCTTCTATTAGCCACTGCAACAGGCACAGCTCAGGTTTGGAGAGCTCTGGAGTCTCAGTTGACCCTGGATGAACTATGTAATATGATAATAATAAAAATAATGCAGACATATGAATCCTGTAAATTACTGACCATTTCTGAGAGCAAATCGGATCTCTTCTAAAGCTTTTAAGATTCGTTTAACTGTCTTTATGGCCAGCTTGTATGCTATAATGGTATGGCCTGGTCTTCAGCTGATATCAATCCCAGAGGCTCCACTAAAACTGCTATTTAATTTTTGATTTACAGTCAGCTTAGTGAGACAGTCCCTGTGCTATTTCTATTCAGATAAGGAACTTGTGAAAGTTGTTATCAGAGAATATTACACTCAATTTTTTCTGACTTTTGAGGCAGATAAGAGAGCAGGTCTTTGGAAGCCTCTTGAATTCGACTGATGCACTTTGATTTTTAAATAACTTCTGATTTGCAACTGCGACTGCTCTTGAAAATTTATCAGGCCCTTAAAGTTATTTCAGCATGTCTAAATGGCTGATTTTATTTGCTTGCTTTGTCATTAAAACCAATAGGAGCAGACCACAAATTCATGCTGTGTTTCCGTATAGCAGAGTAATTACAGTACAGGCTTTGAAAATAAATTTGCAATGCAGTTTCTCACACAGATTGTTACTAAGCGATATGCCCACTTTTTTGCATGCATACTTACTTTCCATGTGTTTAGAGTATTGATGGTGGTGTTCATCCTTTAAAGCCTGGCAAGAACACTTGTCAAAATATCACTTCTGCTCTTAGAGACTAAGAAATAATTTATTGCCTTGCCATTTGTTAACTTATTCTTAGCCTGATATCCATGTCAAGTACTTCATATGGACATATCTGTAAGTGGAAAATTCAAATTTCCATTAAAAACTTGACAAAAGCATTTGTGACAATACAAGCAGGACAGTGTACAGCTCTGTGATTGTATCTGTACATGAGAGGAGCAGCAGAGTGGGCAAGGGCGCAAACAGAAAAGGTAGCAAGGGACCTGAGCTGCAGCTGGGCGTGCGCTTAGAGCCAGACCTTGAGAAAATAACACAGAAAGGGAGAGAGAATATGGGTGAGCCGTTATTTGCGATAGGACCAGGTGTTGCCCAGCACCTCATTTGATTCCTGCTCTGTTCAGAGAAACTAGATTTGGTTAATAAAGAGGATCTGAGTTCATAAAGAGGTTTTGATTATGAAGTTAAAAAAAAAAAGAAAGTGAACTTCTCTTAATGGAAGCATCTAGTGAGATCCCAAATCCTATTGAACTGCTGGAAGATATCACTACAAGGACCAGCTATAGGACTTCAGAACAACAGTGCAATTTCTATAGCACCCAATGGCTTCATCACTGTTCTCTTGGACCTCTTCTGTAAGAGCAGAATGGCCAAGGTGAGGCTGAGGAAAAACAGCCACTTCCCTCTTCATACAGCTCCAGCTTGGTGCATCCGAAAGCACAAAAGTGAATGAAGAGGCCAGCTGCAGGGAGTCACCAGCACTGCTGAGCCTGACGAGGTTTTACATGCCCCTTCATGTGAGATGTGGCTGGCCAGGATCACCCAGGGCACATGTCCTACCACCAGACTGGTCAGGTTGTAAATCCCTGCGCGGACTGGAGAGCAACCTGTCCAAACCACAGAATCACAGAATGTTTGGGGTTGGAAGGGACCTCTATGGGTCATCTAGTCCAACCCCCCTGCTGAAGCAGGGTCTCCTACAGCAGGCTGCGCACAGGTCTTGAATATCTCCAGAGAAGCAGACTCCACAACCCTCCCTGGGAAACCTGTTCCAGGGCTCCGTCACCCTCAGAGGGAAGAAACTCTTCCTCATGTTCAGACGGAACTTCCTGTGCTTCAGTTTGTGCCCATTGCCCCTTGTCCTGTCACTGGGCACCACTGAAAAGAGCTTGGCCCCATCCTCCTGACACCCACCCTTCAGATATTTATAAG
>Ga0065711_1032532_pt1 | contig 27153 bp, 15 predicted proteins | sample Hoacrofraction12_FD_59098 | JGI IMG/M metagenome (GOLD analysis project Ga0065711, IMG submission 59098) | Hoatzin crop microbial communities from Cojedes, Venezuela - Epithelial fraction 12 v2 (version 2) | ecosystem: Host-associated > Birds > Digestive system > Esophagus > Crop | place... | reverse complement strand
AAAAAAAAAAAAAAAAAAAAATACAATCTGCCAAAGAGTCCTCCACTCTCCCAAAGACAGCTTGGCACTCCATACAACTGGACACATTTCAGAGAAACCAGCTCTTGTTTCAGCCCAATAGGCAGATATGAAATTGTTACAGTGGGCTTTCATTTTGACACGTCAAGAGAGCTCTGCAAAGCCTACACACTTACGGCACATGAGAATTCATCTACCCAGCCAGAGAAAAATGAAGAGCAACAATCACCCCCCCTGCTTACAGCCTTCAACGAGGACAGAAACTCATATTCCCCAAAACCTGCCTTTCAACTGCAGCAGGCATCAACAGCCTTCTATAAAGGACAAAAAAAAGAAAAAAAGGTGGGAAATTAAGCCCATAACATATATGACCCTGTGTAAGTGGGGATACCAAATAAAGACTGACCTAAAAGAAAAATCGGTTGAACTACCATCCATCTTGCTGCAAAGGACATTAAAAAAAAATCCAAAAAACAACCACTTAAAAGGATAATAAAGAAAAGTATGAGTAGATAGGGTATCTGGTCAAGAGTTCAAGACCGCATTCAAGTTTCATGGGGTAATCGGATACTGCGTGGAAGCCAATATAACAGGATGCCCTTCCTGAGCAAACAAAAAATTATCAGCTGGAAACTAACAGGACAGCTTCTGTGTTCCTGGGTATTAGGAGGACCAAAACCTGGTTTGCAAGGTAACCCTCAGCCAATTCCTCAAACACAGCCTACAGCTTAATCAGCAGTTAATCCCTTTCTTGCAAGACAGACCTCTGCCTAACCAAAAGGAACGCTAATGAACGAAGCAAATGCAGACCCTACAACATACATCATACAGTTAAAAATACATAGAGACTCTGTAAAAACCCACTTACACGCTCATTCACATTTCCCTAATCCAGGTAATACGGCAGACTCATACTGGTAGAGGCAAAAGAGCTACATCTAGCACCACAGAAAAAGGAAACCGAAGGTTCTATGGCCTTTCCCTTGAAGCTGAAAAACACAACCCAAAGAATAAAGTCGACCTTCCTTTGTTCATTTTCACGCTTTTTCCAAAAACTTGCATTGATGAGGAAGCTGGAGCTGGGGGGAAGTTGTCTGAAAGTACTGTTTGAATAAAAACCCACCTCAAAGAATCCCACCACCATCTGTTGAGATGTATAGCAGAGATGTATTTTAAACCACACAATCCCCTCAGGCATGCTGCTCCTCTCACTGACCCCTCTTGTACGATTCGGAGAATTTTGCCTTGAGTAGCAACAACACACAGCTACATGGCAAGGAATTAGAAGACACAGGAAGACAAATATCTTCTATTCTATCTAAAGTCAGTGAATGTCTCTCAGCATTTTGTAAATTCTGCTACTGCCTTGGTTTTGCGACTTTCCCGTAGAAAACGCTTGGGCTGAGGCATGTGTGGAGAGACAATGGAACATTAACTTTTCCTGAAGTAAACAGCGGGCTATGCATCAGGATGGCGCTGCTCCAAGCAGCTGCCAGCAGGGCAATACACACTACCTGGAGACAGAGTAAACTGAAAAACCACCCCAGTGATGGCAGCTACAGAATGGACGGGAAATGCCTAACACCTCTCCTCTCCCACAGCAGGAACGGGAGTGGAAGTCTCTTTGAAAGCCTCCCTGCAGGAGAGGTTTCTCCTGCCATATGTTGTTTTTACCAGTAGAGCTCTGAAGGACATCTCGGAGCCACCCGCAGAGCAATCAGCTCTGCACCCACGTCCTCGGAGCAGATCTGGGGAAGCCAGGAAGCCCAAGTGCAGGTGTCTCAACATTTGATGTGGCTGCATTGACAGAGTAAAGGAGCAATGGCTCCTGTAAATTCATCCGGTTGAAAAAACACAGCAGTCTCCTATGCCAAGCTTCTGAAAGACACAGACTCTACGAATCTAAATTAGCTGGTTGTCCCAAAAGAAGGTGGGTTAGAAAGAAAGTGCAGATCACCATCTGACCTATACCACAAGAATTAAGACAAAAACATTGGCACTTGGGGAAAGGAAGCAGCGACAGAGAGTAAATACTCAGGGCAGCAAATACCTGCACGGAGAGCAGGTAAGTAGCTGTTATCTGACAAAGGGAAGGAGTGGCTGTAGGAGGTACCAGAGATCAAAGACACAGTAAGTAGAGCAAGGAGATTAAAGGCTGAGCTGCAGATACCCATCCAACCCAGGCTGAGTCAGTACAACAGCACGGAAAAGACCAGGAAGAGCTCAAGCCCTCGTGGAAAAGGGAGTCCTGTTGCACCCAAGAGATATGCAAGCAGAAATCATCACAGTGAGAAAAAAAGCAGCCAAAGCAGGTCTGGGGAAGAGGAATCGAGAAAATATATGAGCCACTGCTGTGAGCAGAGGCCAAACACAGTCTCTGTTCCTGCATCACAAGCACTTCCCAGCATCGCAAACACCTCAGCATCAGGGTGCTCTTTGGACATGGCAACAGTTCACCAGGTCAAACAAAACTGTCTTCCAGCAAAGTCAAACCGCCACAGCTTCCACGCCTGAGGGAGGAAACACTTTAAATAAGCAGTGGGGAAGCCTTGTATCCCAGTAGAAATGCTCAGTGGTCCAGGACGTACAGATACTTCTCCTCAACTCAGGTTAAGGATTTGCAATAGAAGGCCAGGAAACTGAGTGCTACGCTTCTGACTTCCAGCTCTCCGGAAGCCAACCTCATCCCAGGGAAGGCTCTGCCTTGGCTTGCAGCTTACTCTGCTGTCCGGTTTAGCATAACAAGTGTGGTTCGATCTCCCTGCAGCAGCTGCTGTCTTCCCATCCTTCCTGGGCCACTCTCAGAGGGTGCAGAAGAAGGTAAGCTATAGCAGCCTGGCCAGCAAAAACATCTCTTCAATCCTCCTTTCTTTAAAGATACTGCTCACGCTGCATAACAAGCAAAAAGGGAAATAGAGACAAAGAAGAGCTGACTGCAGCTAGTCAACAGACTGGTAAATCAAGTAGTACGGATTGCTGTCATATAACAGAGTAAGTAAAACTGAAAGCAGTACAGCTTGGTGACCTAGGGGTACCAAGCAGAACAGCAAAGCCGGTTGCTACTAACTAATAATGACGCAGATGAGTCTGTCTCTCCTCACTGTGAAAGCCAAGAAAGAAAAGCAGCACTTCACTTTTCAACAGTTAAAAAGCATGTTAAAATGGAAATAGAAAGACGATTCTCCTCCTGCAGAGGTGCACTTTAATTCACCCAGTGTCCTCAGATACCTGGAGGCAGCCATCACTTCTGGCATGCACATACTGCACCTACCAAGTGTCTCAGAGGAAGCTGCAGGGTGTCACTGACTAACTTCAAATTAAAGCATGACAAGTCAAAAAGCAAGGTTGTTCCTATTGCTACATGTAAAGCAAGCTTCTAGGAAAGCACTGCTGTCAAGTCCATTTTATTTTAAAAAGTACCTGTCACAACAGCTAAGTCATGTTAGGAAGCGTTTAAAAAAGAATAACGTAAACATAGTGCTAAATTTGAGGCTTACAGACCTCAAGTGCTTTTTCCAAATTACCTTTCATTTCAATATCACATTCAACAGGTCATAACACGGAAAAGCTTCTCCAAACTTCAAGAGTTTGAAGTCTGATTTTCACAGGTGGCAAGTGCTTGCAGTTGTCATCAACTTTTCTGAAGGCGTAGGACAAAGAGCTGTCAGCTGCACTAACAAAAAAAAAATCCTTTAATCCTTTCCATAGAAGACAAACCAGTAACAACAAAACTTATTTGCACAGTAAAGTCCTAAAGGACTATGAATTTAAAAAATAATGCTTAGTCTTGTCTTTATGTTTAACACCATAGTGTGCCTGCAATAACACTGAAAACAAAACACCCTTCATCACTTGCTACAAGCTTGATATTAGTGCATATTTCATATTTCTCAAAACATATTTAAGCTAGCTTTGGCAGACGGACTCAGGATGTTTACAAGTGACTTCTGCACAGTGCAGATTACCTGCTGAAAGGTATTTTCTAAGTACTTAGCAATGAATGGTTACATTTCAACAATGAAATGCAGCTTCTTTCCAATTAGCTGCCATTTGCAGTGGCAAAAGTGAAATATGAATATACGGAATGGAAAAAGACTATATGTTAGTTTTGCCCCAATTTTTTGTGCTTTAAAATAAAAAGACAGATTTCCTGCCATTTTTAGTATGTTATCCATTGCCAGTTTACTTTGCTAAAAGAAGATTCTTCTTCAAGTCTGTCACTTTGACTAGCCAAGAGAGAAGATGTAGAGCACTTGCAAGAGGTTTTTTTAATGAGATGACAAATGCTTCAAAGGACGAGGTATGTATTAGAACATCAATTCAGACTAGCAGTGGAAGTTACTTCTGGAGAGGAGACACTCTCTAGTAGATAGATAACACCTTCAGACTTCAAGCTGTGCATCCAATTTAAGATTTCCCAACAGCAAGTAAATCAAAAGTGAAGCTACCATTTATTTTCTTAACGCTCGAGACTTAAGAGCACTAGGTAGCACTACATGGTGTCCTGCATCGCTTTAAACCACCATTAAGAAAGAAATCGGTTGTGTGGTTTGGGTTTTTTTTTTTTTTAAACATTGTCTACTTTGGGGAGCTGGGATGAAAATGTGGGGTGAGGCCAAGCCCAAGCAGTGAACAGTATGATGCAAAGAAACCCCACGTAAGTTGTCTCCATGTTCTGACATGGCTGGTACCCGCTACTGTCAGCAAGCTCTGCTGAACCTAAGCCAGCTCCTCCACAGACACCAAGGGATCCCTGCAACTCACATCGTTGCAACGAGCCACAGTGCAGGATCTAGTCCACGCATTGCAAAACTCCCCACACCCCAACCAGCCCTCTCACATCCCAGGCATCTTGACTAGCAAGGTTAAAGCTCCAGATGGAGAGACACTCTTTTCTGCTGGCAGACGTACTCAAGCACCCCCATTCCCTTTTTCCTAAATGAGTCATCTTACTGGAGTTCCCTGAGCTTATACACCACAGCCCCACCAAAAGCTGTACTGGCATAAGTGAGGGATAGAAGGAACCAGTGCTACACTGGGCAATGCAGCCACCAATGCACGGCACACCATACTCTTAACGGCTTTTATTTCCTCTAAGGTGCAAACACTCAAGCTTTATCATCCAGACTTGGTCAAACACAAGCGTTAAGTTTTCCTATGTGTGACACAACCCAACAACCTGCTGCTCTCAAGGACAAATGGGGTGTTTCACCCCCCTTCCCTATAGCTTCAGGATCTCATCTCTTCCCTGGCTGTCAGCATTCATTGAAACCCTTGGTGAGGGAAACTCAGCTCATGAACCTGCTAGGAAATTAAATCTGGAAGAAAAACTAAGCTAGCAAAACAAGGTCCAAGCAGTACAGGAGGCAGTGCTTGGACAGAGTGTGTAAGACTTTTCGTCAGCAGCTTCAAGCTGCTCTACCCAGGCAAAGACTTCCTGACCGCTCACACTGTGGGAGCCTAATGTCCTGTAACAAGGTTTCTAGGGTTTGGGTTGGTCGCTTCTTAAAAGCAAGACATTACAGGCATTTCCATGCAAACCTGGAGATAACACACCCTAGTCTTGTCTGGAATCCTTTACATTACTCCACTCTTGGAAGAGCCTATTCCCCCTCCTGTCTGAAATGCTGTCTGAGCAAATCAGCAGGTAAGGCAAAAACTCAGTATGTGCAAGTTTAAATCTAAGGATCTGGACCCATCAGATCCAGAAAGGAATTTAGACTTTAGGCATACAGATTTGGGTTTTGAAGGAGGGTTTTTTCACCACCAGTGACACCTTTTGGGAAAGTGCATCACATTGACTACAGACACACAATTTTTTCGTTCCTAGTTTTATTTTATTCTTCTCAACTTCAGAGAGATTGAAGGCCTCAAAGAGCAGCTCTAGTCAGAAAAGTACAACAAATATCAGGACTGGAGCTGCTTGTCTCATCAACAGAAGACAGCCCAAGAGCCCAAACAATCATGGAAGACAACATCAACTGCAACAGAACCTGTGCATGGACAATCCTCGTCCAGATTTGCATGCCCAAAACAGCAGGAGAACTTGTAACTACTGGGGCCAGAGCAATTAGGCATGCCTAATCAGACAGCCAACAGCCTTTGAAATTCAACATGCACGTTCAACTTGGGCAAACCCACCCCCCAGCTGAATTCTTTTCACTGGGAGCTAAGGAACAATCTCACAGGTTACTTCTACACCAGAACAGAGTCAAGCCTGGGTGGTTTTGCCCACTGTAGTCCGTAATATTTCTGCAGTCCGATGATACATTTCCTCTGCAACCAGAATGACCTGTCAGCTCTCCAGCAAGGGACAGCTGTGGTGTCTATTAGATAAGCACCATTCAAATTTTGACTTGGAGACTGAAGCGAAGAGAATTAGTATGGGAAAACGCTCCTTGAAATGACGCAAATCACCACGTGCCCTTTATGATATCACAGGGTCGCCGAGATAAGTTCCATGCATTCCAAAACTTTCACACACTCACTTAGAAAGGTATATGCTTAATGAACTTAAAAACAAACCTCGCATGTCCAGTAGTTGACTATTAGCATTAAAAACAACTGCTACTGGAAAGAAATGATGGGAAATACTTATCCAGAACGTATTTTAAAATTAAAGAACTGCAAGTGTCATACTGCCCTTCCACATTCAGAAGTATTTTCTTTATTAATCTTTCTAATCAGGCTTCATGTTTAAAAAGTTTCCTACTGTGCTTTATGATTGCCTATAAATCATTTGATTATAATCCACCCTGCAGAATGAACCATCTTTCTTTAAAGCACTGAAGTCATCTTACGCAGTTGATCACATATGACAATGGAGCAAATCATCCTCAATGGGAAAGGAAGCATGGCTATAGAAGACAGGCATGCAGAAGACACTGAAATTTAGCCGGATGACAAACTTCAATATTCTGTTATTTTATTCAAAACTAGTGTCCTGCTCTAAGGTATTTTTACAGAAACTACAAATACTCCACTTTTCCTCCACAGCCTCTCAGTTTACCCCGGAGTACAATTAAAAATAAGGTAAGAATTTAACATCCTTCTTATCAGCTTGCTGCCAAGGATAAACAGAGTCATTCGCATGATTCAGCTAAGACATGTAATCAGCCACTTACAACAACAAAGAACTCAAAAGGAATCCTGTTTGTCAAAGATGGAAGTGGTAAAATCAGCAAAGAGGAGAAAAAAAAAAGCATCCTTTGCTCTGACACGGTGTCTATCACATATGACTAAACACTAGGTTATACATAAACTTGGAAATGAAAAATTTTTTTTTCCCCTTTTGAAATAAAGATTTAATCAAATGGAAGGACATTTTGCATATTTGCTTACAAAGTTCTCAACCTTATTCCTCTTACATCAATGGCTGGGTTTAAAAAGAAAAAAAGAAAAAAGCTTATTCAGGTCAGATAATTGCAAAGACTGAGACATGCCGTTCCCTTTGCTTTATTCTAGAAAAGACTGATGTGATCAGGATGAAGATAGATATGATCTGCTCTTCCTAACGAAGGATTTCCCATGGTTTGCTTCATCTGGAGGTAACTAGTCTGGTGAAGATCCCTTCGGTGTCTGCCATACACCGCAAAACAGACCTACACGCAGATTTTTCACAAAAGGTATTATGGGTTGTTTAGAGTACTGATGACTAACAGGCTAAGCTGTTCAAGAATATTAATTCTGTAGAAGCAGACCACCTCGCTTCTAAAAATCATTCCTAAATCCCATTCCTCACTGGAAACCATCTCCCAATACCATGTAAAAGGTTTGTGCTGTGAAAGTCGAGGGAAGGAGCATGCGGTGATTCTGAAGTAACCAAGGAAAACCAAAGCACAGGACAGAAAGCCAGATGCCTGCTTTAAAAGCAAGCCGAACCCTTTGAGGTTTATGAATTCATTAAAGATGTATCTGTCCATTTTTATCTGTGTCTTGTGATAGGAATGGTTAGTGGAAAGCAGGCATTCATAATTCTGCCAGAATCCAGAGCAGGCCCGCTGCTGAGGACAGCTAGCCCGAGAACTTCCCAGCCAAACAAGCCCTTTGAAGGCAGTCCTGCAGCACTTCATCCCAGAAGAGCAAGCGCCAAGGCACAACTCGGGGATGGGAAGGGAGCTCGAGTATCTGACACTCCAAAGGGAAAGGGGCTAAAGTGGTAACCCTCTGTACTGCAACATTTACACAGAAGTCCAGGTTAAAGGTAATGCCACATTTCCTTCACTGGGCACACTCACAGCTCTCCACTGTTGTGAGTTAAAAGTGGATTGCCTTTTGCCTTCTCTAATGAGGCAGGCTCTGGACTGTCTAGAGCAAGCACTGAACTATGTCGAACAACTGTGTAAGAGTAAACACGCATAGGATGCTTACTCTTCTCTAGATAAACACACAGAACTGACAGCAGCACAGCCTCAGCCAGCAGCAACGGCCACAACCCATTTCTTTCCCTGCCTCATGCGGAGCACCCACGGGGTGCCACCATCACCAGAAGGAAAGCAGAGGAAGGGGGCTGGAGGTGCAAGCCAGAACAGAAATACAAAACAATGCTCCTGCTACAGCCCCTGCCATAAAGACTCCAAGCTGCTGCAGGCCATACAAACACAGTCTTTTTCCCCCAACTTTTCAAAACTTCCAGGTCCTCCTTTGTTCTAAAAAAGCAAGGCTGTTCTTAAAACATTTTCCGACTCAAATGACTCAAGGTCAGGGACAGCATCAGCTCCACTTAACACTGGAAATTCTTCCAGTAGCCTCGGAAAGGGCAACAAAAAGCCTTGCGTGGTTTACATGCAAAGGAACTAATGAATCCTCGTTTGCTATAGTCTTGCATACAACTAACTTGTAAACTAAACTGCACAAAGACTTTCACATGGATGACTACTAAGTTGTGATTGAAGTTCTTTCCCCTTGTATGGATTATACAGCTTCTCTTTCAGGTGGATGAACTGATGCCTCAAATGGCATCTGCTCCCACTGCTGCCTTTCTTTTGGCCGGAGCACCAGCAGGGTCTCTCTGCAAAACCTGCTTATGGCTTAACTTATGATCTGGAGAAGCTTCAGTACCTGCACGTTTCCATCCCTTCAGGCGATCTAGTCAGCATGTTAGCTAAGCTTAGGAGAGGGAATGCAAAGACAGCAAGAAGTCTCGCTTTCGTGGGAGACAGAGCTAAAAATGGGCAGCCAGTATAGTTTTGAGATCCTAAAACCGGCAGCAAGTCAGGATAGGTTTTGTGTTAAATTGTATCTCCACCAGAGCATGACTGGTTTTGAAACAGCTACACACTCTGTTGAGAGACAGCACAAACCCACTTGTAGCTTCTGCCACCCATGCTTCTACTTGTGCCATGCACAAACAGCTTTCAGCCTCCCCAGGCACCGGCTGAGGACTCTGCACAAACGCTACAGATCTGTTCTGCCACATGACTCTCTCACAGCTATCAAAAGGGAGTTTCAGAAACACCACTCTCGTAGCAGATTCTTGCAAGAGGCTACTGTTACTTAGGTAGTGTGGATGCAAAAGCACAAAGCAAAAAGACCTCATGTGCTTTCGTAAATGGTGCAAGTATTCAAATAAAAACAGAATACGACTTATTTTGCTCGGACCATTAAGTTTTTCCTCCAGAGATGAATGCAAGATGACAGATCACCTTGAAAATAAGTCATATTGTTGTCCCAACTGACGACAATATCATTAACACAGAACATTTTCAAATTAAGAGAAAAAAGAGACACCATCAAGGTTCAAGGCAAAAAAACAATCTGGAAGTGAAGAACAAGACCTCCTTGGAAGGAGAGCTTTAACTGCATAACCTGTGGAGTGAGGGGAGGGGAGACAGTTTGAAATGGGACACAGAGCTATAGTTGCATAGGCATTTGCTAAGCAGGTCTGAATTTGCTAAGTAGGTCTGTGTATTCTGTTGTGCAGAATAATAAAAAAACCCTCCAGAGATAAGCACTTCAGCCTGCATAGGGCTTGGACACCTTCCCAGAATCCAGGTCATAAGCAAAGACTCTCATAAGCAACGAAGGGTGCCAGAGCAAACACTTCCATGCAACTGGTCTACATTTCCCTGTCTCGCCAAAAATTAAATGATGCACTTTTTTCTTTTTATTGGCAAACACGCAATACAAAAGTGCAATTAGCAGACAGCAGCTTTACAAATTTCAGTCTCTCACCCACTTTCACACAGTACCACTGTGTGTCAACACCCAAATTTTAAATACTGTTATACTCAGTACCAGTTGTGTTAACTCAGGAAAAAAAAAAATCCTGCTTTCTACATTTACTTTGAAATAAGTTCTCTGGAGAAGAGCCAAAGCATCCCAAAGCCTGCTGGAGAAAGTCAGCTGGATTACCAGCACAGTCACACTGATAAAAGGAGCTTCAAATTCAGTCTCAAACTACATCTAAACTCTAGAGTACATCGGCTTCATCCAGCAAAGGAAGTCAAGAGACTAGCATTAGGCTGTGGCTGCTAGACTTTAGCTTGGACAAGTATTTTAACCACCTGTCTATTATCAGCAACCATCTTCAAATCTCCAAGAGAGCAGCAGCCAAAAGGAGGGATTTACAGTTAACAATTACCCAACATACCAGTGTTTACAAATACGCTTGCTTAACAGATGTCTGGTAAGCGGTACTGATAAACACCCATCTGAAAAGCATTTGCATGCAGCCAGGTACTGGTCTGTGACCTCTTCAGGCATCACAGCCATGAAGGAAGAGATTTAAAAGAACACACAAAATACTGAAGGTTGAATTGATGGTATTGGCTCAAAGTCAGTCCAGCCAGTGCTGACAAAGAAAACAAAACAGGCAGTGGAAGAAAAGATGACACAAAAAAAACCCTGCGCACCTTTGCCCATCCATAAACTGCTCTCACAAGCATCATTGTTCGTACAGCACAGACTCATGGTTCCTTCCAGATCAGGTCACTGTCCATCTTCAGAGCTCCCACCAAGCTGTCCCCTGCACCGCTGCAACACACAACGCCACGTCCACCCAGTCACCAGCCCCGTTGAGGTTCACTGCCTGCAGCACCCAGCTTCCTTGCAAACCTCTGCTCCTGCTCCCACCGGGAGCTCCCGAGCCATCCTTCTCCTTGCTGTTCAGCTCTCTGGACTCCTCTCGCTCTGGAGACAGGGCCCAGCACGCTGCCGGCCCAGCTCCACGCACCGCTAACCAGAACACTCAAACCACAGGGCTCAAGACCTCCCCAGCCCCAGCATCCCTCACCCGCACAGAAGCTGACCCGGGGCTCGTCCCTTCTTTCCAGGCGACTTGGTCGTGTGGATGCCACACACCCAGCTCCTGGCAGAGCTCTCTGGAGAGCAGGGAGAGAGGCTTTTCCCCAAGGCCATGGCAACAGGCCCCTGTCCCAGCCTCTCCCCCTGTTGCTGCTGGCACGCTGCACTGGCGCGGGGAAGAGCCCGTCGGGAGCGGAGGCTCAGCCACAGCCGAGCTGGAGCACATGCCAGGCTCTCACCTCCGCTCACACCAACACCTTTGCTCAGCGTAGAGGTTTTAACTCTTCACGTAGGCGCTGGCAGAGAGAAGCTTTCAGCCAGGGAAGAAGGAAGAGACAGAGGCCCCGCAGTTTCCCCCGGTCTCCTCCTTCTGAGCAGGACACGCCGTGTGCCCACAGGGCCAGATCCACACATCCTCCTCCAGTCCGATGGCTGCTGACGGTCACTGCTCCTTTTGCCAGCTCTCGATAAAACACAAGGCACTCTGCAATTAATTCCTAAGGGATATTACTAATTGGCTGAACCAAAATTCATTGTACATAAATCTAAATAGTTACACCCATTTCTCAGTGTTCCACTGCCATCGCATTCATCTAAGGGCTGAGTTCAGAGACTGTAACAAAGAGATTGCCTTCAAACTGCCAAAGGCTTTCAGGTCCCGGCAATGTCAGTCAGGCTTTGGTCCTCCTACTCCTGCTGGTGCTACCCCGTCCACTGGCAGCCATCCATACTTGTTCGCTTGTTTTAACAAAGTACAAATGTGTGAATCTGCTTCAGGTAAGAGAAAGATCTAAGACAACAAGGGAGGGAGGGAACATCTCATGTCTCATACAATACAAACAACCCAGGTAAAACAACTAGATGTAATCTGCCAAATAATGAGGTATCACTTTATGTATTTTTTAAACTTAGTACTTTTCTTACACTAATAGCATACACAGCTCTGCTATTTACCATGATCCTGACTATACCAGTGCCTTACTCATCTGAGTCTTGTCCTATTTTTCATCATCGGTCTTGTGCGGGAGAAGAAAGAAAGAAAAAAAAACAGAGAGAGAAAAAACAAAAAAGACCGGTGGTGTTTCCTTCCAGTTTGTCCAGAAGCTCATGAGGTGATGCCCTCCCTCCTGTGAGATAAGCAAAATAAATTAATAAACAGTCAGGAGTCAAGATGCTCAAATGCTCCCATTTCATGACTAGAGAAAGGCAGGAGGAGCACACAGCCCAGCCTTCTCTCCTTCCAGTGGTCCAATAGCAGAGCAAGACCTCCTGCCAAGAGAGGCTGCCTCTTCTCTTGCAGTAGCTTCTTCTTCACCTGCATCACTCTTCTGTCTTCCACCCAGCAAAAGACACTTTCCTCCCCTCACACAGTGGTGGTGTCCAAAAAGCTGCCTGTATTTACACTTGTGAGAACAGCAGTACTTGTCATGCCATAACCAACAAAGCCCAAAATGACAGAGTGAAATCATGGCAGAGGTTGATTACTGCAATAATTACCACAGGCAGGTAGTTTCAGGTGTGAAGCTTTTTATGAAGTGGTATGAAAATAGATACTGATGATACGCTTGTCAAAACAGATTAATAAATCCCTTTCAACCTCCTCTCAAAACTGGTAAGCAAGGGAAGGTACTTGCAGTTTTAAAAAGCAAAGAACTAAGACTCAATTTCCATTCACAGGCTCACACTTGCAGTGGAAAATTCTTACAACTGCTTGAGACTGAAGTTAGTCAAGGCACTGGAAAGATGCAGTTCCCTTCTGGTGTGACATAACATTTGAAATGCATTTCAGTATGTTTAAAATAGTGCCCTCAACTTTATTCGCTAAATGAACTGGCCAGTAAAATCTGCTACAGGGAACAATTAAGGGAGGATTCTAAAGCCACAGCAAACACAAAGAGCTAGAAATACAGAAATGCAGGTATTTTTAAAATCAGGAATCTGCAAGTAAATCCAATGTTTACACTGCAACCCTATTTGCTGCACTACTTTGTCAGACACTAAAGCACAAACCATTTTTTCCATTCAGCAAGTTCTACTGCTTTCCCCTTGCTTATCTCCTTTCAGAAGCATTATTCTTTAAAAAAAGAAAAAAAGACAAACCAAAACCACACAAAACCAAGAAGTCCAGACTTTTCCACCTTCTGCTTACCTGTAGCATTTCTACCCAGTTAAGAAATCCGTCCAAACACTCCAAGGCACCTCTTCACTTCACCACCTACTGAGGCTCTTTCTCCCAAAGTACAGCTCCACAGGTAAGCCAAGCCCAGAGAGGGCTTCCTGAGATCCCACCCGCCCGTCAGCCTCCCCACCTGCACATTCCTCCACCTGCTCTAGCACCAGAACTGCTCCTCTTGCAACCACATAGAGATCTGGTTCAAGGAAGGCACCTGGCAAAAAACTCAGTTCAAACTGAAGCTGCAGTGGAACCGCACCCTCTGCTCAAGCGATGGCAGCCATGCTCTAAAACAGCCTTAGACCTGCAGCATCCACTTTGCAGGAGCACGGCCGAGACGTTACGGGGCACGACCAAGGGAAGTAGGATGAACTGCTCCACGATAACCCCTGCATGTTTTACCTTGCGAGGCACCACTTGTTCCTCTTGGTTCACAGATCAATCTGTCCTGGAGACTGGAAACCTGCAAGTGCTCAGCACCCTCTACAAAACGTCCAAGCAAGTAGTACTGTGAATTGCACCAGGCTTGTGTTTTGACATAAGTTACATCCTGTGAACCAACTTGTGTTTAATATTTAGTTTACAGTGTTTTCACCAAAATGTTTTGTATACATAATGCTTCAACAGAAGTGCAGTAAGGTGAAGTTATGAACCCAAAAGAAAATACTGCCTAACTATTTACAGATAACGCATGCGGATCAGCAATCCAGTAACTAATGCAGGTAACAACTTATACCAGAGTTAGAAGACTTCTTTCCAACCACAGTCACAAAACCACACAGGGACTGAGAAAACAAAGCGGGAAGGGAGCAAGCACTGCCCAGGGAAGCATGTCCTTGTACATGTCTGAAAGAGAACAGGATTCAGTTCCAGCAGGGCATCCCTGCCATGCTTCAAACTTCTTTGCTTGCCTTTGTTGGGAAAAGTCAGATCAAAACTTGGATTTCTCTGGTAGGGCAGTACTGAGGTTCATGTGGCAGCATAACACCGAGGTGACAGGTAAGAATGAAAACGCGTCTCTGGAACTACCCAAAAAAGCAGTTCCTTCCCACACCCAGGGAATAGCACCACATTTCTAACAATTGCGCTTAGCACACTGTAATGCTTATACCTAAAAGATAATGAAATACCAATGCTAGTACTAACAGTGCTGCTCCTATAATCCTTACAATAGTAAATGCTCCTCTGCTGCCTTTTGTTTCTGACACAATCGCTACCAAATGTGAAACACCTTCTGAAAGATTTTTTTTTTTCCCCTGTATCTTCCAGATCTCTCTCTGAAAACATATAGGCTATTACTTGTCTAAAAGGTTAAATCCAGACACATGGCATGGCAGTCCCACCTTGAATTCTCCACATAACGTTTTGACTGGATAGTGCAGTAAAAGCTGTATTAAATATCGCAAGATTCTTCCAGCATTGGCCATAAAGGCTTAGCTAAAACCAAACTAATTTTAATACAGGGCCCTCAATTAAAATATAAGGGTGGGTGGTGGAACCAAACCAAACCAAAACGCAACAGTGGCATACTAGCATCCTTACCAAGCTGCTTCAGGAGCTGCTTTGAGCTACAAATTACTACAAAAAGAAGCCTGCCATCACCTTTGGCTGCCACAGGAAAAATCACTAGGTTTATGACTTTTTTTTTTTTTTTGCAAATACCAGGCTATTTCCACAGAACACATCATTTTATCATCTTATGAGGCGAACACCTACTTCACTAATAGTCTATTATCATCATAACTCAAAGCTACATCTTCATATTCCTGTGGTAACTTCAAAAACGCCTCAGGGAGGAAATCATCAAATCATTAAAATCAAATATGCTTTGAAGAATATTTGGGGTCTGTATTTAGGGGTGGGGAAAGATGTGCCTTTTAATTATTTTTTTAATTACATCAGCTGTGAGTTTTAAACTTCAGAGTGTTGGAAACTGCTTTGATGTTTCACTTCACATAATATCAACCTTTTAGCACAGTATAAACAACCATGTTCCCCCATCTTGAGATAAGCTTCACATGATGTGAACATGTAACTGAATCAAAAGAACCTGTCAACTTAGACAAACCCATCAACTCTATCCATAAAACAAAATGACCTGTGATACGACTTTATTAATCATTCTTGGCCATGACTGGGCAAATGCATGCTGTAAACAGAAGACATTTAGGAAGATAATAAACGCATTTTGTCACTTCTGTTCTATTGGAATAATTTGTACCTTATTTAAATCCTCTGACATTCATATTAAGGCACATTTTACCACCTTGCCGTCCTGGGAGAAGCTATGGAACAATAGTGTGGATATCTGAAACACCAAAAGTCTTCCCATGACCATCACAGCAAAGGTCTTTGCTAGAAGAGCCCCTGATGTCCCCGCAAGTGGGATGACCCTTTCCAGGGTAGCACATTAAGAAAAGAAAATTAAGTCTTTCCTAGGATTCAGCTCAGCAGGTGCAACGCTCCCCCCAGAAGCTTCCATCCCCACTGCTGCCATCGGGTGACATGGTAACAGCAACTGAGGAACGAAGGACACCCAACAGGAGCGAGCCAAAACAAGAGGGTGTTGCCAATAACTTCACTGACTGAAAACACACTTCACAAGTTCATCTCGGGCACAGGTGAGCACAAAGCATTTTTTCTGTAACAAAACATAGGATTAATCTCCCAGGAACCTCACTGCAACTTGGTGATCAAAGAGAAGTCAAACTGATTTGCATTACATCACCTGCTGTGTTTCAAGCCAACTTATTTGATTTTCTGACAGCTGGGCACTTCTATAGGGTTATTGTTTTACAGACAGTTCTATTCTTATTCAGAACTTGAGAAAGCTGTGTACCAGGAATTACTTCTCCTGCATTTTATAACAAACCTGCCATCACAACATCAAGGCAACCGCAAATGCCCCGTTGTTTAATAAACCAAGGGGAAATCCTGATGGAACATGCTCTACTAGCAACAGAGATGCTCTGATTTGACATCCATTGACTTAAGAAGCATCACTGGTTCTCCTCCTTGTCTAAATATTTGGCATTTATTTGGGATAATGTCAGGTATGCTGTGATTGGGTCTAAGATGTAGGAACTATCTAAACTGTGTGCTGGCTAACTGGCACCCAGGCTAATCCAGAATATACAAATCTCACCACACTACGCACATGAGCTGTCTGCTTCATTTTACAGAAGATCAAGAATTCCAATGAGGGTGACAAAAAGCCAGAAAACCCACAGCCAGATCCACCTCACGAAGTCTCCTTGCACACTGGCTTGAGCGAGCAATAAGGGCGTTCTCCCAGTTCTTCTACTCTTTGATAACACAGACTACTGAGTATTTTCTCAAGAAATAAGTTGCAACTTACAGCACAGAATTAAAAATCCTGTAGAAGATATTTTCTTTACTATACTTTAATTAAAACGTGGTGGTTTTGAGTTTAATTTAATTTTGCCAACTTCTTACTTTTTAAAAAGCAGTAAAAATACCTCCTAGGCAAGCAAGGGACCAACAAAAGTTCAGAGAAGTGGATCACATGGTCAGCTGAACATTAATACTGTTTTTCAAATTCTATGAAAACAAACTTGTTCCCATGACGGACAAATCAGACTCCAAAGCAGTATGTCGCAGCTGATACAGAGAATGTTGAGAGAAGGTATTTAGATTTGTCAGCAGTTCTGTTATAAACCACAGAAGCATAAGTCAGTCTTAGACTAAATGGAGAAGAGAAAGTAATTTGTATCCAAAATATAAAACAGGTTCTCATTTGACCAGGACCTCGAAGAAAAAAGAACGGGGATGGGATCATTCTGTTCAGGAATAATTCTTTACATACTGTCAGTCATAGAGCCCAAAGAACAAACTTAAGAAAGGCAACTCTTTACATAAATTAATTAAATCTTAGATTCAATGAGAACATAAAAATGCTGTTGAAAATACTGTGATGAACCAATTCAGAGTTTTATCTGACAGATGACCAGAAGCATTTGCTGTCTCCTCAGACAGTCATATGTACATGCAGTAGTCTCTTACCGCTACAATGAATTAGAAGTAAAGCAATTCAATGATGTTTTAAGAGTAACTTCCCCAGGGAAATAACTAAATTATATTAGTAAACAGAAAAAGATAGTGCAGTCTTTGAACTCTACAATGATCCCACTCCATGAGAACATCTTATCCAGCTACTGTGAATCCATCCACTTAGATCCCGAGATCCAGTCACTGAGCTCTCTAAGAGCAGCTAAATGACTCCTGTCATTAGTCATCACCCATCATCCCACACTGCATATTCTTTGAAGGGAAAAAAGGTGTTCCCTAAATTCAACAACTAAAGGGCCCCTGAATGTCAAGTTAAATACTCCCAGGATTTGGTTTACTTTATCTTGACCTGCAAACTCACGCAAAAACTGCAAACTGATGTAAAATCTAGTATTAAGGACAAAATTAGCTCAGAGGTTTAGAAACACCTCTAGACACATAAAACAAGATTTTAGAATTCCAAGGCTACAGTTTGTGTAGACACTGCATAAGAAAAGTAATGCTGTGCCAAGTTAGGCTCCATGAAAGCTGGGAGTGCTACGACCAGAGGAAGATTTCTCTGATGAAAGATCAAGTTGTTCTTAATAAAGCGGACTTCTCTTGTGCAGATCGCATGGGAGTCTGCTTACTGCTCGCATCGGGTTGCCAGAACAAGTGATGTTCCCCTGACTCTGTGTCTGGTGTTCCACTGCCAGTGTTTGTACACGGGCATCCGACGCAGCACCTGCTCCAAGTATGAACTCTCGATTAAACTGCCCGCTTTTGTACAGGACACGAGACATCGCTCCCTGCTGCGGGAATATCAACAGGCCATTTTTCAGCCTACATTTACAGCAGGACAGATATAATACCTTTTCTTCTTTAAGGCAGAGCTCCTGAAATACAACCAAGTCACAAGTCAACTCCCCATCTCAAATGAGACTTTTACCATGCCTCACATGCAACCAGTACAATTTGCTCCAATTTGCTCTCAGCGGCAGGTAAGTGTTCCTATTTATCATCCTGCAACAGATGGAGCAAGTTTTCTACATGAAGATTCCTTCCTTCTTCTTCTGCTCCATTCCTTAACTATCAAATATGAAAGCAACACTGAGCTTCAGCTTTCAGCTGCCAAGTCTGCGCCTCACGTTAAGGATTTCAGCAGTTTTCAGGAGCACCACCTATTGAGGCATTTACCCCTGTACTGTATCACGAAACAAGAGCCATCACATGGGTCTGATTTTCAGATCACAGGTACTCCTTCCTGATGCTGGAAACAGGGAGCCTGCGTGTTTGACAGGATTAGAACGAACTTTTCTCCTGCTCATATTTCTGTTCCTTGGTCTTCAACGCTTAACGTTAGGCCTGACGGATCCAGAAACACTTCTGCAGAAACCCTCTCTCCACCGTGCCTTTCAAAGTTAAACACACAAGCACAGCAACAACAAGAGGGGCTGACCAGTCTAAGTCACCAGTCTGGACAGCTGGGGATCAGCCCCTGCAGTTGGCTACAGCACGTACCTGCTGTCCCCTTTAGGCACTTGCCACATGTCAGCTTTTCTACTACTAGCAAGCTACCCAGAGCCGCAACTAAAATTTTTTTTTTTACCCTATACTTCATAAAGGGTGACACAAGATGCCTGTCTATGCCCACACGACATAATCTTTGCACACATCAGTAACAACACAATAAAAAATCGTAATATAGTAGTTCAAATTACATCTATTGTGAAAAAAATTGCACTGGCTCTTATGCTGGTCTCACAACAGCACCGAACCTTGAACTTACTCATTTCAGACATTAGGACGAACAATGGAGGTCAATTTTCCCATTGTGCAATGCACAACTACCATAGCCTTAATCTTTCAAGCAGTGCCAAAGAATATGCCAGTTTCTGTACACACAAGCACCACGGGTCATGCTGAAATTGCCAGTGCATTTGCTGGAGTTTATACAGCTTTACCAGATGCTTCTCAGATGAACCATGAAGATATCTTGCAATGACATGAGCAGCTCCGAACAAAAAGACTTCCATAATCTTAGTTTATGTATCTATAAATGAACACACTCAATCAAGCTGCTGGTGGACTGAACAGCAAGATGAGCAGGTTTTGCTCCTGAGGAGCAGAATTCTTCAGAAGAGAGCAACCCAGTAAAAGTAGTGCTCTAAATAAAACTTCTGAACTAAATTCTTCCAAGTTTACAGGCTGCTGTGATACCTGGCACAACTATGCATAAGGCGGCACTGAGAAGTCCTCTACAACAGAGGTTATTAGTCATCATTAAGCATTAAGCTACTTCTGCAGTATTAACAAATTTGACCTGTCCCAAACTTTTCTTCAATGGGACAAGCCAAATCATAGGACCCCTGCTTCACTGGAAATAAGATTCAGCACTTAATTATTTAGCAAACTATCATCTTCAGTCAGAGCAGAACTTGATCTTCAGTTTTTATTAGTACTAATCAGGCTTTAGAGAGACCATATTGATTGGGTACCACAAACACAAGACACAAGGACTGTGCACTGTGAGGCACAGTACAGCACGGTTAGACTGTGCATCCAGGCACTCCATCACACCTCGGATCCATCAGAAGACAAACACAAGACAAGCAGTCCTAACTATGGACAACACGGATAACTATCAGAATTAGAGACAACTGCCTCTGTAATTTGCCCCTACTGTATTATTGTGTATAATTTCTAAAAGAAACACACTTGCAAATGGCATTTTCCACAATTACTTAGTGGGTAAAGAGCGAGATGGAGCAGCTGACACCCAGCACACCAAGTACTCCAATATACCCACATTGACACTCGATGCTTCCTCTGAGGCAGATGAACCACTGCTGCGTTTACTATTATTTTCAGCACAGCATAGATTCCTCTGTATACATGAACACAAATTCCTCTCCAGCACACACACAGATGAGTAACTAGAAAGAGATCTTCATTGCTGCATAAATCACATGTGGCTACTTAGCATAGCCAAATACATGTCTGCATAGGAAGCACTCTCCTCAAAACTGTCTGCAGTATTTCATCAACCTCGCGAGAAACAAAGTGTGCCAAAGAAACAGAAGGAAAGCAGCAATTACTCATCCCATCTCAATTCATACCTGCCTGCAGAAACGTGCAGCCTTTGTTATGGCACCTAAACACATACAGCAGCTTGACGATACTGTAGCCGAGTAAGCGCTGCACCGGAACCGGAGGCGATGACAGCACGCTGCGCCAGCTTCAGTCCCGCCCGGGCACCCCGCTGAAGGCTGTGGGATGTGCTGGTATTAAGATCCTTCCTGAATGTTGGTCTCAAAAGGTACAAATCTGTGCATGTGTTACATTTTATATATATTTTTATATATATATGTATAAAATATATGTATTTTTTTAACGTGAGTGTATATGTGGATTAAAAAAAACCACTAGTATTTCTACCTGGGAGGACAGTGCAGTACGTATGGAACAGCCTGGCCCAGTGCGCTGCCCACAGAAGTTCCCAGGGCCTTAGCTGCCTGTCCGTGAGGAGAGCTGAATGAGAGACCCGTCACTCTCACTTCTCCCTTCCCCACGCTCACATTGCTTGGCTTGGCTCACAAGTAGGCTGTCGCAGGCAAACGCTGCATTACAGATCTACCACTTCATCTAAAACCCTCTGCTAATCAGTTTATTTGCAACTGTTAATCCAACACTGGTGCTGCTGGCTTTTTACCCAATGGAAAAACTGCAGCATCAGTTTTTACTCCAGTTTTTTGTTCATAAATGTGCTCTTGCAGTGGCCGTATGTTAGCCAGCAAGAATCTCTTCCAACACGGTTATTCTGTTGTTGTTCTTACACACAGGTCTACAGTTCAAACAAGAGATCATGAAAGCAAGGTACAAAATTCTCTCCTTAAGTATCTGTTGATGGGGTTTTTTAAAATCTCTTTAGTGTATTCAGATGATCCTGAGCTCAGTTGCTCTGCAGAGCACTTTCCTGAATTCACCAGACTCTTCAGTTAAAACTCCTTATTTCTTCATGTCTATTTACATGTGTCTAAAGCAGCCCAAGTCTAAACATTTTGGACTGTGAGGCTATAGGTACCTAATACTATCTGACTTCAGTGAAAATCCAAAGCTCCAGCAGTTCTGCCCGTCTGCCTTTGCACTTCAATAAAACCACAGGATTATTCCCAACTCAATCACATCACTTCAATCACAAAACACCCATACATACTAGTTACTTCTGATCTTACCAGCGAGAAGCCTAGCTACTGTACTCCAGCACTCTGGCGGATCAAACTCTTTTTTTCTCCAAACAAAAGGAAAAAAGAAAACAACTGTGTTTATCTGGTGACATTCAAACAAATGTCAATAACAAAGCTAGTAACACATTGCTGGTGCTCCAGAAGTTTTTGCTAACAGAGAAGCAACCACCTGAGATGCACCTAATACAGCATTAATATAATAGACTAAAGAAAAAACTGGAAAGATAAGACTGAGTCACCTAGTCCGAACACTGCCTGCCACTGTTGCTGCACTCATCACACTTAAATTGATGAACGTAACAGCACTCATTAGATGTTTTAGTGACAAACTCTTCTTGGGACACTACCTTAACCCATCTCTCCTAAACCACTTTCTTAAATTTTTCTGTGCTAGTAGTTACCACTTCATATAGTTAAGTCCCCAAAGTTCAAACCGATGATTCTAACCAACCGTGATGACAAACCAGCGTACAGCAATCAGCGTCCTCTGCGCACAGCATAAATCCCGTCTCACCTCCAGAGGCCATCAGACACCAGAAGGGGACTCAGACCTCACCCCAAAACAGCCACCACGTTCCTCCAAGCCAACAACGCGCCCACGCCATGCAGAGCGCTCCAAGAGAAGAGTGAGGCGGAAACATAAAAGAAGGACCACTGGTTTACTACAACAGCAACGTAGGCTTAAAATAGGCACAATCTCTACCCCACTAACTCGTTCAACTCTTCACTTTCAAGTATTTCAGTTGCGACAATGTTTATTCCACAATATTCACTGACTGCCAAATGGATTAAAAAAAAAAAAGAAAGAAACATTACTGGATATTTTTAGTTGTTTTTTTTTAAATAAGTTTCATTACTACACGTCAAACACAAACCTAAGCTTTTTAGCTCCAAAGCAAGCCTATAATTAGAAACCTCATTTGTTCTGGTAGTCAGGAGAGCCATTTTCCCTAGGGAATGTTACTGAAAGGAAACCCAGGAAGAGATGTAATGGCCAAACAATGTGAAACTTATTAATAACGCACACTGCTAACACAAAGCCATCCTAACTAGACTTGAGCAGTTACAAATTGCTTTTTACCCCTAGAAACCATTTTCTTCTCAAATAAAATGCTTTTTTTGTCTTTCTTCCTTTAAATGAAATGCCTTGACCCACTGTGCAAATTCACACAGAACGGACCTCAAAAAGGGCTTCGGCACCCAGAAGTTTGTGTGCTTTTTCATACTCGCACCAGCCCACTCATTAAAATAAAGAAATTGCTACAGCTTTCGCTGCAAACCTCCTCTTCTGACAGTGGAATGAGAGATGGCTGGTTACCTTGCCAGGACTAGTTAGGGACGAGACTTTCACCCTCTGCCTTGTGCCTCTCCCCTTCATACCTTCTCTGCTTTTTTATATCCGCTTTCCATTTCCAGTTTTTTTTACGAATTTCCTTTTCCACCCCCATTACCACACCTGCAAATTCCACCGACAGGCAGAAAGGACAGCCACAAAAACAATGTCATGGCAGGGGGCACTGGGTGCGGGTGCAAGGGAAGGAACTACGAAGGTGGCAGGTCTGGAAGTCGTGAAGACCGAGACCGTTAAGGGGAAGGGAGAGAGAGAAGTCAGACTTCAGATGGGGAAGGGCCAGCACTGACAGCGACGCAATGAGCACGTTCTTGGATGCAGGAGGAAAGCATGCATTTCTGGAAACTGCCAACGGAAGCAATTGCATTTTTCTTGCAAGCGCTTTTACAAAGCTCAATGTGAAATGGTGAAAAACAGAGCATAAACACACAGTTGATTTTGTAAAAATTCCTATCTCCAAGCTATTTTGCATTAGACGTCAAGCAGAGCTCTCCCACATTGTACGTGCAAACTAGTCACAATTCTGAGGCTGAACACGAGCTGCAGGATTTGCCCTGTTCTGACAGCTGGGATCCATGATCTTCCCAGCACCGCCAGCCTCTGAGGCAGTGTTCCCAAGGCACAGCGGTGTCCTCTCTCACAGATCCCTCGCACGTAAGGGCAGACAGACAGAGAGATCTTGCCCGTAGCCTCTTCTCATGTTTCTAACCCTTACAGTTGCAGTGGAAGGGGACACTGAAACGCAGAGCGGGCAGAGCCACGCACAGGGATGTCCCCAGGCGTTTGCAGTGATTCACATGGAAGACAAGAGCTCAGCAAGGCTGGGACTAACCCAGACGCCAACCACAAAGCTTGAAAAGCCCCTGTCCATCAAGCCACCTGAGAAAGCAGAAATACTGCAAGGATTTACATCAGCCCTGTTCAAAGTGGGAGAGTACAGGGAACTGGCACGTGGCAGGGAAGCGCAGAAAACGTACGCAGGAAGATGCGTACCCCTCTGACACATGGCAGGGCTTGCAGGCACAGGCACGACTATTTTCACTTTTCCTGAAAGGATGGGGGTGGGCGGGAGGAAAGACAGAGAGAAAGGGGTCAGCTTACAAAAGTTTGCAAAACATCTCCTTTTCTTATTTTCTCTACAAGGAATGGACAATGTCCAAAAGCTTGATCATACAGAAGCACGGGTCTGATCTTGCAAAAGCCTATGCACATGGATAACTTCACCTCACACGAGTAGTCACACTGGCAGGACAAAAGTATTTACAGTTCCTCCTTTTTCACTTCTTAAATGAGTCACTGCAAACATAAAACAGGGCCACACTGAGCTTAATCTAGCCTCCAATACTTAAATTTTAGTATAGCCACAGAAGATAAGAAACCTTAAATAAAGCTAAACTTCCATGTGCAACAACACAGCATGAAGCAGCCTGCATTTTACGCTTGTTCCCCCCAGATTAAAGTATTTCGTGCTTAAGAAATTGCTTTGGGGCCACTGCTGGGCCTCCAAACACCATGCTGCCTGTCATATGCTGTAACGGTCTTTATGCTTCAATTTTTTAGAAGTGGTAGAGAGGAAGAGACAAATCTTTAACCACCCTACAGAAGACGAGCCGTCTTAGGCAAAGCCCATAGGTACTACCACAAGATTTTTACACCAGATTGGTATCCATCCGTTAACCACGTCTCAGCTGCAGAAACTGAGGTGCATAAGTAAGCCCATGCCTGCCCCATTAAACGGAAGACAGAAATTCACCCAGCTACTTAAATTCCTTTTTTCCTTCTTTTCTTTGGAAATCCATACATACAAAACAAGTCCAAATGCTACCACTGAGTTTTTCCACAGGCACGGCTGCAAGCCAAACTCTCTGAGCCATTTCTCCCCTGTGAGAAAGGGGGCAGAGGGAGCTAAGACAGACGGATAAAAGTAATTGCCAGCACTGAAGTCTTCTACAAGAAAAGAAATCCACACTGCAAAACTGAGTAGCTGTATTCTTGAGAAAGACACAGAAACAATAACTAACAGCTCCCCTCATTTCTCTTTGCTCAAGGGGACATAGTATGCATTTTTTGACTAAACCTCAAATACAAACCAAAAGTAACATCCTCACCCGTACAAAGAGGCTTATTATGACTATTACTGCTGGAAGGGGAAACTCACTCTTACTGGCCACATGACTGTCGAAATCTACATTCAGCTTTGTTTGGGGATTTTTTTTTTTTCTTTCCTCTATAACTCAGCGGCTCAGAGCAACTGGTAATAACTTCATGACTAGAAACATTAGCTGACCATTTGTGATGCTGCAGAGTCAGCAATACAGATGAATTTGTCCCATGTATTTAGATACATCTTTAAACATGTACCCTGCAGCACCTTGCTGCAGTATTCTTTTGGGAAACATTACTAGGGCACAATATCAAATTTTAGGGGTTTTTCCCCACCCCCCCTCTTGCTTGGACACATTAACATACAGAGATTTATGCATTTGCACAATTTACTACTTACACAACTAGTATACTAACGCAACTCATATGACAGTGTTATAAAGACACGTGTATGTTTTTAGGATCTGAATCGAGACCTGGGCCTTCTCACATCTCACGAGACAGCAACTACACACAGTCTTACAGCAGCTAGGTACCCATTCACACAGCACCGTTACACCATGGTCCTTCTCTGCAATGGCCAGGCAGCAGCCAAGGCTGGCCAAACAGGTTAGCAGATGAAGTTCAAGGACACTTGGCAGGACTCACCAACTTCCAGAGAGTCCCTCCGGTTAGTGGGAGGCTGAAACTCAAGATGGATGAGAAAAAAAATGACCCCTGAGGAGGGGCACAGCAAGAAGCACCCTTGGGAAGCAGCCACGACCTGATCAAAAGCCAGTCCCAGACTATTTGCACAAGATGCCCGAGCTCAAGTGTAGGGAGAGGGTGCGCCCAGGCTCCCTGCCAAACTTTGCAAAGGAAGCTAAAGCTCAAGAAAGCTCTGTGCACTTCCTTGAACAGGAGCAGGAGCTTCCTGAGGGGCAGTTAGAGGGCTTAAGTTTTAAGCAAATCGCAAACGGGGCATAACAGACGGAGAACCTTGAGGAACAGAAACCAGGATTGGCTTTCTGCAGCACAACATAGCCTAGAGCAAGGAATGGCTGTGGGCAATGAATGATAAGGGTCTTGACAAGCCCCACAGGTGGACCAGAGGGCACCCGAGGTACCCAGGCTTCGACAAGCAGGTTTATAACTAGGTCTCCATAGCAGCAGTAATAGCAACACCAAAGTCCAATGGGGAAAAAACACCAAAACTTTGTACAAAGTTGAACAGAGAGAAGCCACAGACGCTGGTGGGAGCAGGGGAAAAAGCGCTAGCATAAACAAAACAGGCTTGCTAGCTTACAGTTCCTAAAGATACATATCACCTCTAGAAAGAGATCCTGTGCTTTGGGAAGAGAAAAATGAGAAGGGTTGGAGTGCTTAGCTAAAGAAACATGACGTTTACCCTATATGGCTTAGCGACTGCTCTGGATCGGACAGGCACCGTTCCATTTTGTACCCCTGACGTGAGTTTTGCTGCTAGGAGAGAGGGGCTCGTACTATGCTGGCACAGCTTCCTCGACAGAGCAACGCCTCGCACCCTGCCCTGTAGGTCCTCCACCGAAATTTCAGTGGTGACCACACAAGAGGTCGGTTTGGGGTTTTCGCTTCGTTTTTCTCAGTTCTTCACTTCAAAGCCCCCTCGCAGTTGATTTCCTGAGCTTGAGCGCCTAAACCAAGGCACTTCAACAGCTCAGCGCGCCGCTCCCCGCCAGCGCGGCCGCTGCAGAGGCTGCCGCTCCCCTCGGAAGGGGCTCGGGAGGAGCGGGAGGCAGCCGGGCCGTGCCCCGCGGAGAGCAGCCGGCAGCGCTGTGACTCGCCGCCGGGACGCGGGATTTCGGGCCGCTGGGCTCCGCGGGGCCACGCTCACAGCCCGGCTCCCTCGGGCCGCCCGCCCAGCGCGGCACCCTCGGCCGGGCAGCAGCCCCGCTCGGAGCCCTTCGCCTCCTCCCCGCTCCCTCCCGGGGCCCGGGCGGCTCCCGGACACGTGGAGGCCGAGGCCGGAGGGAAGGAGGGAGGCGGCCCGG
>Ga0065711_1032531_pt1 | contig 27154 bp, 12 predicted proteins | sample Hoacrofraction12_FD_59098 | JGI IMG/M metagenome (GOLD analysis project Ga0065711, IMG submission 59098) | Hoatzin crop microbial communities from Cojedes, Venezuela - Epithelial fraction 12 v2 (version 2) | ecosystem: Host-associated > Birds > Digestive system > Esophagus > Crop | place... | reverse complement strand
CCCCCCCCCCACTAGTGCTCTGGAGCAGCAGCTGTATAAAAAATTCCATTTCAGTGGTGCTATTTCTGGACGCTGCCATCTGCCAGGTTTTACTTCCATTTCAAACAAACTTTCCGTTCAGTTTCATCTCTCATTTGGAGGCACAGCTGCTCATGAATGCTCGGTAATCACTGGTGTACAGCACACACCTGTAGCCAAATATATAAAGGAAGTAGAAAGAAAGACCTATGTATTCCCATCGTGTTAGCTATTAAGCAGGTTAGGCAGGGAATGGGGACTCTGTTATCTCTGCTTGTGCAGATCTTTATTTTATAAACAATATTTTCTCAAAGGAGTAATAAAGAAGAGCAAACACAGAAGAAGGATTACCAAGCTCCTCTTAGAGTGAACCTTTGCCAATAATAAGTTTATCAGGGCAGTGCATGTGCAGGGGGCTTGGCATAGTGTTAATTTGTCGCTACCACCAAATTAACTATGCTCTATTTTGTTTTCTTTCCAATTTTACATCCTTGATTACATATTCATAAAACTGTCCTTCCTTCCAAGCATAAATACAACTGCTTTGAAAATATAATTGTGTGTGTTTATCAAACACCTAATTTGTTTTCCTTGCCAGCTACTAATTACATAGGAAATATAAATGAATTGCAGGTCATATATTCTATTTGAAACACTAACAGAAAAACTTTCCAAATCACGAAATTGAATTTAAGTTGCAGCATGGGACACACACCATGCAGTACTGTCTCCAGCAGTACTAGTCAAAGACAACAAACATTTGAGCTGATAGCACTTTTAAATTTGTCAAAACGTACTGAGTGATGTGTTCATTCTGTTTAAAGTGAATTGTTTTGGTAGCCTAGAGAGCTTTCTCTCTCTTTGGTTTCTACATAATCTGAGTCTATCACTGCTAAAACTGGTTTATAGTACAGCAGAGAAAATCAAATGCAAAACAGACTGAGAGAACACGTTAGGATTTGGGTTTATCCACCATGTCGTTCATTTTATGTCTCATCCATTTTCTGAAAGAGATATGTAAATTCTGTCTTGCTTCTGAGTTGGATTATTGTACCATCTCAATCCATTCAAAGTAATAAAATGAGATTTAATAGACTATGTTAGTTAATTGTTTAAGAAACATGGAGTTTTAATCACTGTGACAACCACGGATCTGGGAGTAGAGAGCAGAATGTCTTTTGCATGTGTAACAACTCTTGCAGAAGTTCGGTATTAGCCAGTTTATCAAGCTTTCTAATGGTATCTAGAGGTAGTTTAGGATATTTATTATTAATAAGCAGGAAAAGTGACTGAACACAGCAAATCTGGAAATAAACCTACTATCTAGAATCCAAGGGTGGTGTGGTATTAGCGTGGCAAAAATTGAAAAATCACATAATCTCTTCCATGATGGGTAGATCACAGTTCATTAATAAAATATATATTGCTTACATGAGCTTTTAGCACATTTTGCCTGGACATCCAATAGAACAGTTGGACTAATTAAAAGGTAATAAGCTGTTATAAATAAGAATGAGATAAGCAGAAAGATATTGACTTTCTCCAGTCATAGAATATTTAAACATAGAGAGTAGCAGCTGAAGTGTTTTTTGCAAATAGGATTAACTGAATATGTATGAAGTGTATGCAGTTTTCTGTCTCTGACATTCTTTGTTTCCCTCCTTTTTTTCTGCTTGAGTTAAGAAAATACATCTCCAATTGTTAACCTTTCCGATTGCAATGGGTTGAGGGGAGTCATCTGAGGTTTGGGATACTGAGTAGTGCACTTATTTGACCATGCAAATGAAAGTAGATTTTGACCCATGTTGTCAGATGCTGCACACGACTCAGCGGCCTACTGCACTGTGTCTTTTCTTTCTTTTTTGTTCTGGTGAAAGGAGAGGGTAAAAGATCATTCTAAGCTTGTTTGAGAAGCCAGTTTATGGACTGTATTTCCCAGTGGTTTGTTTTACACAAGATTATTTTAGTAGCTATTTTGAGTGGTGGTAGAAATGTACTCGGTGCCATCAACTTAAATTTTGTCAAAACACAGTAGCATGCTGAAAGTGCATAATTAGAGCATTTCAGTGGCGGCGCTGATGGGATGCTCATCCTCGTGGCATTTCCAGTAAGGCTCACAGAGGTGCTGCATCAAAAGATTTGTCTTTTTCCTGTTATTCATAAAGATGCATTTTATATGTGTGTATAATCCTTCAATGCTGTGTATGGGCATCCTTATTTTGCAGTTTCAGAGCAGAAAATATCTATGTATCTTTTTTTCTATTTTTTTTTTCTTTTTTCTTAGTGTGATGCTTTCCTTACATTTCAATGAAGTATGCTTGGATTGACCTTGGTGACTTGGTTAATTTAAGCTTTTTTTTTTTTTTTTTCAACTTATGTACTGAAAGAAGAAATTAGAAGAGACTGAGTCGTCCCTAGAACACCAACTCTACTAACTAGTAAGGACTTGATTAGGGGAAATTTGCCTAAATAATTTTAGCAGCCAAAGCGGCAGAGTAGGCAAAAAACCACAAAGCAGCTGCTGAGGTAAAATTTTTATCTGCCTAGGTTAAATGTGTGACTTCAGATTTGCTGGGCATTTTAATCTCAAAACAGAAACATTGGTGCTTCTCAGCCCCATGTTAGAGTGCGGAGTAACCTCATGTGCAGTCTTTACTGTAGCTGTAGACATTTTTTTGAAATTTCAGAACTTGGAAAGAAAAATGTATCCAGATTCTAACCAATGTCTTGTAGGGCCATAAGGGGGAAGAAGAGAAATCATTCCTCAGCCTTACAGGAGTCTGCACTGGCCTTATGATATAATATTAGGTAAGATATCCTCATGTAAAACTGCGAGCAGTATGCAGAAACTGAAGTCAGTGCAGGGGCAATGTAACTCCTCCAGGCTATCGAGGATGAATCTTGTGCAGCACTTCAAATCACCTATGGTTTAAAGAACATTTTTTAAAAAGTGTTTCATCTAATTTTAAAGGCTTGCATTGGGAGAAGTCTATCACCTTCAATGAAAAACTGTTCCAGTGTTTAATTCGCCTTTGTGATAGCAAACTATTTCTTATTCCAAATTGAGTTTGTATGACTTCAACTCCCATCTGTTGGGTCTTGTTTTTCCTTCATTGACAACTTTGAAAAGCTGCCACCACGGCTACCTCTTTCACCCCTATGTACAGCTATAGCTGAAGCTTTTCTTGAGACCTACATATATTTAATGCCTTAAGCCCTGCATTGCAGGACACGTTTCCCAGCTAGTGGATAACATCTGTGGCTCTCCTTTAAGCTGCTCATCACTTTTTCACATTTTCCTTGAATTAGACTGGGAGGAACAGCCTAATAACAGTTTCACCGATGTTGGGCTTAGAGGTGATACTGACTTTGCTCTTCTTCAGCTGTCTTCTTTTTAAACATTCAGGGATGGTATTAGTCCTTTCTGCCACAGCAAACTATTGGGAAATCATCTTGAGGCAATTACCTGTGATGGTCCCTAAGCTTTTCTCTGTACCTCTGATTTTGATTGAGCACCATGACTTGTCTCCAAATGTATTACATGGCAAAGTGCTGTATTAGAATATATTTTACTTACAGCTATTAACTGGCAGTAAATATCAGGTTTATACCATCTGTTAGTCTGTAAGATGTCTAGTCACTGCTGCCCTTTCTGCATTGCCTTTGCCCTTTTAAATACACAAACTAAGCTGGCAGTCCTGCCTCCCTGTGAAATTTTCCTCCTTTCTGAGACATGCTAAAAGTAGACCTCAGTGGTTCAGAGAGATCATTGTCTCTCTGCTCAATATCTGGGCCTGTTAATATGGAAACAGCAGTAGCTTGGGCTGGATCCTTTGTGTCTTCAGGAAAATTCCTTTTTTTTTTTTTTATGTTCATTCACAATATTATCCATCAAATACAAATCAGAAACATCTGCTCAACTTTTCTCCATTGATTAAAAAAAAAATCTGCTCCAAGTAATAGATTTTCCCTTCATCTAGAATTCTCTTTCCTCTTATGTTTTCAAGTTCTGTTTTACTGTATTTAACCTATTAGTCACCCATAGTTTATTGCTTTAATTTCCAGTGTTTATCAGTAATATTTTAGAATTAGTAACGTGTTAATAGCTAGTTTATTTTCCCTTCACTTTACACATGGAAAGTCCAGATTGTATTATTTTCATATTTCCCTTTCACCAGGATGGTACTTGTGATAATGTAATCCTTTTGAATACACCACTGGAATTCTGTTTGACTAAAACCACTTTGTAGATATTTTTGCTAATTTTGTGAATGTTAGGTACTAAAAGGAGATGAAATGTAGAAGTAAAAAATTGAATCTGAATTCCCTTAAAAGGTGAATTTTCATTGCTTTTCAATGGGATTTGGGAACACATCTCTCCTTAGCCTCCCTGAAGATCATAGTCTAAATCTGGACAAATACGCTGTTACATATGGAGAATGAGCTTGCAAACTGTTCATTTTATCCTTTTATTCCTCTGAAATACCATAGGGACACTTCACATTTTATTCTGGATCTAGTGATATTAGCAATGTATGAGCAGTAGCTCCCTTCTTACATATAGGGAAGGCATCTGAATCTTCAATTTTTCCTGCAGCTAGATTAAATTCTGCACCAACTTTTAATTTCACCTTCAAATGGTCTCTGTTGTCTTTACAAAAACAAAAAAGCAAGCAAACAAGCAAACAAACACAAAAAAACTTTGGGTAAAAAGAAGAAACTGAAATCTAAGGTAAATTCCTGGCAGCAGAAGCCTGAGTTTTCTGTGACCCTGCATTTACCCCTACACCGGTATTATGGTGACGCTCCAGTGTGGCTGCAAAATAGAGTCCTCCTAAAATGAAGCAAAATGCAGCATTAGACCTTGTTTGTTACCTTGTTTAGATTGTTACCTGCTCTTAATATTCCCAGTGCTTGCAGTTGCAATTGCACAGGCAGCAGCACTGTCCCTCTGTCACTTCTGACTGAGTAGGGATGTTAGTATTGGCCTCACACAAAGTGATCAGACAGCAAGCTTGCTGTAGCTTAATTAAAATACATTTCTGTTTATCATATCCTTCCCTATCTTCTGTGTTGAAGCTTGTCTTGTTTGGTTAAGCAGGTGCGTAAATGACATTGGTGCCAGAGCATGTATTATGGATAGTGAAGCCATCTCACCTGTTGACTGATCTTTTCAGCTCAGAAACACTGACCATACAATTTTAATGTTGGTTTGAAGACATAGAAGCTATTTCATGGATGGAAGAAAAACACAAATCGAGAGTTGACAAGTAAAATTTGCAACAGCCATGGTTAGAAGACCTGTAGGGAGAAAAGAAACCTCTTAAGGAATAAGTATAAAGGAGAGGTTTTTAAAATAAGTCAAAGATGGGGATATGATCCTCACCTCATAAGTGTGTCCCTCAGGAGTCAGGCAACGTAGCTGGTGGGATTACAGATGGAGTGGGCAGGAGATCCTGGCCTATTGCTTCTGTTTTGGTGGGTAGATGGCTCAAGTGCGCTAAGCCCTGGTGCTTCAGGGTGTTGTAGCTTTGCGTCATGCAGGATCTCAAAGGCCAGACAGGCTTGTTCTTGGATGCGGTTTCAGAAGGAGGCAGCTCTTCATGTTCCGTCTTCTGAAATAAACAAGTAAATACTTTATTTTCATCTGGGTTTTGATTTTAATCTGGGCAGCACTACTCATTGAGGAATTTATGAGACTTTAATATTGAAATGATTTCTGCTGAATAGTGTGATCTTTGATGCTCATTGTAATTTCATGAAAAGTCCTTGGACAAAAATCTTTGGATGATTGATGCATTTATGAAACGTATCTCAAGCTGCTGAATGTTTAGGTGTAAGTGTCATGCCTGCAATATAAAAAAAAATATCTTCTATAATTATTACCTTGGTTAGAGTCAGGATGAATACAGGCTAAGAACCTGATTCTGCCAGAGATGGGAGTGTTTTGGAAGTAGCCCAGGACTGGGAGATTTTGCCAGAATGTTAATGAGTGGGACCTCAAGCCTCCAGGCTCTTTACAAATTTAAAGCAGTTGCAATTAAATCTGCTGCAGGAGTCTGCACAGAAGGATCTTGCTATAGCACGTTGTGTTGTTCAGATCGTGTGTGTGGCTGTAGTCACAGAGAGCTCAGGTATTACTCACTGTGCTGCTGAAGCAGGCTCTGCTGCATCCCAGCCTGCTCCACAGACTCCTTCGCTGTCCTTAGCACTCCACTGGCACCCACTTGGTGCAAAGAGAGCGCTGTACCGGGCACTGGGCCTATGTGCACGTACACATGGCAAAAGCCAGTACTCGCTGCAGAGCCTGCATGGCCCAAGACCTGCTGCGGCCTTTGCCTCCATGCAGAATCACGCAGTTTGGCACGGGGCTCTATGCGGGCTGTGTTTTCCAGCAGGTTGCAGCTCATTGCAGGACAGAGCAGGACAAAGAGCCAGGAAAGGGAGAAGCACCGCAGGAGGAAACACAGGGCTGAACCCTCTGCTACAAGGAAGATACAGACTGCCATTACAGAGCTCTCTGGTGACCTGGCTCCCAACTTTCCCCAAGGGGATCTGATGTGTTCACTGCCTGCTGTCTCTGTGGCTGGTCTGCAGCACACGTGTTTGACTGACTGTAGGCTGCCACACTCAGAAATGAGGCCTGGGTTTCCAAATACCTGATCCAGTGCCTAAAGCATAGGCAGTGCATTTTGTAACAAGATGACAGTGGACAGACAGCAGAGCAAGAGGAATGTCCAGCAGCAGCATGAACTGTAATTAGATATGGATAATTCCCTCTTGAGCAGTGATCTTTCTTGAGGAAACTGTCCCTTAACCATTTGCACTAACATGATTATCGACACCACAAATCTAATAAGCGCCACAGCAGAAACTTGAAAAGGTTTGCAGCCTGAATGCACAAACAAAACTCTTCAGTCTGTTTTATGATGATGGACTGAGAAGTAGCACATTAATGCATTATGTGTTTTACCTGCAGCTAAGGTATAGCTTTGTTTCTGTACCTACACTTGGTAACAAATCTCAGAATACCAGTTGAACAAATTCCCATCACCTCTCTTGGAAAGGACAAGACCAGATCTTGACAGTCAGCGTGGCTTTCCTCAAGAAATGGGCCTGAAAGTTTCAACCACAGTCCTCAGAGAGAGATCTCAAGAGGCTAATGCTGTATGGGAAAGATTAGTCTAAGGGACTCCTATGTGTGCTGTTAATTTTGTTGTGAACGTTATTTGAGTATCAGGCACTGAAATGGAGAGAGAGAGAGAGAGAGAATACAATACAGCTTTCATTTCCGTACACCTTTGAAATTAACAGGGATTTTGCTCAGAAAGAAAGCTTTTCGGTTTCTGAACTGCAAAACTAGGATTCGGGCACCTTTTTCTTTCTGTCTGGCAGTTTTTCACCACAAAGTCAATTTAACATTGCCTAAAAGAGATAAGGGAAGTATTTTACTTACTCAGAGGTTGTTTCTCCTGCAGGTATTGTCCTGCAACACTCAGGATTTGTTTGCCGAAATCTGTAATGAATTTAGTTCATCTGAGAATGAGGTGGAAAATTCCCATCAAGAAGCCTGCAGCTGAGAAATGTATTAGATACATGAGAGGGGTGAGAGTAGATGCTGTGTCTAAGAAAAGGTTAATGGGAGAATATTGGGGTGGGCAGGGAAGCTAAAGCAAATTCTATGGGAACAGGGGAGAAACTGCTATGGAAACAATAAGAAGATAATGGAAAAGTCAATTTTTCTCTAGTAATGGCCGCTACAGGATATCTAGCAGAGGAGGAAGACTTGAAGCATACCTTATTCCATTGCTGTATTGCTAAGCAACACACTCAGACTTCAATTGTTTTGGCTCAGAATGGAAACAATGAAGAAAATGTGTGTTGTAGGGGAGAAGGCAGTAGGTGACACAGATCTTATTAATGTAAAGAAAGCGTATTGCAGACAGGCCCCATTTGCCAGATTTTCTGCTCTAGTTAGATGTGTCAAAATGGAGTTTGAGGAGAAATACATACAATAGGATCCCAGATTCTTTGTGGCTGGCTCTGCATCCAGGTCCAGGTTAGTGCTCCTTCAGTCCCAGCAACATCTCTCGCCTGCAGGACAGCCAGAGTCCATCTATCTTCCAGCCAAAAGAAGTTTCCTCTCTGGGTAGTGGACCACCAGAGTGGCACAAAGGGAGTAGGACGTGGCAAAGGTTATGGCAGAGTGATTAACACATTGCAACTACTGGTTTTCCCCAGGCTACATATGAACGTTTTAAGCTGATCAGGATTTGCCAGGGTCATTTTTAAACTTGAATTTTACTGGGGAGAGTTACAGATTGGTTAAAGAGTGACACCAGCCTTGCTGCCTGTGGAGGGAAGTGGCATCTGTTCTGCTGCCTTCCCCTCGTAGAGTGCGATCTGAAAAGCGATCGTTGGCTATTGACCCCTCTTCGGGGCAGTGTTGCAGGCAGAGCAGAGAGCACTGTGGGACAGAGTCGCAATAGCTGCTGCTTTACTTCCTCAGTTGCTCATTAAGCTTAAGAATACTTTTTGGGGTCTTTTTTAAGGTGTTTTTTTTGAAGCTTGCAAGTCCTGAAGATTTGGGTATGGTTCTGCATTATTTTCTACTTTGCTGATAATGCCTGTGAAAAAGAGCATGAAACATAGATACAGCAGTTGCCACAGTGTATCCCTTCTGCCCCGTGTAAATAACTACATGTGCTGCTGCGAGGAAGTGAAGGTGTTGCTCAGGGACTAACTAGGTTTAGATGCATCATATCCCTCTTATACTTGACCTTCTGTGGAAGATTTTTTCTAATTTGTCCTTAATTTTCTGTGCTGTTTAATACAGTCTTATGTCCCCTATTACACAGAGTGGATCTTTCATTATATCCCTTTAGAGTACTCAGTCCTCCAACAATCAGTAATGACTTTCTGTCAGTCAACATGAGCAAGAATGGGCTTAGCGTAATGCCTAATTATAGCGGTAATTTTTTTTGTTGAAAAATCAACCTTCCCCCCCTCAACCTTTAAAATCAACCTCTTCTGACAAGCTTGGCCTTTAAAATGCTTTGAAGTTAAACTATGTAAAGAGAGGAAATCTAGCAGAAGATGATTTTCTGACATAAGCCGTGACATTTTATTCAAACTTCTGCATCCACTGCCAAAGACCCGAAGAGCTTTGGTGACCAAACCATAGGTAATCAGAATCTTGTGTCATATTTCTTATATAATTGGATACTCCCCTATTTCATAAATATGAACAATTAGAAGCATTCAGTTAGAAATCAGAAGAAACCTGAAATTATTACAGCTTTTCCCACCAACTAGCTCCAACAGGAGTGTGTAATCCACTTCAGAAACTATGGGCACATGAGGCTTTGCCAGGACACAAGAGCTGCAAATTCCTTACTAACCCTAAACTAAGCTGGTATTTTTCTCTTTGTTCCTTCCAACTTCGTCCTTTGGGGAGGTTTCATCCCTCAAATTAGCTCAAATGGCATAATTTTATTTATTTGTTGCAGCTCCTCTGTATACGTAGAGCTTGAATTTGTCACCGGACACCAACTCAGCTGAAATCTCAGCATCCACTAGTTGCTCAGCTGCGGGCACGATGCTGAGAGCTATTAGCATTACCAGTAGCAGTTCACAGGGTAATACATAATGGAAAGGAGGTTTCCTGCCAGTACAGCATGTACAGAGTGGTTTTATGGTTAAAAAAAATGTTGGCTTTGACTTTAGGGGAGCTTTGTTTAATTTCTAGATTTGTCACAGACACATCCAATTGTAGTTATGCCTAATCTCTGTTCCCAGAACAAATGCTTTCCATAAATAATATAATTAGCTAGTCTTGTAATAGTATAATACTTTCTGTGACCTTTACAGAGGCTATGAATTTAAACCCACCTTTCCTTATTCTTTATTTTGGTTTTGTAATGAGAGCGAGAAGATGCAGTACCTTTGCTAGTCCCTGGGAGTCACAGTTTTAATACTTATTGCAGCTCTAGAAGTACCATCGGCTGAATGTCAGGAAGGCAGTGTTGGCTGGGACCCTTGCTCTGAGAAATTCTTCTGAAAGAAAATGCTGCTTCTGCAAAAAATATTATTTCTGGAAGAGTAAGCGGTATTTTCCTCCATCAAAAGCTAAATTCTGCTAAATGTTGCAGATTTTCTGACAAGATTTTAAATTTTTTATTTTGGGTTGCTTTTGATCTGAAACTGACGTCTTTTCAACTCTGCTATCGAACGGCTTTAAAACAAACCATCCAACTACATCTCCTGAAGAGCAGCTTCAGCTGAAGTAGCATCCGGATGTTGATACATCTGAATGTAGCCGATATTCCGTTACCTTGCCCTTGTGCACAGATGAGGTTGAAAGTTTTTCTATCTGACTGTTTCTCCATTTAATCATGCATTTCATGGAGCTATGCCACTTGCAATAAATGGTTCTGATGTGAAAATTATAAACATTTATTTTTTTACATTATATTACTATACTTGTTTTAAAAAATCCCAACTGTTAGGTTTTTTTGTATTATGAAAACATTTTTGTCCCACAATAAATTTTCAGCTTCTCAGTTTGAATAGGAATTTTAATACCTTCAATGTTGAGTTTTGGTATGGTGAGACTTCAAAATCTTGAGAATTCCAATTAAAGTAAGTTAGAAAGCTAATGAGCTTTTTGTAGAAAGACTGTAACATAGAAAGATATTGCTCCCCTTTCAAGGAAGGTGAAATGAAATACAGTATTTTCAGTGTTTTGATCACGATGACCTGCAAACCTTTGACTATAGCCAAGAGTAAAACCCAGCAATTCTGAATGCACTTTTACTTTATTGCTGAAAGACTGTAATCCTTTTCTGAAGGCTTTAGCAGACGGAGGTAGAAGTTCTAACTCTCGTTTCTTCTGTGGCCAATGGACTGTTTGGGCCGTTAATCCTGGCTGCTTTGCCTGACCACTAGAAGAAACCATGGTATTTGTGAAGTGCTTTTGGTGACTTTTAGCAAGAGTACTGAGAAACTTATTTTTATAGTAATAAAACTTTCTGGCATGGATAATACAGTAAGTAATGGTGACTATGTATTCCAAGGGATAAATCCTAAATATCTGGAGTTTAAATGCCACAAACATTACTTTTCTGTGGAAAACACAGCTACAGCAGCAGCCATTCAGTACAATCCATTGAAGTCCTGGTGCCACCAGAAATGCCAGATAGCTCTACTTAATTCCTAATTTAAAAATTACATTGTAGAGTGTTTAAACATTTAAATATTCTCATAGGAAGGTTTTTTAATATTTAAAACTGTTATACTTCAGATAATTTCTGTGATTTCACGTAAAAATTTTGCTTCTGCTATCTGATAGTTGAATCCAAAATCTTCAACTATATATCTTGAGTGAAAGGACCTGATCTGCAAAACTTTTTAGGTGTTTAGATCCATAGAAATAAGTGCATCACTGAAATCAATAGAAATGAGAACTTTAAGTGTATTATTTATTTTGTAGTATGCAGAGAACTGAGTCTGTTGTCAATAGGCTTAAATTTAATAGACTCCAGGGTTCGTATTCAAGGTGATCGTCTTTTTTTAAGTTTTAGAAACAACTCTGTTAAATACAAAATATACTACACTTGGTTCAGTGCCTTTAAGAGTAACTCAAGTATAGCCAAGTCAATGTTCTGCTGTAAACAGATATATATGTCCCCTCACCTTCCCTGAGCCGATGGATGAGCTTTGTAAGGTGAAGCAGCTTTGGGATGTGTCTCAGACCATGGTGCAGTGACTTGATTTAAGGGCCCTCCAGTGAGATTGCTTGTCACCAATCCATATTCCCAGCTAGGGATTTGCTGCAGTCGATCCTGGAGACAGGGCTTGTACAGGTAGGTCCAAATGTGCGTTGGGGTATTAATGATCTGCATCATATCCCCCAGTAGTGAAAAGACGGTGTGGTCTTTATGATGTTGTATCCCTGAAGTAAGGTAGGAGATGATTACTAACTTAGCAGTGAAACAAACAGCAAACGCTCTACCAAAGCAGAGGTTTTGGTGTCATATATAGTGACCTTTAAAAAAGCTGTCAGTACAATTTTTTACAGTGCTTCCAAAGATACTGCTGCACATTTTTGGTTATAGGGGCTTTAATTTCTTAGGGCAGATTTTGTATTAAAGGAAGCAAACCATATAAAACTTGTAACACAATTATTTAATTAGTATGCAAAACATGCATCATGTGTACCGTCCAATTTTTGGTATGTCTATATGGAAGGATGACTATTTAAATCACCTCTGAATGTGAATTTGAAGGGGTTGGCAGAGCCCAGTGGGGCTCTACGAGTGTAGCTGGCACAGGGGTCTCAGTCCCATGACCAGACAGGTCTTGGCTGTCACCCAAGGAGGTCTTGGGGTGGCTGCTAGCTTTGCCCACTGCACGTGCTGCACTGGGGGCTGCTGGATGCTGCCTGTGTCACAGGCCTCCACTGTGCAGAGACTTCTGGCCTGGCCTGCCGGTCACCAGGACTGGGATAAGTATGCATGTCTGAGTTTTCTCTGGGATTTCTGCACATTTCTCACCTTCATTTGGTCTGTACTCTGGATTAAAAAAAAGATAACTTGTTAGTTAAAGAGTTATTTAATTTATTTCTGTTAAATAAAGAATTAGGTAGACCTAAAGGTGAAGGATGGGGAGATTTTCCCAGGAGAGAAGCCAGAAAGGCACATGGAGGTCTCCTTCAGTGCTGGATCTTTCCTAAGAATTTCTAGTGGAGATGTTGATTTTCTTTTTCATGTTTAATGGTGTTTGTTCAGGTTTCTGGTGCTGGAAGCTATGGCAGAAATCCTTGATCCCATTTGGGACCACAGTAACTCATGGCAGGGGGCCCAATAAGGCATTAAGTCACTGCCAGGCTCTCTCTGTTGTCTAAACAGTTGTATAGTTTCATCTCATTCAAGATGCAATGTCTAGGAAAGATTTTGCTAAATATTGCCAGGACAGGCAGTTTTATTTGTTTTATAGAAAGGGGACTGATAGAAAGGTTTTGAGAGGAGCTGAGCAAAGCTGTTAGGATTACAGTTTCTGGAAGGCTAAGGAGGGTTCTTCCACGCTGCAGCTTTTCCTGTGATGTTAGGTTATTTCCAGCTAGCTGCCTTCCCAGTTACTACTGCTAGTCTGAGCTTTCGGGAGTCTCTGTAGCAGAGAAGATGACTTCCTCAAGAACAAATAAATGAATTTGCAGATATATTTATGTGAAAAGCAAAGTGATTTGTATGTGATATCTCCTAAAGCGAGAAATCCATGGGCAAAAATTGAGTCACGTGGGGTTATACGTTGACGTCTCTAAGAGAATGGCTCTTTCGAATAAGGTTTGTAGTACCTGACCTTACACCTTATAGATCTGATGACCTCCAGGATGGAATTTTCTTGGGGCTGCAAGTGTGCTGCAGACATACATGTTACTGTGCCTGCTAAGGACTGCATATCTCAAAGATGTGTGTAGGAAAAGTGGTGCAGACAGGGTAGGATGAGGTCTGTGGTTGTGTGCACTGGGTGATGTCTACCCACAGATCTGCTTTTGGCTGCAGGTGCCTGGCTAGCTGTCTGTCCAGGGGCCGTAAACTGGATGGGCTTGTGTTTACTCTGTGTTTGGGAGGAAGCCTGTCAGAGGTACAGTGCTCTATGTAGCCTCAATAAGCTTTTACTTTTCAGATAAGCAAGCGAGTTATTTCTGTGGCAGAACATAAGGGGGTCTTTGAAGTCTTGAAGAGACACATTTTTGTTTGGTCATGGTGGAAGTGCTTGTTGGGAGCAGCTCTGGCAAAGGAAGCGTGACATATTTCCCTGTATTGCAAATATACTGTCTATTCACTGTGAGAGTGTAGTCAAAGTAGACTGCTGTACCTCTTCCTTTGGAAAGGAAAAATAATTGTTTAATTGACTTTGCTGAGAATAAGATTAGGCTGAGCTTCTGCAGGTCACCACTTAGGGCTGCCAGTATCCTGTGATGTACGTCCTGTGATTCCTTCATGAACCTGGCCACATCCCTGAGGTACAGATACCTGCTGGCTGTGCAGAGAGCTGTCACCTGTGGGTCCCGCTGCTTCCTCCAGCAGTGCTCAGTGCTGGCCTTCCCTGGAGAGAGCAGCGGGACACACTTCAGAGTAGCTTTCTCCTGATGTGCAAAACAGAGAAGGGAGAGTAATCCAAATCAGAGGAGCAGCTGGCATGTCCTGTTCTCTGTCATGGAATGAAGAGCAGGTAGGGACCAGGCACTGTCAAACTTCTGCAACAGCAAATGATGATGTTCTGCCTCTAAATTAGCCTGGTTTGCAAGGTACTGCTCAATTCTTATAAAAATATATGCATTTAACTTGAACAGCATGAACATTGTGGTATCTCACAGCAATTACCTGAAGCCTAGCTAGCAGCAAATTAGTGATGAAAGTAATGCAGATTAAATAAGATCTCATTTGTAACATTTCATTGAAATATCTTCAGAAGAAATCAAGCATTAATATGGCAAGTCACATCTGTGTTTTGTTAGATGTCATGACTTTGCTATCAGACAGTGGGATTTGTCATCACAGCAAATGTCTTGGGTAGGGGAGTGGAGTAAATCTGTAGCAAAACAGTGACATATTTGTGTTTACAATTGGAGGCTGCTATGAGTTTTTATGAACCACCTCAGAAGTAGCAGCTGCAGGTTCTTTGGGAAGATATTTGCTCTGACATTAAGGGTATGGCAAGTCGAGAGGAACAATCAGCTCATATTTGGCTAGGATTTACCAGGCTCTATTACGGACAGTGTGGTGTATATTAAATAGACCTAACTTGCTGATAAAATTTTGTCCCTCTGCTAATAGAAAGGATCACATTTAATGCCTGTATTTATGGTCATTGCTCCATCCTCCCACACCATGTGGAAGAAAAGCAGCTTTGATAATACATGTATGTATTAAGGACCTAATTTAAATTTGTCCGCTGGTTGCAGTGGAAAAGGCTTTTGGTGAAGCTGCTGTGGCTTGTCTTTGCTGCTTTTTGTTATCACACAAGTCTAAGATGTTTACATTTATTCTGAGTTAATTACAACCAGAGTGGTACCATTTCCTGGTAGGCTTATAAAGCCCATGAAAGCTCTGGGGAGGCTATCCCTACAAAAAAAGGGCTGTTTGTCAACAGCACAAACTGAAATTCTGCTTCATCCATTTCTGGCCAGTCCTAACAATGAAAAAAAGGCCTTGAGAATTACAAAGCTTTCTGTTGTGAAACATCTGAAGTTGGGTAACCTGTTTGTCTGGGAGGTGGTAGAGTCCAAGGCCCTTTAAATGCCACTGCATTGCCATTTTATTTATTATTCAGTGAAAGTATCAAATAGCTACAGGCATCCATCTGTCATTTTGAGGCCTGTTCCATCAATTTGAACATGCAGCTGCACAAAGGGATGGCCTTTCAATATACTCACCTCCGTCCCCAGCCTCCTCAGCAGTCTGAAAAATAGAAATAAAGGCTGATGTATGAGTTACACACACAAGCAGCTATTTTGGTTCTTTCCTCTGGGTTTCATGGTGATGTTTTACCCTCTCCTTTCTCTAAGGGAGGTAAGAAATGACTGAGAAGTGTTCCCAGGGCACTCAGTGAAATGGAGCTTGTGATATATCCATACATGCTTTATAACCTTTGAACTCAAAGCGCTTTGCTGCCTGTGCTCCAGCTCCTTTGGGCACTGTACCCAAGGGTTGCTCGCTTGGGCACACTACCTGACCTCAAGGCTCGATGCTGGCTTTGGCAGAGTTTCACAGTGGTTGTCAGATGTTGCGGTCAATTTTTGAGTCTGGAAAGGAGTGAAGTGGCCAGACTCTTCCAGCATTATTCAAAAGCTGCAGCTTTTTTCAAATTAGTGAACACCACCTTGACTGGTCTCTGTCTCAGACAATTGTTCAGTTAACCTGGGAGACTTCAATCCATTTGCATTTTTTTTCCTCACATTGTTTTATCATAGCAATGCTTTTAACTGAGGCTCTCAAGATTTTTTTTTTTTTGCATTGGAAATGAGCAGAGTTCAGGGGAGAAGCCTTTAGTGTCACGTCTGCACAATCTGTTTAGGATATATTTTTGCTCAGGGCTCAAGGTACAAAATTAAAGGTACAGTCCTTTCAGTCCATCTCTTGCCCTCTCTCCTGTTCACGTGTGGTGCAAGTGCAGACGAGAACTTCACTGAAATCTGCCAACAGTTAAAATCTTTCTTTAAGTTCTAAAATAGTTCCTCCAGATTTCAGTCTAGCTGAGCTTGTTCCAGGGCACTGGAGAAATGCATGAGCTGCAAACAAGGATACAATTTAATGTGCTGTTAAAGTGCATATTCACAGTTAAAATTGACTTTGTGATTCTCCTTGGTTTTCTAATCTTTGCCTAAAGAAATAGGTTTGCAAATACATACGGTCTAACCAATATCTCTGTTTAAATCTGAAAACCTATTCTAGGGAGAATCTTTTCCAGTTGCTTGGTCCTGTTACCCAGAATCACATCTCTTATAGAGTACCTTATTATTTATGACAACAAGCAGGATGATAATCAGCATAAAACCATAGAACCAATACAAATGCCTCTTACCAAATGTATGCTGAATGTATCCTGAGGCATTAAGGAAGTGAAGTGGATCAAGGAGTAGCTACTACTTTGCAGGCATCTGGTAAAAGCACAGATTGATTCCAAATGTCCCCCAGCAATGAAGTAATGCTATAGATAAAGAAATAACTAGTATTGTGAAAACCTCTGCTAATTTTTATGTTCACTGGGGAATTTACACTACAAAAAAATGTTGCTCCCTTATTTGCAGTTGCCTGGATTGCTTTTTAATTAGGGCTAGATGGTGCAAGTTGGATAACAGCAAAATTGTTTCAAATTGACACAGCTGTAAAAAATATTCAGCTAATTTTATTTATTATGAGAACAAGTGTAAAATATCTGACTCTGTACTTCCTGATGGCAGCCCGCAGAAGGTCTGTAACTCATTCTCCCCTTCCTCGCGCAGTTCTACATTGCTTGGTGAACAGGCTGCTTCTGCACTGTTAGGGATCTCTAGTGTGGCTTGGTCAGGCTGTATTAGCAGAGGCAAAGTCCCTGACTCTCCTGCTGTTCTCATCTCCAGATGAAGATGAGGAGCATGATTTTAGCAATACATGGATGGCACAGGATACAGAATTTTTCCAAAGAGATGATTCTGCAGTGGTTGGAGCCTTGGCCTTGAGCATCAAGAAACAGGGTGCCTATGGAGGAGTGCTCCCCTGTGCTCTTAACTCCCAAAATTCATCATTCTTCCTTAGGCAGCTCCTCTGTAAGCTCTGCATTGTGCCTTCTCCTAAACTTCATTGACCAGCAAGCTTCTCTGCTTCTCTTTGGTAGGAAACATTAAGGTAGAACAACTCAGTCCTGGGTGTGTCTTCACTGGAGACTTGTGCACCTTGGGTGTGCTTGGGCCTGTGTGCACCTGGGGCTCGTTGTACCTGCTGAGGAACCAAGCTGCTTCAGCTGCTGAGGAGCTGGCTTTGCCCACTCTGCCATTTCTGCTTTGTTCTCAGTGGTAAAGGGAGAATGGAGCTCATCATTTCTTGTGGTAGCTTCAGTGGGCCTACTCAGTATGAAGATATCTCCTGCTTTTTGCTGAAGGCTGTGCTGTGTCTTTGCAGAGGGCACAGGAGTGGTAAAGCATCTGGAGGGAGCAGAAAAGTTAAGGTTTGTACTGCTGGATAGTGGGACCTTCTGTGAATAACAATGTGTTCGCAAAGGACTTGAGTTTTTCAGTGGGGAACTGCTTTTTTATTTCAAATGGAAGTCAGCTTTCAGCTAATATAGATTTATCCACTTTGGGATACAAAATCCTGCTTTCTGCTCTGTGCTATTTTTCCTGAATGCCACAGGAGGCTTTATTTTTCCCTGACAGCTAGCTAAAGGGCACGTTTATTTGACAACTCCTTCATCAGTGAAAAAACAGAAAAGACATTAATCTAAGGCTATATGCAGCATAGTAGCACCAAGGAGCTCAACTGAGTACTTCAGAAAACAATAGCGAAAGCTTCTTTCAGTGCTGTGGGGTTAACTGGAAAATAAACTTCTGTGAGTCGGTTCTAATGCATGATCTGTGTATGGAGAGAACTGCTTTTCAGGAATAAATCTGGTGTAAGCAGTAAGGGATGGGGGGTAGGAGGAGGGTGGAGAAACCCCAGATGTGAAAGAAGCATGAGAAGTCAGGTGTTCTGGGATGACACAAGGCTAGCTTGAACTGCTGGGTGTAAAAGCATTGTAAGTCCTGCCCCCAGGATGCAGTCTAATTAGCTCAGCCTAGATTTTTAAATTATTTATATTGTAGCATCGTGTAGAGGCCTGGGTCAGGGTATTATGCACACACAATTCAAGGGCAGTCCTTGCACTGAAGATCTTCGCAGAGAAGGGAAACTACATTGATATTTCTTATGAGTGCGATTTGTTGTTGGCCCTATGGGGTTTTTCATGGTCTCGGTGGGACATTGTATGAATGTATGGTAAGATGTGTGCCTTGAAGGGATAGAAGTCCTCAAGCGAGCACAATACATACGTACCTGCTGTAGTTAAACAGGTGAACGGCCCCTGGAAGTCTGTAAGACTATTTATATATCGAAGCGTAGGCATGTGGCTTATGCTACTGTGAAACAGGAAAATAAGCAATAAGACAGGAGGGGGAGAGACCAGAGGATTGTGAACTTCTCATGTACACTAGCTCAGGGCACAGCCCTAAGTGCCAGAAGTGAAATCCTGGCTCCTCTGAAGGTTTTGTAGTGCTGTTATTGACTTCAGTTGAGTCAGGGTTTCCCAAGTCTTTGTTTCCTTTCTGTAGCCTTTTATTATGATCCTGAGCAACTGAAAAGTTTGGGCTTCTGCAGATAAATCCTTTTCAGGCATTGACTGTTCTTGACAGTTTTAAATGTCAATCTGTTCTTAGCTGGTGGATTAGTGAGGCTTATTATAGACTATGTTAATGTAATCTGTATACGTAGATCTGCATTTAGAAGTAGCATGGAAATGTGTGTTAACAGTTTTACATAATGACAGGTAAAACACTCATCAGTGTTTCACCTGTCAATGAGAGGAGTCTGAAAGCTTGTCTGCAAATTCTTTCCTGGGCAAGCAGAGCTCTCCTGCTTTGCCAGGTGATGGAGAAAGACCTTTCCTTGTGCACAGAGGAAGGAGACCTAGGTAAACTAACAACGCAGCCAGTGGGCATTCTGTGTGTGATGTCGACAGGTCCCATCTAAGATGAGACCAATCTAATTTGATTTCCATTAAAACGCAGTATTTGAAATTTTATTAACTCTTGCCTGCAACCAAGGCTGACATTACTTACTACAAGAAACTGCTTCAGTGTTCAAGAAAAACCCACAACCCCAGATTTCAATTGCACAGGATGCTAGAAATGAACGCCGAGAAAGAGAAATCTGTGCTAGTTGTGGGGGGAAAAAATAGGGCAAAGTGATAAATCCTTTAGTGACATATTTAAAAAAAAAAACTGATTCCTTTGTCAGATTTATTTTTACACCAGGCAGAAACTGTGCCTTTTACAGATGATGAGCTTGTACTGTTCTTTGTAAGATGGTATTTCTGGTAGTCACAAGAAAGTAGACTCAACAGAAAATGTGAGTTGTTAGTTTCTGCAAGTTAAAGTGGAACAATCCATTTGTATACTTCATTAGATTAAGTGGAATCTTTACAGTTTGGAATGCTTATTTGCAATGTGCATGAGGTGGAAACTATCTTAATTCATAAGTCTATTTTTGCATTGTGTAGTTGCCCTATAAGAAAACTTGGGTACGAATAAATATATATTCATTTTGGAAAATGAAAAGACTGTCAGGCAGGTAAACTGGGTGCTGGGGTCTGTCTTGTTTGCACATTATTTGGAATAGTAAAGTTTCTCATTGCTAGGCGAGTGCAATAAAGAGCTGTGCATCCATTGCTGATGGCAGAGCCAAAGAAGAATCCAGATTTCACTCCTGTGACTTTGAGATAAGAGGTGTGAGACACAGAAGTGTTTGTTTAACTTTGAATGCGTGAAGAGAGCAAATCTTAGTAATGCAGCGCATGTGGGGGTTTTTTCCATAGTCACATTGACAATGACATTCTTCCTTGCAGGCTGGGAATTAAAGGCAAAATATTCATACTTTGAGGCTCTGTTTTGTATGGGGTAGGAAGCTGAAATCTGCACCACTTTGTGTGTGACAGTGCTAAGGAATGAGTCGTTTTGGTGTAACACCAATAAGGCACGTACTACCTTTTAAAGTCACTCCCTCTGCTCTGCTTGAGATTCCAACATTGTTTTTTCTGCTGCTCTAGGGACTTCTGTTAGAGTTTTAAAGAAACAATCCACAAAGTGACTTCACAGAAGAAATCCAGTAATGGTTGTTTTGTTCGTTTAGACCCCACCGTAGTTGTTAACAAAGTGAGGTTACTGAAGCCAGTATCTTATTTCCTTCATGGCCTGTTGTAGAAGTCTGGCACTTGTGGGTGGGGTGAGAGTGTTGTTTGTTTTTAATAAAAGGCTTGGATTATTTCTGTAACTTTGGCCACATTAGGGTGGCATCTCCGTGTTAAGCACCTATGGCTTGCCCTTACAAGATAGAAGGATGTAATGGGAGGAAACAGCATGTTTAAAGTACTGCAGGACCGAGTGTTCCTGGGCCCTCTGTGTTGGTGGCAGGGGCAGGCAAAGCCAGGTGTCCTCACAGAGCAGTGGGTGCCGCCGGTTCCCCAGGGTCGCATGGGCTCTGCACTGCACTACCGTGTCTCTACTTTTTTTGTCAAGGACAGGTAGCGGAGGAGGCCAGCACAGGCTGTGCTCGGGTAGCAAAGCAGCTGTACCCAGGCACCACTGGAGGGGATGCCCTGCAGTGCCGTGCCTCCCAGAAGGTGCTCTGCAGGTCGAAGAGGCAGAGGAAGCAACCTCGGATGCAGCAGCCCTTAGCACGAGTTTGACTGTTCAGATTTGCTCTTTCAAATACGATCATCAGCGCAAAGCAGCGAACATGTCTGGAGTTCAGTGGTGCTGAGTCGTGCCCCCTCTTAAATGAGGCTTCCACTGTGTGTTACTTTTGGTGTCAGGGGTGAGCTGATGGCAGTGTCTCGTAGGTTCAGTCACTGTTGCCTTCACTGATACGGACAATGACATCCTCCATTCCTACTGAGACTGAACTGATCTAACCTTACTGCACTTAATTTATCTGGTAGTATGCAGTTTGTTTTGATGTTTCTTATTATGAGTCACTTCCCTTTCCAAAGAACATCATTACTCTAGTGCTAATGATGCATCCCTGTGTCTACATGGTACCAGCGGAGCAGCATGCTAAATGCAAACCTTTAGAAAACACATCTTTGTAGCAGTCTAACCTTTGTATTCGCGACCTAACAGTATACAAATAAACCTGGAGTTGTGTGATGCAATGTCATCAGATGCAGCACAAAACACCTATAGTTTATGAAGTGAGTAGATGAGCTGGAAAAATAGCAGCTGAATTCAAGCTGCCAAATTAGTTTAGCGGGGGGAGACTGTAAAGCATTTTTCATAGATTGAAATGAATTTTTGTAGGTTGTGATGTCCGTGACCTTTAGATATTTTTGACAGTAAAGCATAGCCTGTTCTCATGAGAAGAAAAGCCCCATCACAAAAGACACCTCTTAGATTATTCAGTCCTTTGGTGTGTGTGGGTAAGTCACTTTATTTGGAAAAGTTGGTATGATTTCAGCACGAGGATGCCCTCTGCTTTAATTCAATCTCCCTGACCTAAGTTCAAACCCATCACACATTGTAGCAACTGCAAATAATTCCTTCGTAAAGACTGTCAGGAGTGAAATGAGGTTAAGTCAAAACCCCACAGCTCTGCAGAATGCATGACTAGTGCATATGAAGGAGTGATTGGCAATTGCTGGCCGGAAGTTTCACTTTTAAATTGTCCTTGGAAGAGTTGTCATCCTCAATCAAACGTTCAGTTCAATGACAAGGAAATTAGACAAGTGCCTATAAGAACTGATCTCAGCTTGAAAATGCTCAAGAAGAGGATAAAGGTTCAAGAAGATAATTTAAGAAATGTGAGAAACATAACTTTCTCTCCACACAAATGTTAATGGCTAATACTACAAGCTACTTCCACACTGATTTTTATCTTCTGACTTAGCCTTACTAGGTCAAATTTGAAAATATTCAGGGATAGGCGTGTAGGTGACGAGTAGGATTTTTAAAGCATAGCAAAGGCTAAACAACTGGGTCTGTCTAGCCACCAGTAGGACTTGGGTCTTCAGCCTGACTGGATGTTAGGGGAAGGCAGGTTCTTAGCTCGTACCTTTGAGATGCCGAAATACTTGTGAAGGGTTGGTCACCTCTGAGCCTGTACAGCCTTTTTGGTTTTGCGTTGGTGGGTTTTTTGGGTGAGATGCATTCAATCCTTTTTTGAAATGTAGATTTTATTCTGAGGTAGGGTTTTGAAATGCAGCGGGTTAAAATAAGGTGTCTTTACATTAACAAACACACCATCAATACAGAGGAGTTGTGTACTCCAAGTGGAGGTGTTAACTGGGAATTTGCATAGGTGATGGTCTCACTCCTCTGAGCAGTCTCACAACTGATGAGTTTACATTAAACGTATCTTCTTCCTGGCTTTTAGTCAAAGGTCGATATTTAAAGATCTGAAGCCTGCCTGTATATAGGAAGGGGGGGAAAGTGCATCGGTGTAATTGTATCATTATAGTTGCACTGGTGCTGGCTTTCTGAAGTCATCACCTTTCTTTCCTTGTTTTTGCTAGAAGTAATCTCCTACTGTATCTCCAGAAGAGCAGAAGACACCAGCCACAATGGGTTACCAGTGAGCTGAATTTCAGCAGCCCCTAACAGACGGGGCCAATGGGGAAAAAAAAAAAACCAAACCAAAAAACAAACCACAGTAGTCTTTTTTCTTAAAAAACAAAAGAACAAAGAGTTTATAGAGCTCAGTTTTGCTGATGTAACAGCTGTGAAAACTTTACTCTTTAGAAGAAAGGGGAAACTATGGGGTAGGAAATACTAAGATGGACTGTATCTCTCTTTCACTCTGTTTTTGAATAATAATACAGAACATTTACCATACTTTTTCTGCATATGTGTAGAATAATTAGAAACCTCTAATACGTGCAATACATCTAATATGTACAGAAACATCTAATACATGCAGTATATCCAGCTACTCTCACAAGCTTCTCTGCAACGTATCTTTCAAAGTTAAATTTAACTTGACGTTTTTCTCAGTGACCATTAATTCAGTTTGTAAGAGAGTCTGGAAATCTTTGATATTGATATTGTGTTGCTGCAATTACTGCCTCTGGTCCTGCGGCCATACTAAAATAAAAAGGCCTGCATACTTTGCTTTTAAGTCAATCCCTCAGAGGCTCAATCAGTTTGATTTCTGAAGCCTGTGCTTGGCAGTGAAGCTGATTAAATTCTGCTGGTATCAAGGCTGCACACACTGGGTTCAAAACCTAGGTGCAATGTCATGTTCTCATAGTGGGGGTTATTATACCAAATTTTGATGTTTTAGAATCCATTAAAAAAAAAAAGTCTTCAAAGGTATGAAAGATACATGTGGAGCCGGGCAGCAAAAGAGCTCAAAACCAGTAGGTCAGGAGCTATAGGACGCAGACATTTTGCTCACTTTTAATTACTCCTTCAAGCACGCTTCTTGCAGTAGTAACAGAGCTTGCAGCTAGGAGAATGATCCAAGCAGCAAGGAGACATCAAGTTGAGGCAGAGACAGAGTGCATTAGCAAATTAACACCTACACTTTGATGCAAATTTCTGTTGGATTTTGCAGCGTAGGGAAATGCCGTAAATTGCACCAGAACTAATTCTGTGTAATTATAACCCAAGCAAATTATTGCTGACTGCCAGTGCACAATGCTTGGAGTCTAACTTTGCATCCACTTTTCAAGCTGAATGATAGAAAAGGCTGCAGATCTTACTCATCGATTCAGCGTAGTTTTATAGGACTCTCATGGATCTGTCTGGCTTTGACATCATCTGTATTAGCTTTTACATGACATTTTCAGGCTTGTCTAAGATGCAGCTGAAGAATTTGTATCAGAGAAGAACTGATTCCTCCATTTCCAGTGCCACAGAACTGCATGCTCCACCCTCCTGTTACATCAGACTGCCTGGAAGTGTCCTAGATTACTGTTGTTATTTTGGTTAGAAAAGCAACACTCCTTTTTACCCCCAATTGCTCTCATAAATTATACTAGGAAATGTCTGTCAAGTAATAGGAAGCAATGTATCCTTGGAAATGAAAGGGATGGAACTGTTAAAAATAATCCACTCCTCAGTAATTGTAGCATACTTCTCCAAGCCTCGCAGTCAGGGCATTGAGCCAGACAAGAATAAGAGCTGGGTAAACAGGAGACAGAGATTTTACCAGTTTGTTAGTTAAGGTAATGTTTGTGGAAAACGGTAAGCCCATAGTAATTTACCCCAAAGGACTCTGTCTAACAGAGCCCCTCCTGAAGAGAGATTTTAATGATTCTTGGTTAATTCCCGAGCCCTGAGAAAATCTTAGTCCAGTGCGTGATCATGGAAGTCAGTAAACTTCATCTTTGTGAGGGATTGCTCAGTAGCACAGCAGTCTTACTTGCCTTAAAGCAGGCACACTGAACTAATGCCCAAAGATTTTCTTGAGTGAAAATCTCAGAGAATGAAGAGCACTGGGCTGTTTTTCCCAAGTATTGGCTAGTGTAAATCCTTGCACTCGTGACTGTGTATATGATTTCTGCTTTTGATTGACTTTCCAACAGGAAACTTCTTGACAGAAACATTTTTATCACCAAAGTGTCTTTTAAGTATATATGAATGGTTATCTATAGAAAAATGAATAGCATTCTTAAAGGTAGTCACATACCTGAGGATATCTGGTTGTAAGCCTTTATTGCTGTTACTAGGAAAGACAAAATTCTTTCCTGCCATCAAAAAAGTTAATCATTTTGCATTCAGTATGTCTGTGAATAGAATTAATTCATATCCCCATTCATTTCTGCACTCTGATAATTGAAAAAAAACATGAATGGGATAGGCTGTTAGAAAGGTGGTGAAATTCAAGCTGTCGCTATAGATTAACGGTCCGGGGTGACCAAAACTGCAAATGTAGCTGTGCAGTACTGCAGAGGTAACTGAATCCCTTGCAATGGTCTCACTGTCTAGGGCTGCCCTGATGAAAGGCTTTGCTGCTGTTTTCCTGCAGCGTAAAAGGGTGGCCAGATCTATCCAGAACACTTGTAATTTTTCAACGCTGAGCTCTGTTATGAAAATTGTTGGTCTCCATCCAAGCCTACAATTTTTTCTGTGAAATCAGTGAAACAGCCTCACTGACACTACAGTTGAGAATGTCTGAAATGGCTAGTGGGGTTCCGAAACTCGCAAGGAAGGAATTTTCCTCCACTAGAGGAACTTTCTTTAAGTAACTGTAGTTATTTGAATTCTTTTCTTATGATTGTGAGCAAATACAACATTGCTCTTTTGGAGCGAAGATGATGTAGATGCTACCTAGGCAGCAGGCTAATGGGGAACAAACCTCAACCATCAGACCGCATGCAGCCGAGGAGAGAGGCGTCCCTTGATTTTCCTGAATTAATCTGATAGATGGAATAGAAAAGTATGAGGCATCACTCTAAGCATGAGAAAATGCGTCAGCAAAATGATTTCATTATGGAAAAACAGACTTGCATTTCATGCTGCTGCTTTACAGAAATGAAATGAAAAGGCAATTCTTGTACAGCTATGTATTTACTTTCTAAACAAACCGGATCTCATCCAATCTCAGTCCTCTTGTAATTCTGATGCAGGTTGACCTTTTGCTCTGAAATTTAAAATCAAAATGCAACGCATCTCTGTGGACACAGATATAGCCCAGAACGAATGATAAGGTACTTGGAAATAATAGCATAGTTTACATGCAATTGTACATAAGAGATATAAGGTTAAAGCAGCATCTAAATTCAGTCTTGGTTCGGGGGAAGGCTGCACTTTTTCGTACATCTGACAAATACAGTACTGGGAGTTGATTTTTCAAGTTGCTTCATTTTTTTATTTTTTTTTTTCCTTCATTCCCCAAAGTGAAAATATTTTGAAACAACATAACTAAAGAGACAGCAAGCAAATTTTAAGTGGAACACGCAATGTCTGGGTTTCTAAGGGCAGGCAACAAGAAGCCATGTTCACAAAGTGCTGCATGAAGCTCTTTCAGTAGGTGTCTGCAATACATCTAACCACCACCCCCACCACCCCCCATCTCTTTTGATTCCAAGTAGTGACTCACACTGATGTCGGGGCTAAACAGAAACAAAAATGTTTTCAAGCCTGTGGGGTATGGGAGGGTTTTAGTGTCTCTTACTCATGTTTTTGACAACTCTGACAATACCTCTTTCATAACCTTGTTTGTTGGTTTGGGCATAGCACTGCATGAACACTGTTGTTAATTAAGGACCACAACCATAGCCACTCAGCTTTAGGGACCTGGCTGATTTAATGTTTATGCACTCTTGGAATGTGAATTATCATATTCCACTCTAAACCTGGAACTCCTGTTCTTTGAATTGCATGCATCTCTGGATGTGTAAATTAAAAGATTGCTGCCCCTGAGCTGATTAGTGTCTTTCCATCTGTTTTTGTTTTCCTGTAAGAATACACTGAATATTTTCTGCATCAAAAATTTTAGTTTCGTTTTTCTTAAAGCAGGAGTAGATAAATACTCTCTGCTAACATAAATCTGGATCTTGGGCTTCTGCAGTGCCTTATACAAGTTGTACTTCGTGTGCCTTATAGCCTTTCTACCACTAGGGCTAAACAGTATGGACAGATGAGCACTGTGGATGGCCATAATTATTTCTCTTTGGCTTTGCTGCTGTGGTGCGTTGGAGGAATGCGTAGGCTTGTGTCAGCAGTGACATACCAGATAATGAGCCAAGGAATAGAATAGACCTGCAACAAACTACTGCTGAATGGATGTGGGAGGAACCTTTCATTCTGTGAAAAGTGTCTGAACTTTTTTATTTTCTGGGGTGTTTTTTTCTGTATGTGTGTCTGTCCCCCATCCTGCTTCGTTTCCTCCTCCCCCCCCCCCCC